>ERZ1694708.631-NODE-631-length-15184-cov-10.259105_pt1 | contig 15184 bp, 10 predicted proteins | sample MGYA00581714_ERZ1694708 | MGnify/ENA primary metagenome ERZ1694708 (study PRJEB42213, sample SAMN07424259) | human gut metagenome | biome: ENVO:00009003; feature: ENVO:2100002; material: ENVO:00002003 | host: Homo sapiens | place: USA | collected 2014 ...
AGAGCAACTGACTCTTAATCAGTGGGTCCAGGGTTCGAATCCCTGAGGGTGTACGGATCAGAAAAGTAAATTGAAGAAAAGCTCTGAAAATCAATGATTTTTGGAGCTTTTTCTTTTATGGATTCCTACAAAATATAGAAGGTTCAGTTTGAAAACTTGCCGTCAGTAGCTTTTAATGTTAGTAAAATCTAAAATTATTTTATACATTTGTATGATATGACTTTAATGAATTTTATTATATGATAGCAGAAAGACAATTAATCTCTCATTTGTATCAAAATAAAGAGAATGGACAATGGGTGATACAGTCAAATGATGAGCACCAAAAAGGAGTAGCAAAAATAGCTGCCTCTTTTGCCAAAAGGTTTGAACTCCCTTCTTGGGGATATGCACTTGGTCTGCTTCATGACAAAGGTAAAGAACGTGCCGCGTTCCAACAATACATACGTAAAGTAAACGGTTTGTCCACGAATGATAAAAAGCATTATAATGATCACGCTCATGCTTTTGTGGGTGGAATACTGGCAAAGGATTTCATGGGGAAAGATGTTCTCAATCTTCTTGCCAATCAAATAATTTCCCACCATACAGGACTGTATGATTATGTGGAAGCAGAAAATATCTTGCAGGAAAAACCGTTGCCTGAAGAAATAGACAAGGATAATATAAATATAGATATACCCTTATTGTATAAAGAATTTCTTGAATCACCTTTTTCTAAATTTAAGGTAGACCGGAAACACTTTCATCACCTGTCTCGTATGCTTTTTTCTTGTCTTGTCGATGCTGACCGACTCGACACGGAGCAATTTATGAATCTAGAGTCATGGCAGAAAAGGAAGTGCTCGTCTACGGTTGTCGATTTGTTACCGAAATTGGAAGCGCATTTGCAAAAATTGCAGTTGGATGCAGTTGATACGGAAGTAAATCGTATTCGTAGGAAAGTACAAGAACAATGCAGCAAAACATCTTTAGGTGAAAAAGGTTTCTACAGCCTTACGGTACCAACGGGAGGCGGCAAGACGCTTTCGTCTTTGTTATGGGCCATGAAGCATGCTGCAAATCATGCCATGAATCGTATCATCATTGCCATTCCATATACTAGCATCATTGTACAGACGGCAGGTCTCCTGAAGAAAATCTTCGGTGAAGAGAATGTATTGGAACATCACAGTAACTTCAATCCGGATGATATTAAAAATGAGGAAGTACGCGAAAAAGCGAAGCTGGCCACTGAAAATTGGGATTATCCCATTATTGTCACTACCAACGTGCAACTTTTTGAATCTATGTTTAGCAATAGACCGTCCGATTGCCGTAAGTTGCACAATATCGTGAATTCAGTTATTATCTTAGACGAGGTTCAGACATTGCCGACCGACTTTTTGCAACCGATAGTCGATGCGATGAAGGCATATCAAAAAATGTTTGGAGTATCTATATTGTTTACAACAGCGAGTCAGCCGGTGCTTAGCGGTTTGATAGAAGGCGCAAATCCTAAAGTCGGATTTAAGGGAATAGAACATATCATGGAAATTATTCCGACTGAATTTGCGTTACATGACAAGCTCCGTCGTGTGAAATTGGAAATAGATAACACGGGGAAAACATATGATGAAATAGCGGCAAAGGTGTCTGAACATGATAAGGTACTCTGTATTGTGAACACCCGTAAGGATGCCAAGGAATTGTATAATCGCTTGCCTGACGAAGGAGTGAAAATTCATTTATCAAGAATGATGTGCCCTGCCCATATTAGTGAAACGATATGTAAGATAAAAGCTTTGTTAAAGGATGAAGCACATCCAATTGTAAGAGTAATAGCAACCCAACTCGTAGAAGCGGGTGTAGATATAGATTTTCCAGTTGTATTTCGTCAAGAGGCAGGACTTGATTCTGTATTGCAAGCGGCGGGAAGATGTAACCGTGAAGGGAAAAATAGGATTGGTCACACATTTGTATTCAGCCTTTCTGCAGAGAAGCGCATACTCTTTGGTTCAATGGCAGCAGCCAACAATGCACGACTGAACTTACCTACTGATAGCGATTGGTTTGCTCCTTCCACAATGGAAAAGTATTTTCAACAGCTTTATTTCAGGAAGGATACGTTTGATAAAAAGGATATGAAACATTATCTTTATAAACTTGACGAGTTATGTTTTGAAACAGCCTCAAAAGAGTTTAGGCTGATTGATGATGATGGTATGAATGTCATAGTGAATTGGGAAAACAGTATGGGACTTGTGGAGAATTTGAAAAAGTCGGGTTGTACATATTCATTAATGAAACAACTGGCCAAGTTTACTGTAGGTGTTCATCGCTCGAATTTCAGTCAATTGATTAAATATGGTGCTGTTGAAGAAATATTGGAAGGTATATATGTGTTGGCCGACAGGGCGCAGTATGATAATGCTATAGGGCTTAAACTTGAAAACCATTGGATGGAAGAGATATTAATGATATAAAGACAAGACGGAATCGGAAGATTTATAGCAAAATAACGAAAGTAATGAATAATATGGAATATACAGATAAAGAATATTGTTTGGAGATATGGGGTGACTGGGCTTGTTTTACTCGCCCGGAACTGAAAGTAGAACGAGTGAGCTACGATGTCATTACACCATCGGCAGCACGTGCTGTCTTTGAGGCTATACTTTTCAAACGCTATGCCATGCGTTGGCAGGTGACGAAGATTGAAGTGCTTAATCCCATTAAGTGGACTACCATCAGGCGAAATGAAGTGGGAGCAGTGGTAAATTCCAGTATGAAACCAATTTATATAGACGATGGAAAGACACGCCAACAGAAGAACTCTTTGCTTTTGCAAGATATGCGTTATCGCATTTATGCCAAATTGATATTTATCCCAGTAAAAGATCGTCCGAAGGAGGCTTTTGCCAAACATCAGCCAAGTAATGATGAGAATCCCATGAAGTATTATCAGATGTTTGAACGCAGAGCATTGCAAGGGCAATGCTTTACGCAGCCTTATTTGGGTTGCCGCGAATTTGCCGCAAATTGGAAATACATTGATAATACGGATTATCTTGAGCCGCCTTTGTTTGAAGACAGAGATTTGGGCATTATGCTTTATGATATGGATTTTGAGGGGAATGCCCAGAAACCGGATGCCATGTTTTATCGTGCTAGAATGAAACAAGGTGTGATTGTTGTACCAAGTAAAGATAGTGAGGAGGTACTGAGATGATATTGAAGGCATTGTATGATTATTACCATCGAAGTGGGGATAATGTAGCTCCTTTGGGGCTGGAATACAAAGAGATTGGTTTTATAATTGTTATTGATAAAGATGGAAATCTGTGTAGAATAGAGGATAATCCTGTTAAGAAACTTGTAGCTAAAACCAATGGTCGTACAGGCACAAAAAGTTTGCCTAATCATTTATGGGATAATTTTTCTTATGTTTTAGGCATTAGTAATGCTACTATACATATAAATGACGAGGGATTAAAGCCTGAAAAGGAAGCTGAGTATAAAAAAGAAATTGCCAAGAATGTTAGAAACCATTCGGCATTTCTTGAATACATCAATGACTTATGTTCTCAATATCCCTATGATGAGGATTTAAAAGCTGTTGCAAACTTCTATATTAGTAACAAGGACGTATTGTCATTGCTCCAAAAGGCCGATAACTGGGATAATATAAAGAAGAATTTCACTAAAAACATATCTTTTCTCATTCAAGGAGAAACACAGATAATAGCTGAGAAAGAATCAGTTTTATCTTATTATAAAACTGATGAGGGCAAAACTGATTTCAGCAGAATCTGTGTGTGTTTAGTTACGGGTGAAAAATGTCAACCAGTTAAAACTTTTACAAAAATCCAATTAGGGAAATTCAGTGATACAAAATTGGTGTCTTTTCAAAAGAATCAAGGATATGATTCCTACGGAAAAGAGCAAGGAAATAATGCGTCGATGTCTAAGTCGGCGGAATTTGCAATTGCTGCTGCTTTAAAAAAACTGATTGATTATAACTCTCATAATAAATTTACTGTCGGCTTAAGGACTTATGCATTTTGGGCTTCAAGGAAAAACGAAGTAAATATGCAAATAGAAGAGAGTGTGTATTCTTTATTTGGGTGGGAAGAAAAGGATAACCCTGATAGCAAACTTGAAAATATTACCCAAATATTCAAATCAATATATAATGGAAATAAGCCTATTCAAACTGATGATAAATTTTATATCCTCGGAATGTTTGCCGCTAACAAGGCAAGAATAGCGATATCGTATTGGAATGAGACTACAGTAAAGGAATTTGCCGGTAAACTTCTCTTGCATTTTGAAGATATGGAAATCATAACGAGTGGAGATAAAAGACCTAATTATTGTAGTCTATACGCAATACTCAAGGCTGTTAGTTTGAAAGAGAACATAAAAGAAAATTGCCCTCCTAGTCTTCCTGATGCCGTGGTGAAAAGCATCTTTCAAGGATTACCATATCCGGTTTCTTTGTTTCAAGCTTGCGTTTGCCGCATACGTGCAAAACAATCCGTTAACATTGTGCATGCTGCCATCATCAAGGCTTATCTTAACCGACTGAATGATAATAACAACAATAAAAAACTCGATATTATGTTAGATAAAGACAATCAAAATCAAGGGTATCTTTGCGGACGGTTATTTGCGGTAATGGAAAATCTCCAGTATGCCGCAAATAAGCAAGATACTATTCGTTCAAGTTATTTGAATGCAGCTTCATCTACCCCATCAGCTGTATTTCCAACCATTCTTAAACTATCAAATAGTCATTATAGCAAATTAGCAAAAGACAAAAAAGGACTTGCTAATTTCTTTGATGATCAAAAGAAAGAAATTATAGCATTAATCCAAGATTTTCCAAATACATTGAATTTGAGTGATCAAGGACGTTTTTTTCTTGGCTATTATCATCAGAAATGCCACAGAGATAATAAAGAAGCAGAAGAGTAATAACAATATAAAAAAGAAAATAACTATGTCAGAAATTAGAAACAGAATAGATTTCGTTTACATCTTTGATGTACAAGACGGTAACCCAAATGGTGACCCCGATGCAGGCAATCTCCCCCGTGTGGATGCTGAAACTGGTATGGGACTTGTTACAGATGTTTGCCTTAAGCGCAAGGTGCGTAATTATGTACAAATAGCTAAATCAGGACAACTTGGTAACGATATTCTTGTTAAGTCTAAGGAAATTTCAGGCGAAGAAGTCTTTATTAATGGAGAAATCCGTAAGACATATGAAGATCTCAGTATAAAGCTTGAGAAAGGAAAAGCTCCTGCTGATAAAGTGCCTGCTGGTAGAACTGCTATGTGCAAACGATTCTTTGATGTGAGAACCTTTGGCGCAGTTCTATCAACGGGCCCTAATGCAGGACAAGTAAAAGGAGCTGTTCAGATGACTTTTGCCCGTTCAAAAGATATGATTGTTTCAGAAGAACATGCACTAACGGTGTGCGCAGCCCGCGATGAAGAAAAGCCTTATGAGTTGCAAGTAGGAATACAAGGTCGCAAGGCTACCGTACCTTATGGCCTCTACATCTGCCATGGTTTCATCTCTGCCAACTTGGCACGACAAACCGGATTCTCAGAAGAAGACCTTGCATTATTTTTTGAAGCATTGAAGAATATGTTCGATGTGGACCGTTCGGCAGCACGCGGATTGATGAGTGCACAAAAGCTGATTGTTTTCAAGCATGATTCCGTATTAGGCAATGCTCCTGCCAACAAACTGTTTGACTTGGTTAAGGTGGAGAAGATCTGTGACGGAGCACCGCGTTCATTCAGCGACTATTCGGTCATTATAGACAAGGAGAATGTTCCATCAAATGTTACTGTTGAAGAGCTGATATAAGTAAAAGGTATATGTATAGCGAAGACGATATGCTCATGTTGTCGGGGATTCAGCACTTTAGGTTCTGTCCTCGGCAATGGGCTTTAATACATATCGAACAGCAATGGGATGATAATCGTCTTACCATTGAAGGACAGATCCTGCACAAGCATGTAGATGATCCGTTTTATAGGCAGAAGTGTGGTGACCAAATAACATTACGCGCAGTGAATATTGCTTCGTATGAACTGGGTCTTTATGGCATTTCAGATGCTATAGAACTGCTTCCGTCTTTATCTTTTGAAGACACAATTCAGCATCCGAAGTATCCGGGGCAATGGAAACCGGTGGTTGTGGAGTATAAACATGGTAAACCAAAAAGGAATGAAGTGGATGAAGTGCAGTTGGCAGCACAGACAATGTGTCTTGAGGAAATGTACGCTATCCATATACCATACGGTGTGTTCTTTTATGGAGAACTTCGCCATTGGGTGAATGTGGATATAACTGATGAATTGCGGAACATTGTCAAGCAATGTACTCAAGATATGCACGAGGTATTCGCCAAAGCGGTTATTCCGAAGGCGGAGTATGGCAAGCATTGTGATAAATGTTCCCTCAAAGATATTTGTATGCCAACGATGGTAAAGAATTGTACTACGGTGGATACATACCTTAATAAAAATTTATATGAATGAGAAAATTGTTGAATACTTTGTATGTGACGACACCGGAAGCGTATCTTAGTAAGGATGGGCTGAATGTTGTAGTGTCGGTCAAACAAGAGGAAGTGTTTCGTATTCCTGCTATTAACATAGAAGGCATTGTGACGTTCGGATATATGGGCGCAAGTCCCGGTGTGATGAAATTGTGCACTGACAATGGCATATCACTTACATTCCTTTCTCCTCATGGCAGATTTATCAGCAGGGTACAGGGCACGACGAAAGGGAATGTACTGTTGCGTAAAAAACAGTATCAATTGTCGGACGATGAATCTTGGTCGTTACATGCGGCACGGCTGATGATTGGCGGTAAGATTCAAAACTATCGTAATATATTGAGGAGATATATTCGTGATTATGGGGAGAATGAAGATGTCAATCAAGCAGTACAAGTGTTGGAGCATGCCAAGCGTGAAGCTTTGACAGCTCAAGATAAGACGACCCTAATAGGGTATGAAGGCATGGCTTCAAATGCTTATTTTGAAGTGTTGCCTATTTTGATACTTAATCAGAAAGCTGATTTTCCATTTCATGGTCGTAATCGCCGTCCTCCTAAGGATGCAGTGAATGCCATGTTGTCATTTGCTTATACTTTGATAGCAAATGAAATATCTGCAGCACTCGAGACTGTAGGTCTTGATCCCTATGTAGGATTTCTCCATACACTTCGTCCGGGGCGTACGTCCTTAGCATTGGATATGATGGAAGAATTTCGTGCCTATCTTGGTGATCGTTTTGTCTTGTCATTAATTAATAAAAGACAGATCACATCCAAGGATTTTTTGTTTCAAGGTGATAATGGGGTTGTTATGACAGATAAAGGGAAAAAGATTTTTATTTCTGCATGGCAGGCTAAGAAAAGAGAGGTGATAATCCATCCTTATCTTAATGAAAAAATTGAGATAGGACTTCTGCCTTATGCACAAGCTATGTTGATGGCAAGATATATTAGGCAAGATATTGATAATTATCCGGTATTTCTAATAAAATGATTTACGAGTATGTATATTCTTGTAACTTATGATGTGGATACTACGAGCAAGGAAGGAGCTCGCCGTTTACGGTGTGTGGCTAAGGCTTGCATAGATTATGGACAGAGGGTACAGAATTCTGTCTTTGAATGTGAGGTGACAGAAGCACAATATTGTCTCTTGAGAGGAAGAATCAAAGATATCATTGATATGTCTCGTGATAGTGTTAGATTCTATATTCTTAGTAAAAATGAGAATAGAAGGGTGGAAGTAATAGGTGTCGAAACTGCTTATAAAGTTAATAATGCTTTTATTGTATAATGTGTGCGAATGTGGAGTGTTGCAAAAAAAGTAGTATCTTCGCAACTCTTAATAATCAGCAGATTGACTTGTTTATAAGGCGAATGCCGTTATTCAATTGAAATAAAAATGAGAATTCGCATATTAGTAGGGTTAATTTATTGATTTATAATATACAACTCTGTATACAGTCACACCTCATGTAGGTGTGTGGATTGAAACAACCAAGTAATCGGGGCAACCCAATTCTTAAGAGGTCACACCTCATGTAGGTGTGTGGATTGAAACAATTTAGGGTCGAGCAAATTTCCTTGAGACGGAAGTCACACCTCATGTAGGTGTGTGGATTGAAACCAAACCGAGCGAATCAAATGCGGGTTGAGGAAAGTCACACCTCATGTAGGTGTGTGGATTGAAACCAAAATATCCTGAGAGACATTCGGAACATCATCGTCACACCTCATGTAGGTGTGTGGATTGAAACACGATAATCTAACGCAGCAAAACAGCGTGTATATGTCACACCTCATGTAGGTGTGTGGATTGAAACACGGATACGGGTGTAAGCAGATGTGTTAACAGGAGTCACACCTCATGTAGGTGTGTGGATTGAAACATCCAATTAATTGGAGCAACCCAATTCTTAAGAGGTCACACCTCATGTAGGTGTGTGGATTGAAACTTGATAGTATATAAATCAGGGGTATCGGGGAACTTGTCACACCTCATGTAGGTGTGTGGATTGAAACACAACTTCGGAAATATCTATGTTTCCATCGAAACGTCACACCTCATGTAGGTGTGTGGATTGAAACATTGCAGTAAGGACATTCATCCAAGTAATCGGGGGTCACACCTCATGTAGGTGTGTGGATTGAAACTCAATATTCAGTTCTGATGGACCGATTAGCACTGTCACACCTCATGTAGGTGTGTGGATTGAAACAGGGAGTATGTGACGGAACATAGTGATATGACAGTCACACCTCATGTAGGTGTGTGGATTGAAACAGAAATGTCAATATTACCATCAAAACCGCCAATATGTCACACCTCATGTAGGTGTGTGGATTGAAACTGATATGCGCACAAAGGAAGTACCGAGAGATTCAGTCACACCTCATGTAGGTGTGTGGATTGAAACCTCGCTCTCCCAGCTCGTCACTCATGCATGGGCGGTCACACCTCATGTAGGTGTGTGGATTGAAACTGACAATCGTAATAGTTGAGAATAGGAAGTACAGGTCACACCTCATGTAGGTGTGTGGATTGAAACTAGGCAAATGCAGCTAGAATTTAAAATGTTCCCCGTCACACCTCATGTAGGTGTGTGGATTGAAACACAATCGGGTATATTGAAAAGAACTCGTTTGATGTCACACCTCATGTAGGTGTGTGGATTGAAACTTTTTTGTCTGTCAAAAAGACACAAGTGCTCCGAGGTCACACCTCATGTAGGTGTGTGGATTGAAACTGTCGATGCCTCCCATGACATCTTTGTAACCACAGTCACACCTCATGTAGGTGTGTGGATTGAAACTGGACGGTGTAAATTACCAGACGCTGATCATGATGTCACACCTCATGTAGGTGTGTGGATTGAAACATCCGTTGGTTGACAGGGACAGGAAGCGCATAGGTCACACCTCATGTAGGTGTGTGGATTGAAACAAGCTGTCGTTCACGGGTGTCATCCAAGTTTCCTGTCACACCTCATGTAGGTGTGTGGATTGAAACAAAGCCACTTTGGAAGATGCAACAAAGTTAGGAGTCACACCTCATGTAGGTGTGTGGATTGAAACTAATGTGCAAGCTACGCCAGTAGGACCATTGAACTTACGCTACAGACGCTACTTTCAATCTTCCTCTTTTAAAAAAGAAACAAACTCGGGTGAGTTTCGTTCCTTCGGCAGCAAGGTCATCGTATGTATAGGAAAAGGGTTCACCGGTGGCTTTATCATACCAGCGACGACGCCGGACATAAAGATAGACAGGTTTGCCACGCAGAGGAAAGTCCTAAATTACTTTTTCATCTATAAAACCACTGGAAATGACAGTACCGTTCTTGTAATCAAAACGTTCCATATAATTCTTCTCATCAAGCCAAACTTCGATTTTTGAAGAATCGTCATGCCAACCGGATATGTCGAAATATTCCATTAAAACTTCAGAGAAGATTATCCGAAGTAACTTATGCAGACTACGATTGGGATTCATTGGATTGGTTTGTTTAATTTAAATGCAAAAATAATGTTGTTTGGATAATCTACACGGATCACCCACAGGATTTTCGGATTAATCCCTAATCAGGGAGCTGTCCGAAAATTCCGTTCTTCCTTTCATTAGCTGCTGAAACATCATGTTGGTGGGGATTCCGATAATGAATGGACATCCCGTGTTGTCTTTTCAGCCTCCTTTCATCTGTAAGACTTTTTTTGATAGCGCAAATGCTGAAGGCTGATTTGGAGAAACTTGGCAAACGCCGCTGAAACGAGGATGAGGGGATGTTCTGTCATTCTTAACCGATTGATTATCTGGACGCTTTAATTAAAATGTAAGGATGAACGGGAACAAAGATGGTCGGAAAAGAAGGGATGACCGGCTTAGTGAAGGGATGATTCTATCTACCCCTACATGAAAAAGATACCGAGCTTTTTTAAAAAGGTGCTGAAGTTTTTTGAAAACACAACGACCTTTTTTGAAAACATCAAGGTCTTTTTGCAGCACTCAGCGTGAGCTGTATATTTTAAAATGTGTACGTAGGCACGCATTGGTCAATACATACGGTGGCATAAGCCCACACGTATATACGCATCGGGCTACACGTACGTATGCATGAGCCTATACGTATATATGTCATTGTGTCAGGCTCCGTCATATTCTGAGCCGGGATTGGATTAGTTTGTCTTCCCTCTTGACAAAGGCTTTTTTATGTTGTATATTTGTAGTTCGTCAAATCTAAAAAAAGTGCTCATGAATGTATTCGCCACTCTCAAAACAGTCTTCTTCGGAAGCAAATTCCTGTCAGCTCCTGTTCCCTCCGACGGAACACCACGCCGTGACCTCGTATCCGCCCTCAACGGACTGATGCCGCTTTGTCGGACCATGCCCGGTGTACATCTGGCTGTAGATATACGCGAAGGCCGGGTGGCTCTGGTGCTGGACTGGACTCCGCGCACCGACGGAAATGCGCTGGCGGGCAGTTACCACTACATCGTTTCCGATGAAGATGGAGTGAAAGAAGTGGACAAGTCACAGGTTCTTCTTGCTGAAAACGGCGAGGGAAATTTGTTGGAAAGCAGAGACGGTTTTTCCGGATGTCTGGCTGCCTTAACGGAAGAAACAGAGGAGGAGTCTGTACAATTGGAAAATGTTCGGGAGGTTATGAATCCCATACACTCGAAAGACATTAAAAAGAAAGCCCAACCGATATCTTTGGAAGACTCCCGAAAGGAAGTCGGACTGAAATCCTCGAAAGATACTGAAAAGGAAGCCGCGCCAATATCTCCGGAAGAAACTGTTGGGAAGGCGAAATCACGTACCTTGATGCAGGAAGTGACCACTTTTCTCACCTCCCGCTACCGCTTCCGATTCAACGTGCTGACTGAGGAGACCGAGGTGGCGGGAGTGGAAAACGGCATTTCCGATGACCACTTGCGCTACGCCAAGGTAGACGAACGCTGGATGAACTCGCTCAGTCTGGAGGCCATCGAAGCGGGCATAGACTGCTGGGACAGGGACATCCAACGCTTTGTGCGCTCGCGCCGCATCAGCGAATACCATCCCTTTACCGCCTACTTTGAGCGGCTTCCCGAATGGGACGGCACTGACCGGGTGGCGACACTCGCCCGCAGGGTGTCCGATGATCCGGTATGGGTAAACGGTTTCCACCGCTGGATGCTGGGACTCTCCGCCCAATGGATGCAGTTCCGGCCGGATACCAACCGCGCCAACAGCGTGGCACCCCTACTGGTGAGCAGTCGTCAGGGACTGGGGAAAAGCACGTTCTGCCGCCTGTTGATGCCCGATGCGCTGAAAGCCTACTATACAGAGAGTTACGACCTCGGCTCCCCGGCATCCGCCGAAGCCAGGTTAGCCGCCTATGGCCTGATCAACCTGGATGAATTCGACAAGTTGGGTGTGTCCAAAATGCCCCTTCTAAAGAACTTGATGCAGGCTTCCGCACTGAATATCCGCAAGGCCTACAAACGCAGTGCTTCGGCACTTCCCCGCATCGCCTCGTTTATCGGCACCAGCAACCGGGAAGACCTGCTGGTGGACCGTACCGGTTCGCGCCGTTTCCTCTGTGTCAGTCTGGAGCACGCCATAGACTGCACCACCTCCGTAGAGCATGAGCAACTGTACGCCCAACTCAAGGCGGAGCTTCTGTCCGGCGAACGAAGCTGGTTTAACAAGGAAGAGGAACAAACCATACAGCGTCATAACGCCCTGTTCTACAAGCATGTACCCGAAGAGGAGGTGTTCCGCCTCTGCTTCCGCTTTGCCACGGAAGAGGACCATCCGCAGGAGGTACTGACCCTTTCCGCCACCCAGTTGTTCGAGCGGATGAAGTCCGCCCATCCCTCGGCCATGAGGGGTATGACGGCATACAGCCTGAGCCGCATTCTACCCCAGTTGGGCGAGCGGGTGCATACCGCCAAGGGAAATGTGTATCGGGTGGTGGAATGCTAGGCATACGCCTTTCTTCTTATTCAGATGGCCCCATTTCCACATATCTTTTCAAAGCGAATTAAACTTTTATCTCATAGACTGTTATATAATAAACAAATAAATATTATCTTTGTCAGTCAATAACAAGCGTTTACCAGATTATAAACAAAATAAATGAAAAGGAATAAAATAAACTGGAGAGTTCCTAAAGGAATGGAAATCACAGATTTAGATAGAAAGGTTCTTTATTATCAGGATAGAGGACATTTGGTTCCCACAAGAGAACTGATCAAAACGCCTGAGCAAATAGAAGGCATACGCCGAAGCGGAATCATTAATACCGGAGTTCTAGATTTAGTAGAAAAAGAAATTCATGCCGGTATGAGCACTCTCGAAATTGATAAGTTGGTGTATGATTACACCATATCGCACGGTGGTATTCCCGCTACATTAGGTTATGAAGGTTTTCCCAAAAGCTGTTGTACCTCTATTAATGAAGTGGTATGTCATGGCATTCCTAATGAATTTGATATTTTGGAAGAAGGGGATATTATAAATGTGGACTGCACCACTATTTTGGATGGTTATTATGCCGATGCCTCACGTATGTTTATTATTGGAAAGACTACTCCTAAAAAAGAAAAATTAGTGCAAGTGGCCAGAGAGTGCTTGGAAATCGGCATGGAAGCAGCCAAACCTTTTGGATTTATAGGCGATATAGGTCATGCGATAGAGAAACATGCCAAAAAAAATGGCTTTTCTGTTGTGCGTGACCTCTGCGGACATGGTGTAGGAGTGGAATTTCACGAAGAGCCTGACGTAGAGCACTTTGGAAAAAAGGGGACAGGCATGTTATTAGTACCGGGCATGGTCTTTACTATCGAACCTATGATTAATGCCGGGACTTGGGAAGTATTTATAGATGAAGAAGATGGATGGACAGTAGTTACGGAAGACGAACTTCCTTCTGCACAATGGGAACATACATTTCTTATGACGGAAAACGGACTTGAAATCCTTACACATTAATATATATATAATAAGGTATAGATTATGGATACAATTATATTAGGTATAGAATCTTCTTGCGACGACACTTCTGCTGCTGTAATCAGAAATGGCGTCTTGTTGTCGAATGTAGTGTCCAGCCAAGCTGTTCATGAAGCATATGGAGGTGTCGTGCCGGAATTGGCATCAAGAGCACATCAGCAAAATATTGTACCTGTAGTACATGAAGCCTTGAAAAGGGCAGGAGTTACTAAAGAAGAATTGAGTGCAGTAGCTTTTACGCGCGGGCCCGGATTAATGGGATCTTTATTGGTAGGTGTCTCTTTTGCCAAAGGGTTTGCTCGCTCTTTAAATATTCCCATGATTGACGTTAATCATCTGCAAGCTCATGTGTTAGCTCATTTCATTAAAGAAACAGAAGAAGATGCAAATCAACCTAAGTTTCCATTTTTATGTCTTCTGGTATCGGGTGGCAATTCACAAATTATTTTGGTAAAAGCCTATAATGACATGGAAGTTTTGGGTCAAACCATTGACGATGCTGCCGGAGAAGCCATTGACAAATGTTCTAAGGTAATGGGATTAGGCTATCCCGGGGGGCCCATCATTGATAAACTGGCCCGCCAAGGAAATCCGAAGGCATTTACATTCAGTAAGCCTCATATTCCTGATTACAATTATAGTTTCAGTGGACTGAAGACCTCTTTTCTCTACTCTTTACGTGACTGGCTGAAAGAAGATCCTAACTTTATTGAGCATCATAAAAATGATTTGGCTGCTTCACTGGAAGCAACTATTGTAGATATTCTGATGGATAAACTGAGAAAAGTAGCCAAAGCGCTCAAGATAAACGAAATAGCTGTAGCCGGAGGAGTATCAGCCAACAACGGTTTGCGCAATTCATTCCATGAACATGCCGCCAAATATGGATGGAACATATATATTCCGAAATTCAGTTACACAACCGACAATGCAGCAATGATTGCCATTACCGGTTATTATAAGTATTTGGACAAAGATTTTTGCACCATTGACAAACCCGCATATTCACGGGTAACAATTTAGTATTTATTTTAAAAGAAATCGAAATGTCAGTAGAATGTAAATTTTTAAGCAAAGAGATCAGCGAGTTGTTTTGGAAAGAGAACCTGACACTTGCTACCGCCGAGAGCTGCACGGCAGGAAATGTGGCAGCCGCAATTACAGCCGTAGCCGGAACATCACACTTCTTCAAAGGTGGAATTATTGCCTATTCCAACGAAGTAAAAGAGAATTTATTAGGTGTGAGCCATGAAACATTGGAGACTTACGGAGCAGTAAGCGAAGAAACCGTTATCGAAATGGTAAAAGGCGCGATGAAATCGATGAATTCCGACTGCGCAATTGCCACTTCAGGTATTGCCGGCCCAACAGGAGGCACTCCCGACAAGCCGGTTGGCACCATTTGGATTGCTGCCGGATGTAAAGACAAAGTGATTACACTTAAAATAGAAGGAGACGAAGGAAGAAATAAAAATATAGCCAATGCTACTCAAAATGCACTGCGATTACTTCGAAATTTGTTCCAAAACGAAGAAAATGAGCAATAAAAGCAGAATTATTTGCTAAAATCCTTGTTTTATACAAATAAAAGTGCTTATTTTGCACTCCGTTTGAAATAAGTATTG
>ERZ1694708.661-NODE-661-length-14490-cov-5.216349_pt1 | contig 14490 bp, 10 predicted proteins | sample MGYA00581714_ERZ1694708 | MGnify/ENA primary metagenome ERZ1694708 (study PRJEB42213, sample SAMN07424259) | human gut metagenome | biome: ENVO:00009003; feature: ENVO:2100002; material: ENVO:00002003 | host: Homo sapiens | place: USA | collected 2014 ...
TACATACCATGATTAAAAAAAAGATGAAATGGATTCTTCCGATTGCAGCCGTACTGCTTATCATTGCCATCTGGCTCATACATTTTTTCCATACAAAAACCCATTTTAATGACACCTATGTTAACGGAAACACTGCCGGAAACCTTTATAACGGCGGCATGTTCTGCGAGTATGACGGTACCGTCTATTTTGCAAATCCCGATGACAATTACCGCCTTTACTCCATGTCTTTAAATGGAGATGATGTAAAAAAATTAAGCAACGACACCGCAACCTTTATCAATGCAGATGAGCACTACATTTACTATGCCAGAAACAATAAGGCAGAGAACAGTGATTTTTCCTTTTTACGCTGGAATAATAACAGCCTTTGCCGTATCAACCGCAAAAACGGAAAAGGACGTGTGATCTTAGACCCGGAGCCTTCCATGTACGCCTCCCTTTTGGGCAATTATATGTACTATCTGCACTATGACAAGGACACTGCGACTACCATGTACCGTGTAAAAATTGATGGAAAAGAAAAAGAACAGGTTAAGGATCAGCCTTATTATACCTGCTCTACCAATGGCAATTATTTATATTACAACGGATTAGAAAACGACCGTCACATCTACTCCATGAATGCGGAAACCAAAAGTTCTAACCGGATTTTTGACGGAGACTGCTGGATGCCGATCGTCGATGGTGATACGGCTTACTATATGGATTGTTCGAACAATTACTGCTTAACAAAAGTAAATCTGAACACCAAAGAGACAACCGTCTTAACAAATGAGCGTGTGGACTGTTTCAATGTCTATGGCAGTACGATCTACTATTGCAGAAATCAGAATCCTGCCCTTTGCCGTATGCAGACAGACGGCTCGGATTCCGAAGTGATTTCTGAGGGTATTTATACGGATATCAATATTACCTCACAGTTTGTCTACTTCCGCAGACTGAATGAAAACGATACGGTCTTCTATACTCCGACCACCGGTGCTGCTAATATCAACACTTTCCATGCCGGAGTAAAAGACTAACGGGAAACCTTAACGGTGCTCCTTTATGATCTGATCTAACAGAGTAAAATACTCTTCAAACGTCTTTTTACAGCATAGCGGATTGTCTATGACAATTCCTTCGCTTCTTAAACCGATCAGGGAAAATGCCATTGCCATCCGGTGGTCCTCATAGGTACTGACCAATGATGGCTTTGGTATTCCCGGATAAATGACTAAAAAATCTTCTCCTTCTTCTACCCGGATCCCCATTTTTGTTAATTCTTTGGCAATCGCAGATAACCGGTCCGATTCCTGTAAACGGATATGTCCGATATTTCGGATGGTCGTTGGCGAATCCGCAAATGGAGCTAATGCTGCAAGCGTCATCGTCTGGTCTGAAAAATCATTCATATCTACGGTAATTCCCGGATAATGTCCGTCATTCGTTCCTGTCACTTCAATCCCTGCTTCGGTATCTGTGACATGACAGCCTAATTTTTCTAGCACTTCTAAAAATCGCAGATCTCCCTGCATTGAATCCTTATGAACACTCTTTACGACGGTCCTGCCTCCGGTCAATGCCGCCATCGCATAAAAATAGCATGCCGCAGAGACATCCGGCTCAATCTCATAAACTTCTCTTTGATATTGCTGTCCCTTTTTTATATGATAGGAATCTCCATCAAAGTTACATTCCACGCCGAACTGTTCCATCAGCTTTCTTGTGATCCTGATATAAGAACCGTCTTTTTTCTCACTCGTAATGTGAATCGTAAAATCTTCGCCTAAAACAGGTGCCATCATCAGCAATGCACTTAAAAACTGTGTACTGCGGCTGATATCTAACGATGCCTCTTTAAAACCGCCGCGTTTTCCACGCACACGCACCGGAAGAAAGCCTTCTTTTTCTAAATAGGTGAATTCTGCCCCTGACTGCTCTAATGCCTCAAAGAGCGGACGCATAGGCCTGCGCTTCATCTGCTCCGATGCCTGTATGGTATAGACTCCTTCGGAAAGTGCCAGCATAGCTGTTAGGAAACGTGCTGCCGTTCCGGCACTTCCCACATAGATTTCTGCTTCTTTCTTTGGGATCATGCCTCCACAGCCGCCTACTGTAACTTCTTTTTCTTCTTCCCGGATCTCTACTGAAAAACCAAGAGATTTTAAGCTGCTTAAAAAGTATCTCGAATCCTCCGAAAAAAGGACTCCCTTTAAATGCACCGCTCCGTTTCCAAGAGCCGCTAAAAAAAGCGCACGATTGGTAATACTTTTAGAACCCGGTACTGCAATTTCTAAATTTATAGGATGATTTAATTTTTTTACTTTATATGTATCCATAAAGCAACCTCGCATTTCATTTAATCTTGATTTAAAAATCGAATAAGGATAACTGGTTCGTCTCCGGAAGTCCTTCTAAGAGTCCGAGATCACTCATCAGATCGATGACGGTCTTAGATACCTTTGTTCTCTGTCTGAAATCATCTTTTGACAGGAATGCTCCCTGTTTTGCAGCATCTTCGATGGCTTCTGCCGCCTTATCCCCCAATCCTTCGATGGTATTGAGTGCCGGCATCAGCTTTCCATCTATGATCTGGAAATACCTTGCCTTTGCGGTATAGACATCTAACGGTAAGAAAGTAAAACCTCTGGCATACATCTCCTGTACAATACGCATATCCTTTACCGTATCCTGCTCCTTTTTTGTCAGGGTATCTTTTCGCTTTTCGTAATCCTTGATAAAATAATTCAGTTTTTCTTTTCCCTGGCACATCAGCTCGTAGTTGAATGCCGTAGCACGGATACTGAAAAATGCTGCATAGTAGGCAAGCGGATAATATACTTTACAATAAGCAATTCTCCATGCCATCATAACATATGCCGCCGCATGGGCTTTCGGGAACATGTATTTGATCTTCTGACAGGACCAGATATACCAGTCCGGTACATTGTGTGCCTTCATTTCCTCGATCCACTCATCCTTTAAGCCTTTTCCTTTTCGGACAGACTCCATGATCGTAAAGGAAAGCTCACTCTCTAAGCCCATACCGATCAGGTAGATCATAATATCATCACGCGTGCAGATTGCCGTGGAGATCGTTGCTTTTCCCTCTTCGATCAGGGTCTGTGCATTTCCTAACCACACGTCCGTACCATGGGACAAACCCGAAATACGGATCAGATCGGAAAAACTCTGCGGTTTTGTATCAATTAACATCTGGATAACAAAATCGGTTCCAAACTCCGGAATTCCAAGTGAACCTAACGGACATCCGCCTAAATCTTCCGGCTCTACTCCTAATGCACTGGTATTTAAAAACAGGGACATGACCGTTGGTTCGTCAAGAGGGATCTGTTGTGCATCAATTCCGGTTAAATCCTCTAACATACGAATCATGGTCGGATCATCGTGTCCGAGTATATCTAATTTTAATAAGTTGTGATCGATTGAGTGGTAATCAAAGTGTGTCGTAATGATATCTGTTTCCATATCGTTCGCCGGATGCTGTACCGGTGTGAAGGAATAGATTTCTTCTCCTACCGGAAGTACGATGATTCCACCCGGATGCTGTCCGGTTGTCCTGCGGATCCCGACACAGCCCTGTACGATCCGGTCGATTTCACAGTTTCTCTTTGCAATTCCACGCTCTTCATAATAATTCTTTGCATAACCGAATGCGGTCTTATCTGCTAAGGTTCCGATCGTTCCGGCACGGAATGTCTGTCCCTCACCGAAAATAACCTCCGTATAGCGGTGTGCCTTTCCCTGATAGTCACCGGAAAAGTTCAGATCGATATCCGGCTCTTTATTTCCCTTAAATCCCAAGAAGGTTTCAAATGGGATATCAAAGCCGTCTTTCGTCAGCGGCTCGCCGCAGACCGGACAGTTCTTATCCGGCATATCACAACCGGAACGTCCTGCATAGGCTAATACCTCTTTTGAATCAAAATCACTGTAGTGGCATTTTTTACAATAATAATGTGGTCTTAACGGATTGACCTCGGTAATACCCGACATGGTTGCCGCAAATGAAGAACCTACGGAACCACGGGAACCTACCAGATAGCCGTCTTCATTTGATTTCCACACCAACTTCTGTGCAATGATATACATTACGGCATAGCCGTTTGATATAATGGAATTTAATTCTCTTTCTAAACGTTCCTGTACGATCGGCGGCAGTTCTTCCCCGTACATCTCATGTGCCTTGTTATAACAGATATCACGCAGCATCTGGTCTGAATTCTCGATCACCGGCGGACATTTATCAGGACGCACCGGCTCAATGCGTTCACACATCGCCGCAATCTTATTTGGATTTGTAATGACTACCTCCCTGGCTTTTTCACTGCCAAGATACTCAAATTCTGCTAACATTTCTTCGGTAGTACGCAGATACAACGGTGCCTGATCATCCGAATCCTTAAAGCCTTTGCCTGCCATGATGATCCTTCGGTAAACCTCATCCTGCGGGTCTAAAAAGTGGACATCGCAGGTTGCGACCACCGGTTTGTGGAACTCCTCTCCTAACCGGCAGATTTTACGGTTGATCTCCTGAAGTTCCTCTATGGTCTCCACCGGAGCTTTGTCACTCTCTAACATGAACATATTATTGCCCAGCGGCTGGATCTCTAAATAGTCATAGAAATTGACCAGTCTTGCGATCTCTTCCTGTGGTCTTCCGTTTAAGATTGCCTGATACAGTTCTCCTGCTTCACAGGCAGAACCAATACAGAGTCCCTCTTTATATTTTAGGTAAAGACTCTTTGGAATCCTTGGTCTTTTCGCATAATACGTCAGATGCGATTCGGAAACGAGACGATAGAGATTAATCCTTCCGACTTCATTCTGTGCTAAGATGATCGCATGGTGGGTCGGCAGCTTTTTCACCGTATCGACCGACGTTGCCCCAAGACTGTTCAGATCATTCAGTGTCTCGATATGGCGCTCTTTTAACATTTCAATGAACTTCACAAAGATGTGTGCCGTACATTCTGCATCATCTACCGCACGATGATGGTTTTCTAATGAAATCTTCAGTGCTTTTGCGACGGTATCTAATTTAAAACGATGTAAGGCCGGCAGTAAGATTCTTGCCATTGCCACCGTATCGCCAACCGTATGATCGCATGGGATATCTAAATCCATACAATTTTTGCGGATAAAGCTCATATCAAATTCTGCATTGTGTGCGATCATTACACAACCTTCACAAAATTCCATAAAACGCGGCAGGATCTCTTCAATGGTTTCCGCCCCCATGACCATATCGTCACGGATTCCGGTCAATTCCTCGATCTTAAACGGAATCGGTACCTGTGGATTGACAAATTCCGAAAAACGCTCCGTGATCGTTCCATTTTCCACCTTCACGGCTCCAATCTCTATGATCTTACAAGTGTTTGGACTAAATCCTGTGGTCTCTAAGTCAAATACCACATAGGAATCATCCAGACTCTGATTCTTAGAATTTGTAATGATTTCTTTTAAATCGTCAACTAAATATGCCTCTACTCCATATATGACCTTAAAATCATCCTCAGGACTGACGGAATGATACGCATCCGTAAATGCCTGCACTGCACCGTGGTCAGTAATTGCGATTGCTTTATGACCCCATGATTTTGCCCTTTTTATGATGTCTTTTACATCAGAAACACCGTCCATATCGCTCATTTTGGTATGGCAATGCAGCTCGACTCTCTTTTCCATGCTGTTATCTAATCTTGGCGTGGTAAAATCAGGGATTTTCTTCATACCGGCTAAGAAGGACAGCCCGATCTCATGGTCAAACTTGTCCATCGTTGTAACACCTTTGATCTTGATGAAGTTTCCTTTTTTCAGATGCTCCATCAATTCATCCCGCTGCTCATTTTTTACAAAAATCTTAGCTGCGATCGTATCCGTAAAGTCTGTAATGACGATCTTGACGATCGTTTTTTCTCCATTCCTAAGTTCCCGCATATCGGTATCGATGATCTGTCCGCGAATAACGACCTCGCCGACTTCTCCCTGTATTGTATCGATCGTCACTGCTTCTTCGTCGAAATCACGTCCGTAGAATACATCCGGGTTGTCGGAACGCTTCAGACCGTACTCGTGCTTCTTAACTCCACCCTTCTTACCGTTCTGCCGGCTTCCCGCATCTGCAGCGGACTTTGTCTTGGCTACTTTTGCACTCTGCTCTTTCGGACTCTGAGCCTTTGAAGTATCTGCCTCGTTTTCTTTTGCGACTGCTCCGAGCATTTCGTCCTCAGCGTGTTCCTGCTCATGCTCCGATTTTGCTGCCGCCGTACGCCTTACGATACTCTCGACTTCTAAATCGATCTGATGGTCGGTATCTTTTTTATAATGGCTCTCTTTTTTCTCCACGAACTGAATGTCGAACTTCGTCTGGATGCCACAGCGTTCTCTTATGATCTTATCTAAGACTTCGATCAGCTCGTCCTGACTTTCCCTTGCGATTAACGTATCTTCTAAGATCAACGTCATCTGCATATCTTCTTCAAAGCGGATCTCGGCTTTTCTAAAAATATTATAAAGGAGCAGGCTGTATTCTTTGATCTCACACAACATGCTCTCTTTATAGGTATCTAAAAGTGTCTTTGCCGTATACTGGCCGGAAAGGCGGTAATGTTCCATCAGCTTGATCTGCATCTTCTGATTTGGAAAAAGCTGCTGTCTCATATCCTCTTCTAACCGCCAGATATCTCTTTTCGGGATCAGCCTTGTATTGTCAAAATAGACACGGATAAAATCCCGGTTACGGTTAGAAGCCACTTTCGTTACCGTGGCTTCTGACAAAAGACCCTTCATTTCGTGATTTAGTTGTAATGTAGGAAAGACCTCTAAAAAGGCATTTGCCATCTTACTCACTCCAATTCAACAGTTCGTTTCTCAATGCATCTAAGAGTTCCTCTTCCGGAAGTTTCTGTACGATCTCGCCATGTTTGATCAGCAATCCTTCCCCGATTCCTCCTGCAATCCCGATGTCTGCCTCTCTTGCTTCCCCCGGTCCGTTTACCACACAGCCCATGACTGCAACCTTGATATCTAACGGAATATCAGCAACCATATCTTCCACACGGTTTGCAAGAGCGATCAGATTAATCTGCGTTCTGCCGCAGGTCGGACAGGATACTACCTCAATGCCGCCTTTTCGTAAACCGAGAGTACGCAGGATCAGCTTTGCAGACTTAATCTCTTCTAACGGATCTCCAGTTAAGGATACGCGGATCGTATCACCAATGCCCTGATTTAAGATCAGTCCAAGACCGATCGCAGACTTGATGTTGCCGCTTGTGATCGTTCCTGCCTCTGTGATACCGACATGAAGCGGATAATCTGTCTTTTTTGCGATCAGCTCATGCGCATGTACACACATCATGACATCGGATGATTTAATAGAGATCACCAGATTATCATAGCCGTTTTCTTCTATGAGATGTACCTTATCTAACGCACTCTCCACTAATCCTTCGGCTGTTACACCATGATATTTTGCCACCAGTTCTTTTTCTAAGGAACCGCTGTTGACACCCACCCGGATTGGGATATTTCTCTCTTTTGCTACATCTACTACCGCACGGATCCGCTCTTTTGAACCGATATTGCCCGGATTGATACGGATCTTATCCGCACCGTTTTCCATTGCTGCAATTGCCAGTTTATAGTCAAAATGGATATCGGCAACCAGCGGGATCTCAATCTGACGCTTGATCTCTCCTAACGCCTTTGCCGCCTCCATCGTAGGCACTGCACACCGGATGATCTCACAGCCTGCCGCAGTCAGACGTTTGATCTGTGCCACGGTTGCCTGAACATCCTCCGTCTTTGTATTTGTCATAGATTGTATCAGAACCGGACTGCCACCACCGATCACACGGTTTCCAATCCGTACTTCTCTTGTATCCATACCATTCCTCCTAGAAGAGCTTTCGTATATCATTAAACATAATGATTACCATCAATGCCATTAAAAGGCAGATCCCGATAAAATGGACCATCCCCTCTTTCTCAGGGTCAACCCCTTTTCCACGGATTGCTTCTATAATTAAAAATACCAGTCTTCCACCGTCTAATGCCGGAAGTGGAAGAAGATTCATTACACCTAAGTTCGCAGATAATAAGATCGTCCAGTTGAGCATTCCGACAAAAACGGAGAACCAGCCGACTGCCGCTCCTGCTTCATAGGTATCACTCACACCCTTGACAATGCCGACAGGTCCCGACATCTCATTGATCCCAACCTGTCCTGTTACAAGCATTTTAAGGCTTTCTAAGGTACTTGCGATCCAGTATTTCACTTCGTATACACCGTATTGCAGGGTCTTGACCGGACCGCCTTTTGTCCGTTCGCCGCTTCCATAGAATCCGAAGAGATAACGATCATTTTCTTTGTCGTAGCGCGGTGTGATCGTTGTCTCATGTGTCTTTCCGTCACGCTCATATACCACATCAATGGACTGATCTCCGTGGAAAAAGGTATAAATGCTGACTTCCCGGTAAAGATGGATCTTCTTTGAATTCAGCTTTTTGATCACATCTCCCTCTTTCATCCCTGCTTCCTGTGCAGGATATCCGTCCATAACACCGCTGATCACCGGTCTGTCATATCCGGTACATGCCACTAAGATCAGAGCGCAGACAAATGCCATAATGAAATTAAAGACCGGTCCTGCGGCTACTACGGAAATTCTTGCCCCAACCGATTTACTCTGAAAAGAATCCTCCGCCTTGCTGTCTCCGTCCTCACCTTCCATCATGCAGGCACCGCCAAAAGGCAGCAATTTGATGGAATACTTGGTTTCACCTTTTGTAAATCCAACCAGCGTAGGACCTAAACCGATACAAAACTCATTGACACGGATCCCTGCCCGCTTTGCGAACAGAAAATGTCCCAGCTCATGGAACAGAATTATGATACTGAAAATTAATATTGCAAAAATGATTTTCAAGGTTTCCACCTGCTCTCTATATACTCATATACTTCCTGTTCTGTACTCAGTATTTTTTCCAAACTTGGATTTTCCCTAAAATCAACGTGTTCCATAGATGCTTCAATGATTTCGGGAATATTCCAAAATCCGATTTTTTTCTCTAAAAACATTGCAACTGCACGTTCATTCGCCGCATTAAATACCGTTGGCATATTGCCGCCTGCCTTCATGGCTTTCATAGCCAGGGACAACCCCTGAAAGGTCTCCATATCCGGTTCTTCAAAGGTCAGACTTCCCAATTCGTAAAAATTCAAACGCTTTCCGCTTAAACTTCTTCGGTTCGGATAATAAAGTGCATACTGGATCGGCAGACGCATATCCGGCGTACCAAGCTGCGCGATGACTGCCCCATCCTCGTATTCCACCATCGAATGGATGACACTCTGCGGATGCACGACTACCTGAATCTGCTCTAATTTCACATCAAAGAGCCACTTTGCTTCCATTACCTCTAAGCCTTTGTTTACAAGGGTTGCAGAATCTACGGTAATCTTTCTTCCCATGCTCCAATTCGGATGTTTTAAGGCATCCTCTAAGGTAACATGCGCAAGTTCTGCACGTTTTTTCCCACGGAAAGGGCCGCCCGAAGCGGTCAGTAAAATCTTTGCGATCCGGTTCTGTCTCTCTCCATTTAAGGACTGGAAAATAGCACTGTGTTCACTGTCCACCGGAAGGATCGGCACCCCACACTCTTTTGCTAACGGCATGATCAGATGTCCCGCCGTTACCAGTGTCTCTTTATTTGCAAGTGCGATCGTCTTCTTTGCCTTGATGGCTTCCACGGTTGGACGAAGTCCTAACATTCCAACCACTGCAGTCACTAAAATCTCTGCCTGCGGCTCTGTTGCAACTTCGATCAGTCCGTCCATGCCGGAAACGATCTTAATGTCCATATCACGCAGTCTCTGCCGTAAATCCGCTGCTTTTTCCTCCGACTGTACCGATGCTAAGACCGGATGAAATTCACGGATCTGCTGCTCTAAAAGATCAATATTATTTCCTGCGGCAAGTGCTCTTACACAGATATCCTTTTGTTCTCTTACAATCTCAAGTGTCTGGGTTCCAATTGAACCTGTGGAACCTAAAATCGCTATTTTTTTCATGGTAACCTCTACTATTTTATGAAATACAATGCCAGATAGAATATGATCGGTGCAGTAAATATCACACTGTCAAAACGGTCTAAGATCCCGCCATGTCCCGGGATCAGTTTTCCATAGTCTTTAATCTCATAATTTCTCTTAATCGCTGATGCTGTCAGATCTCCCACCATAGAGATCAGTGCTCCCACTGCGCAGATCCCTGCCATAAACCAGATGGTCTGTGTGGTACATCCCATGGCATCCTTGAATACAAATCCATAGATAATGGCTAAAAGGGCTGCTCCGACAACGCCTCCGACTGCTCCTTCAATGGATTTTTTCGGACTCAGTTTTGGTGCCATCTTATGTTTTCCAATTAAGACTCCGACACAATAAGCACAGGTGTCACAGCCCCAGGAGCATAAGAAGATCAGCCATACCGTGTAAGTTCCCATCGGAAGCATTCTCGTCCGGTATACAAAGGACAGCATCACTGCCACATAGAATACCGCAAAAAATGCCGCTAACATCTGCTCCGTCTTATATTTTGGATAGGAAAATACATAAATAAACATCAATACCACAAGTACACTGAGTACGAACATCATCATATCCGGTATAAAACCAAATAACAGGTTCAGATAATATACGATGGCCGCTATATATCCTGCTACTCCTGCCGGTTCTTTTTCTATTTTAAAAATGCGGTATAATTCAAACATTCCGATCAGGGAAATTACGCACAGTGCTCCCAATAGAACGTTTCCGCCTGTAATGATCAGTAATAATGCCAGTGCAACCAGTACGATTCCACTGATCAGTCTCGTCTTAAACATTATGCCTCCTCCTTTACGCCGCCATACCGTCTGTCTCTCTGATTATACGCTTCTACGGCTTTTTCTAATTCCGCTTTTGAAAAATCCGGCCACGGAACCGGTGTAAAATAAAATTCACTGTACGCAAGCTGCCAAAGCAGATAATTCGACAGACGCTGCTCGCCACTGGTACGGATCAGCAGATCCGGGTCCGGAATCTCTTTCGTATCCAGATAGGAAGAAAAACATTCTTCAGTGATGTCCTCTGTCGCTAATTTACCGGCATCATGGTCTTTTACCATTTTTTTCATCGCACGGATCATCTCGTCACGACTGCCATAATTCAGGGCAATCTGCAGATTCAGTCCTGTGTTCTTTTTGGTTGCTTCTTCTAATTCGCGGATCGTGTTCCGGAACTTTGCATCCAGTCTGCTGATATCCCCGATCACACGGATCCTCATATTATTCTTATCTGCTCTTTTGATACAGTTCTTTAAATAGGTCGCAAGAAGCTTCATCAGTGCTTCTACCTCTGTATCCGGACGGTTCCAGTTCTCTGTAGAAAACGCATACAGCGTCAGATACTGAATTCCCATATGATAGGCATCCTCACAAATAACCTCTACATTCTTCGCTCCCATGGTATGCCCGTAATTGCGCGGCATTCCTTTACTCTTTGCCCATCTTCCGTTGCCATCTAATATAATGGCTACATGCTGCGGAATCCTCATCGTCCTTCCTCCTACGTCTTACTTTCTATGAACTTCCCATGGAAGTTCCAAAAATCTTTATGAAAGAAAAAGGGGAACACGGCGATACCGCTGTGTCCCCATGTGTTCCAAAAATTTCTATACGGTAAGAATCTCTTTGGATTTTTCTTCAATGGCTTTATCTATATCTGCTATAAATTTGTCAGTCATTTTCTGTGCCTGTGTCTCTAAGTCTTTTACTTCATCCTCAGACACTTCTGATGATTTTCCTAATTTCTTAAAGGAATCATTTGCATCACGGCGAATGTTACGGATCGCTACCTTAGCAGCCTCACCTTTTTTCTTTACATCCTTTGCAAGCTCTTTTCTGCGTTCCTCTGTAAGTTCCGGGAATACTAAACGGATCACTTTTCCATCATTGGTCGGGTTGATTCCTAAATCGGACATATTGATCGCTTTTTCAATCTCTTTTACCAAAGAAGCCTCCCAAGGCTGAATCTGTATCATTCTCGGTTCCGGTACGCTGACGTTTGCCACCTGCTGTAAAGAAGTTGGTGTACCATAGTAGTCTACCTTGATCTTATCTAACACATGTGGGTTCGCACGTCCTGCACGCACTGTTCCAAGTTCCTCTATCAGATTATGATAGGATTTTTTCATTTTATCCTCAAATGGGGCTAATCTCTCATCCATGTTGTTTCCTCCTGTTTTATACCGTTACTACGGTTCCGTTGAATTTACCGCTGATCGCTTTTACGATACTGTTCTCTTCATTCAACCCAAACACATACATCGGCATATGATTTTCCATGCACATGATAGAAGCAGTCAGATCCACAACTGCAAGCTGCTTGTCGATGACTTCCTGAATGGAAACCTCATCGTAGCGTACTGCATTCGGATTTACCTTCGGATCACTGTCATATACTCCGTCAATTGCTTTTGCTAACAGGATAACGTCTGCTTCAATCTCTACTGCACGCAATACGGTCGTAGTATCCGTTGAAAAATACGGATGTCCGATACCGCCTGCAAAAAACACAACCATTCCATGCTCAAAGTATTTGTTTGCACGATCCTTAGAAAATAACTTTGTGAAAGAGCCACATTCAAATGGTGTCAGTACCTGTGTCTTCATTCCTTCGGAACGGAAAATCTCCGAAACATAGATACAGTTCATCACGGTTGCTAACATTCCGATCTGATCCGCCTTGGTACGGTCAATATTCTCGCTTGTTCTTCCACGCCAGAAATTACCGCCGCCAATAACAACACCAACTTCCACGCCATCATCTGCTAACTGTTTTACCTGTTTTGCCACTTTGACAACAGTTGCCTCATCAAAACCGGTATGTTTTTCTCCTGCAAGAGCTTCTCCGCTAAGCTTTAATAATACTCTTTTCATGGCTGTCTCCTTGTTTTTCTCTTATTCTTCCACAAAAAGGCTTTCTACATCCACATCTGCATAACACTGTGAGCAGAATCCTTCAATAACCGCACCATTGTTGATCTGTACGGAACGTGATTTGATATTTCCCATAACAACTGCTGAAGTATCTACCACAACCGGTCCCTGTACATCAATGTCGCCTTTGATCGCACCTGCGATCACTGCTGAGGTTGCAGTGATATTACCAACCACTACGGAACCAAGTCCGATTTTTACGGTTCCTGTTGTTGTTACTTCTCCCTCTAATTTTGCATTATCCGCAAAGAACTCTGCTGAGGTTGTGTTACCACGGATATTTCCGGTTACGGTTAACTTTCCGTTACACTGAACATCTCCGATCACAGTTCCTCTCATATCAATAGAACCATTAGAAGAAAGATTACCTGTCAAACTGCTTCCTTCAGTAATTAATGTCACTTCATCAGTTACGACCGGCTCCGGTTTTCTCATTGGTGCTTCCTGCTGTGTATGCATCTGTGTCATTGTCGGCATCACAGACTCTGCTTTTCCTCCCAGATTGATCGGATTTACTGATGTTTCTTTCTCCATGCTCATGAATGGTTCCTCCTTATTTGTCACTGCTTTTGTTGTCTTTTCCTGTGTTGTTTCAGGTGCCGGCTCTTTGACCGGTGTCTCTTCTTTGGCTACAGATTCTAATAATCCGTTCAACTTAGAAAGCTCAGACTCTACGTCTAACTCATCTTCTAACGTATTTACAACCAGATCATCTTCATCTGTTCCTTCTTCGTCCAGTACTTCATCATCCTGTGGCATTAATTCTTTCATTGCCTGAGATGCATCTTCTTTAAAATCTTTAAAAAAGCCCATGTTGTCCCTCCATCTTTTTTTCTTATTGTCCCTGTTCCCCATCAATGCTGACATGATGTACAGTTGCTGTATTTTCATCTATTGGTAAAATCTCTGCTCCGATCCCCTGAAGCTGCTCGATCAGTGCCGGTAATGCTTCTACGGTAGCGGGTTTCACGGCAGAATCATGCATCAACACTACCGATGTCTTATATTTTGTAACATCTCCCATCACATTCTGTATCAGCTCATCCGCTGTATATGCCTGTGATGTCGCATCTCCGCTTGAGACATTCCAATCATAGTATGTAATCCCCCGGTCATTCAGATATCGGATAAATTCCCGCATATCACTGTTGCTGACCTGATTACTGCTTCCTCCCGGAAAACGATAATATTTGCAATCCACTCCGGTAACTTCTTTCAGATAGTCATGAATCTGATTAAAATCCTGTTCAAATGCTGACATGGAGTCATATATTACCGAATATTTATGAGAATAGGAATGCATCCCAAGGGTATGCCCTTCCTCTACGATCTTCTTATACATTTCTTTCGAAAGGTCATCTGTCTTTCCAATGACAAAGAATGTCGCTTTTACATTATATTGTTTTAATATATCCAGAATCTGTTGTGTATTCG
>ERZ1694708.686-NODE-686-length-14026-cov-10.361320_pt1 | contig 14026 bp, 15 predicted proteins | sample MGYA00581714_ERZ1694708 | MGnify/ENA primary metagenome ERZ1694708 (study PRJEB42213, sample SAMN07424259) | human gut metagenome | biome: ENVO:00009003; feature: ENVO:2100002; material: ENVO:00002003 | host: Homo sapiens | place: USA | collected 2014 ...
CAGGATGAAATACAGACCGTCGTTGTAGAAGCGCGTCCCGGTGTCTGGTGCTGTGCCCTCAAAGATAAAGCGGTATTTTGCCGGGGTCGCGGCGTGGCGAGTCATGCCGTACTCGCTGGCCTTGTCGTCCAGATCGTCACCGGTGGCGGTGGCGATGGAAACCAGCCTGCGGGCCACGTCGATGTCGGTATAGAGCTTCGCAATTTTCAGGCAGGTGCCGGACACGGAATCGTAGAAGATGGATCCTTGCCGGGTGTCGATTCCGTCGGCTTCAGCGTCGGCCAAGACTTCCTGCAAGAGGTTTTCAAAAGTTCTGTCCTCATACATTTTTTAGATCACCTCCTCGATTTCGATTTCGCCAAAGATGGTGTCGGCAGTAAATTCGATGTGTGCTTCGTCGTCCTCAAACGTGACCGAAAAATCGTGACATTCGAGGATGCGGCTATCCGGGGCCAGCGCGTCCTTGACAAACCCCTCGATGACGGATTCGGCATATTCGCGGCTGGCGTCCTTTGCAATGACAGCATCTTCAATTTCGCTGCCGTACTGGTTATCGTAAATCAGGCACTTAAAACGCGGGGTTATGATGGCCTTTCGGATGGCCTGCTGCACGGCTTCGATGTTATCCACAAAGCCGACGATTCTCCCCGCGTCAAGGTCAAGGCGGTACGTTTTGGACGGCTTTTCCTGCGCGTCCTGCACTTCCGCAATTTCAATCGGGATATAAACGGCCATGTCAGATGTCCTTTCCTGCTACCTGCCCAGCGACGCGGTCAAGGACGTAATAGACCTTGCCGTTGTTGAGTGAGAGCATATAGACCACATCGTCCTTTTGCAGATGGTTATAGACTTTCAGGGTCATTTTGTAGGCGTTCAGCTTTTCGACATAGTGTTTGTGCTTGACGTTAGTGGTCGGCCCGCCCCGGCTGTCGGTGTGGATGTGGCCGCCGTCCATTTTGGTATAGGTTTCGTCGCGCAGTTCGCCCTTGTCCCCCATCGTATAGTCCGCGTGGGTGGTGTAGTCGGTGAGGTGCCAAGGTACGATAAGCTGATTGCCGGAGATAATGAGTTTGCTGTCGTTGGCGGCGGTGATTTCGAGGGGGTCATCTTTGGTGACTGTGCCCTGCAAGATGGTGGAGCCGACCGGGATAAGGCCCTGAAAGAGCTGCTTCAGGCTGGTTTCGTTCATGGTCAGCTTCCTTTCTTTTTGATCTCGGCCGCCGTGGTGAGCGTGACGCTCATTGTGTGCAGATTGTCCTCAAAATAGTGGTCGTCGTCGTCCACATAGTAGGCGCGGTTGATGTTCAGGTGCGGGATGCGTACCAGAATCGCCTTGCCGGATATGACGTCGGCGTCGCCCAGCGTGTTGAGGTCGAGCGTTTCTTCTGGGTCGTCCAGCGTGTCAAGGACGCTGCTCACAAGGTCTTTGACCTGCGGCTTCGTGAGCGATTCGTCCGGCTGCTGGATTTCCTGAAAGATGCCGATTTTCTTTTCGAGGGCGGCGTTTGACTTTTCGGCCAGCGTCGTGCCCTCTTTGGAGATCATCTTCACGCGGGTTTTGATGTTCTCGATGCTCTTTGTGTAGGAGTAGCCGTAGAGATTGGCGTCGCCATCGACGACAAAGGAAATGACCTGATCTTTGCGCTGCAAAAGGGACAGCTTTCCTTTGTCGCTGCTGACGTAGTGCCGGATGCCGGTCGCCTTATAGTCAAGGCTCAGAGCGTCCAAAACGGCGTCCTGCCCGGTGGTTTTGCTTTTGGTGAGTTCCGGGATTTGGTAAGAGCATTTCGCTACTTCCCCGGTCTGGATGCCGAACCGGGAACAAACGTCAGTGAAAACCTGATCGGCACTCTTGTTTTTGTAGACAAAGGTGTCTTTGTTGTTGGCAAGATAGATACCGTTGTCGTATGCGGTGAATTTCAGGCGTTTGGTGCTGCCCTGATTCTGATTCAGCAGGATTCCGCGAAAGCGTTCCTTGCCGTCCACAAGGAAAACGCACTGGTTTCCATCTTCCACGTCGATGCCGCTGCGGGCGTGTTTATAGCCGTCGTCGTCGATCATGGTCACGGTAAGGGTGCGGGCAGAGCTGCCTTTGCGCCCTTTCCAGTGGACGGATTTCACAAGGGCTGTCATGTCGGTTGTCTTTTTGTTCTGGACAATCAGCAGTTGGATTTTCGCCAAGCGGCAGCCCTCCTTTACGGGATTTTGAGCACCTGCCCCGGCTTAATCAGATTCGGGTTGCTGCCGATGATCGACTTGTTCGCGGCGTAGATGCTGTTATACTTCGAGCCGTCGCCGTACAGGGATTTGGCGATGTTGTACAGGCAGTCCCCCTTTTTGACCGTGTAGGTCTTTGGGGTGGATGCGCTGTCAACGCGGGTCACGGTGTCCTGTATGGTGGCGACAAGCGAGGAATCGACGGACACGGTTTTCAGGGAAACTTCCTGATACTCTTTCAGCGTGATGTCGTAGGAGTATGTGCCGACGTCGCCGCCCTCTTCGCTGTAGTTGAAACTTTCGATTGTGCAGTACAGGTTGATGAACATACCTGTGCAGATGAAGTGAATCGGGACGCGGCTTTTCTTCCAGCGTTCGATCATGCGAACGTAGAGGATGGGCGGCACGGCGATGATGGACTTCATGCCGGGGAAAGAGTGCGCCGGGAAAAAGCTGGAAAAAGAGAGCTGCAAGGCGGGACGGCTCTGCATGATGGTCACTTCTCCCAGCCCGGTGAGGTCGATGCTCTGGTTATTGGAGCCGTTTTTGACGTAGAACTTTTCAGGCAGGACGGGCAGCCTGATTTTTTCCCGCTCGGCGTTCCATGTAAACCAGATTTGATAGTTAATACTCATAGGACAGCTGGCCCTCCTCGAAAATCTCCTGCTTGATAATGCCCATCAGAACAGGCTTCATGTTGTCGGTCAGCAGTTCCAAGACCTCGTTTTCCGTCAAGCCGCTGCCAGAGCCGCCAGAAACCTCGATAGTGCCCTTGCCGACCAGTTCGAGGATAATTCTCTTGACCGTTTCGGCAGGCGCGTTCTGGACGTTCTGCGGGGCTGCTGCGGCGTCGATTGGCCGGACGTTGAGCGGGGCAGGCTCCAGCGTGGGGGCTGCTTCGGATGCAGGCGCGGCGGTGGCCGTTCCCTGCTGCTCGTCGGTCAGCGCGGGCGCGGTGGGCTGTTGCTCGGCCAGAATCTTTTCCAGCTCGGTGAGGTCGTAGGATTCCGTGGCCGCCTGCGGGGTGGCAGACAAGCCCATGTAGGCCGCTTCGATTTCCGGCAGGTCGGAGTTCTTGCCGGAAATGATGTCGGCCGCCTTGCCCAGAACGGACGCAAAGAGGGATTCTCCCGGGGCGGGTTCAGGGGCGTCGATGGTGATGCCGGTGACAGCCTGCAAGAATCGGTCGAACTGTTTTTCCTTGTCGGCCTGCTCCTGCGTGATGTGGTTCTCCACGCTGTTGTCCGTGGTGTAGCTTTCCGTGGTGTTTGTCACGTCATGGCTATCATTCAGGACGCTGGCGTCGGTGAGATCATGGCTATCCGTGACGGAGTAGTCGTTCGTAATGTCATTCGTGACATCGTGGCTGTCGGTGGTGGTGTACTGGTTCGTGACGTCATGGCGGTCGGTGTTGGTGGTGTGATCGTCCGTGACGGTGTTGTAGGTGGTTTCGGATGCAGGCGCGGCGGTGGCTTTGGCCGGGGCGTCGTCGATGTCGTTCAGCGCGTCAATGATGCGGTCGGTTTCCTCGGTCGGGAAAACGGTGCTTCCCTGCTTTCCGACAATCAGCTCCGGGCCGTTCTCACCGGCGACGAAAATATCTTCGGCGTCGGTCGTACCGCCTGCATGACCGGGCACTGTGGGCGTGGTAGTGGGCGGCGTGTAGGTGGTGCTGTTCTGCAATGCAAGGGCCACGGATGCGGCCACATCCTTTGCAGCGGCTACGGCGTCCTTTTTGCCATCTTTCAGCTTCTGGACGTACTCGGCAATGGTGTCCTTTGCCGCCTTTCCAGCTTCGTCGGACAGGTCGAGATCATCGACGGTCTTTTCCATTTTGCTCTGGAACTCGTCCAGCTGGCCCTCGTAGTCCGTTACCCAGTCGGCGGTGGCCTGCGCTGCGGCGTCCTGCTTCGCGGTGACGTCGGCCAGCGTGTTTGCCAGCTTCGACACAGCGTCCTTGTTGCCGCTGTTGATGGCACTTACCATGCTGGCGGCCAGACCGGCGGCCTGTTCGCTGCCATCCTGCACATAGGACATCAGGGCCTTGTAGTTGTCCTCGGTGATGCCCAAGTCCTGATAAGACGTGCCTTTCAGGGTTTCAATGTTGGCCGTGTATGTGTTCCAGTAGTTGAGCTGGGAATCCAAGGCGGCCTGCGCGTTCTTGACGTTGGAGTTGAGGTAGTCTTCGGATTTGGTGGACGCCTGATCGAACAGGTCGAACTGGCCCTCAAAGCTGTCCTTTGCGGCTTCGTAGGCGGTGTTGTAGGCTTCGCAGAGCTTTTCTACATCAGAGCGGACGTCGCTGTAAGCCTGCGACACGGCTTCCTGTGCAGAAACGATCTCGTCGCCTGCGGCTTTGGCATCCTCGGCCTGCTGGTTGTAATACTTGTCGATGACTTCGAGCTGGTCGGTGGTATCGTCGAGGGTCTTTTGCAGTTCGGCTTGTTTATCCTGATACTGCTGCAACTCGTTGTTGGCAGCGTCGAGCGCTGCGGCCTGTTCAGACCACTGGGCCGAAATGGTAGCCATGCCGGTGGGGTCTTGCGCGTACAGGTCGGCAATGTAGTCATCATAGACTTTCTGGGCCTCGTTCACGCGCTCCTGCGCGGCGGCGATGGCGTCATTATTTTCCTTGATGGCTTCTTGCTCGGTGGCCTGCTGCTTCAGCAGGTCTACATACTCCTGATACTTCTCGGTTTTCAGCTCCTGCTCGGCCTGCTGCTTTGCCATTTCCTTGATGTTGGCAATGGCTTTGTCCTGATTGGTGGTCAGGTCTTCGTAGGTGAGGTTCAGGCCGTCAATGCTGCCGTTCAGCTCCTTGATGATGGCTTCCATCTGGGCCTGTTTCTCGGTGCTGTTGCCGGTGGAGCTTGCCAGCGCGTCGAGCTGGGCGACAAGTGCGAGGTTCTGCACCTCGCTGTCGTGGATGTTCTGTGTGCTGCTGCCGAAACTGTCAATCAGGTCGTCGTGCTTGCTGATAACAGCGTCGATCTGGGCGACGTACTCGTCCACGCTCTGCCCGTTGTTGTCCAGAGATGCCGAAAGTTCGTCGATGCGGTATTTCAGGGTGGATGCCTGATCGGACGTGTCGCCGTAGGTGCGGCAGGCTTTGTCATACTGCTCTTTGAGGGATTCCAGCTCTTTGGTCTGGGCAGCGGTGGTGGCCGTCATGGACAGGGCTTCGTCGTAGGTATCCTCATACTTGTTGCCCAGCATGGTGACGGCGGCGGTCAGGGCCGTAACAGCAGCGGCAGCCACCAGCAGGCCGGGCGAAATAGCCGAAACAAACTCTTTGATGGTGGAGCTTGCAAAGACGAAAGATGCAGAAACGCCAGCGACGCCGATAGCCACAGTTCCCAGACCTGTGCCGACTGCGGTCAGAGCCTTTACCACGTTGGGATGCTCGGAGAGGAAATCGCCTACCTGCCCCCAAAGGTCGGCAAGTTCAGCGGATGCGTCGTGGATAGTAGGCTCCAAGACCTGCGTAAAGGCGACATTCATTTTGTTGTTGGCCTTTTCCCACTTTTCGGACAGGCTTTCACCTGCGGCGGCGGTCTTTTCCAGAGTGCCAGCGGCTTCATCCAGCGACCCGGTCAGGGTGTCGGTGGTGATTGCGCCGTCGCGGATGGCCCGCGCAAAGTCCACGCCTACCTTGCTGCCAAAGACTTCCACGGCCTTTGTGGTGGCTTCGGAGCTGTCTTTCATGTTGGCAATTTCGGTGATGGTATCTTGCAGGGCTTCTTGTGCGTCCAGACCGTCAGCAGCAAAGTTCTTCACGGCGGTTCGCATGGCCGTTATGGTGGACGTGCCCTCGACGCCGTAAAGCTCCATCTTTGCCAGCAGGCCGATGGCGTTTTCAAGCGACAGGCCCATTTCCTGCAAGGACGATGCGCCAGTGATAAGGGTATTACTAAGGGTTGTGACAGACAGGCCAGAGATTTGGCCCGCATAGGCCAGATCATCAAGGACGTTCGGCAGCTTGGAAGAATCCTCGCCCCATTTGTTCATTACCTTTGTGACGAGCTGCACAGAGCCGACGACATCTTGCCCGGTGATGTCGGCAAAGTCCAGAAATTGCCCGGTGACTTCGGACAGCGTGTCGCCAGTGTAGCCCAGTCGGGTATTGATTTCGCCAACCGCTCCGGCCACGGCGTCGAGTGCATCGTCATTGCCGGAGTAGGCTTTGAGCATACTTGCGCCCAGACTGTCCAGCGCGTCCCCGGTCGCACCGGTGGCGTTGACGATGATTTTTTCCGCGTTGCTGTAAGTATCGGTCAAGTCGTAGACCGCAGAGGTGATCTCCTTGATGGTGGCCGTTATGCCGGCCGCTGCAAGGGCCTGCGCGATGGTTTCGACTGCTTCAGCCCCGGTTTTGCTGGCCTTGTCCGCTTCGTCGCTTGCCTTTTGGGTGGACTTTGCCAGCGCGTCGGTGGCATCGCTGGCCTTGCCGTTGGCGGCTGCCAGAGATTCGGCAGCGTGGCCCGCCTGCTCTGCGGCGGCTTCCAGCTTGTCAAGGTCTTCCGTGCCGGATGCCATGACCTGCTGATAGTTCTGCATCGCGGCGTCGGCGTCAAGCTGGGCCTGTGCCAGCTCTTTGAGGGCTTCCGCTGCTGCATCGCTGGCAGCTTTCAGCTCGTCCTTTGTTTCGGCGGCCAGCTTTTCGTTCTGCATGAGGGCGTCGAGCTGGTCGTCCGTTTTCTTGATGGACGCGGTCAGCTCGTCATGGATGCCGGCAGACGCTTCGATGGACTTTGCGAGATCGTCGGACGATTTTTCGCAAAGGGCCATCATGTCGTTCAGGTCATCCAGCGCGGCGGTGGACTTGATGCCCATATCGACAAGTTCTTTGGTGGAGTATGTAGCTTCCAGCATGGCCTTGTCGTAGCCGCCCACGGCGTTTGTCCAGTAGTCGGCTTTCTGGGCCGCTTCCTCGGCTGCTGCGCCGTACTGGTCGAGTACGTCGGCCATTTCCCCGGCGGCAGAATCCGCGCCGCTGGCGGCCCGCTCGATACCCTCGATGGACGTCGCCACGGTGTCGGCAGCAGACACGGCAGAGCTGGCAGAGGACGAAATGCCGTCCAGTGCCGCGCTTGCGGCGTCGCCCGCTGCTTCCCATTTGTCCATCAGGGCGTTGCCCCGGTTGGAGATGCTTTCGAGCTTTTGGCTCATTTCATCAATGAGCTGGAATCTCGCGGTCAAGTTTGCCATTTAGTCCTCACCTCCTTGCGGCTTCGGCTTGTATCCTGGCCTGCCGACGTTCTTCATCGGCGACAAGCTCGGATGCGATGTAAAAAAGCTGTGTCCGGCGCGGCATGGCGTCATACTCTTCTGGGCGCAGGCCGTGACGCTGCCAGAGCGTGTGCGCCCAGTAGCCATCAGAGCCAGCCGCATTTATCAGTTTTTTGCAGCTTCCAGAGTGTCGCCCTCATCCGGGGCTTCGATCATGCCAAGGGCCTGCATGACGCGCTGGGCGACGTAGTCGTACTCACCGTGATGGCTGAAAACGTGCAGGGGCATTTCGGTGATGTCCACGCAGTTGTAGTAGCCCATCAGCTCCTTGTCGTCCAGCTTCGGATAGACCAGCGCGGCCACGATGATATGGCGCAGGGCGCGGGCGTTGTCGCGCTCGGTCTTCCAGACGACTTCGCCACCGTTGACCAGCGGGTTGCCCTTTTTGTCGGTGGCGATGCTGCGCTTGCGGTAGATGTTGTTGATCTTGTCGATCTCCTGCTGGGACAGCACCTTGACCTCAAATTCAAGGGTGTTACCGTCGTCGTCCTTAAAGGATTCGGGGCCGGTAAAGGTGACGGTTTCCTCCTGCTGGGGACGCATGAAAAACTTCAGATTCTTGTTTGCAGTAGCCATATCGTAAAACCTCCATAAAAAGGAAAGCCCGTCCCTTTCAAACGTGATTCGTCAAAAGGGGCGGGTTTACATTCAGTTCGTTGTTATGATGTTTTCACAGCGGTAAAAATCGCCCTTTTTCACCGCTGTGGCGGCTTAGATGAAGTCGCGGGCGTTAAAGGTCAGGCTGTCGGTGACAATGTCGCCGTTGCTGTCCAGAGCGGTCAGCGGCATTGCGCCGGTCGGGACGCAGCCGACAAAGGTACAGACGTCGTTGCCGTACTTGTCAAAGAAGTCGGAATCGCCGTCGTTCATAATGCCCTGAATGGTGATTTCCGGGGTCTTATGGGTTCCCTGATACTTCTTGATGACCTCTTTAATCCAAGGGTTAGAGCGGTGGCGGGACAGGGCAACGGTGATGTTGTAGCCCAGCCAGCGGGTGCTGTTGGAGTAGTCGCCCAGCTGCTTGCCGCTCCAAGTGTCGGGGGTAAAAGTGCCGGTCGCGCTGACGGAATCGGCGGCTTCGACGCCGTCGATGAAGATTTTACCCTGACGGATAGAGATCGGGCGGGTGTTAAAATCCATGATTTATGCTCCTTTCCGCTTAGTGGGTGTGGACGGTGAAGAACAGCTTTTCGGCACTGTCCACAGGCTGCAAATTGACGTCGAAATAGGTCTTGTCGCCGTAGGATGCGGTGCGGTCAACAAGGAAGTCCGCGTCATAGTCCACGTTGGTGATTGCGCCGACGTCCTCGAACTGCTTCAGGATAGACTTGCCGACGCCCTCCATGATGTCCCAGCCGACCGCGCTGTTGGCGTACTTGTTCGGCGGGAAGTTGAGCTGCACGGATTCCTGGAACGTGTCCAGAACGCGGATGACGCGGTTTTTGCGGTAGGTTTCATCCTTCGGCTGCTTAAAGCTGGTCAGGCTGTTGATGTCGTACTCGGCGATGATCTTATTTTCTTCGGACACAGAGAAAGCGAAATGGCCCGCGTTGATAGCGGCCACATACTCCTCATGGGTCAGAGCGGGGTTCAGGCCGGTTGCGCCATCGACCGCCTTATAGGTCAGGCTTTCGGTGTAGGATGCGCCAGCGGTCGCGCCTGCCACCCATGCGCAGGCTTCAGCAGCGGACAGGTTGTCGTCGCCGATGGAGTAGCCATTCTCCACGGAGATAATGCCCTCGTAGTCGGCCGCAAAGCGCGGGACGACAGCCTGCACACCACGGCCCATGTTCTCGCGCAGATACTTGATCTTCGTCTTGATGGCCGCCTGCAAGCTGCTGTCGGTGGTAGGAATGGCGACGGTGTTGAACTTGACGCCCTCCAGCGTGTCCAGAAATGCGGTGACGTCGGAGTTCTGCGGGGTTGCGTCCGTGCCGCCGGTGAGGTTCATCGCGGCGACGGCTGCCAGTGCGCCAGTGCCGGTAAAGGTGACATACTCGCAGTTCTGGTCGATCAGGTCGGCCACGGTGGACAGGCCCTCGTAGAACGCGACGGTGTTGCCTGCCAGACTGACGGTGACGTCAAAACCTGCCACCGGGTTGGCGGTGACGTTGACGGTCAGAGAGTTGCCGCGAGTGCCGCCATATTTGGCGGTGGCGGTCAGGGTGGGCGCGGATGCGTTCTTTGCACTGGCTTTTGTGCCCTCTTTGACGATGTAGACCAGCACCTTGCTTGCGTTCTTGAACGCTTCGCGGATCAGCAGCATCTGACGGTTGGCGTCGCTGTCGTAGACGCTAAAGCCCAGCTTGTCATAGGCTGCATCCGGGCCAGCGTTGGTCAGCTCGATGTAGGAGCCAGCAGGGCCGTAGGCGGGCTTCATCAGCGGGATGATGGTAGTACCGCGCTCACTGGTGCCGACGGTGTCGGTGCGCTCACTCTGAAAATTGATGTAAGTACCGGGCCGGGTCTTACCGGCCAGCTTGTCAAACTTGCCACCTGCCATTATTTGACCTCCTTTGCGGCCCACTCGTCGATGCGGGCCTGAACGTCTTCTTTGGTGTACTCACCGTCGGGCAGGTCGGCGGTCGCGCCTGCAAAGGTGCAGGCAGAAACGCCAAAGACTGCGCGGCAGTTCTTACGCAGGGATTCCAGCGGGAACTTCACCGCTGCCTGCTCAGAGGTTGCTTTGGTTGCCATATAAAGCCTCCTGTATCATTTCGGATGCTGGCCTGTGAAATCGGGGTGCGGGTAGCTGACAGTGCAGCTTTTGACCGCTGCGCCGAAAGCCGTTTCAATACGCCGGGTGACGTAGATGTCTGGCTCGTGCCAGTCCTTGATTTCATAGGTCTGCATCAGGGTTTCGGGTTCGACTGCAAACGGCTTTCGGGCTGTCCAGTCGATTTGCAGCTGTACCGCGCTTTCGTCCACGGCCCGCAGGGTGGGGTCGCGGATGCGGATATACTTCCCTGTCGGCTTGCCGGATTCGTCGATCAGCGGGATTCTGTTGCGACGTTCCAGCAGGGCGTTCAGGGCTGTGTAGCCAAGCTCGTATGCGTCCTCTTTCGTGCGGTGAAAGAATTTGACGAAAAGGGAAAAATCCAGCGCGTAGGTGTTCAGCGTGTCGCCGCTGCTGCCGATCTCCGGCCGGGGAAAGTAGACCGCCGGGATGCGGAACTGTTCAGGCACGTTGTTGTAGTACGGCGCGGGGCTGCCGCTCTTTTCGGTCAGAAAACGCATGATGCTGGCTAAGTCCTGTTCCAGCATGAGTTCTCCTTTTTTGTGGGTTTCGTTCGGTCAGATGGCCCCAAAACTGGCATGATGGCAAAATGAAATCGACTTCCCGGTGCTGGAAAGTCGATTACTCGAAATATTCATCAAGCCAAGTTTGGAGCTTTGCGTCCAGCAGGTCGGGCATCATCTTGTCGAGGATGCGCAACGCGCTTTCCCAGTAGTGCTTGCCCTCGACCCAGTGCTGTTTCAGCACCATGCCGCCCTCTGCGGATGGGTCGTAAATGAAGCGGCCATCGTCCAGCCAGTAGCCGGGGACAAAGCGGTACTGTACGCCTTTGGGGTTCGTCCAGTGGCCGTCGTTGACGTAGGACGCATAATCGACGTTTGTGCCGACTTCAAGCGTCAGGTCGCCGTCGGAAAGCTCCCAGACGTTGCCCTGCTCCCCTTTCTCAAAGGACGCCAGCAGTTGGCGTGTGTCCATGACCTTTCGCCGGACAATTTCGTCTTGCAGGATGCGCAAGAACTCGTTGCCAAGGCCCTCCAAGAAAAGCTCCATTTCGCGCTTAAAATCCCCGGATGCGGCTTTGCCCATCTTCTGGAAAAAGGCGCGAAATTCGGAAACGTCCACGTTGACGGTCGCCATCACAAATACCTCTGCTGGCCCTTTGCGGTGACATAGACAAAAATGTGGTGGCCATGGACGTCGTGCGGGATTTCCGCGATGTACTCATAGCCGTTCTTCTTGTCGATGATCTTATCGTTCAGGCGCACGTCCGTCCCAGTGGGCAGGGTCAGCTTGATGCGGGATTCCTTGACGTTGACCGGGGCGGTCTGGTTGATGGATGTGCTTTCGCTCTTGACGCCAAAATGACAGGCGACGCCGGGGACGTCCGGCTCTGCCGGGTAGGAAAAGGCCGGCTGTTCGGTCAGGCCATAGCCGGGGGAGCCTGCGTCTTTCTGCACATGGTAGATGTCGCACAGGTCGTTGAGGAAATTTTCAAATGCCATGTTGTACCCCCTTACAGCCGCCGCATTCGCATGGTGACTGTTCCGTTGGCTGCTGCCACGACGTAGTCGTCCAGCAGGGCGGCCAGATCGAGGTTGCGGACTTCGATGTCCGAATGATCGGCCGAATAGCTGTAATCGTCAAAGGTTTCGGATTTCAGCGTTTTAGAGGACGTCAGCGCGGCATTGTGGGCGTAGGCTTCGGCCAGCAGGATGCAGGCGGTCTTGACGCCCTCCGGCAGCTCGTCCATGTCCAGCAGCCCCTTGTTGTGGGTGTAGGTAAGGATGTACTGTTCAGCGCGGGAGATGTCCACGGCCAGCTTCGCGTCAGTCCGTGCGATGACTTCCGGCGTTTCGGAGTATTCGCGCACCTGCTCCGGGGTTATCCAAGGACGTGCGGGCATGGGTCAGACCTCCCCAAAATCCGGCTCGGTATCGTCGGCTTCCGCCGGGACGGTAACGGTAACGGTCTCGGCGGCCAGCGCGTCGATCAGCTCGGCCTTTTTCGTGGTCTTCGTGACCGGGACGCCCATGTCGTTTGCCAGCCGCTTCAGCTCGGCAAAGGACAGGCTTTCGAGGTAGGCCCGGTCAAGGGTGGCCGGGGTGCTGCCATCTGCGGCCTGCTTCCCCGCCGGGGTCAGCGGGATGGTGTCGGCGTCAGCGGGGGCGGCCGTGTCCTGTTCGGCCAGAACATCGACCAGATCAAAGTAGCCGCTGCGCAGGGCGGCGGCTTTGATGGCTTCATCTGCGGTAAAAACATCGGGTTCCTCCCGCGTGGCATTGACCACGCCAGTGTAGGACATAGCGTTTTTCAGTCTGAGGTGGTACGTCATTCTGTTCTCCTGCCTTTCGTATCAGCGGGGCCAGATCACTTAATGTTGGTGATGATGGCGGCCGCGTCCAGCTCCTCGATGATGGGGTCAAAGTCAAAGTGGACAACATAGAAACGCTTGTCCTTCATAATGGCTTCCTTGCCCTCCACGGTCTTTCTGATCTTCATGCCGTAGGTGTTGACGACGATCAGGTTCTTCGGGTCGGTCAGAATGATCTTGTCATCAGGCAGGGACGGGCACTCGACGACAGGCACCTTTGCGGGGCTGTTGTAGATGGAATCAGGCACCGCGCCGCCCTTGTCGATGATCTGGTTAAGCAGGTGCAGCTCCCACTCCTGCGCACGATGGGGGGACATCAGCCAGCGCAGCTTGCCGTTGTTGTACTTGTTCGGCATAGCGTGCAGGGAGTTGTAGAACATATCCAGCGTCATGGAGTTGTTCGCGGTGGCGTCCACGACGTGTGCGCCCTCACGCAGCTGCTTAATCCAGCCGTCATTGACTTTCAGGAAGTCGGCGTCGCCGGTAGTGCCAAGGGCCACGGCATCAGTGCCAGTCCATGCGCTTGCGTTGTGGGCTGCGGTGAACTCGTAGACCTCGCCGTCGTTGGAAACGAGGTCGCCTTTCTGGTAGGCGGTGGACGCGCTGAAAGCCTTGACCTTTGCGAACTTTTCGTCGCCGTTCAGGTACAGGTCGAGCGCGTCAATGCCGGTCTGGGTGGTCATCATGTTGGTGATGATGTTCTCAAGGTTCTGGCCCTCGATGTTCTCGCGCAGAGTTTCCTCGGTGATTTCCCAAGGCAGACGAACAGGGGTGCAGGCGTACTTGATCGAGGTGGTGTTCACGCCTGCGCGGTAGCCGTCGTCGGTGTTCTCGGTCTTCTCACGCAGCAGGCGGGATGCAATGCCGATCTTGTCGATCTCGCCGGAACGTGCGGTGCGCATTTCGTGGCGAACAAGGCCGCCCAGCGTGGTGGCTTCAAAGGTCTGCTGAATGAACTTGCGGGCCTGCTCACTGGACAGGATGCCCGCGCCTGCGCTGGGGGTAAAGTCACCGGTGTTGATGGCGTTGCGGATGATGTCTTCAATGGAACGCGGCATATTGGTGTCCTCCTTTTTCACTTACAGAATGCCGTGCAGGTAGCATTCATCCTGCGCGGCGGACTTCTGGACAGTGCCGGATGCACCGTTCAGGTTGGTGGGGTTGGCGCGGCTGTTCAGCACTGCGCTGACGGACTTTTCGACGATGCTGTCGATCAGGTCGGACAGGTCTGCTTTGGTGAGCTGCTGCTCCTGCTTCTGTTCCGGCTCCTGCTGGCCCAGTGCCTTTTTGATGGCTGCATCAACGGCGTTCTGGACAAAGTCCGGGGTGATTTCCTCGTCCGCTGCCTTTGCGACGGCGGCCGGGGCCTGCTGCTCGGTCTGCTGCTGGCCCAGTGCCTTTGCGACGGCTTC
>ERZ1694708.706-NODE-706-length-13675-cov-8.808297_pt1 | contig 13675 bp, 10 predicted proteins | sample MGYA00581714_ERZ1694708 | MGnify/ENA primary metagenome ERZ1694708 (study PRJEB42213, sample SAMN07424259) | human gut metagenome | biome: ENVO:00009003; feature: ENVO:2100002; material: ENVO:00002003 | host: Homo sapiens | place: USA | collected 2014 ...
TGCTTCGTGCTCCGCACTCCCGCAATTCTCTCAGACATTCGCATATCGCGAAGCTTACGCTCCGCTTTTATGCGAATGTCTGAGCGGGTCATCATACCATATAGCCACTCCTGTGCAAGCACATCGTGGCTAATGGTCTGTGACCCTGGTATTACATGAAGTCAAATAAGCTCAACTGGTTTGACTGGGGCAGGCTGCCAAGAAGTCCCAACTCGCCCATCTTATCAATAACGTTCTGCGGTGCTTTGCTGCGGCTTCGCAGATCATCTCTGGATAAGAACGGTCCGTCCTTTGCCGCTTCCATCATGGCTTCTGCGGCTTTATCCCCCATACCGTCGATACTGCCGAGGGATGGCATAATCTTGCCGTCGATGATCTGGAACAATCTCGAATGTGCTTTGTAAATATCGATTGGCATAAACTCAAAGCCTCTCGCATACATTTCCTGCACGATACGCAGATCACGGATGGAATCCTGTTCCTTCTTGGATAGCTCATCCTTCCTTCTGTTGTAATCCGCCAGCACGGCTTCAAGATGCTCCTTGCCCTGACACATCAGTTCATAGGAAAAGCAGTCCGCTCGGATACTGTAAAATGCCGCATAGTAGGCAAGCGGATAATTTACCTTACAATACGCAATACGCCATGCCATCATAACATAGGCAGCAGCATGTGCCTTCGGGAACATGTACTTGATCTTTTTGCACGACCAGATATACCAGTCAGGTACATTATGTTCCTTCATGGTCGCGATCCATTCGTCCTTCAGACCTTTTCCCTTTCGCACGCTTTCCATGATTGTAAAGGAAAGTCCCGCCTCAACACCCATCTGCATCAGATAGATCATGATATCATCACGCGTACAGATTGCAGTTGAAATCGTTGCCTTGCCTTCCTCGATCAGCGTCTGTGCATTGCCCAGCCATACGTCCGTACCATGGGAAAGCCCTGCAATACGGACAAGATCGGAAAACGAGGTCGGCTGCGTATCAATTAACATCTGCATGGCAAAATCGGTACCGAACTCCGGAATACCGAGTGATCCCAGTTTACAGCCTAAAATATCCTCCGGCTTGACACCAAGTGCATCTGTATTCTGGAACAGGCTCATAACGTCCTTATCGTCCAGCGGGATCTTTGTCGGATCGATCCCTGTCAGGTCCTGCAGCATACGGATCATGGTCGGATCATCGTGTCCGAGAATATCCAGCTTTAACAAGTTGTGGTCGATCTTATGGTAGTCAAAATGTGTGGTTACGATATCCGTTGTCATATCATTTGCCGGATGCTGTACAGGCGTAAAGGAGTTGATCTCCTCGCCCAGCGGCAGTACAACGATACCGCCCGGATGCTGTCCGGTTGAACGTCTGACACCGGTACAGCCTTCTGCGATTCGTTCAATCTCACAGCGGCGTTTATGGATGCCACGCTCTTCATAATATTTCATCACATATCCATACGCTGTCTTTTCTGCCAGCGTACCGATCGTTCCGGCGCGGAATGTCTGTCCGTAACCGAAAATAACTTCTGTATATTTATGTGCCTTACTCTGATATTCACCGGAAAAGTTCAGGTCGATATCCGGCTCCTTATCTCCCTTAAATCCAAGGAATGTTTCAAACGGGATATCAAAACCGTCCTTGACCAGCTTTTCGCCGCAGTTCGGACAGATCTTATCCGGCATATCACATCCTGCCTTACCGGCATATGCCTTAACCTCGGGTGAATCAAAATCATAATAATGGCATTTCTTACAATAATAATGCGGACTCAAGGAATTAACCTCTGTGATTCCCGCCATATTGGCAACGAAGGAAGAACCTACGGAGCCACGGGATCCAACCAGATACCCATCCTCCACCGATTTCCATACCAGCTTCTGCGCAATGATATACATAACGGCAAATCCGTTGGAAATAATAGAATTCAGTTCCTTTTCCAGTCGTTTTTCTACAATATCCGGCAATACCTCGCCATAGATCTCATGCGCTCTCCGGTAGCAGATATCCGTCAGCGTCTGGTCACTGTTTTCAATAACAGGCGGACATTTATCCGGTCTGACCGGATCGATGGAATCCACCATATCCGCGATCAGGTTTGTGTTATCAATAACTACCTCCCGCGCTTTATCACTGCCTAAATATTCAAACTCCGCCAGCATTTCTTCCGTGGTGCGCAGATATAACGGAGCCTGGGAATCCGCATCTTTGAAACCGTTTCCCGCCATGATGATGCGGCGGTATACCTCATCCTCCGGATCCAGAAAATGCACGTCACACGTTGCACAGACCGGCTTGTGGAACTCCTCACCCAGATCGCAGATCTTTTTATTGATCTCCTGAATATCTTCCATGGAATGAATGTTTTCATGATCTGACTTATCGGAATCGATCATAAATGCATTGTTTCCATTTGGCTGGATCTCCAGATAATCGTAGAAATTCACGATATCGGCGATCTCCGCCTGTGGTGCCCCGCGCAGCAAGGCTCTGTAAAGCTCTCCCGCTTCACAGGCACTTCCAAGGATCAGACCTTCTCTGTTTTCAAGGATCAGGCTCTTCGGTACCTTCGGCCGTCTGTTAAAATACTGCAGATGGGAAGCTGAAATGAGCTTATATAAATTGACACGTCCCACATCATTTTTCGCCAGTACAATGGCATGATAAGACGGTGTTTTACGGACATAATCCGTACTTGTCCTGCCCAGCTCATTAACCGCATCCAGATCATGTGCACCTTTTTCCAGCAGCATCGGAATAAATTTCTCAAAAATTTCAGCCGTTGCCTCCGCATCATCTACCGCACGATGATGGTTTTCCAAAGATACACCGACTGTCTTTGCCACATGATCCAGTGTAAACTTGGCAAGCTGTGGCAGCAGCACTCGTGCCATGGCAAGCGTATCCACATGAGTATATGCATAAGGCAGCTCCAGTTTCCTCGCATTTTCCTTAATAAAACCGGTATCAAAAGAAGCATTGTGCGCTACCAGTACACAGCCTTCGCAAAAGGCAAAAAACTCCGGCAGAACCTGATCGATCGTCGGTGCATCCATGACATCTGCATCCGTGATCGTTGTCAGCTTGGTGATCCGGTATGGAATCGGCTCCTGCGGGTTTACATAAGTTGAAAAACGGTCTACGATTTTTCCATTTTCCACCTTTACCGCACCGATCTCTATAATGTGGTTCGTCACACTTGAAAAACCGGTTGTTTCAATATCAAATACAACAAAGGAATCCATCAGGGATTGTCCCTTCGGATTGACTACAATATTTTTCAGATCATCTACCAGATAGATCTCACAGCCGCAGATCACCTTGAAGAAATCCTGTCTGTCAAGCTGTTTTCCTTCCTTTTCCGCCTCTGCTTTCGCACCTTTATACAGATCCTGCCACGTATGGAATACATCCGCAAGTGCCTGTACCACGCCATGATCTGTGATCGCGATCGCCGGATGTCCCCATTTATATGCCCGCTTTACAATATCGATAACATCGGAAACACCGTCCATATCACTCATTTTCGTATGACAGTGCAGCTCTACACGCTTCTTTGCACTGTGATCCATTCTGGTCACGGTAAAGTCTTTTGTTTTTTGCAGGCTCTTAATGGAAATCGTCAGATCCTTATCAAAGCTGTCCATGGCACAAAGTCCCCTGACAAGCAGAAAGGATCCCTTTTTAACCCCTTCCCGAATATTCGGGAGTTCTTCGTTCGGACAGAACATCTTGCATTTCATCGTATCCGTAAAGTCTGTAATAAAGAAGCTGACGATCGTCTTTTCATTACGGATCTCTCGTTCTTCTACACTCAGCACTTTTCCACGTATCGTGATCTCACCCATTTCATCCAGGATCTGATCCATCGGAACGATCTCACCTTCCACATCATAGCCATACAATACATCCGGATTGTCCGAACGCCTGCCCTGTCTGCGGAAGCTCTTAAAATCTTTTTTACCTTCTTTTTTAAATTCTTTCTTCGACGGCTGTGCAGGCTCTGCTTTCTGCACCGGCTGCTTCTGCGGTTGTTCAGCAATTTTTGCATCTGCTCCCTGCATAGGCGATGCGGCATGCTCAAATTCATTTCCGTCCACACTGCTCATATCCACATATTCACTGTCACTCGTTTGTGAAATAGCCGCACGGTTTCCCGCAATTTCCGCGATCCGGCGTGCAATCTTGATATCGTCCTCTTCCCGGTATTTGCTTTCCTTCGGCTCTTCATATGCCACTTCAAAAAACGCACGTACCCCGCATCTTTCACAGACGATCTTGTCCAGGATCTGCAGAAGCTCTCCGCTTTTCTGATGATACAGTGGAATATCTTCCATCGTCAGAACAACTTTATCATCTGCTTCAAAAGACATCTCTGCGGACTTTAACATGCTGTGCAGCATCGGACTGTATTCCTTCAGCTCCAGCAGCATACTGTTTTTATACGCCCCGAAAACAGCCGGCGCATCATACTGCGCAGACAGATGAAACGTTTCATAAAGCTTGACTTCAGGTCCTTCTTTTCCGCCTTCTAAGGCAGAAAAAAGCTGCTTATGCAGCTCTTTTTCCACTTTATAAATATATTCTTTTTCTATGATGTTGTCACAACTTATGTAAACCTTCAGCAGATCTCTTGCTCTTGTCGTCACAACTCTGTCAACTCTGACATCTTCCATATAGACTTTACAGTCGCCTTCCAGATGCAGCGTTGGAAATACTTCCATAAATGAATGACTCACTACTCATTTCCCCAATTCAATAATTCTTCCCTGAGTGTATTTAATAACTGATCTTCCGGTACTTTTCTGATCACTTCACCTTTTTTGATCAGAAGTCCTTCTCCTTTACCGCCGGCAATACCAATATCAGCTTCTTTCGCTTCGCCCGGTCCGTTTACAACGCAGCCCATAACCGCCACCTTCAGGTCAAGCGGAATATCTGCCACCATCTGTTCCACTGCATTAGCCAGTCCGATCAGATCAATATTCGTTCTACCGCAAGTCGGACAGGATACTACTTCAATACCACCCTTTCTCAGTCCCAGTGTCCGTAAAATCAGCTTTGCGGATTTTACTTCTTCCACCGGATCGCCCGTCAGGGAAACGCGGATCGTATCACCGATGCCTTCATGCAGCAATATACCAAGTCCTATCGAAGATTTGATATTGCCGCTCATGATCGTACCGGACTCCGTGATTCCAACATGCAACGGATAATTGGTCTCTTTTACGAGCTTTTCATGCGCTGCTACACACATCAGGACATCCGAAGATTTGATACTGATCACCAGATTGTCATATCCCAGATCTTCTATGATATGCACCTTATCCAGCGCACTTTCCACAATACCTTCTGCCGTTACACCATGGTATTTATCTACCAGATCCTTTTCCAGAGAACCGCTGTTTACACCGACACGGATTGGGATATTCCGCTCCTTTGCCACTTCCACAACAGCCTTCACTCGGTCAATGCTTCCGATATTGCCCGGATTGATGCGGATCTTATCTGCTCCGTTTTCCATGGCAGCGATCGCCATCTTATAATCAAAATGGATGTCTGCCACAAGCGGGATATGGATCTGTTTTTTGATCTCGCCGATCGCTTTTGCAGCCTCCTCGGTCGGAACCGTACAGCGGATGATCTCGCAGCCTGCCTGTTCCAGTCTGTGGATCTGCATTACTGTCGCTGCCACATCCTCTGTATGTGTATTCGTCATGGACTGGATCAGCACCGGATTTCCGCCACCGATCACTCTGTCACCAATATGCACTACTTTTGTATGATCACGATACATAATTATCCTCTTTTCATTGCTCTATCTATATAATAATAATTTAAAAAATCTTTGTCAGATCATTGTACAGTACAAATACCATTAAAAGCATCAGGCACGCCATACCGATCATATGCACCAGACCTTCTTTTTCCGGTGGAACCGGTTTACCCCTGACTGCTTCTACCAAAAGGAATACCAGTCTGCCGCCATCCAGCGCCGGGAACGGTAACAGATTCAATACGCCCAGGTTAGCGCTCAGCAGGATTGCAAAATTGAGCATATTCAGCCAGATATAATAAATGCCGTCCGGTTTTGACTGGTCGTAGATCTGTGTCACAGTCTGTGCCATTCCGACAGGGCCGGATACATCATCCTTTGAAACCTGCCCCTGTATCAGAAGTTCCAGACTCTTGACCGTTGTATTGATCCAGTAACCGACTTCATACAGGCTGTATTTTACAGTACCGAAAATACCGAATTTCTGATAAGAGCCTACGCCATATAAGCCCATATAATAACGTCCTGCTGATTCGTCGTAGATCGGCTTTATCACGGTGTCATACTGCTTGCCGTCTCTTTCATAGGTAACTGCGATATCTTCCCCTTTATTCAGCATGGAGGCAAGACTGATCTCACGATACAGATGGATCTTTTTGCCGTTCATGGAAAGGATCCTGTCTCCATCCTGCATGCCCGCAAGCTGCGCTGCACCGCCATCCGAAACCTGCTGTACGACCGGCAGATCAGTTCCGTAGCTGCCAACAATGATCGTAGACATCAAAAATGCCAGAATAAAGTTAAATACCGGTCCGGCTAAGACAGTGGCAATCCTGGCAAACACTGGTGCATCCGGAAATGCGCCCGGCTTCTTTTTGCTGCCCAGCTCTGTATTGGCCACCGCCTGCTGCACATCCTGCTGCGGATCTGCTTCTCCACTTTCTGCTTCTTTTTTTTCGGTATCGCGTTCGATGCCATCCTCACCTTCAAAAATACAGGCACCGCCAAGCGGCAGTAAACGGATCGCATATTTGGTACCGCCCTTTTTCACCGAAAAAATACACGGCCCCATACCGACTGTAAATTCCACAACCGAAATTCCATTTGCTTTTGCAATGATAAAATGTCCGAATTCATGCGCAATGACAACTACGCCGAAAATGACAAAAAACAGGACAATGCCCAATCTTTAACACCTGCTTTCAATATAGTCATAGCATGCAGCTTCCGCCTCTAAGATCTGCTCCACTGTCGGATTTTCGATCACATGATGGTTCTGCATACATGCACCGATCAGCTCCGGAATATCCAGGAAACCGATCTTATCCTGCAAGAAGAGACTGACTGCCTTTTCATTTGCAGCATTAAATACCGTTGGCATACTGCCGCCTGCCCGGAATGCTTCATAAGCCAGCTTCAGTCCTGTAAACACTTCCATATCAGGCTCCTCAAATGTAATTCTGCCCAACTTGAAGAAATCTATGTTGTTTTCCTGCATCGGTCTTCTGTCAGGATAAAAAAGTGCATACTGGATCGGCAGTTTCATGTCCGGTACGCCAAGCTGTGCGATCACCGCGCCATCTACATACTCTACCATAGAATGTATGATGCTTTGTGGTTGTACTACTACAGTTATTTTTTCCGGCGGTACATGGAATAACCAGCCGGCTTCCATAACCTCCAGTCCTTTGTTGACCATTGTCGCGGAATCGATCGTGATTTTGCGTCCCATCGTCCAGTTCGGATGCTTTAAGGCATCTGCTGCTTTTACATTGGTAAGCTGCTCTTTTGTAAACCCGCGGAACGGACCGCCTGATGCAGTCAGAAGGATCTGTCTGATCTTATCCTTCGGTTCTCCGTTTAAAGACTGGAAAATCGCACTGTGTTCGCTGTCAACCGGTAAGATCTTCACGCCATGCTTCTTTGCAAGCGGCATAATGATATGTCCTGCCGTCACAAGCGTTTCCTTATTGGCAAGCGCAATATCCTTGCCTGCCTCGATCGCTGCGATCGTCGGGCGGATTCCGATCATTCCCACGATCGCAGTGAGTACAACATCTGCCTCGGGCAGAACCGAAATGGCAAGCAGACCATCCATGCCCGTCAGTACCTGCACCTGCAGATCACTGACACGCTGCTTTAAATCCTTTGCCGCCTCTTCCGACCACATAACCGCATAAGAGGGCGAAAATTCACGGATCTGCTGCTCCATCTTTTCCACACTGCTGCCTGCTGCCAGTGCAACCACATGCAGATCTTCTTTATAGCTGCGTACCACATCCAGTGTCTGTGTTCCGATCGAACCTGTGGAACCCAGCAATACGATATTTTTCATCTTTCTGCTCCTTCTACCATCTTCCTCCGGATAACGTCTACAGCTCCAGAAGAATGATACATAAGTAATAGATCAGCGGTGCTGTTACGATCACGCTGTCAAAACGATCCATAATACCGCCATGTCCCGGGATCAGCCTGCCATAATCCTTGATGTTATGATCACGCTTGATACCGGAAGCCGCCAGATCACCGAGCTGGCTTAAAACTGCCCCGACGCCTGAGATCAGCGGAAATGCCCAGATGGCATCATCCGAAATGGCAGTCACGCCCGCCTTCTGCAGTCCCCACGCATATAAAAAGCCGATCAACGCAGCACCGGCCACGCCACCGACCGCTCCTTCGATTGATTTTTTCGGGCTCAGCACCGGTGCCAGCTTATGTTTTCCCAACAGCTTACCGACTGCATACGCACACGTATCGCAGCCCCAGGATGCAGAAAAGATCAGCCATACCAGAAAGATGCCCTGTGTCAGGTTTCTTGTCATATAAATATAGGACAAAAGCACCGGACAATACAGGAACGAAAAGCCTGCTGACATAACCTGCTGTGCATGATACTTCGGGAATGTCAGAACATATACAAGCATCATGCCCATGATCGTCAGAATGATCGCAAGCAATGCATACGTATCAGAATCCGTCAGATACCGCACAATATAATATGCCACGATGCCAAGATATCCGACGATCTCAATACCGGAGGGCTTTTTCTCTTCTTTTCGTACATTCGTTGCTTTCACAAGCTCTGAAAATCCGACAAGTGAAATAAAAAGAGTCAGGACATACAAAACGATGCCCCCATTACTCATTGCAAATGCCAGAATGATCAGAAGCAGTATTCCACTGATCAGTCTTGTCAGCATGTTACTCCTCCTTTACAAGCCCAAACCGGCGATCCCGCTGATTGTAGGCTGCAATTGCTTCCTCCAGTTCCTTTTTGCCGAAAGCAGGCCATGGAACCGGTGTAAAATAAAGCTCCGTATAGGCAAGCTGCCAGATCAGGAAATTTGAAATCCTCTGTTCTCCGCTTGTACGGATCATCAGATCCGGTTCAGGGATTCCTTTTGTATCCAGATAGTCAGCGAACTTTTCGATCGTCATGTCTTCCGGCTGGAGCCCCTTCTGGGTATCTGCCATTACCTTGCGGACTGCACGAACAATCTCATCCTGCCCGCCGTAATTTAATGCGATCTGGAAATTCAGACCATCATAGTCTTTTGTTGCTTCCTCAAGTTCAGCGATCCGCTTCCGGATATCCGGTGCAAGCCCCATCTTATCTCCCAGTACGCGGACACGCATATTATTTTTCGCTGCGGTTTTCAGACAGGTCTTCATATAATTGTGCAGAAGCTTCATCAATGCATCCACTTCATCCTTCGGTCTGTTCCAGTTCTCTGTGGAAAATGCATAGACCGTCAGGTATTTCACACCAAGGTCGTACGCTGCAGCACAGACTGTTTCCACATTTTTGCTGCCCTGTACATGCCCATAATTACGTGGCATTCCCTTGCTCTTTGCCCATCTGCCGTTTCCATCCAATATAATGGCGATATGATTCGGTACACTCATTATACAGTCATGATCTCCTTTGACTTCTCTTCTACCATACCATCAATTTCTTTGATGAATTTATCGGTTACTTTCTGTAACTGTTCTTCTAACATCTTGATCTCGTCTTCGGAAACATCTTCCTTAGCCAGCTTCTTGAAGGAGTCATTTCCATCTCTTCTGGAATTGCGTACCGCAACCTTGCTTTCCTCACCTTTTTTCTTCACTTCCTTAACCAGATCCTTACGACGTTCCTCGGTAAGCTCCGGGAATACCAGACGGATCACAGAGCCATCATTGGATGGTGTGATGCCGACATCAGAACATAAAATTGCTTTTTCAATCTCTTTGATCAGGGATTTTTCCCATGGCGCGATCTGGATCATTCTCGGTTCCGGAACTGTGATATTACCAACCTGCTGCAGTGGTGTCGGTGTTCCGTAGTAATCAACCTTGATCTTATCAAGTACATGAGGATTGGCTCTTCCTGCACGGATCGTCATGAAATCCTCTCCTAAAAAGTCAACTGTCTTCTGCATTTTTTCTTCAAATGTTTTTACTCTTGCATCCATTTTATATGTCCTCCCTTATTCTATACTGTAACCTTTGTTCCGTTAAATTTACCGTTCATGGTATTCACAATGCTGTTTTCTTCATTCAGACCGAATACCCACATCGGCATTTTGTTATCTCTTGCCAGAATAGACGCTGTCATATCTACAACCTGCAGATTCTGTGCAACCACATCATCAATGGAAACCTCATCGTATTTCTTTGCATCTGGATTTTTATGCGGATCGTCATCATATACACCGTCGATCGCTTTTGCCAGCAGGATCACATCTGCTTCTACTTCAATGGCACGCAGTACAACACCTGTATCTGTTGAAAAATAAGGATGTCCTGTTCCGCCTGCGAAAAATACTACCATATTCTTGGAAAAGTATTTATTGGCGCGATCCTTGGAAAACAGCTTTGTAAACGAGCCACATTCAAACGGTGTCAGGATCGCCGTCATCATTCCCACGCTTCTGAAGATCTCCGATACATAAATACAGTTCATGACAGTTGCCAGCATTCCGATCTGATCTGCCTTTGTTCTGTCGATATTTTCGCTGGAACGGCCACGCCAGAAATTACCGCCGCCGATCACAATACCGACCTGTACGCCGTCATCAACAAGCTGCTTTACCTGCAATGCCACACCACGTACTGTTTCTTCATCAAAACCGGTCTTTTTTTCTCCTGCAAGCGCTTCGCCGCTCAGCTTCAGCATTACTCTTTTCATATCTTTTCTCCTATCACTTTGTCCCTTGGTTTATTTTGCGATCAGATCATTAAAGAAATCTGTCGGATTTACTTCTGCGTAGCACTGGCTGCACATACCTTCGATCACCGCACCGTTGTTGATCTGAACGGATTTGGATTTGATATTCCCCATTACAATGGCGGATGCATCTAAGATAACCGGTCCCTTCACATCAATATCGCCTTTGACAGCGCCTGCGATCACCGCACTGGAAGCTGCCACATTACCGATCACAACGGAATTCTGTCCGATCTTGACAGTTCCTTCCGCAACGATCATACCTGTGATATGTGCACCGTCTGCAAATACCTCCGCAGCTTTGGAATCTCCTTCGATCGTACCGGAAACATTTAACTTGCCGAGCAGCTCAACCTTTCCTTTTACTTTACCGAGAATATCCACATTGCCTTTTGCGCTGATATCACCAGTTAATGTCATGCCTGCAGTGATGATCGCTGTTTCATCTAATACTTCTGTATCTTCTAAACTCATTTTCTGTTCTTCCATTGCTTTTCCTACCTCTTTTTCCAATTCTGATTCTTCTTTTTCTGTATGCTGTCCCAGATCCATATGCATGAGCATTTCTTCCGGTGTCTGCATCTGTCTCTCTGCAAAATCATCTTCATCCGCATCTGCTTCCGGCTTTACGATACCTGCAATGCTCTGCATCTGCTCCGCTGCCGCTTTCTGCAGCATAACCGCCTCGGATTCTTCTGCCGCCTTTTCTGAAGTTTCTTCCACAGCTTCTGCTGCCTCAGCTTCTTCCTTCACTACTTCCGGTTCTTCGGTCTCTACAACCTGTTCTTCGTCTTCCGGTGCTGCAGACTCCGCTTCCGGCTCCTCTTCAGCAGCCTGGTCATCCTGTTTTTCTTCCTGCTTTTCCGCATCCGCAGTTTCTGCATCCTTTGTTTCTTCTGCAGCTTCATCCTGCTTTCCGGCTTCTTCGGTGTCAGGGCTTCCGACTTCCGCAGCCAGTGCTTCCTGCACTTCCTTCAGCGCATCATCCAGTGCCTTATCTTCGTCGTCTTTTTTACTTTCCTGTCCCGTCTCTTCTTCCGGCAGAAGTTCATTGACTGCCTGAGACAGGTCTTCTTTCAGTTCCTGAAAAAATCCCATTTTTTTTCCTCCGTTTATTATTACTGCTGCGCAGTTGATTGTTGTAATTTCAGATGCTGCACAAATTCCATGTCATCACTGACCGGCAAAAGAACCGTATCATCCATTGCCTGTATTTCCTCAATGATCGCAGGAAGTGCTTCCACTGTCGTATTTTTATTCGCCGCATCATGCAAAAGGACAACAGAGGTCTGATGCTTCCCCACACCTGTCAGTACATTGTCCACAAGCGTCTGTGCTTTTACCTTTTTGCCTGTTGCATCACCGCTTGACACATTCCAGTCCAGATAATAGATATCCTGTTGCTGCATATACGCTGCAAGCTCACTCATATCCACCGTACTGACCTGATTGGAGCTTCCACCTGGAAATCTGTAAAAATGTGACCATACACCGGTCGTATCATATAAGAAATCCTGCAGCCTGGAAAGATCCTCTTCAAAGGCTTCCTCCGAAGCATAGATCTCGTCGTATTTGTGGCTGTAGGAATGCATACCGAGTGTATGCCCTTCCTCTACAATACGCTGATACATTTCCTTGTACTTCTCCTGCGGCTTTCCTGTCACAAAAAAAGTAGCTTTCACATCATACTGTTTTAAAATATCCAGTATGGCATCTGTGTTACTGCTCGGTCCATCATCAAAGGTCAGATAAACCTTTCTCTTCTGTCCATCGTCCGGTTCCGTTTCTTCTGCCTGCCATTTTGCAAGGCTGTTATCTGCCTGCATTCCGCCTGCCTGCTGCCCGGCTTCTGCATCTGCTTCTGCGGAAGCAGTCTGTTCAGCCCCGGCAGTACTTTCGCTCTGCTGCGATGCGATCTGCCGCTGCACCTGATCCAGCTCTTTCTGCAGTCTGTCTACCTTGATAAACAACAAAATACATAACAGGATCGGAATCAGAATCCCTAAAAGTAAATACGCTACTATCAGCCTCTTCATGGAAGAAATCCGGCTGCGTCTCTTTTCCTCTTCACTTTTTGGCATACCAAGACTCCATTCTTTGCATATTCGATTTATTCTATCATAATTTTTATCCGAAATCCAGCGTTATAGATACAAATTGACAGACTGTATTTGGAACATAAACAAAGCTCATCCATACATTCTTTTTCCTGTTGCTGTACAGATAAGCTTTTCTGCTTCTTTATCCCTTATTTTGTTTTCTCAAAAAGCTGTATACCACGGGCAAGGCGCGTAAGCCCTTCTTTAACTGCTGTATGCGGGCATGCGATGTTCATACGCAAAAAGATGTTCCCGTTTCCGTGATAGCCGCTGCCCTTGGACAGATACAGTCCTGTTTCTTTTCGGAGAAATTCCTGCAGATGATCCGTGTCATCCGTTACCTTGGAACAATCCAGCCAGAGCAGATAAGTCGCTGTATTTTCCACCAGATGGATCTGCGGCAGTTTACCTGCCAGAAATGCTGCAACCATATCCCTGCTTTCTTTCAAATAGCTCCGCAAGCTGTCAAGCCATGCATCTCCCTCTGTAAAAGCCGCGATCGTGCCTGCCATGGCAAAGGCATTCGGTTCTGCCACTTCATCGGAATTCAATCCTCTGTCCATCTTTTCCCGGATCGCTTCATCCGGTA
>ERZ1694708.776-NODE-776-length-12138-cov-7.016800_pt1 | contig 12138 bp, 13 predicted proteins | sample MGYA00581714_ERZ1694708 | MGnify/ENA primary metagenome ERZ1694708 (study PRJEB42213, sample SAMN07424259) | human gut metagenome | biome: ENVO:00009003; feature: ENVO:2100002; material: ENVO:00002003 | host: Homo sapiens | place: USA | collected 2014 ...
ATCTTGAATCTCGTCGCCATTGCGGGCGGCGAAGCGTGGCTTGTTAAGGCCAAGTCCGACTACAAGCCCGCCGCACGTCAAACCGCGACCACGACCGCAGGAGGAGGCAAGGCGAACGCCGCGAAATCGCAGTCGCGCGTTCAGCAGCGCATCGCCGAACTCGAAGCAGCACATCAGAAAACGGAGTAAATCACAAACAACACCAATCAATTATGGCAAGTACAGGACTTAACTTTGCGAATCTGACCCCCGACAACGGGGCCGTCAAAGACCTCAAGCGTCTGATCTTCCTTGCGATCACCGACCCCGAATCGCTCGGAAAGATTTTCAATTTCCTGCCGAAACAGAAGCACGGCGAAAAAGTCGGGTTCATCGGCGAATTCGGCATGGTCGGCAAAGCCTCACAGGGCTGTAATCCGACGTTCGGAACCAGCGTCCTTGCGACGAGCGAAAAAGAGTGGGACATCCGCGAATGGGAGGTCGCCGAAAAAATCTGCTACAAGGATTTGGAGGGCACAGTCGCACAGGTCGCCATGCGCACCAAGACGAACATCGCCGACCTCACGGGCACGGAATATACCGACTATATCCTCGCGCCCCGGCTCGAACTCGCCATCCGCAAGATGTTGATGCGTTACGCATGGTTCGGCGACAAGGCGGCCAATACGGTCACGAATGGCGACAAACTGCTCGATTCCATCGACCCTGCGTATTTCACCCTCATTGACGGTTTCTGGAAGCGCTTGTTTACGCTGGCCGCCGCAACGCCCGACCGTCGCACCACATGCGCAGCCAACGCCGCCACAACGTTCGCCGAGCAGAAAGCCGCCATGCGTCAGAACTATGCCGCCGTCGATTTCCTCGACGCGCTTATTTCCGACGCCTCAACGGTTCTTCGGCAGGCCAACGGCCAGCTCATATACATCACGCAGGCGCTGAAAGACGCGCTGGACGCCGACCTCAAACGGAACAACAAAGGTTCGGAGTTGCAGTGGACGGCGCTGTTCGACGGCATCACGGAAACGAACTACAACGGCGTGCAGATGCTCGCTATCCCGTTCCTCGACGAGATCATCAAAGGCTGCGAAACCGTCAGCGGAGGCAAAGCGTGGAACAAGCCTTATCGCGCGCTTTACACGATCAAAGACAACCTGCTCGTCGGCATGGAGAGCGAAAGCGAGGTCGCCGACATTCAGGTATGGTTCAACAAGGACGAGCAGATGAACAAGATTCTGTCGAAGGACAAGATCGGAACGCTGATCGCCGACGACAACCTCGTACAGGCAGGCTTCTAACCCTCAAAACTCGATTACACTATGAATTGCGATAGCTTCATCAAGGCGAAAATCGAAAAGAACTGCGCAGAACCGATTACACGGGGCGTCGAGCGTACCGCATGGATCGGAAACCGGGCGCAACTCGACATCGCCAATCTCGAATTCGTCGAGGGTTCGACGAATCAAGTGCTGAACCTGCCGCTTATCAAAGGCGCGCAGTTGTACCCGATCATTCAGTACGGCACGAAACCGTTCGAGGGGCTGAAAACCGATCTTGACGGCAGCGGCAAGCTGGGCGGCACGGCTTCGACCGAATTTCCGTTCATCGTGCCCGACAACAGCCCGGCGGTCTGTGAGAATATCATCGACCCGCTGCTCGATGGAGAGTTTTTCGTCATTTGGCAGAACCGGCACAAAAACCTGCGAGCCACGAACGATGCGGAACGCGGGGCGTCGGCATTCCAAATCGCCGGACTTTTCAACGGCCTCACGCTGTCGGCCGGGTCGTGCGAGAAATACAGCGACGACACCCTGTCGGGCTGGGCTATTACGCTCAAAGAGGAGAAAGCACCCCGTTCGGCGATGTTCCTCAACGCGGGTTCGCTCGCAGCCACCGAGGCGCTCATCAAAACGATGCTCACCCCCTCGGCGACGGAGTAATGCACTATGACCGTCGACGAGGCAAAAATCCTGTTATCGGACTTGAATAGGGGCTACAACACCCCCTATTCGAGCGCCGAACAGACTACTATCGAAAGACTTTATTACGAGGTCTTGGGAAAGCGATTGAACGGTTGCCGATGTCCCGACAAGTGGCACGACGCCGTGCTCGAAATCAACTCGTACATCAAAAAACACGGAAAAATGAAAGAGAAATCGAATTACATACTGCGTGCAGGGGTTATTCTGCAAATTGCAGGGTCTTCGGAAATTTACACGAACGACAATCTGACCGACGAGGTGGCCGCGGCGTTCCTCAAAGAGCACCCGAACGCCACCGGACGCTTCGAGGTTATCCCTACGGCGAAAAAGGATGCCGAAGCGCCGAAAACTGGCGGGGAATCGTCGGAACTCGAAGCTGCGCACAACCGTATCGCCATCCTCGAATCCGAGAAAGCGGAACTTGAAAGCCGTTGCACGGCATTGCAGGCCCGCATCGACGCCGCGGCGGCCACCGAAACGACAGCCGCAGACGACAAGAAGCCCGGCAGCGATTCCGCCGGAGCCGAAAGCGCTGACGAAGCCGACGAACAGCCCGCCGGGAACGACGGAAATACTGACGATAACGCTATCCGGGAGACTATCGCCGCCGAACTCGTGGCCGGAAAATCGAAAACGGCCATCAAGCAGGAGTTGGCAGGCAAGGAGATCGGCGGCGTGAAGCTCACGCACCGCCTTATTTCCGACTACATCGAGAAGATCACCGCAGAGGAGTAACCACCCATGAACGTAAAGCACACAAAGAAGCCCGAAACGCGTGTAGACGTTAAATATTTGTCGTCGTTGGGTATCAAAACCTACGGCGACAATAACCTATACCCGCAAACGGTGCGCGATATTGTCGATTCGTCGCCCACAGGTCGCACCTGTGTCGAGCGACGTTCGACATATATCGAGGGAAACGGCCTTGCGTCGCAAGCACTGGCCGAAACCGTGTGCGACACGCGAGGGAATACGGTAGACGACGTACATCACTTGTGCGCCGACGATGTGGCCTACCAAGACGGCCTTGCCCTGCACGTCAATTACAATATTCTCGGACAGATCGTATCAATGGCGCATGTCCCATTCGAGAATTGCCGCCTTGAGGAGGAAGACGACGACGGCATTATCAGCCACATAGTCGTACATCCCGATTGGCGGGGTAAAAAGACGCGCGGCGGCAAGGCTGTAAAGGTAACCATAGAAACAATCGAGGTGTTCCCGGTCTTCAATCCGTCGCCCGATGTCGTGCAGTTGCAGATACAGGCCGCAGGCGGTATCGAATTCTACAAAGGGCAAATTCTCTACATTTCGCGCGCCGGACGTAACGCCTACCCCCTGCCGTTGGTCGACGTCGTATTAACCGACATGTCGACGGACGAGGGGCTTTCGAACGTTAACAACCGAAACGTCCGAAATAATTTCCTCACGGCGGGTATGCTCATCACGAAGCGCGGACAAGGCAGTAGCACAGTCGACGACGACAAAAACGGCGCATCGTCCGATGACGGATTCACGGAGGAATTCGAGAAACTGCAAGGCGATACAAATTCGCTCAAAATCATGCAGGTTGAGATCGAAACCGACGAGGATAAACCCGAATTCGTACCATTCAAGACGAATAACTACGACAAAGAATTTACGGCTACAACGAAAGCTGTAACCGACAACATCTATGCGGCGCTCAACCAAGAAACATTCGGAAGATTGCGCAGCGGCAGTATCGGGTTCACGGGCGATCTTGCGAACGACGTGAAGCGCGAATACTGCGAGCAGGTAGCGAAGCAGCAACGGATGTTGTCGCGTGCGTATCGGGCTATTTTCAGCCATTGGGAACCGAACACGATTCCGTACACCGGAGCGGGCGACGCCACCATCGAACCACTCGTAAAATCTATTGCAAACGATGCGACATCTGATTGAACCGCGCGACGTCGATAAATACGCCCGCCCCTGCGATATGGACGACGAGATTATCGCCCGCGCTATCGAAGAGGCCGAATTGCTCGACGTCAAACCGAAGCTGGGCGACGAACTGTTCATGCGGCTGCTTACGCATGTACAATTCGCCGTACTCCTTAACGGCGGCGAATATACCGACGAATGCGGGAACCAGCGGCATTTCGTCGGTTTGCGTCGAACGCTGGCGTACTATGTTTGGGCGCGCCTCGTCAAAACGGGCGTAAACCATTTGACACGCTTCGGCTTCGTGCAGAAGCGCGACGAGTATTCACAGGCGACCGAATACCGCGAGCGGCAAACGGCGTACAACGATGCTTTCGCTATCGCTGACGGTTATATGAAAGAGTGCCTTGCCTACATCCAAGCAAAGCCGGAAATCTTCGCTGATTATACGCTGAAAGGGAAAGTCAGGGCCAATCGAACGAAATTCAAAATTTTAGGCAATTAACTATGTATGACATCAAATTAGGGCAGGGATGCGGCATCAAGGCTACGATGTTGACCCCGGCAGGCGGCATCTGCGATCTGCGCCGGGCGCGCTATATCGCAGCGTCGCTTGTGTTGCCGTCCGGTGCAACCATGAACTGTGAGGACATCGCGTTTAACGAGGTTACGAACGGCGTCTATGTCCGCTTGCTCGGAACCCGCGAACTGACTACCACGGGACAATATGGTATCGTCTTCAATGTCAAACTGGAAGACAAGACGATGTATTCAACGCCCGTTGTGCGGTTTGCAGAGGTCAAAGAAGACGCTCCGACAGGCTATCACGAACTGACGCTATCGCTGTCGCTTACCGTCGTCAATTTCCCGGACAATGTTTCCTATACGGGAGCGTCGCCAAAGATCGGCGACAAAAATACATGGCTGGTCTACGACGATAACCTCAATGCGTATGTCGATACGGGTATTGAGGTCGGATATGCAAACCTGCTGTCCCGCTACGACGGTAAGTTTGCCGAAATCGTCGTACCCTGCACCGAGGCAACCAAAGCAGCGGCGGCCGCTACGGTCGCAGCCAACAACGCAGCAACGGCGGCGAATACGGAAGCGGGCAAGGCGGCGGCCGCAGCAGCAGCGGGGAATGCTGCCGCTGGAAAAGCCAATACCGCAACGACTGCCGCCAACAACGCAACAGCAGCAGCGAATGTCGCAACCGAAAAGGCCAAGAACGCGACGACCGCCGCCAACGAAGGAGCCGCCGCAGCGCAGGGCGTCGTCGAATCATACGATGACGTTATCAATACGCTCGCGCATTCCGACTGTACCCTCGACGAACGGGTCGAGGCGCTCGAAAAGGCGCTTATAGCCGTTTTGTCGGGCGCCGTCGTGATTCCCAAATTGCAGGTCAAGGAGTTGAACGTATGGGGCGATAACAACCTTGCACCCGTCGGCGACGGCGCACCGACGAAAGCCCCGGACAGGGCCGGACAGTTCTACATCGACAAGACCGCCCGCACACTCTATTTCTCAACGGGAAATGCGGCCGTGTCCGACTGGAAAATTCAATAACGCAAACGGAATATGTCACAGGTTAACAAATACGCAGATCGGGCCGCTTATACGGCCGACACGAAACGTCTTTCGACGAAATCGGCCGTTTCGTTCATCGAAAATGAAACGACAACGATTTACGACGGCGTGAATACCGTCGTCGGGAAATCGGCCGCCGCCATCGGCGACCTCGCTGTTTTCGACAAAACGGACGGGGTTATCAAATACATCAAAAGTGCAACGATTGCCAAGGCGCAGATTCCGGCGAATCTCGTTCCGTTGGCCGTCGTCTATGCACGACGGGGTGAACAGCTATTGATCGTATCGCTCGACAATGTTTCGGGCGGCATCCGCTGGGCACATACCTACGAGGTTGCATTGTCGGGTTTCGACCTTGCGGCTGGCGGAACCGCGGTTCTTACATTTGGAACCGGAATTTACAAAATCGACCTGCCCTTAACATGGAACGCAGGTGCGGAGCTTTCGGATATTCATGCTCAAATCAACTCATTCGTTACCGGGCAAATCAAGGACTACGGTTGGTCGTCGAGTATCGACGAGGCAAATTCGCGTATCATCATGTCGTCGAATACATGGTCGCCCAGCTATGCATTTATCGACATCGTAAGTGGTTGCCAAATCACAAGGCCACCTGAGGACGTGAATTATCAAACAACGTTGACGGGGGTGTTGATCGAGGGGTCGACTGAATATGTCCGCCGCAACAACGGCGTTAATTCGTCGTTTGCGGGCTGCAATCCCGAAAAATTCCTGCAATACTATTCGGCCAACGGAACCGATACCACAGGAATCAAACCCGGAAGCAGCACCATAATTCGGGAAAGTGCCTTTACGGAAGAAGCCAACCCGGAACTGGTCGCCGCCTATCCGACTTACCGGGATTATCTGTTCAGAGAACATTTGCTGCAATATCCCGCAGCCTACGGCGCGCTGCTTCGTGACGGCAAGACGAACACCGCAAAGATCGGCGGCCTGCGGTTCGTCGACATCCACGGCGAAAGCGTTCCCCGTTATCCGGCTGTTGCGGCAGCTCTCGACTACGGCGTCACGGTAGAGGGCGCAACTACCGGACTTGAAGCGGGCGCGTGGTGGCTGCCGTCCGTCGATGAAGTCTACCTGCTTATGCACGACCGCGTGCTGACGTCAGCCGACCGGGAAAGCGACCCCGTAAACCGCACGCTGTCACGCCTCGGTAAGACGACCTGCTACGGATCGGGTTATTATCCGTGGACATCGTGCGAGTACAATTCCAGCTACGCGTTCGTCTACGGCGGCGGCACGGGCAACATGGGCAACAACGGCAAGTATAACACACTCGCCGTGCGTCCGGTTTCCGCTTTGTAAAACAGTTTTCAAATTTTTAATTCCCGCGCCGCATCGCTCCGGCGGGCGGCGCGGGTCGCAAGTTAGACCTATGGCAAAGAAACTTTCGATCCTCGACAAAACGTTCCAACTGGCGCTGCTCCTGCATCGCCGGACGGCGGAATTCAATCGCAAATACAAATTCACCATCGGCGACCGTATCGACGTTATGGCAGAGGAAGCGCAGGAAATGATACTGCGGGCGAATCATCAGACCGACCCGAAACGGGCCGCACAAATCATCTACGATTTCGTCCTGCGTATCGACACACTGTCGCTAAAACTACGGATGGCTGTTGCGCTGGGCCTAATGAGCGACGACGCAAAAGCACAATGCGATATGCTTATCGCAAAGATTAAAGACGAGGCGAGGGGTTGGCGAAACTATTTTCTGCGTGGCGAGGGTGTCGTCGGCAAGAATAACGAGCCGTCGGCAGAGAGCCTATAAATTATTATTTTGAAAAGGGTTTGCATACTATCATTCATAGTTATACCGACAATGCAAAAAACTGGCGAGTACAATTCCAACAACGCGTTCATCTACAACGGCAACACGGGCAACATGAACAACAACAACAAGTATAACACAAACGCCGTGCGTCCGGTTTCCGAATTTCAAGGTAATGTAGACCCTTTCGCCTCGTTCTATAAATCAATGCGGGCGGCATATCGCCTGTGCTTAAAAAACAAGGCGCACACCGCTAATGCGATGCGCTTTTGGCTCAACGAAGAAAGCGAGCTTGTCGCGCTTGCCCGCGAGGTGTTCAACTGCGAATATGTTCCGCGGCAATCTATCGCATTTATCGTTACGAAACCATGCCTGCGCGAAGTAGTAGCCGCCGATTTCCGCGACCGAATCGTGCAGCACTATATCGTCATGCGCCTCGAAGCTCTTTTCGAGGAATGCGGAACACTCGACGATAACATGTTCAGTTGCCGCGTCGGGAAAGGCAACCTTGCGGCCATACAGACCCTACGGCAGCAGATATTCCACCAGTCGAAAGGTTATACCGCCGACTGTTATGTGGCAAAATTCGACCTGCAATCATTCTTTATGAGCATCGACAAACGTCGTCTTTACGACGAGTTGGTCGCATTGGTCGCCAAACGCTACGAGGGATGGGATAAGGATACGCTGTTATATCTTATCCGCGTCGTTACACTGCATAATCCGCAGGACAACGCCGTGCGGAAAACTCCACTTTGCGATTGGGCTAACCTGCCGCGCTCGAAGAGCCTCTACAATGTCGATTGGTTTCTCGGTTTAGCCATCGGGAACCTCACGTCGCAATCCGACGCGAATTTCTACAACGCCCCCGCAATGCGGTGGATGCGCTCCGTTGGCCTCGTACCTGTGAGCTACGTCGATGATTTCGCATTCGTCGTCCGGGATAAGGCGTCGTTTCTTACGGCCATGCCTTACATTCGGAACTATTTCGCTGCCGAACGGGGACTGACGATGCACCCGCGGAAATTCTACCTACAACACTACTCGAAAGGTATCAAATTTTTAGGTGCGGTTATCAAATACAACCGTGTCTACACGAACAACCAAACCGTCGCACGGTGTTTCGGAAAGATTCACTACTACAACGAAACATGCCGACACAATAGCCGCCGTAAGGCCCGAAATGTCGAGAAACTGGTAACAATCCTAAACTCCTATTTGGGATTGATGCGGCATTTCGATACGTTCAACATCCGCAAACGTATCGCCGCGGAGATTGACACCGTATGGCGCGGCTACATCCATTTCGACGAAGACATCACGACAGCAACGGTCGTTAAACGGTTCCGGCAACGGGAAATCTGCAAATACAACGTCCGCAAACAACGCAGACGCGATTTATTCACACTCAAAAACTTACTCAACGATGGAAACACAGCAGCAAATTAACGAATTACAGTCGCGTCAGTTGGAACTGCGCGCGATCATGGCATCGTCGGACGAACGAGCCGCGAAATGCGTCAAAAACGGAACGTCGTTCCGCGAAACGTACCCTGACGATTTCGCCCGGTACGAGGCCGCGAATGCCGAATACAATCGTAATGAACAGACGCTGGCCGAACTCGAAGCGACGCGGGAGGCGGAGCGAGCCGAGGAAGAGCAGGCGCATAATATCGACGCCGTATGAACCTATTGACCGAACAATCGACAATGGCCAAAACCGTCGTGCAGAACTCGGCGACAGCGATACTGACGTCGATTTTCTATCAAGCCCTTGCAGATTCGATCATTTGGCTGGTCGTTGCGGCTGTGGTCATCGTCTGCGACCTCTTTTTCGGCTGCGAGGCAGCCCGAAAAAGAGGTGAGCGTGTACGCATTTCGCGGGCGGTTCGCCGCACGGTCAACAAAATGTGCGAATACCTGTGCTGGGTCATGCTCGGCATTACTATTTCGATAGGGTTTGCCGCCGACTGGCTGAAATACCTGATTTTCGCCATCATCTACGGCAATGAATTATCGTCGTGCTTGTCTAACTATTTTGCAGCAAAAGGCAAGCGGATAACGTTTAACGTCTTTTCGCTGCTGGGGCGACGGCTCGGTATCGACGAACTCGAACAATGCCACATCGAGGACGATAAGAAGATAGGCCCTAATAAAACAGATAATCATGGCTAACGCGCACAAACTCGTTCCGTTCATCCTGTCGTGGGAGGGCGGATATGTGAACGACCCCGACGACGCAGGTGGGGCGACAAACAAAGGAATCACAATCGCAACTTGGCGACTTCATGGATGCGATAACGACGGTGACGGCGATATTGACGCCGACGACCTGCGTATTATTACCACCGAGCAATGGACGGGCATTTTCAAGCGCCAATATTGGGACAGGTGGCGGGCCGACGAGATAGACAACCAGTCAATCGCAAATATCGTTGTCGATTGGGTATGGGCGTCGGGCGTCCACGGCATCAAACAGGTGCAGAAAATCCTCGGTGTCGAGGCTGACGGCATCGTCGGCCGCAAAACACTTGCGGCGCTCAATGGACGCCCCGCCGACCCGTTATTTCATCAGATACAGGCAGCGCGTATCGCGTTCGTCGAAAACATTGTCCGGCGCAAGCCCTCGCAAAAGAAATTTTTGCGAGGATGGAAGAACAGAATTTTAGCGATCAAGTTCGAGCCATGAAAAAGGTCTGCATTATTTTTTATATTTTAGGAATGACCTCTTGTTGTGTCTGTCGAAAAGCGCCAATCATTATTGAACGGCCCGTCTACATTCCCAGCACGCCTCAATATTATTCGTTCCCGCGATGGGTTCCGCGTACCCATCGCGATTCGCTACTCTGGGAAGCGTCAAAGAAAGCAAAGCTATCGGCCAACGCTAAAAATCCTATGTACCGTTAATAATGGAAAAGACTATTACAAAAAGCACCCTGCTGGGATTGATCTTTCTTTGCTGTGCGTGTGCATCCACGCGCAACACCTCGCGTTCATCTACACAGGAACGCGTCGAAGAGCGGGCCGAATCGGAGTTGCAAACCTCAATGCAAGAACAAACAGAGGAGCAACGCGACGTCGTAACGATTTCGAAAACCACGACAGAAACAAAATCGACGACAACCACCTACGATACGAGCCGCCCCGCTGCCGACAGCTTGGGAATCCCGCCGCCCCAGCAGACGACCACAACGGAAACGAAAACCACAAACACGACGGCAACCGTCGATAAATCCGTTATTCGTCAGATCGTCGACGAGCAATTACGCGAAGCCGTCAATGAACAAACGACGACGAACAAACAGGAAGACACAGACACGGAAGAGATCAAAGAGGATTCGACGCCGAAGAATCTGCGTTGGCTCGGTATTATTGCAATCTGCGCAACCGTCATCGTGGGATGTTTTTTCGTACTCCGTTTTGTCGGTCGAAAATAAGTTTGTATCTTTGTGTCGATGTCGTTTTACGGCATCGTGCGTTGTGCGGGTGTTGCTTCGGCGACCCCGCATTTTTGCAAAAGTTGTCAAATTGTTGTCAAATATTTTTCGCCTCAATTCGCAATTTACTGAATATAGGATTTATAGGTTAGATAAATACAAGGTTTCCTAAACTTCAAATTCGCGTTCGAGTCGCGGTGGAGCTACTATCTTCTCTTCAGGACGACCTACCCGGTCGTCCTGTTCGCATATTGCTCTCCATATAATCCGATCGAAAGCCAGCTTTCAACGGCATACCGCCGATTATATCGACATCCGAAATAGTTGCGTTCGATCCGGGTTCTTCCATTGCGGCCACAAAAACGAACCGAAACAATTCGGTGTCCCGGTTATTCGCCCGGCATAGCTTGAACTGTGAAGCGACCAAAAACTCCACAACGAAGTCCGCCATCTTCCGCAAGCAGGTGACAAAACCCCATAAAAAACGGGAGCAGACTTTCCGTCTGCTCCCGTTCGATTATGATAAAAATTATCTATTACTTGGCAGCCTGAATCGCCTCCAGATCCTCCTTCAATCCTACGACCAGATTGTCGTACTCCCGCATACCGGTACCGCCGGGAATCAGGTGGCCGCAAATCACGTTCTCCTTCAGGTTCTCCAACGGATCGACCTTGCCCTGGATCGCAGCTTCGTTCAGCACCTTGGTCGTCTCCTGGAAGGAAGCGGCCGAAATGAAGCTCGAAGTCTGCAATGCGGCACGGGTGATACCCTGCAGAATCTGCGTGGAAGTCGCAGGAACGATATCACGCACCTTGACGAGATTCAGGTCACGACGCTTGAGGCTCGAATTCTCGTCACGCAACTTGCGCATCGAGATAATCTGCCCCGGCTGTACGGCCGTAGAGTCGCCGGCATCCGTTACGACCACCTTGTCATAAAGCTCGTCGTTCACGTCCATAAACTCCCATTTATCGACGATCTGATCCTCGAAGAAGCGGGTATCACCCGGATCTTCGATCTTGACTTTCGACATCATCTGGCGTACGATCACCTCGAAATGCTTGTCGTTGATCTTCACGCCCTGCATACGGTACACCTCCTGCACCTCATTGACGATGTACTCCTGCACCTTCGTCAGACCCAGGATATTGAGAATATCGCTCGGGGTAATGGCACCGTCCGAAAGCGCACCGCCGGCCTTCACGTAGTCGTTCTCCTGAACGATGATCTGACGCGACAGCGGCACCAGGTAACGGCGTACGTCACCTTCTTTTGACGTGATGATGATCTCACGGTTACCGCGCTTGATCTTGCCGAAGGTCACCTCGCCGTCGATCTCCGAAACGATGGCCGGATTGGACGGGTTGCGGGCCTCGAACAACTCCGTAACACGCGGCAGACCACCGGTGATATAGCCGCCCGACTTGCCGACGG
>ERZ1694708.781-NODE-781-length-12077-cov-6.477125_pt1 | contig 12077 bp, 10 predicted proteins | sample MGYA00581714_ERZ1694708 | MGnify/ENA primary metagenome ERZ1694708 (study PRJEB42213, sample SAMN07424259) | human gut metagenome | biome: ENVO:00009003; feature: ENVO:2100002; material: ENVO:00002003 | host: Homo sapiens | place: USA | collected 2014 ...
ATCTTATACTTATCACTCATAATCAACAAATTATAATCACAAAAAAAAATCAGCTCACAGGCATTTTACAATCGATACGCTCAACAATTGTGCAAAGATACGATTAAGCCGAGCGCAAAAGCAAATTTTATTTGCATTTTGCCGAGGCGAAGTATTTACATGCGTAACCGAAATATGAAAAGCCTGCGAACAGATCGCAGGCTTTTACTATTGTATCTATCGAGCGCTACGCTTACTTCAAATACTCCCGATAAAATGCTGCTATTTCGTCGAACGGGATTATCTCCATCTTGTCGTAAAGGTCGGTATGATTGGCACCGGGTACGATGAGCAATCGTTTGTTGTCGCCTTGCAATTTCTTGAAAGCGTCCTCTCCCATATAGCGAGAATGAGCCTTCTCACCGTGTACCACCATCACTGCACTGCGAATCTCTGCGGCATAGGCAAGGATAGGTGCATTCAAAAAAGCGAGGTTGGAGGTCGCATTCCACCCCTGCGTGGAATTGAGCGAACGGGCGTGATAACCTCGGGAAGTTTTGTAATAAGCATGATAATCGCGTACAAACTGCGGCGCATCGGCCGGAACCGGATCGACCACCCCTCCTGCACGGACATACGAACCGTTCCGATAATCTTCGGTGCGCTGGGCATTGAGCCGGCGGCGCATCTCATAACGTGCGTCGGCGTTGTCCGCCTGGTCGAAATATCCGTTGGCCGTACAACGGCTGATATCGTACATAGTAGATGCGACGGTAACCTTGATGCGCGTGTCGTTAGCGGCAGCGTTGATGGCAAAACCACCCCAGCCGCATATACCGAGGATCCCGATACGTTCCGGATCCACACGGTCTTCGTTGGCGAGAAAATCGACCGCTGCGCTGAAATCTTCCGTATTGATGTCGGGCGAAGCCACGTTGCGGGGCACACCGCCGCTCTCCCCCGTGAACGACGGATCGAAAGCGATGGTAAGGAAACCGCGTTCGGCAAGCGCCTGTGCATAAAGCCCCGACGATTGTTCCTTCACGGCTCCGAACGGTCCACTTACGGCGACGGCCGACAACTTGCCGACAACCTCTTTTGGGACATACATATCGGCGGCGAGCGTTACACCGAAGCGATTTACGAAAACCACCTTGCTATGCTCGACCTTGTCGCTCTTCGGGAACGTCTTATCCCACTCCTGTACCAGTTCCAACTTTTTCATATCCATATTCGTTTTTTGGTTTGTCTGTGCAACGGCGGAAAGACCGACAAACGCCAATGCCGCCGCAATTATTCCGATTTTCATAAAACTTAATTTTATTCCGTTTTTATACTTCTCACGATACGAGCCGGATTGCCGGCCACGATTACCCCGGCAGGCACGTCCTTGGTTACGATGGCTCCGGCTCCCACGACGGCATGCTCGCCGATCGTCACGCCGGGCAATATGACAGCTCCCGCACCTATCCAGACACCGTGCCCGACGACAATGGGTTTGGCATATACGTTACGCCGAACGGCCGGTTGCTCCGGGTGGTTTTCAGTAACGAGCAGCACTCCCGGCCCTATGAACACACCGTCTTCCAGTGTAATACCGCCCCGGTCGAGGAAGGTACAACCGAAATTTATGAACACACCCCTGCCGACACGGGTAAACTTACCGAAGTTGGTATAGAACGGCGGAAACATACGTACCGATTCGTCCAATGGCTGTCCCCAAATACGGCCGAGCAGATCCCTTATCTCTTCCGGTGTATGGTAACCGCTATTGAGTTGAGCCACCAACTTCATCGTCTTCTCGAATTCTGCATAGAGCGACGGATATTCAGGGTCGGTATCGAAAATCAATTCCCCCGCCCTCATTCTTTCCAATATATTCATACGATTCATATTTTTTACAAGGCAAAGTTACACAGGCCCCACTTGCCGGTCAGTATATGAATTACGGAATCTATAACCCGAATTACGGATTTCCCGACTCTCTGTCGTTCGGAATGAAAAGACTCTTTGCGGCTCGACCACACCCCTGTTATGGATCGTATTTATCCCTCGATCCGCAAACATCGAAAACCCGCGATATTCGACTCGCTGTCCCACTCGGGATTTTTCTCCTCAAAAACACCGAAAAATCATCCGATCAGGCAGAATTACCTGCGCTGAACACACAAAATGATTTTTTGGAATACGAATTGCTTGTATTTTTTCAATCGGAATTAGTTATACATATGGAAAATAAACTGCAAACCTGGTTCAAAAGCCACAAAGGAGCCGATTGGGCGATTCTCTATCTGCGTCTGTTCATCGGTACGATCATTCTCCTGCATAACGTAGGCAAAATGCAGGCCTACAATGAAATTATCAACTATTACCCGTCGTGGGGAATATTCGGCAGCGCTTTCATTTTCGTTGCGATCGCCACGATCGAAGTGTTGTGCGCCATTTCGCTCATGCTGGGCTACAAAGTCCGCCTGTCCGCCGCGATCATGGCCGCCAGTCTGCTCATCTCGCTGTTATTCCTCTTCCCCGGCAAAGGATTCGGAACCTCCGAACTGCTGTTCGTCTATCTGGGAATCCAGGTAGCCCTGGTAATTTCGGGCGGCGGAGTCTATTCGCTCGACGCCCTGGCTTCGGCCAAAAGAGCGAAGTCTCAACGAACCCGCAACTCTTCCCGACGAATAGAAGATTCAACAAAAAAATAATTTCGTATCTTTGCGCCTACCAATCTCCTAAAATGTAATAAGTATGAAACTGAAACTATGGCTTCTTTTACTGCCGTTGCTTGGTATGTCGGTTGCCGTATCCGCACAGTCGTCTCTTCCCCGCAAGGTATCCGACGTTACGTTACTCGATCTGAACGGCGACCCTACGCAGCTCCCTTACTGGGGTGAGAAAAACCTGATGATCTTCTATATCGACCCCGACCACCACAAACAGAACGAGGATTTCACAACGGATATGGAGGAAAATCACCGGGTGGAAGGCGAAAACCTGTTCGGTTTCGGGGTAATGAACCTGAAAGACGCTCCGATGATTCCCAACGGTATGGCTCGCAACATGGCTCGCAAACGCACAGCCTCCAACGGCGCTACGGTACTGGCCGATCAAAACAATACCCTGCGCGATGCCTGGCAATTGGGCGACTGCAACAATATGTTCGTCCTGCTGCTGGTCAGCAAGGAGGGCGACCTGGTGTTTATGCGCAAGGGTCCTCTCTCCGATGCCGATAAAAAAGAGTTTTATCAAGTCGTACAGAAGTACAGATAAGACTTCTCCATGTCGAAATTCCTGACGGTCTTTTGCGGATTGCTACTCTTCGCATCGCCTCTGTATGCACAAGATAATAAGGTGTATATCGGAGAAAACGATACGATTCGGTATAGTTACACCCCGTTGCAGACGGATTCGATCCCTGCATCACAGCCGTCGGACACCCTGGCCGCCGCCCCGAAGAAAAAATCGTTCTGGCGGCGGCTTATCGATTACTTCGGAGAGTCGAGCACGGACAAAACTTTCGAAAAAAAGATCGACTTCACCTTCATCGGAGGGCCGAGTTATTCGAAAGACACTCAATTCAGCCTCGCGGTTATGGCTGCAGGTCTTTACCGCCTTGACCGCACGGATTCACTGACACCGCCGTCGGACATCACGGCATTCATCACGGGCGGTACGACAGGATTCTACATGGTGGGAATCAACGGTAACAACATATTCAGCCACAATCGCCACCGAATTTCGTACAAGCTCTCCTTCTACTCGCAGCCGACCGACTACTGGGGTATCGGCTATTCGGCCGGAGCGAATAATCCCAAAGGGTCGTACGTCGAAAAACGCTACGATGTGGACGTAAGATACCTCTATCAGGTCGTACCCAATATGTTCATCGGCGCCTCTGTCAATTTCCGCAACAGCCGGGGCATCAAGTTCACCCGGCCGGAATATATCGAGGGCCAAAACCCGGAGAACACGACTACGGGCATCGGTGCGATCGTGGAGTACGATACAAGGGATTTCATTCCAAATCCCTACAAGGGACTTTATTTAAGTCTGAAGGGAACCTGGCGGCCGGATTTTCTCGGGTCGAACGCCAAATCGCTCTGGCAGGCGATATTCACGGCGAACAGTTATCATCGGGTATGGAAAGGCGGTATCGTAGCCACCGAGCTGTACGGCGAATTCAATGCCTCGGGCACACCCTGGCTGATGAAAGCCCGCCTGGGTGGTTCGAAGCGTATGCGCGGCTACTACGAAGGACAATACAACGACAACGATATGATTACCCTCCAGGTCGAACTCCGGCAGAATATCTGGCGACGTATCGGCTGTGTCGTATGGGGCGGTGCGGGTAACGTATTTCCCTCGTTCGAAAAGTTCAAATGGGGGTACACCCTCCCCAACTACGGCATAGGCCTGCGGTGGGAATTCAAAAAACGGATCAATATCCGAGTAGATTACGGATTCGGCAAGCACACGAGCGGATTCCTGTTCAATATCAACGAAGCGTTCTGAAAGATATGGCAGTTCACGAAAAAAAAGAGAGTTTCAAGGAGCATAACGACAGAGGGTCCATCCTGCTGGCGTTCTACTTCGTTCTCACGCTGCTTATCCCCAACCTCGTATTACTATATACGGAGCCGTACTCCATCTGGTCGGCCGAAGCATCGCTCTTTATCCCGATGGGTTTCTACCTGATGTGGAGCGCCGTGCTGAAACGCTCCGGCATCATGATCTGGCTGGCCTTTCCGCTCGTCGTCCTCGCCGCCTTCCAAATCGTACTGCTCTACCTGTTCGGCAATTCGATCATCGCAACGGATATGTTCACCAACCTGCTGACGACCAATCCGGAAGAGGCTGGCGAGCTGCTCTCGAACATCTATCCATCGATCATCATCGTCTGCGCCATCTATCTGCCGCTACTCTGGTTCGCCTCACGCGACATCGGACAAAGGCACTGTCTTTCGAAAACAGCCCGCAAGAATATCGCCCTGATCGGACTCTCGTCCTTCATTCTCGGAGGGTTGTTCCTGGCCCCGGCCTATAAAGTGAGCGAAGACAAGCGGGTATTGAAAACCGACATTTTTCCGGTCAATGTTTTCTATAATATCGGTCTTTGCGGTTCGGAGTTCCGCAAGATGTACCGTTTCGAACACACCTCGGAGGATTTCACATACCATGCACGGCGCACGGCCGAGGCTTCCAAACGCGAGATTTACGTCTATGTAATCGGAGAAGCATCCCGGGCCGCCAACTGGCAACTGTACGGTTACCACAGGGAAACGAATCCCTGTCTGACCCGCACAGAGGGTCTGGTCGTATTCCGGAATACAGTCACACAGAGCAATACCACGCACAAAAGCGTGCCCTTGATTCTTTCGTCGGTAAAAACCGATCAACACGAAGAACTATACCGTCGCAAGGGGCTTCCGGCACTCTTCAAGGAGGCTGGGTTCAAAACCTGGTTTCTTTCCAACCAGCGCCCCCAGGGAGCCATGATCGACAAGTTGGCCAAGGATGCAGACAGCCTGGTGTACCTTCCGGAGCCACGTTACGATATGCAACTGCTGGAAGCGATGAAACAGGTTATCGCCGAAGATCCGGAGCACGACCTGCTCATCATCCTGCACTGTTACGGCTCTCATTTCACCTATCACCAACGATACCCCCGTGAATTCGCCCGCTTCCTGCCGGACGATAACGTGGCCATCAACCGAAAGAACGTCGAGAAACTCGTCAATGCCTACGACAATTCGATCTACTATACGGACCACTTCCTCTCGCAGACGATCGAATATCTCCGCTCGCTCGAAAACGACTGTTCGGCGCTGCTCTACTGTGCCGATCACGGCGAAGATATTCTCGACGACGAACGGGAGCGCTTCTACACGCCTCCCCTACGACCACTTTTTATCAGCTCTATGTCGCCAATCTGGGATGGTTCTCGCCGGAATATCGACGGGAATTCCCGGAAAAAGTCGAAGCGGCCCGCAACAACGAATCCGCACCGGCCACAACCCACTCCATGTTTCAAAGCATGGCCGATATCGCTTCGATCGAAGGCGACTTCATCGATCCGGCCTACTCGTTGGTCAGTCCGACATTCGACTACCGGGCACCGCGCCGCTATCTGAACGATCACAACCTGGCCGTTCCTTTCCCGAAAACCGGTCTGTCGGATGAAGACCTCGAAAATTTCCGCCGGCACGGTATCGATTTAAGCTACTAAAAAACAGGCCAATCTTTTCGATATTCCGGAGATTCCTCTGTATCGCATACCGAATTTTCTGCCGGTTACGGTCTGCTCCTGTTCGAACAGTGAAGAATTATATAAATTATATGTTGTTATGGGAATGCAGCACGCCAAATTTCCTCAAACAGGGGGGGAGCATTACAAACACGGTCACAGGCCGAATAATCGGATAGTACATCGAAAGATATAATTGCCAAGTTGTACACCCATAACAAAGGGCCGCATGTATCCCATGCGACCCTTCATTTTCAAAAAAGTAATAAACTTATTTCGAAGCTTCGACGGAAACCTTCCGGAACTCCTTCATCAGCTTGCTCAATTCCAGAGCGGCCTTGCGTGCGCGGGTTCCGGCTGCCTTGTTTCCTTTTTCTACCTGAGCGTTGGCATTACTTACGAATACTTCGTATTCGGCATTGATTTTTTCAACTAAATTTTTCATAATACGTATAATAATTTGGATGTATGTCGCAAAGATATAAAAAAATTTCAATTTCCAATTTTTTCGCCCCCAAAAAGCAACGCAACCATAAAATAGCCTGAAAAACCGTACTGAGCCGGATTATCCCCATATATGGGGATGTCCGTTCCTGAAATATTTCCCTATCTTTGCCCCGTAATTTCAGCAAAAGAACATGCGTTTATCGGATTTGAAAACAGGCCAGTCGGCCACGATTCTCAAAGTACTCGGACATGGCGGATTCCGCCGCCGAATTATGGAAATGGGGTTCGTACGCGGCAAAAAAGTCGAAGTGGTTCTCAATGCCCCGTTGCGCGACCCGATCGTTTACAAAATCATGGACTACGAGGTTTCGCTGCGCCGCAGCGAAGCTCACATGGTCGTAGTTATCACCAACGAAGAGGCCGAAGGCCTGATAAGCGAAGAATATAACGGAACACGCGAAGGCGACCAGCTCCATGAGGTCATCGCCCAAAGCTCAAAGCGGATCAACGTCGCACTGGTGGGTAACCCGAACAGCGGCAAAACCTCACTGTTCAACGCTATTTCGGGCGGTCACGAACACGTCGGCAACTACAGCGGCGTCACGGTGGACGCCAAACGGGGACACTGCACCTACAGAGGCTATCGTTTCGAAATCACCGACCTGCCGGGCACCTACGCACTCACGGCTTACTCGCCCGAGGAACTTTACGTACGCCGCCATTTGGCGGAACATACGCCGGACGTAATTATCAATGCCGTCGTAGCTTCGAACCTGGAACGCAACCTCTACCTCACTACCGAACTCATCGACCTGAATCCCCGAGTGGTCGTAGCGCTCAATATGTACGACGAGCTGGAAGCGAGCGGCGCCGAACTCGACTACGACAGTCTGGGACGAATGCTGGGTGTGCCGATGGTGCCGGTCGTCGCCCGTCATGGACGGGGTATCGAAGCCCTGCTGGACACGGTGATCGCCGTCTATGAGAACGAGGACGACCGTGTGCGTCACATTCACATCAACCAGGGACCGGTTATCGAGGAGAGCCTGCGGACAATCACGGGAGCATTGAAGGAATCCGGAGAGTTGCCCCCGCAATTCCCGCCGCGTTATATCGCAATGAAACTACTTGAGGAAGATAGTTATATAAAGGATCAACTGAAGCATCACCCGAAATACCCCGAATGGGAGGAAGCGAGCAAACGGGAAGCGCAGCGGATCAAGAACCTGCTGGATGAAGACATCGAAACGGCCTTTGCCGATCAGAAATACGGATTCATCTCCGGAGCTCTGCGGGAAACCTACACCCCGGGAAAGAAGGAACAGACACAAGTGACGAAAATCATCGACGCTTTCGTGACCCACAAGCTCTGGGGCTTTCCGATCTTTTTCTTCCTGATGTGGCTGATGTTTTACTGCACGTTCAACCTGGGAGCCTATCCCCAGGAGTGGATCGAGCAACTGGTGGGACTGATCGGTCAGGGCGTGGATGCCTGGATGCCGGACGGAGCGTTGAAAGACCTGCTCGTGGACGGCGTAATCGGCGGCGTGGGAAGCGTCATCGTCTTCCTGCCGAATATCATGATCCTATACCTGTTCATCGCTTTCATGGAGGATTCGGGCTACCTGGCTCGCGCAGCCTTCATCATGGACCGGATCATGCACCGCATAGGGCTGCACGGCAAGTCGTTCATTCCGCTTATCATGGGTTTCGGCTGCAACGTACCGGCCATCATGGCCACGCGCACGATCGAAAGCCGCAGCAGCCGGCTCATCACCGTACTGCTCGTCCCCTTCATGTCGTGCAGCGCCCGCATTCCCATCTATATCCTGCTGATCGGCACGTTCTTCGCTGCCTATGCCAGTTGGGTGATGCTCGGACTGTATCTGCTGGGAATCGTCGTGGCCGTCATCACGGCCCGGCTGATGCGCCGTTATCTGTTCAAGAAGGACGAAACGCCGTTCGTCATGGAGCTGCCGCCCTATCGGGTCCCGACAATGCGGGCCACGCTGTCGCACATGTGGGATCGCTGTGCGCAATACCTGCGCAAAATGGGCGGGCTGATTCTAATCGCTTCGGTGGCGGTCTGGTTCTTGAGTTATTATCCGACGCCGGACGCAGCCGCCCCGGCAGAAACTATGGAGGAACATTATGAAAATTCCTACCTGGGACAGGTCGGCCAGGCATGTTCGCCCGTATTCGAACCGCTCGGTCTGAACTGGAAAGCCAGCATCGCCATTCTCACGGGCCTGCCGGCCAAAGAGATCGTCGTCAGCACGCTCGGCGTGCTCTATTCGGAACAGGGAGACGCACCGGAAGCCGAACTCGACTCTCCGACCCTCTCCCAGCGGCTGGTCGCAAGCGGGGATTTCACCCCGGCATCGGCCCTCGCCTTTCTGGTCTTCATCCTGCTTTACCTGCCATGTATCGCCACGATCGTAGCGATCGCCGCAGAGATCGGCTGGCGCTGGGCCTGTATTTCGGTACTCTACAATACGGCTTTGGCATGGATAATGGCTTATCTGACGTATCACCTTTTCTCCTGGTTATAATATGACGGACTGGCAAAATATCGCTGTAATAGGGATCGGCATCCTCGTCCTCGGATTCAGCGTCCGCTGGATTGTACGGATTGTCCGACATCGAGAGGATGTCGGATGTTCGTGTTGCTCGAAAACCGAATGTCCGCATTGCAAGTCCCGGCACCCGAACAAGGGGTGTTGTTCCTAAAAACAGCGCTGTAATCTTTCTTCCGATTACAGCGCTGTTTTATTCCCCCAAAAAAATCAAAATCGCATCTATACTGGCAAGTAAATACCTTTCAATGTATCCCTTATCCGACGGCCGTTTATTTACACCTTGCGACCTCGTTTATAATTTGGCCTCTTTCCTAAACCCTCTCTGAAGAGAGTGGAGTTGCCTGCTCCCAAAAACATTAAAGTATATAACGACTGCTCGCTGATTCCAGCAGGAACCCTCGGTCCTGCGGGTCGTTATCCGATGCCAAATTCCACCCGAACCCTCTCTCGGGCCGATTTTCGACTTTTCCTCGAAGCATATCGGTCAATTCCGGGGCAACCCAAGTCAGGGTATTGAAATATACGATTAGCTATTTTTCCCTAAATAATTTGGAATTTTGTTATTTTTCATTTAATTTAGAGATAGCAAAATACGGAAAATAGAGCTGAAAATATCGAAATTAACCCTCCCATCAAAAAACTGGCCCGATTTTCCGATGCAGGATTACAACCCTTCTGCAATATTTGCGACAACTCCCGCAGCACGACTGCGGGAGTTGGTATTGTTACATAAGCCCCGACCGGGGCCGCGTCGTAGAGTTCTACAACGCGAACAGAATGAATATCTGAGCTGTAAGCACCCGCAGGAACATCACGACGGGATAAACCGTCGAATAGCTCAAGGCCGGCATATCGTTGCCTGCCGTGCCGTTGGCATAAGCCAGTGCCGGAGGATCGGTCATACTACCGGCCATAAGTCCCATGAGCGTATAGTAATTCATCTTTAGCCGGGCGCGGGCGAAAATACCGACCAGCAACAACGGGATCACCGTAATAAGCGCACCGTATCCGATCCAGCGGTAACCGCCGCCGGCTCCCAGACCGACTGCCGCCAGGAAGAGCGCAATGCCCACTTCGCGCAACATCAAGTTGGCACTCATGGTAGTATAGGTCACCAAATGGAACCGGGGACCGAAGCGGCCGAGCAACAGCGCCACGATCAACGGACCACCTGCCAAACCCAGCTTAACGGGCTGCGGCACGTTCAACAACGGAATGGAACCCAACAGAACACCGAGCGCGATACCGACGAAGATCGTCACCAGATTCGGCTCACGGAGTTTTTTGAGCGAATTACCCAATACGGCGGCGACCTTCTCGATCGCATTCTCCGGCCCCACGACCATCACGCGATCGCCGATCTGAAACTGCATTCCCTGATAGGGAATCAGATCGACTCCGGCACGATTGACACGCGTAATGTTGATGCCGTAGCGGGTTCTCAAGCGAAGATCGGCGAAAGTCTTGCCGTTGATCTCCGGCTTGGTAATCAGAATACGACGCGAAACCAGCTTCGAATCCGGCGTATCCCACTCCTTCTCCCCCATTTCGATCCGATTACCGATGAAAGCCGTCACCGCTTCGCAATCTTCGGATGCACAGACGACCAATACCTTATCCCCGAGCGAAATAATACTGTTGCTGTCCGCCAATACGATCGTACCGTCGGGATGAGCGATCCGGGAAATAACGAATTTCCGATTGATCAACTCATTGACATAGGAGATGTCGTGTCCGCTCAACATCTTGTTCGTACACTCGATCGAAACGATTTCGGCCATCTTGTGTTCTGCGGAAATCGCAGCGAGCGCCTCATCCTCCTTCCCGAATTTCACCCGCAGAGCATAACGGATGAAGATCATCGAGAAAATGATACCGATCACGCCCAGCGGATAAGCTACGGCATAGCCCAGGGCAATACTGGGGTCTTCGACTCCCGAAGCGTCCGCATAAGCCTGCTGTGCTGCACCCAGTCCCGGCGTGTTGGTCACCGCACCCGAAAGGATGCCGACCATCGTGGGAATCGGCGTACCCGATACCAAATGAATCACGTACGCCACGCCTACCCCGAGCAAAACGATCGTCGAAGCCAGGCAGACGAGCGTCAGCCCGCCATGCTTGAACGAAGCGAAGAAACCCGGGCCGACCTGCATACCGATTGAAAAAACAAAAAGGATCAGACCGAACTCCTGGATGAAATGACGTACTTCGGCCGGGATTCCCATACCGAAATGCGCGGCGATGATGCCGACGAACAAAATCCAGGTGATACCGAGCGAGATACCGCAAACCTTGACTTTGCCCAACAGAATACCTGCGGTAATCACCAATGCGAGCGTGAATACGGTGTGGGCTATCCCGCCACCGACAAATAAAGAGTAGAGCCAATCCATACCATTGATTTTAATAAAATGGCGCGAAACATACCGCGCATTGCGTCCGGAACGGACATCGCCGCATCCGAGCGTTACGCTTCCGCCCGAAAAAATTTTTGCAAAGGTAATCCTTTTTCCGGAAGACAAAAAATCAGTAGAGGAATTTCTCGATCACCGGCAGCAGCAGGGCCGTCATGATCCCCATCAGTGCCATAGCCAAACCGCTGAGCGCCCCTTCCAGCGCACCGATTTCGATCGCACGGGCCGTTCCGATGCCATGCGCCGCAGACCCCAGCGCGAATCCCTGTGCCATAGGATCCGTGACCCCGCAACGCCGAAGCAGCCAGGGACCGACGAGACTGCCGAAAATACCGACACAAAAGACGACGACCGAGGTGATCGTAATGATGCCGCCTGTCTCTTATACACATCTCCGAGCCCACGAGACTGCAGCTA
>ERZ1694708.811-NODE-811-length-11705-cov-4.898283_pt1 | contig 11705 bp, 15 predicted proteins | sample MGYA00581714_ERZ1694708 | MGnify/ENA primary metagenome ERZ1694708 (study PRJEB42213, sample SAMN07424259) | human gut metagenome | biome: ENVO:00009003; feature: ENVO:2100002; material: ENVO:00002003 | host: Homo sapiens | place: USA | collected 2014 ...
ATGGAGTGAGTGAAACCGACCGTCTTGATATTCAGATGAACGGTAACTTCATCGAAAAGGCGGTTCTTGGTTTTGCTGACCTTATCAATTGGGTAAAGAATGTTGTTACATGGTTCGTACATCTCGATGAACACGTCGAAAATGGTGCGAGAGCTGTTCGTGGATTTATCGATGATATCAAAACGTGGGCAAAAGATGCCGCAAAAGCTGCTTCCGATATGGTAACAGCCGTTGCAAATGCTATTGTTTCTCTTCCTTCCAAAATGTTTGAAGCGGGCAAAAACATTTGGCAAGGCCTCGTAAATGGTATCAAGAGCGGCATTGAAACCGCAAAAGGCGCTGCGGCAAATCTTGCCAAAGCTATCATTGACAAGTTCACGACCGATACTGAAATTCACTCTCCCTCCGCTCTATTTGAACGCTTTGGTGAATTTATCGACCAAGGCCTTTCAAACGGTATCATTGCAGCACTTCCTTACGTCGAACAAGCTATGACCAATCTGGCGAACGTTGTTCAGCAGAAGGGCAACGAAATGATTGACTATGGCACGACCACCGCAACGAATTTCGTTGATGGCTTCTTCAACGGTCTGGACAGCAAGTGGCAAGAACTTGATTCCGGCTTGCAGAATGACTTCTTCGGCACAGTGCAGAATCTTTGGAATGCTGTGCAGAACGGTGACCTAAAAACGATTGGTACGACTGCTGCTGCTATTATCTGGCAGGCGATGGGAGAGGAGAACCGAAATCAGGTAAAAGCATACGCACAAAGCTTTATTTCCAATATTTCCGGCGTTTTAAAGGACGCATCTAAAACCCTGTTTAACGAAGCGTTAAAAGTTGGCAAGGTCATTTGGAGTGGCATCACAAGCAATTTTGGAAAAATCGTAAAGAGCGTTTCCAATCTTGGAACTACGATTTCTGCATCAATTAGCGCATTGAAGGTGCCTTTAGCCACTACTGGCACTGCAATCAGTCAAGGCCTTTTCGGTGGCCTTGTAAGCTCTTTCCCTGAAATTTTTGCCGCAATGGGTAGCTTGATTGGAACTGTTGGCTCTGCGTTTGTTGGCCTTCTTACTTCTATTGCTGGCGCGCTTTCGTCTACAGTTTTCGGCATTCCTGTAGCGCTTATTGTGGGCGCAGCTGCAATTGCCTTAGGCGCTGCGATTGTTGGCATTGTGAGCAATCTTGGTGGAAAATATTCAACTGACAATTCTTCTTACGTCGGGACCCCTGAATACGATGCTTCTACAGGTTCCACCACTTCTGCAAATGGATACTACAGCAATACATCATCCGGGTCAACAAGCTCTTCCGATCTGCAAGGCGCGGTTTATAACGGCTGCTATAATGCGTTTCTTGATATTTTCCAGCGCTATGGTGACGAAATTACCGGTGGTAAGGAAGTCAGGCTGTTCATTGACGGAAAGCAGATTACTGCTTCGGTCGAAAAGCAGCAGGCTGACCGTGGCGTGCAAATCATGGGTACGGAAGTGTATAGCTATTAAGGAAGGGACGGTGAATTATGCAAGCTCTTGTGTCAGTGAACGGCGTAGATTTGCCAGAGCCTTCCTCTTATAGCGCAACGACTTCAACCATCGTTGATTCTGGCAGAAACGTGCAAGGCAAGGTTGTTGGCTCTGTGGTTCGACACGATGTTGCAAAAGTGGCTCTCAAGTGGAATTACCTTACCGCAAAACAATGGGCTTCCGTTATCGGCCCATTCACTACAAACTTTTATTGCACGGTACAATTTTACAATCAAGCAACAGCTTCTTATTCCACACGTCAGATGTATGTTTCCGACCGAACAGCCGGAATGTGGCGAAGGGGCCCAAACACCGGAAATGTGATGGGCTGGACGGATTGTTCTTTGAGCCTGGTTGAGGTCTAAAGGTGGTGATTTTATATGTCTGTAAAGCCGTCCGATAAGTGGCTTTCACAATATAATAATACGCTTGTACCCGAAACTTTTATTCAGATTACTTATCATGCAGCTGATGATGCGGCGCAAACGGACGCTATTGCAAGTTCAGGTTCGCAAACCGTGTTTAGCAACGTGGCATCCATCACTGATCTGGACATTTCCGTTTCCGGAAATTATGCGACTGCTGAAACTAATTTTTGGGTTTTGGACGGAAGCCTTAGTATTGTTCCGGATTCTGAACCGTATCAAGAATGCGGCTATGTAAGCGGTGAATGCGTATCAAGCTTCAATCATCCAACCATCACATTTTCTTTTAGTAAAAGCCACGAAGAAAAAATACCGGGTCTGACAATCATTTGGTCTGAAATTTTAAATGAATGGGCAAAATCATTTAAAGTTTCCGCTTACAAAGGAACCGCTCTTCTTTTGGAAAAGCAAATTGACAACAACGATTCCGCCGAAACTTCAATTGAATTTGAGATTTCCAATTATGATTTGGTTATTATTGAAATTCTTGAATGGTGTATTCCAAACCGAAGAGCTCGTATCTCGCAAGTGGAATTTGGACAACGTGTGAAATTTAGCAAAACAGACCTTCTGTCGTATTCCCATAAATCAAAGCGAGACCCAATTTCCGGTCAACTTTCCAAGGATTCAATTTCTTTTTCCGTTGATAACAGCGATCAAAAATGGAATCCTATCAACCCAGACGGTCTCTACAAGTATCTGTATGAACGCCAAGCTGTTTTTGTAAAGTATGGCATGGACTTGGACGGACAGACTGAATGGATTAACGGAGGTAAGTTTTACCTTTCTAGTTGGAACATTCCTTCTAATGGCATTACCGCTTCCTTTGAAGCTCGAGATGCTTTGGTGTTTTTAATCGATTCACTATATACCGGAAGGAAAAGCGGAACTTTATACGAAATGTGTTATGACGCTTTGGAACTTCTTGATGTTTCCGGTATCAGCTATTACATCAATGAATCTTTGAAGGATTATACAGCTGATTTTAACAACGGAAATTCTTCGTATAAAAACGCTGATGTGCTACAGCTTTCTGCTAACGCAGCCGGTATGGCTTTGTATCAGACAAGAAACGGTGAGATTCGGATTGACCGGGTTCCGTACCTTCCTGAAAACAAGTCCGACATTTATGAAATCACTGAAATCAATGATTATCAGTATCCGGAAATCACTTTTTCTAATAAGTTAAAAAACATCTCTTACTCTCTAAATGGAGTTTCGTCATTGTATCCGAATGGTGCTACTGGCGATGGCGTTACGCAAAGTGTAAATAATGCGCTTATCTCTTCTTCCGTCGTCTCCCAGCCAAAGAATGTTCTAACTGAAAGCTATAAAGTGCTTTCTAATCGTCGAAAAGCTACCCTGTCTTATCGTGCAAGCCCGCACAACGATGCTCTTGATTTTGTCAAGCTCAATCATCAGTTCGGATATTCTTCTAACTTGTTGATCACGGATGTTTCTTACACGTTTAATGGTAGCTTCAAGGGCTCCGTTACCGGGTATATGATTGAAGATGTTGATTCGTTACAAATCGATGCTTCTGAGATTTACTTACATCCTTCCGACACGATCACGCTCACTGCAACGCTTACCCCTGCATCTGCCGATTCCCCTGTTATTGTTTGGAATGCATCTCCCGCTGGTATCGTTGAGCTGAATGTCATCAAGAACGAACGCGGCGTATCTGTCTGCAACGTTACGTATTTACACAGCGGAAATGCAACGATTACAGCTACAGTTGCGAGCCTTTCTGCTTCTTGCAATGCTACTGCGATTGCGGATGAGATTTCCAACCTCAAAGAAGGCGATACCGTTTACATCTCCGTCGCTGGCGCTTATACCGCTTTTCTTGTCTCAAAGCATAATTACGAGCCAGAATTAAATGGCAAAGGGAGAACGCTTCTTGCTCTTAAAGACGCGAAAACAGAAAACATTGCGTGGGATAGTAAAATGACAACTCCCGCAGAGTATTCGACCAGCAGTATTGATGCCTTATTGAACGGAAACATAAAAAATTCTTTTTCTGATTTCATGCAGAAAAAAATCGGCAAAACTACTTTTTATTATACCCCAGCGTTCAAAAAAAATGATTCTAACAATTACGTACCTTCTGCTGTGTCTACTCTATCTCGCAGTATATTTTTACCTTCCGCAAAAGAAATATACTACGGATTTCCTGATAACAGTAGTGATATTAACGAAATTTGGGGTTATGGATGCAACGTAGAAGGAAGCCCGCTCCCTACAGCAAAAGAACTTCTGAGAAATCCTTTTTTTATGGACGGAAACGTTTACATCCCGTATCAGCAGTGGACGAGAACTCCCGTTACCCATCTTGAATATTGGGGCATGGGCCCTTCTGTTGGGGATATCTATTATCGTTCTATTGTTGTTTCAAGATATTGGGACAAAGCACATCTTGGCGATTCTAATGACGAAGAGGAATTATTTTTTTATGACTGTATCGGTTCTGGCAACGATGACCGCAAGTGCTATCATTACATGTTTACCGTTCCGAGCAATTTGCCTATCGGGTATCAAAACAGAGTTGAGGAAGAATAATTTATGGCTCGTTGGATTACAGACCGAACGCAATCAGATGTTGACCGCGTGAAAAAAATTACCGCAAAGGCAAGAACAGGCACGTGGACAAAAGCCGAACAATCGGAATGGCTTGCCGGAATGAAGGGCGCTTTAAGCTATACGGATTTTAACCGCATAGAATCCGGCATTCAAGAGCTTGGCTCCATTGTTGGCGCGTCTGTTTCTGTTCGGATTGATTGGACAGTCGATGGATATATGAAAATCTCCGATGCAACACGTTGGCTTTCTAACATCAACTCCATTCGCGCTAAATGCTCTGGCCCATCTGTTATTGCAGATACGCCAGAAAGCATGAACAAACTCGATTTTTCAACGATGAATCAAATTGAGCAAATTTTGTTCGACATTGAAACGCTTGCTAAAACATACGTTACGTTTTCCGGTGAATACATGACAGGAGATGGACAATATGGTTTTTGAAGACCGTGTGGCGAAATATCCGGGTCGGTGGACAATGGTAAAATCGGATGGAACATCCGAAATTGTCACTCTTATCCGAAATGACGAGCCAACAAAAGAAGGAACGCCAATCAATGCATCCACTTTAAACGAGCTGAGTACTGTTGCGGGCGCAATTAACGCAAAAGAAGAAGCCGTTTCGGCTGCATCTATCGCAAATTCCGCTTCCACCAGCGCAGCCCAAAGCGCACAGTCAGCATCCGCAGACGCAAAGAGCGCGGGAAGTTCTGCCGCTTCTGCCAAAGCTGAAGCGGACAGGGCTGCGGCCATCGTGAGCACCGATAAGACGCTGAGCGTCGAGGGCGCTCCGGCTGACGCAAAGGCTGTTGGCGATGCGCTGAAAGGCATCAAGCTCCCTATTGCCACCGCCACCACGCTGGGCGGCGTGAAGGTGGGCAGCGGTCTGACGGTCGATGCGGACGGAACACTTTCTGCGGACAGCGCTTTGGCTGCCTACCCCGTGGGCAGCATCTACCAGAGCACCGCACGTACAAGCCCTGCCGCACTGTTCGGCGGTACATGGCAGGAGATTGCGCAGAACCGGGTACTGATGGGTGCTGGCAGCGGCCACGCAGCAGGCACCACTGTTGAGGCGGGTCTGCCCAATATCACAGGCTCTTTTGTCGCGAATGTACGCGTTGGTAAACATACTGTATCCGGTGCGATCACTGCTTCCAACCGGCTCGTAAGTACGGGCGCAGACAACAACGATGCTGAGGTATATAAGTTCAGTCTGGATGCGTCCAAGTCCAACGCCATCTACGGCCGCAGCGCCACCGTGCAGCCCGCCGCCTACTATGTGCACATCTGGAAGCGCGTGGCATGAGAAAGGAGGTTTTGAGCGATGAAGATCATTGACGAGACCGGCGCGGTCGTGGAAAACCCCGACCTGACCCTTGGCTACCTGACCGCCAGCACCGAAGAGATCACCCACCCCGCCGTAGAGGGCGTGGAGGAACAGTGGCACTGGGAGACCGTGACCGAGTATCCGAACGGTGGCAAGGACGTGCAGAAGGTCGTTGACCGTCCCGGCGTTCAGGCACAGGAGGAATGGGTTGAACAGGTGCCCATCCAGAAGTACATCCGCTACACCGCCGAAGAGCTGGCCGCGCAGGAAGAAGCACGCAAAAAGGCCGAAGCCTGGGAGAAGCTGCCGGACACGGTGGCGGCACTGCAAAAAGAAAACGAGATGCTCAAGCAATGCTTGCTTGAAATGAGCGAGATTGTTTATGCATAAAATCACACAAAAATTAGAAAGGTTGGTACGTATGATGGCGATGCTGTGGGCACAGGAAATTATGTCTGCTGAGACTGTCGAGGAGGCAAAGGCGCTGTATAAACGCTGCCCCCGCCTGCTGAAGGAGAAGGTCAAGGCAATTCTTATCAAGAGCGGCTTTGAGGAGATCGTACAGGAGGAGTAAGCGATGGAAAAACTTTTGGAATTTCTGGCGGGGCTGGTGAAGGTGCTCTTTGGCTGGGGCAGCGAAAGCCCTGCGCCGGAAACGCCCAGAGAGACTCCCGTTGAGGAGACCGCCGCCGGATGGGAGGGCGACCCGCCCTATCGGTACATCGACGTGAGCCGCTATCAGGGTGCGATCGACTGGGCGCAGGTGGCAGCGGCGGGTTACAAGGGAGCGATGCTCAAGACGGTGAGTACCAACCGCAAGCTCTCTAAGCGGGCAGACGGCCTGTACATCGACCCGACCTTTGAGACCAATTACCGCAACGCAAAAGCGGCGGGGCTGGACGTGGGCGTATACTACTACACCTACGCCACCAGCGAAGCGATGGCCGATGCAGAGCTTTCCCTTGTGCGGCAGGCGGTGTACGGCAAGGAGCTGACCCTTCCTGTGGCGGTGGACGTGGAGGAAAACAAGCTCAAGCCCATGAGCACCCTCGACCTCACCAACCTCACCGCTTACGCGCTGGAACAGGTGGAGCGGATGGGTTTTTACGCCCAACTGTACACCTACACCGGTTACAAGTACGAGCTGGACATGGCTCGGCTGTCCTCTCGGTGGGACGTCTGGCTTGCCGACTACACCGGCAACACGCCCAACGTGACGTTTAACTACAACGCCCACCAGCACACCAGCAAGGGCTCTGTGCCGGGCATCAGCGGCAACGTTGACCTCAATGTGACCACCATCAACTACCCGAAAATCATCCGCAAGAAGGGTCTGACCCGTCTCCGGGAGGGTGCATGAGCGACGCAATCATCGTAGCCATTATCACCGGAGGTCTGAGCCTGATCGGCGTGCTTATCTCTAACAGCAGGGCCGCTCAAAACATGGACGCCAAGCTGGAAAAACAGCAGGCCATTACCGACACTAAGCTGGACGAGCTGACCCGGGAAGTCCGGACACACAACAATTTTGCCCAGCGCATCCCGGTGCTTGAAGAACAGATGAAGGTGGCAAACCACCGCATTGCAGACCTTGAAAAAGAGAGAGGAGAGTAATACATGGCAACAATCAATAACATTTTGGGCGTCATTCCCGCCCCGGTGGCCCTCGTGCTCATGCTGGGCGGCTTTATCTTTTATGCTTTGGGCTGCGTCCGGCTGGGCTATGGCGCAGCGGTAAAGCCGCTGGTGCTGGACCTCATCGAGCGGGCAGAGCAGGAGATTCAGGGGACAAAGCGCGGCGCAGAGCGCAAAGCGTGGGTCGTCAAGATGCTCCGTGCCGCCCTGAGTACCAGCAAATACGGCAGGCTCATCAGCTGGGCCATCACCGATGAGACCATCGGCACCGTGATTCAATTTTTCTTTGACCGCGCCCGGGCGGCGCTGGAAAAGCAGTAAGGAGATTATTATGGCAAGCACTACATACGAGCAAACGCCACGCTATTATTATGATCGGCGTGCGTATCCGATTTTGTGGCCCGCAGTGTGTGACCATTTTGCCAACGGCGGCAAAATGGGACATCCCCGTGCCGTGACCGCTCGAGTGCGCAACGCCGGACAGCTGCCGCAGCCTTTTTGGCTCGGTGCTGCCTGTGGCGGCGGCTCGTGTAGTGCTGCCCGCTGCGCTGCAAGGACTTGACCGACAGCAGATGACCGCCGCCATCAAAAACGCACCGCTTGGGAGGGTAGACCGTAAGATAGCCTTACTGCGGTACGTGGAGCGGCTCCCGCTGCCGGACATTGCAGCACAGACACATTACAGCCGGACGGCGGTAGGCTACCGGCTGAAAGGCATTACAAAAATTTTTGAGTAAAAATCCCCTGCTTTGCCGAAGCCCTGCGTGCCACGCGGGTACTTTGTAGGCAAAGTGGGGGATTTTTGCTTTATACACACTAGTTTTGTCGAAGCCATTGCCATATATTGGATATTGTGATATTTTAGTATCGCACTCCAATGTGTGCATCCTTACAGTTAAGCGCTCATGCGGATTTTTCCGTGTGGGCGCTTTTCTTTTTTTGCTCACAGTAAGCAAGCTCTAATCAAGCTTTAAGCAAGGTCAAACCAAGATTTTTTGTCCTTCGTTGTGCGTTCGTTGTCTTTCGTTTTTTGCCGATGCAGTACACTGGATGCACAAGGAGGGATGTATTATGAGCTATTATCCGGCACCCGGAGCGCCCTACGTTCCGCAGCAGCCTGTCAATCCTTATGGTGGCATGGGCACAGTAGGCCTTGCCACTTCCCTGCCAAACACGCAGATGCAACAGGCACAACCGCAGCGTCCGCAGCCGATGAATGGGCAGCAGCCTGTTCAGCAGTCGGCACAGGATGGCGGCTGGCTGCTTGGCAGACCTGTTTCCAGCAGGGAAGAATTTCTGGCGATACCATCTGATCTTTACGGAAGATGGACGTATTGCCCGGATTTGCGTAGTGGAGTCATCTACTGCAAACGTCTGAATCCAAACACTTGTGAATCTGACGTGTTGGAGTTTTACAGCCCGGAAGCATGGCGGCAGATGCAAGCACAACAGGCACAGCAAACCGCTGCACCGACACAGCCGTATGTGCCTATTGAGCAGTACAATGCCCTTGTGCACCGGCTGGATGAGCTGGAAAAATGGCAGAAGAGCTTTTCTAAGCCCACTGCCGCCGCAAAGAAAGGAGAATAAACGATGTCCTCTCCGTTTGATATGATTACCCACAGCCCTATCATGCAGCTTGCGAATCTGGCTCGTGCCGGACAGAACCCGATGGGGCTTATCCAGCAGTTGGGCGGGCAGAGCGCACCCATCATGCAGGGGCTGAACCTAATTCAGGGCAAAAACGAAGCACAGCTCCGAACGATGGCACAGAACCTTGCCAAAGAGCGCGGCATCGACCTGAACCAGCTGACAAGCGTTCTGAATCTGACGCTGCCCCGATAACGCATCCCTCTAAGCGAAACGCTTCTCAGTTTTGCGGACTTGACAAAAACCGCTTTGATTTGGCTTTGCCCGCTGCACACGGTAGCGGGATAGCATAACGCAAAACTGAAAGGAGTTTTGTTATGGACGATTTTGCAACTGGCTATCTGGCTGGGCAGGACGGCGGCAATAACAACGGCGGCTTCTTCGGCAACGAAGGTCTGTGGGCTGTTATTATCCTCGCTATCATCTTCGGATGGGGCACAAACGGCTATGGCCGGAACGGTGGTGACAACGGCATGAACAGCTACATCCCCTATCTGGTCGGCACTGGCGCAACTGGTCAGGGCGGTGCAGACACCCGTGCGGCTCTGTCTGAGGGCTTTTATCAGCAGGATACCTCTCGCTCTCTGGCGGGTATCCAAAGCGGCATCTGCTCTCTGGGCTATGACCAGCTGGCACAGATGAACGGCGTCAACACCAACATCGCGAACGGCTTTGCAGGCGTGAACAGCGCCATCTGTCAGCTTGGCTACCAGAACGCACAGCTCGTGAACGGCCTGGAACGCAGCGTGTCCAACGGCGACAACGCCATCAACCTTGCCATCATGCAGGAGAGCAACGCACGACAGGCAGGTCAGACCGCTCTTGCCACGCAGCTGGCATCTTGCTGCTGCGAGAACAAGCAGCTGATCGGCGACCTGAAGTACACCATCGCAACGGAGGACTGCGCTACCCGTCAGGCTATCGCAGACAACGCCCGCGCCATAGTGGACAACTGCAACGCCAACTTCCGCAGCATGATGGACTACTTCACGCAGGACAAGATTGCCACTCTGACCGCTGAGAACCAGAGCCTCAAGTTTGCGGCTTCTCAGGATCGTCAGAATGCGCTTCTGACCACCGTGATGTCCCAGCAGACTGATACCATCCTGAACCGGGTCAATCCTCGTCCGATTCCCGCTTATCAGGTGGCGAACCCTAACGTGGGCGTGAACTGCTGCGGCTGCTGCTAACCAACACACTCCCCGATAATACCGGGTGAACTATCGGGGCAGGGGTAAGACACCTCTGCCCCTGATTTTTTAGGAGGAAAACATTATGGCTTGCAAAACAAGCTGCAAACTCTGCCCGCATCTGGTCTTGAGCCAGTCGGTGACGTTCGCCAATGATACGCTGACCATCAACATCCCTGCTGGGGCATACCAAAACGGAGAGAAGTATTGCATCGTAGTTGCCCAGAGCATCCCGGACACGACCACCATCAACGCCCCTGTGGTCATTACCATTGGCGCAGGCACGACCGCATACCCTCTGACAGACTGCAACTGCGCTCAAGCAACCGCCGAGAGTATCCACACTCGTACTCGCTACGCTACTCGTGTGGCAACGTCTGCGACTGGCACAGGCACGTTCAAATGTCTTGGCTGCTTCTGCCGCTCACACGCTGGTGCGCCCGCGTCCATTTCCTAAGGAGGTATAGATTATGGGCAAGACTAATTTTCGCCGCATGATGATGCTTCGTGACCACGAAAAAAACCGTGAGCCGGAACGCGACCGCCTTGAGGAAGAGCGTGACCGCAGAGAGCGCGAGCTGGAACGCCGTCTGCGCAAGCTGGAAGGTGGCAACGACCGCTCCCCCTACTATCCGCAGGAGGAGAACCGCTACATCGACCCCTATCCTATCCCCCGCTATCCTGACGTAGAGAATGGGCGCAGAATGCCGCAAATCGGCTTCTCACAGAACGGAGACTGGGACAAGCGGTCTGGGCAGTACGAACGTGGCGGTGCGGATAGCCGCTCGATCAGGATGCCACGCCAGCACCTCACCCACGATGAAGCAGAGGAATGGTGCGACAGCATGGTGAATGCTGACGGCACGAAGGGCTGTCACTGGACGCTGGAACAGACTCAGGACGTTGCCAAACAGCGCAATATCACCTGTGACCCGAACGATTTCTGGGCAGTCATGAACATGATGTACTCGGATTATTGTCAGGTTGCAAAGCGTCAGTCCGTTGACACTCCGGGCTTCTACGCTGACATGGCAAAGGCGTTCCTTGAGGACAGCGATGCTGTGGACGGCAAGGCATATCTCTACTGGGATTGCATTGCTGATAAGTAAAATGAAACCCCTGTGCGGTCATTGTGACTACACAGGGGCTATTTTATTCCCAAAGCACAGATTTTTCTTTTATATCAAATAAATCTTATAGATGGAATATAAGGCTCTTATCGAGTTCCACCACGTTGACAACGGAGAACTTTCCGGGAACTTCCCGCTCAACTCTTGCTTTTGCTTCCTCCTTGCTGTTTGCAAACAAAACGAGCGGAGTTTGAAGGCGCCCGCATTTTTTATCATCATCGTACTGGATTCCGACC
>ERZ1694708.837-NODE-837-length-11513-cov-4.975737_pt1 | contig 11513 bp, 4 predicted proteins | sample MGYA00581714_ERZ1694708 | MGnify/ENA primary metagenome ERZ1694708 (study PRJEB42213, sample SAMN07424259) | human gut metagenome | biome: ENVO:00009003; feature: ENVO:2100002; material: ENVO:00002003 | host: Homo sapiens | place: USA | collected 2014 ...
ATTAGCTGCAGTCTCGTGGGCTCGGAGATGTGTATAAGAGACAGTTCAGCATACCGTCGAATTCTCCCTTCCGGTCTCCGATAACCAACTGCTTCTTAGCCTCATTGTAATGCATGGGGATCATCGCAAATTTACCCTGTTCGTAGTTATAGTTTACACCTTCATCCTCATACAAGGTAAATGCCGCATCAGCACCCTGATAAACATACAGCTTGATGTGGTCAGCCTGTTTTTCATCTGTATACTGAATCTCCGGTCCGAAAGGAACAATTGAGCCAGCACGGACAAACAACGGAATACGTTCGTAAGGAGCATCTACGACTTTCTTTTCTCCACCGGCCTGGAACTTACCTGTATAGAAATCGTACCATCCTGCCGATTTCGGGAAATAAACTTCACGACTTCTGTCGCCGTAATGATAAACCGGAGAAACCATAAACGACGGACCGAACATAAACTGATCGCCTATATTATTTACATTTGTATCAGCTGTAAAGTCCATTATCAGCGGACGCATAATCGTGTAATCATTGAACCATGTCATACCTGCCAGCGAATAGATATACGGCATCAGACGATAACGGAGTTTCGAATAATAAACAACCGAGTTATAAGCCGGATGACCTTCGGGAGCGATTTCCCATATCTCACGGAACGGATACTGTCCGTGCGCACGATACAACGGACAGAATGCCCCGAACTGATACCAGCGCGCATTCAATTCACGCCATTCCTTATAATCGGCATTCTCCGTTTTCGTTGCATTCCACTGCTGCTGTCCGGCTACATAACGATTCTCTACACAGAACCCACCAATATCCATGGTCCAGTAAGGAATACCACTTACCGCATAATTCAGTCCAGCCGTAATCTGAGCCTTCATGTCTTCCCAACGGGTAGCAATATCACCGCTCCATGTAGCAGTAGAATACCGTTGCAATCCGGCAAATCCGGAACGAGTCAACAAGAACACACGCTTATTGTTATCCACTCCGCGCTGACCATCATAAATAGCTTCCGCATTCATCAGGGCATACGCATTGAAGTATTCGGTTGAAGGACCCAAAGCCGTAGGTCCACACAAGTCCTTGCGATACTGCATGTCGGTACAATCGCGGATATTCGGTTCGCTGGCATCCATCCACCAGGCATCAATTCCCAACAGATAATAATGATCATACATCTGCTTCCAGAACAGCTTGCGTGCATCTGCATCGTAAGCATCGTAAAAACCATAATGATAGCCCGGACCTACCCAGTCCTTCAGACTATCTTTGACAGCCTGCTGATAAATCCATCCGTTCTTATCAAATTCCTTGTAGTGCTCCGTCGTAACATAGAATTTCGGCCATACGGAAATCATCATTCTACCATGCATGGCATGAATAGAATCGACCATTGCCTTCGGGTCCGGGAAACGTTTCTTATCGAACTCATGGCTTCCCCACGCATTTTCCGACCAATGATTCCAGTCAAGGACAATATTATCGATAGGAATCTTCCGGTCACGGAAACCTTTCAGGGCTCCCAGCATTTCATCTGAGGTATTATACTTCTCACGACTCTGCCAGAATCCCATCGCCCACTTAGGCATGATAGGAGCCTTTCCGGTCAACGTACGATAACCGCTGATTACATCATCCATGTCGTCTCCGGCAATAAAATAATAATCAAGCTGTTTGGTCATTTCGCTCCACCACGACTGCTTGCCCTGTTCTTTCGGATCTACCGGACTCAATACACGCAGGCCTGAATAAGAAACAGTTCCATCGGGTTCCCATTCTACTTTGATAGGCACCTTTTTTCCGGCTTCCAGATTAACCGCAAACTTATAGCTGTTCGGATTCCACGCCGTACGCCAACGTTCCGGAACAACCAACTCATCATTGATATATACCTTTGTATACCCCGCATAATACAAGATGAATTTAAACTCACCCGTCTGCGAAGGTTCAATCATTCCCTCATAAGTCACTTTCGCCCCCATGAACGGGAAATTTTCCGGAAGATTTACCACCTTCGACAAATCCTCTCGTTTCAAATGTTCAAAATAAAGTGAATCTTCCCGGCGCACCAATGTTTCTGCTCCTGACTTTTCACTGGGTACATACGTACCGGTCAGCGCACCTTCCTTGCCATCCTTATCGTAAAGCTTAAAGACTTTTCCAAGCTGAGAGTAATCATTCGGATTACCGAAACGGCAGAGCGAATAACTGTCAAGCAGAACACCATAATTTTTGTTGGATACGATAAAAGGAACAGAGACCTTTGTATTATACTGGAAAAGCTCTTCGTTCTTTCCTTTATAATTGAACTCTTCCGACTGATGCTGTCCCAATCCATAAAAAGCCTCATCATCTGGAGACTCGAACACCTGACGGATGGAATATCCTTTTGTACCCTCTACTTCGATAGGAGTAAATGTTTTTCCTCCACCTTTATTTTCCTGAAGAATCATCTTCCCATTCTCATCTGTAAACCACACTTCGCCGGTAGAACTCAAGACAGAAGCCTTGACTTCCTTTGTAGAAACAGTGATGGTATCTCCCTGTTGCGATACCGTAAACGGAGTTTGTTTTTCCAGAGGAACAATAACCAGACTTTTCGGATCGGCAAACTTATTGTCGGGAGTGGCCGACACATGAATCAACTTATCCCCCATAACCTGAAAGCGGACCAGACGAGCATTCTGCTCTCCTTTTTGCTGTACCTTCACAATTACGCCATTATCTGTCTGTTCATAAACCTTTCCGGAGCAGGAACCCAAAATAAGTCCTGCCAGCAAACAGTAAGAAATGTTTTTCATAATCATAACCTATGTTTAAAGTTAAACATCAATACACGTTTTCTTGTATTGCAAAATTACACATTACCCTAATAAACAACTATTTGTGATGTTTTACAAAAGGGAGATTTTTTATTATACAGGTTAATCAAATGTTTCTATTTAGGGTATTATTTGTTATTTACCTTCCTTTTCCTGATATGTAGAAGGTAAAACTCCAAATTCTTCCTTAAAGTAACGGCTAAAATACTTAGGATTATTAAATCCTACCTGGAAAGCAATCTCCGAAACATGAAGCTGACTGTCGCGCAATAACTGAGCCGCCCGTTTCAAACGAATGACACGTATAAATTCAATCGGAGTCTTTCCCGTTATCTGTAACATCTTTTTATACAAGTGCACACGACTCATCCCCAGTTCCCGACTCAACTCTTCTACCGACAAGTCGCTACGCGAGATATTATCTTCTACATATTTGATGGCTTTTTCTATCAGCTTTTCATCCAAAGAAGTAATCACAATTTCACTGGGAGCAGGATCAATAGTTCCCTTAGAAGCATTGTAACGGCTCAGTTCTATCAACTTCCTGATACGTAACACCAAAATCGTCATATTGAAAGGTTTCGTCACGTAGTCATCGGCACCGATACTCAATCCCTCAACTTTCGATTCTGTAGTTTGCTTAGCCGACAACAAGATGACCGGAATATGGGCTGTACGCTTATTTTCCTTAATCAGGCGACACAATTCATTACCATCCATCTCCGGCATCATAATATCGCTGACCACCAGATCGGGCATTTCGTCACCGTTCTGCAAAATATTCCAGGCCTCTTTTCCATTCGAAGCCAGCTTCACCCGATACTGTAATCCCAAGCTAGATTCCATAAACGTACGAAAATCCTCATTATCATCTACCACCAGTAAGAGTGGAAATTGACTTCGGTCTGCTTCATCCGTTGTCTTTTCAGATGATTCAGGCAGCAAAGCAGATACCGGTATCGTATTGACCGGATGATATTGTACGTCGACATGCTTAACAGGTATATGTACAACAAAGACAGATCCTTTACCTATATTATCGAAAACTGTCACACTGCCACCATGCAACGTCACAAAGTCGTGTACCAGACTCAGCCCGATGCCTGTCCCCCCTGCATTTTCTCCCATATCTTTATTTTCCGTCTGATAAAAACGGTCGAAGATATGTTCCTTATCCACATCACTGATTCCGATACCAGTATCTGCCACCTTTATTTCAATCAGCTCCTTATCTTCCTGAATATGCTCCAGCATAACAGTCACCCTTCCACCTTCCGGAGTAAATTTAAATGCATTGGCAAGCAGATTCATTACAATCTTACCCATCTTGTCGGCATCGAAAGCCATTGTAAAATGATCCACACTCGAAAAGAACGAGAAATGTATCTGCTTTTTATCTGCCATTAGCAGGAACGAATCACAGACACCTTGGATATAGGATATGATATCTCCTTCTGAAAGAGACAAATGATGCGAACTCATTTCACCTTTACGAAAATCAAGCAACTGGTTGACCAACATCAACAATCGATGGGCATTCCGATACATCAGCTGTAGACGTACTTTCCGGTTTCCATCGCCTTCTTCTTTCAGCATCTGTTCCAGCGGAGCAATAATCAGCGTCAGCGGTGTACGCAGTTCATGACTAATGTTGGTAAAGAAACGGAATTTCATATTATTCACCTCTTCGTTCTTCGCTACCTCCAGCTCTATCTGATGCAAACGGAACCGCTCTCTTTCTCGCTTCAATATCTGACGACGGGCCAAGAACAATAAACCGATACCCGCCACCACATACAGCACGTACGCCCACCATGACATCCAGAACGGAGGAAGCACTTCAATATTGAGATGAGCCACTTCCTTACCTTCATAGCCGTCGCTGTTGACAGCCTTTACGTTCAGCACATAATCTCCCGGAGCCAGATTGGTAAAAGTCACGCTATGTATGCCTTCGGGCAACGACAACCACTCTTTATTGAACCCTTCCAACTGATACATATAACAGGTTTTTTCGGGAAGGGATAAATTATCGGAAGCCAGAGAGATAGTGAAAATATTCTGTTTATACTTCAGTATCAGTTTATCCATTCCATTGAGAGCTTCGGGAAGCAATACACTTCCATCCACACGTTCGCCTATCTGAACAACCTTATTAAACAAGGACAGACGCGTAAAAAAAACTTTGGGAAGCTGCTTGTTGTAATGTACATTTTCCGGGCTGAACACATTGATGCCATACAATCCTCCCACCAGAATAGCTCCATTATGCAAGCGACAAATAGAACGCAGATTAAAGTCACAGTTCTGCAATCCATCCTTATCATTGTAAACGTGAGGCACAAACTGATAACCTCCTGTCTTATCCTTTATCACATTCAAGTGAACCAACTGGCGCGCCGAAGTGACCCACATATCCCCGTTTGCATCTTCCGCTACCCCTGCAACAATACCTCCGTTATCAGGCATAATGCCGGCAAATCCCTTCAGTTTTCCCGTCTTTACATTATAGACATCCAGTCCGCCACGAGTCGCAATCCAAATCAGTCCCCGACTATCTTTAAACACCTGATTAATTTCATTGTGGGCCAGCCCTATATGATCGTCCTCATGCAAGATCGCCTTTACTTTATAATTTTCCAGATCAATCACCGCAACTCCCTGACTAGCCGTTCCCACTATCAAATCGTCTTCATCCGTCAGACACAAAGATGCTATATGAAAATCATCCAATCCAGCCCGTTTCAAGTCGAATGTTTTGAATGTATGGTCCGAAGGATTCAAACACTGTATGCCTGCATCCAGAAATCCAATCCAAATATTTCCCTTACGATCTTCCTGCAACACCCATATCTTATCGCTCATCAACCCCGTTTCCGCACCCGCTTTAAACGAACGCATCCGGTTTCCTTCAATACAATATAAACCTCCGTTGAAAGTTCCTATCCAAAGCTTTCCGTCGCGCGCCTTCAGCAGTGTAACAACCGGAAACTCTCCCAGATCGAAACGCTTCTCCACCCGGCGAGTAGCATAATTCCAAAGCAATACACCGTTATCGTTCGTACCCAGCCATGCCTTGTCTTCTCCCTCAGCCTCTATACTCGTCACATCGCCTACATACTCTATCTCAAACTTGAAGATGCTTTCACCGTAATACGAAATACCTTTCTTGTAAGTTCCCGCCCACACGATGCCATCTCTGTCGGTATATAACGTATAAACAGTATTGTGCGACAAGCTCCGGTCGGTATCCTTTTCCGAATAGACCGATATAATTTTCTTGTCCGGCTTCGACAGGATATCAATGCCACTGTAATCCTTTCCCATCCAGATTCTGCCCTTGGCATCTTGTGTAATGGTATGTACAAAATCGGAACGGTTTTTCCAATGAGCCGTAACCCTTTCATTCCATTTACCTGTCCGTAAATCGTATACCCAAACCCCTGAAATACCATATATCCAGATACAGTCTTCCTTGTCGACAAACAGCGAAAAATCAACCTTCTGTTGGGAAGAATCTTGCTGCACGTTTTTCTTTATCCATTTTACGGTCAGATTATCGCGATCAACGCAAACCAGCAACCCGATATCGTATATCAGCAAAATACCTTCCTTGCACTCCGAAATATCCGAAATATCTAAAAGTGGAAGATTACACTTATGAAAAGAAAGACAACTTACCTTTTTATCTTTATCATACCGGTAACAGCCTTCTCCCATAACATAAATCCAGAGGTTTCCGGCGGAATCGACAAAGACATGGTTAGGAACACCTTTACTTCCCAGTGAAGTCATAAAAGTACTCAAATCCGACTGAAAGCTTTCCTTTGATTTATCGAACAACACATATCCTTTCCCTGTCTTGATCCAAAACCGTCCATCGGGCTGTTCTACAATTTCTTCAACAAAATTATCAAGAAGAGAATTCGGATTGTTTTCCTGATGAGTAAACACTTTGAACGTATAGCCATCGTAACAATTCAGTCCGGCCATCGTACCAAACCACATCAGTCCTTCACTATCCTTGTAAATACACCGAACCGAGTTGTTCGACAAACCATCCGATACCTCCAGATGCTTGAACATCAAAGACTGAGCATGCACATAGAGTAGTGAAAAAAATAAGGCCAACAAAGTGTATATCCTTCTCATATAAATATAATGTTTTTCTAAAGCAAAGAAAATGAAGTTTGATTAAACAAACAAGAATCTTTTCTCTTTCTTCAACAAAAACAAATTTATCCACTTATATTTCAAACAGACAAATGAGAAAGGCCCAGAATAATACAAAAAATTTGGCACACATAAAAAACACCCTTCACTTCCTCTCATGCGAACATGCAAGGATGTGAAGGGCGTGAAAGGCAAAAACAGTACTTTTTTATTTACTTCGTACCATTCATCAATCCGTTGTACTCCATTTCATCGTAAACCTGCAAATTTTTACGGTCGAGAACCCCGTCACCTCTGTCCCAATAGAAAGGAACAAGCCCACGAGCGTTAGCCTCACGAACCACACATTCATCGAAAGCGGCACGCGATAAGTTGTGTCCTTCCTGAGCCTGTTCGTCGGACAAGGTACGACGGATAGCGGCAAACTCTCCGATAATTACCGGAATACCCTGATCGGTAAATCTTTCTTTCAGCTTCTGGAACTGCGACTGTATATAGCTCTCTCCACAAACATTATCCCACCGGCCTTCGTATACACCGGTAGCATATTTCTTGTTTTCCTCTCCCCAGAAATAGAAAGCTTTGCCCCAGCTTTCATCATTTTCCATACCGCAGAATTGCCAGGAGCTGTAATAGTGTACTTCTACGCTCAGACGATTCGGTGTTTCATCTACCGGCAAAGCAGTCATATACTGCATGGTCTTGTCGATATCCGTAGATGGTCCCTGAACAATCAGGTTACGATAGACATTCTTTCCGCCGGTAGCTCTTACGGCATCGACAAACGTTTGCTCATATTTCAGCAAGGTAGCCATATCATCTTCGTCCTCCACATTCGGCTCATTGCATCCGGCAAACAACAAATGTTCATCGTAATCGCGGAAATAAGTAGCAATCTGAGTCCACAAAACTTTCTGCTTGTTATTCACCGCTTCGTTGTATCCGTTGGGAATATCGTTTTCCAGCCATCCGCCATCCCAGTGAATGTTCAGAATGGCATACAAGTCGTTCTGCATGCAATAGTCTACAACCTCTTTTACACGTGCCAGCCAGGTAGTCTTGATTTCATATGTTGTTTCATCGTTCAAGTACTGATCCCAGGAACACGGTATACGCACGGCATTGAATCCCATCTCACGAATCTTGGAAATCATGGCAAGGGTGGTAGCCGGATTGTTCCAGGCTGTTTCGCCCCCCGTAGCCTCCAGTGAGTTACCCAAGTTCCATCCTATCTTGATATTCTTCATCAAGTCGGCTGCATCCAGTTCCATTCCAGTTTTATCGGGTTCGGGAACCGACAATACCTGCTGAGTTACCGTAACAGACTCCGTCAGGTCGTCCAATGTAAAGACAATGGTAGCTGTACGTACATCGCCGGTAGCATTCGCGTCGGCCACGAAAGTTTCGGTGCGTGTTTCTACCGCACGTGTTTCCACCCGCTGAATCCAGTCGGCATCAATCTCTACCTGACAGTCGCCTGTAGTCTGCATCTCTACCACAAATTCTCCACCTTCACCCGACAAATCATAGGTATGCTGAGCTACCAGCAGGTAGTCGTTGGCAGTCTGTACCACCTTGACCGAGCCATTTACCTCTGCCCCTTTTATCGTAATCACAGCAGTCCGGTTTTCCGTATTCAGATTTTCGGTGACATGCACCAGATACTTGGCTGTTTTCTGCGAAGTAGAAGTTTGCTGAACGACAGAACACCAGTCGGAAGCATCGGAAGACACTTCATAAGCCACATTCGACTGGATATACAGAAGGGCCTCACTTTCATGTTTCCCAAACGTCAACTCTTCTTTCGATATTTTCAGATATGGAGCACCTGCATCATCTTCATCGGAACAGGCTCCCAAGAACAATCCCACCAGGCAAGTAATTGCCCCTAAAAAATAGATAAACAGTTTTTTCATAGTTCTTTATGGTTATACGTAAAAGGACATACATACAAGGAATCATCCTTATATGTATGCCCTTAAGGTTAGTTAATTACAAAATTTTCAATTCATCAATTGTTACATTTACCGCATCCGGATCAGCAACATCACTGTACATATCGAAAATATCGATTACAAAAACAATCACACCATTGTATGCAGATTCCGGTTTCATCTTGATGGTATAGGTTCCGTCACCTTTTACCTTTACATCGCTTGTACCGGAATAAGCAGGCCACCATCCGTTTGCCGTACACATCAGTCCGGCATCGTATTCCTTGGTGGCAGCATCACCTGTCAAGCCACTGATGGTAAATGTCAGTTCCATAGAATAGTCGAACACAATGCTTGCCGGATCAATGGGGCTGGCAGAAGCCGTTTCGCCATACATGTTGTAAAGCTCGATACGGAAGTTATTCTTATCTGTTTCCAGATGCCCACACACCAGTTTGGAATTATCGACTGCTATCGTAGTCATTTCCGGTTCGGAAGCTCCCCCTCCTGCATTCGGCACGAAATGATAAGCCATATATTCATCTTTTTCGGAGCTGCGTGAACCCAGCCACATACCCATTACGGTACCGCCAGCCGACTCGATGCTCAAGATTCGGAGCTGATTATTTCCATCGGCACCAAACATGATGTCACCACCGCCGATGTGGTAAGCAGGAACTGTACCGCTAAAGGTATAGATACCCTTTTCATCCAGCGTATAAGTACCGCTTGCCGTAGTACCGTCGGGCATGGCAAATTCATACGTCATGGCTTTGGAATCGAGCGTCATGGACAGCTGATCCAGTCCGCTTACAGGTGTAGCCCAGTCCGGATAATTACCGGCAGTAAAGTTATTCATCAGGCTACCGTCCAGATTTGCCCAGTCAAAAGGCACATCGGCCGACATGGTCCATTTAATCTTGCTGGTTACCACTTCCGATACCATATCTTCCCATCCGTCCGGCAAAGCAGGTTCCGGATCAGGCTGGTCTTCGGGTACATAATTGTCGGCATATTCTTTCGAAACGAAGTTCCAGATCAGCCACCACGGACCTTCACTGTTATCACGCATCACTCCGATACGCATGTGATTCTCATCCAGTTCCAACAATTTCAGATCACGGCTCCAATTAGTGCTACGGTCGCTCCATGCAGGCGTATGCAACAATTCACAATCAGTAAACGTAATGGTATGATTATCCGTATTGAGCATAAAAGTACCCGAAGTCGTTTCATCGGAAGAAGAATTGTAAATCTTTACGTTTGCTCCACCTTTCAGGTCGAAAGTCATGGTGCTTTCCCAGATAGCATCGTCGCCAGTATGTCCTACTCCCGGATCCCAGTTGGCTGTCCAGTTATTCCATTCCACCGTCGTACTCGGGTCAGCATAGGTCATTTCGCCAGCCGCATAGCCATACGAACCGTTATCGAAGATCCACACCTTTTCGTTGTTGACACCGCCGGTAAGATAAGTCCACAAATCATCGTTCACGAAGTCGGCACAGAAATCATCGATTGTAAAAGTAGTTGCAGGTCCATACACAATTCCACCTCTCGTCTGGACACCGAAAGTCACAGTATATTCTCCTTCGAAAGGCATCTGCAACGTAACTTCGCGCTCCTGACTTCTACCTTGTGGATGCTCCCAGCACACCTGATAGCTGGAAGGCATCAGACTCTTCAGATAAACGATATTCGGATTTTCTGAATCGTGAGTAATTGAAAACGCAATTCCTTCTACCAGATCATCCGTGGTCACATCCTTCTCCGCCAGTTCGAAGGAATCGGGAGTACATGCTGAAAACAGTCCGACTGCTATCATCAGCAATGCAATGTATAATTTTGCGATTATTTTTTTCATAACGTTCTTTATTTATTTAATTCCAACCTGTATTTTGTTTCAATACCCCATTCGATAAGGTTATCTGATTGTTAGGAATCTGAGAAAGTCCCTGTTTTTCCACGATATATGAAGCTTCAATGGTCACATTATCTGGATTACCACCGCTGGTTACCGCCGTATTGGTTGCAATCTGAGAAGCAGCATATTCTACTCCCTGGCGTAACAAATCCCAATAACGCTGTCCTTCGAAAGCGAACTCAAGCATACGTTCATTCATGATATTGTCTTTTGTAGCAGTCACCTCACGGTAATTGGCTGAAAGTGTCAGATTACCCTCTTCATCTTCAGATGTATATGCACGCTGACGTACTTTATTCAGATACTCCTGTGCATTGGGACTCCCCAATTCTGCCGCCATCAGCAATACATCGGCATAACGCATGACAATAAAGTTCTGATACTGGGAAATCTGGAAATCACCTTCTCCCAAACCGGAAATTTCATCTACCAGTGACCAGGTTCCGCTTGCTTCGTCTTTGGTCCACTTAGACATCGGAGTATATTTTTTTACAGTGTATCCGGTATACTCACGCTGATCTTTGTAAGATGCCTCAAAATCGGGCTCATCAGCAATACCTTCACTTACCAGATTAATGATAGAAGCTTCACGGCGTTCATCACCCGTACCATATACAGTCCTGTCTCTTATACACATCTGACGCTGCCGACGATCGCA
>ERZ1694708.840-NODE-840-length-11480-cov-11.524376_pt1 | contig 11480 bp, 11 predicted proteins | sample MGYA00581714_ERZ1694708 | MGnify/ENA primary metagenome ERZ1694708 (study PRJEB42213, sample SAMN07424259) | human gut metagenome | biome: ENVO:00009003; feature: ENVO:2100002; material: ENVO:00002003 | host: Homo sapiens | place: USA | collected 2014 ...
TCTACACTTATGCGATCGTCGGCAGCGTCAGATGTGTATAAGAGACAGCTTGTGAATATGAGGAATTACAGGCTGTACTTCTGGATGTGCTGGCTACGCCGGTAAGCCCGGAGCTGCTTCCACCGGAAAACGGTACGATCTCCCAGAAGACAGAAGATCTGGTCGGCCCTTATGAACTGCATGATTTCTTCCTGTATTATATGCTGCGTATGGGTTTTGCACCGGACAAGATCTACCGGATCGCCTGTATGGCATTTGCAGGTGTCTACGATGAAGAAACAATACTGAAGTGGCTGAAAACATTTTATAAGCGTTTCTTTGCACAGCACTTTAAACGTTCCTGTCTGCCGGATGGCCCGAAGGTCGGTAGTGTTGCGGTATCACCCCGGGGAGATCTGCGAATGCCATCGGATGCATCCGCAAGGATCTGGCTCGAGAAGCTGGAGGAACTGTAGAAGCCGGAATGTCAGCTTTCCGGCTGTTCATCGGCTGTGGGTACAGCTTTTTGCAAGGTCTGTGTGATCGCACCGAGAAGAACGCTGCTCGTATACCTGTTTTCATCGGAAAAGGTGATCTGGTCAAGTGGCTGCCCAGCATAGATCTGACTGACGAGCGTATCAAAGGATGGCTCAATGAGAGGATACATGGTAGTCACAGCTTCACTTAAATTGACAAGCCGTATGGAATTGATATGTTCTGCATCAAGCACGATCTCGATTTCCAGACTATTCTGTCCGAGTGCAAGTGAAGTGGTATAGACACCCGGTATGTAGCTTGTGGTTGTGGTTTCCTGTGTCTGTTTTTTATCTGGGACAAACATCATGACGAGAAGCACGATAAACAGGATGCCAAGCAGGACAAAGATACCGGTATAGATCAGCTCTTTCATATGAAGGACAACAATTTTTGTTTTAGAGTGCATGATCTGCCTCCCAAAGTAAGATTTGTATAGCATATGAACCGTGACAAAAAAGTATGACAGTGATTATATGCGATATTGACAAACGCACAGTTCAGCTGTTATCATAGACAAGAACAAAGGCGTTCTTACGGGAGTAAGAGCGCCCTTTTTTGTCATGGCGATGAGGAGAATGGATGCCATGCTTGCATGGGCAGACATTCGACGACCGTAACCTGTCATGCATCAGTGGTCATACATCGAAGATGTATGGCAAACGATGCATGATGTAGCCTCAGCCCATTGCCGTAGGCAATTATGCCTGGGCTGAGGTTCACGAAGAGAAAATCAGAAAGCAGCGGAGCTGCGACGCTACGAAGTAGCGGGATTTTCAAGTATGAGGAAGAAAACCAAACACATTTCAATATCAACTAAGAAATAGAAAGGGAAAGGAAAAGGAATATGAAAAAGACCTACACACGAGAAGATGTGATCGCAGAGGTACAGGATAAAGATGTGGAGTTTATCCGCCTGCAGTTCACGGATATGTTCGGACAACTGAAAAATCTGGCAATTACATCCAGCCAGCTGGAACGTGCGCTGGATAACCGTTTCTCCTTTGACGGATATGCGGTAAACGGTTTTGAGAACGGAGAACGTTCCGATCTGTATCTGTATCCTGATTACAATACATTGGAGATCTTCCCATGGAGACCACAGCAGGGAAAAGTAGCAAGACTGATCTGTGATGTTTATACTGCGGATGGCAAGCCGTATGAAGCTGATCCGCGCTACATTTTAAAACGTGCTATTGGGCATGCAGCAGAGCTTGGTTACTCTTTCCAGGTCGGACCGGAATGTGAATTTTTTTTATTCCACACAGATGAAAACGGACTACCTACCACACTGACACACGAGCAGGCAGGCTATCTGGATCTGAGCCCGCTTGATCTTGGCGAAAATGCCAGACGTGATATGGTGCTGACACTTGAGGACATGGGCTTTGTCATTGAAGCTTCCCACCATGAAAAAGCACCTGCACAGCATGAGATCGATTTCCAGTATGATGAGGCACTTGCAACGGCTGATAATATCATGACGTTCAAGATGTCAGTCAAGTCGATCGCAAAGCGTCATGGTCTGCATGCAACCTTTATGCCAAAGCCGAAATACAATGAGAACGGCTCCGGTATGCATATCAATATGTCACTGTTCCATGATGGCAAAAACATTTTTGCCGATGAAAAGGATAAGATGGGACTCAGCAAGGAGGCATATTATTTTATCGGTGGTCTGATGAAGCATATGAAGGGAATCACAGCCCTGACCAATCCACTGGTAAATTCGTATAAACGTCTTGTTCCGGGCTATGAAGCACCGGTTTATATTGCGTGGAGTACAACAAACAGAAGTCCGCTCATTCAGATTTCTGCAGGGAAAGGCGCAGCAACCAAGGTGGAACTCCGCTCGCCGGATTCCGCTGCCAATCCGTATCTGGCACTTGCGGTCTGCTTAGAGGCAGGTCTTGACGGTATCCGGAATAAGATCATGCCGCCAAAGAGTGAGAATTGTAATCTGTTTGAGATTTCCTTAGAAGAATGCCATAAAAAGGGAATTGAAGTATTACCGGGCACTTTATATGAAGCAGTACAGGAAATGGAAAAAGATCCGCTGATCAAAAAGGTGCTGGGAGAAGATATGTTTACCAAGTACGCGGATGCCAAGCATGCGGAATGGGATGAAAGTAAGCGGCAGATCACACAGTGGGAACTGGATCAGTACCTGTTCAGATTCTGACACCGCTCCGAGTAGTTTTATGAGAGAGAACGGATAAAACGAAAGGAGGTGTTCGTGTGACCAGCATAATTGTAGTATTACCGAAACTGGATGACAGTAAAACAATTAAGAACCTGCTGGTGCGAAACGGATTTCAGGTCGCGGCGGTCTGCGGATCGGGTTCGCAGGCGATCAGTGTCGCGGATAATCTGGATGACGGTATTGTAATATGTGGCTATAAACTTGTTGATATGATGTATTCTGAGTTGCACGACTATCTGCCTCCGGGATTCGAAATGTTGCTTATGGCTTCCAGCCATCTGCTGGCAGAATGCGTGGGAAGTGATATCATGTCACTGTCCATGCCATTGAAGCTTCACGATCTTTTAAATACCGTGGAGCTGATGACCAACTCAATCGAATATAAGAGAAAGAAACGCAAATCCCAGCCAAGGACAAGAAAGCCGGAGGAGATCGCCTTGATCAACGAGGCAAAGGCACTCCTGATGAGCCGGAATAACATGACTGAGGAAGAGGCGCACAGATACATACAAAAATGCAGTATGGACAGCAGCACCAATCTGGTCGAAACCGCCCAGATGGTACTCGCAGTGATGCAATAATTGTAATGATTTTGCAAAGCAAAATCATTATGTAGCCTCAGCTATTGCCGAGGGCAATTTTCATGGCTGAGGTTCCCGTAATTGTCGTATATTTGCGAAGCCTGTCACATATTTGCGAAGCCTGTCACATATTTGCGAAGCAAATGTGCGACTAAAATGTGCGATTAAAATGTGCGACTAAAATGTGCGACCAAAATGTACGACTAAATAACAAAACGGAACAATCCGTAGGGTATCGTAAGTCTAATAAAATAAGTTCCATAACAGAAAGGCGAAATTATGAAATTCACAAAAATGCACGGCTGTGGCAACGATTACGTCTATGTCAACGGCTTTACAGAAAAAGTTGCCGATAAACCAAAGGCAGTTGTCGCACTTAGTGACAGACACTTTGGAATCGGTTCCGATGGCGTGATCTTCATCAATCCATCGCAGCAGGCTGATTTTGAAATGGAAATGTATAATGCCGATGGCACCAGAGCGGAAATGTGCGGAAACGGAATCCGCTGTGTCGGTAAATATGTATATGACCATGGCATGACAGATAAAACAAGTATTACCGTCGAAAGCTTCGGTAAAGTGAAATACCTGGATCTGACCGTGGAAAACGGAAAAGTTGTAAAAGTAAAAGTGAATATGGGTAAGCCAGAGCTAACTGCAAAGGACGTGCCTGTCGTATCGGTACACGAGCAGGTGATCGACGAAGAGATCATTGTAAAAGAAAAGTCATACCGCATGACCTGCGTATCTATGGGTAATCCGCATGCAGTTGTCTTTATGGATGATGTAGAGCATCTGGCGATCGAGGAGATCGGTCCTTATTTTGAAAATCATGAAAGATTCCCTAATCGTACCAATACCGAATTTGTACAGGTAATTGATGACAGCCATGTAAAAATGCGTGTCTGGGAACGTGGTACGGGTGAAACGCTTGCCTGCGGAACAGGTTGCTGTGCAACGGCTGTGGCATGTGTTTTAAATCGCCTCACGGGAGAACATGTGACGGTACAGGTGCTGGGCGGTGAGATTGAGATCTACTGGGATCAGAAAGAAAACCTTGTTTATATGACCGGCCCTGCAGTGACCGTCTTTGAAGGAGAAACGGAGGAAGCATATGTTTAAAGTAAACGAAGACTATTTAAAGTTACCCGGCAGTTACCTTTTTTCCACGATCGGAAAGAAAGTAAACGCATTTGCAAAGGAGAACCCGGATAAAAAGATCATCCGTCTGGGAATCGGCGATGTGACCCAGCCACTTGCACCGGTGATCATTGATGCACTGCATAGTGCGGTTGCGGAGATGGGCGTAGCAGAAACCTTCCATGGCTATGCACCGGATCTTGGGTATGAATTTTTGCGAAAAGCTATTGCGGAAAATGATTATAAGCTGCGTGGCTGTGATATCAGCCCGGATGAAATTTTTGTATCGGATGGTGCCAAGTGCGATTCCGGTAACATTCAGGAAATATTTGCCAAGGATAACAAGATCGCTGTCTGTGACCCTGTTTATCCGGTTTATGTAGATACCAATGTTATGGCAGGAAGAGCAGGCGAGTATGATCCGAAGACAGAAACATGGAGCAATGTGATCTATATGCCATGTACCGCAGAAAATGATTTTGCACCGGAGCTGCCAAAGGAAGTACCTGATATCATTTATCTGTGCTTTCCAAACAATCCGACCGGTTCCACGATCACAAAGCCGCAGCTGCAGGAATGGGTTAATTATGCAAATAAGCATGGCAGTGTGATCATTTATGATGCGGCATATGAAGCTTATATCAGTGAGGACAATGTACCACACAGTATTTATGAATGTGAAGGGGCAAGAACCTGTGCGATCGAACTGCATTCCTTCTCCAAAAATGCAGGCTTTACGGGAGTTCGTCTTGGCTATACGGTAGTACCGAAGGATCTGAAGGCAGGAGATGTGATGCTGCATTCTCTCTGGGCAAGAAGACATGGTACAAAATACAACGGAGCACCTTATATCCAGCAGCGTGCAGGTGAAGCTGTTTACAGTCCGGAAGGTAAGAAGCAGTTAGCAGAACAGGTTGCTTATTACATGAAAAATGCAGCATACATCAAGGAAGGCTTGAAGAGCGCAGGCTATACGGTTTCCGGTGGTGTGAATGCGCCTTATATCTGGCTGAAAGCACCAAACGGTATGACAAGCTGGGAATTCTTTGATTATCTGCTGGAAAAGGCAAATGTAGTCGGAACACCTGGTTCAGGCTTTGGCCCAAGCGGAGAAACATATTTCCGTCTGACTGCATTCGGTACTTACGAAAACACAGTAGAAGCGATTGAGAGAATCAAGAAGCTGTAAGTATATGATTTGAGATGACGCAAACATGTGTTTCAAGAAGAGGTAAGTAATAGACTCACGAAGTTGTAAATACCCGGGAACACCTTATGATAAGGTTCTCCCGGGTAAACTGTTTTCCGGGGGAATTATTTCCGGAATAATCCTTGATAAAATACCGGATATCCATGAATAAATAGTAAAAAACGGGATCCTGCAAACCCAACAAAAAAGTAGATACAAAATGAAAAAATTGATGTAGAATATCCATAAATGGTTGACACAGAAACGTAATACTACTGTCAGAAAGGAGTTTTATGTGACAGATCAAGAATTTGAATCATGCATGATCCTGATGACACAGGGAGACCGGGAAGGCCTCCGCCTTGTGTATGAGGAATATATCGGTTACATTTATGCAATCGTGCTGGATGTACTGAAGAATAAAGAGAATGCGGAGGACATCAGCACGGATTTCTTTTTGAAGCTCTGGCATATAGCGGATACTTATAAGCCGGGCAACGGACACAGAGGCTGGATGGCACGCATTGCAAGAAATATGTCGATTGACTTTATCCGAAAGCATAAACGGGAAGAACTGAATGATATGCAGCAGGCAGCAGAGGAAGGTGACAGAGAAGGCGCAGGCAGTCTGTATGAGGGTGATGTGACGAGCCAGATCGAGGAGGAAGTGATCTCGCAGATGTCATTGACGGAAGCCCTTTCGTATCTGAATGAAAAGGAGAGGGAGGTCATCAATCTGAAGATCATTGCGGATATGACCTTTAAAGAAATAGCGGAGCTTTTGCAGACGCCGATGGGTACGATCACCTGGCGGTATCAGAGTGCGATCAAAAAGCTTAGGAGATGTGGATATGAGTAAGAAGTTTGAAGAAGCGTATAAAGAGTATTTAAACAGCCAGGCACCGGATCTGTGGGGGCGGATCAATGACAGGCTGGATGCAAAGCAGCAGGATTGTCTGGGAAGAACGGCAGACGATAATGTGGCAGAACTGCGCCGGCAGAAGCATCGACGCGCAAAAAAGAACCGTGGCAGATATATTCGTCTGTACGGTGCGATCGCAGCCTGTGTGGCGGCTCTCATTTTGGCAGTTCCGGTTCTGCGTATAGTCAAAGGCGGCTCCGGTAGTCAGATGGACAGTTATGAGCTGGCAAAGGTTGAAAACGGTGAAATCGAAAATATTACAGAAGAGGCGGCAGAAGAAGCTGCTCCGCCTGCTGAGGAGACAACGCAGATGGCAGCTGCGGATACAGCCGGACCAGAGACAGATGGGATCAGCGTTGTAGAAACAAATGAAGCCGCTGCGCAGGAAAATGAACAGGCGCAGGAACCTTCGGATGAAGCAGCGAGCAGTGAAGAAGATGGCAATGCAGTAGATGCAAATGTGATGGAAAGCAGTACACTGGCAGCAGAAGCCGGTAATACATGTGTTGTTCTTTATGAAGATATCAAAGTAAAGATCTTGACAGAAGATGTGCGGGAGGATGGCATCTATTACACTGCTGAGGTAACGGCAAGTGCGTATGAAGATGCTTTTTCGGTAGGAACAACCTGTAATTTATATGCGGATACCGATGCACAACCGCTTGTGGCGGAACAGGAATACACACTGACTTTGGCAGCAGGAGAGCGGGCAGAATACTATAAGATAGTGCAATAAGAACGGAAGAATTCTGATGAAATTACTATGAGAAGATACGCATGATATTATTTGTGCTAATTTTGCATGAAAAGCGACCACTTTTGTAAAATCCCTTTTCAAATTGTATAAAAATGCGTACAATAAGACGCGTAAAGGGGTTAATGAGAATTAAATATACTTGCAATATTTGCAATAAAGTGACCGCATGTTTGAAATAATAACAGGCGGTCATTTTATGTTATGGCGACGAGGAAAATGCACGCATTTATGCGGTGCGTTTGACGACCGCTAATCAGAGCGAGATTCGCAGAGCGTATCTCGTCTCTGTTATGGCGACGAGGAAGATGCATGATATTTTCCGGAAGTGTCAGGGGATTACGGTGAAAAATTTTGTTTGACTTTTTGAAAAGAGACAAATATAATAAGGCATTGAACGAGTAGCAAATCTGCGTAAATCCGGTTTGTTACTCGTTTTTGTTATGGCGACGAGGAAAATGCACGCATTTATGCGGTGCATTTGACGACCGCTAATCAGAGCGAAACTCGCAAAGCGTGTTTCGTCTTTGTGTTCATAATATGCCATGAAAAAGTGTGTAGCTTATCAGCGTAAGTCCAGCTTGTGCGATAAGTGCACACTTTTTTTGCAGAAAAGGAGGATTCAGTTAAGATGGCAGAAAGTAACAAAATGAAGGAAATGCCGGTCAATAGGCTCATGGTACAGATGGGAATACCGATGATCTTATCGATGGCATTGCAGGCGGTTTACAATATTGTGGACAGTGCCTTTGTCGGAAACATGCAGGTGGGAAGTGAAACTGCGTTGAATGCGCTTACTCTTGTATTCCCGGTGCAGATGCTTATGGTAGCGGTTGCGATCGGAACCGGTGTGGGAACCAATGCACTTCTTGCAAGAACGTTAGGGCAGGGTAACTCGGAAAAGGCAGCTAAAGTGGCAGGGAACAGTCTGTTTCTGGGTGTTATTATCTATGTAGTCTGTTTGTTGTTTGGTATTTTCGGTGTAAAGGCGTATATTTCATCTCAGACTGTCGACCGGGAAGTCCTGACAATGGGTGTCAGCTATTTACGGATATGCTGTGTATTTTCATTTGGTATTGTATTCTTTTCCCTGTTTGAAAAACTATTGCAGGCGACAGGACGCTCTCTTTATTCCACGATCGGGCAGATTGCAGGTGCAGTGATCAATATCATCCTTGATCCGATCATGATCTATGGGATTGGTCCGGTTCCGGAAATGGGTGTGGAAGGAGCTGCTTATGCAACTGTGATCGGACAGATTGCATCAGCAGTGCTGCTCTTTGTTTTCCATGCAAAATTAAATAAAGAATTTGCACATGGAGTAAGCTGCATGAAACCGGATACAGTAATCGTAAAGGAAATCTATGCGATCGGACTTCCGGCGATCATAGCGCAGGCACTGATGTCTGTTATGGTATATGTCATGAATCTGATCCTGAAATTCAATCCGGCCGCCCAGACAGCATACGGTCTGTTTTATAAAGTGCAGCAGTTTGTATTGTTTCTTGCTTTTGGGCTTCGTGATGCAATTACGCCGATCATTGCATTTGCCTATGGAATGCACAGCAAAAAGAGAATCAGGGAAGGTATCAGATATGGTCTTATTGATACGGCGGTTCTTATGGTCATTGGTATAGCGCTCACGGAGCTCTTTCCGGGAGCATTTGCAACACTGTTTAATGCTGGACAGTCCAGATTTTATTTTATAGGAGCGATGCGGGTCATTTCGATCAGCTTTCTCTTTGCAGGTATCAATGTTGCCTATCAGGGAATTTATCAGGCGCTGAACGGTGGCATGGAATCACTTGTGATCTCTCTGCTCAGACAGCTTGTCATTATTCTGCCATTGGCAGGAATCTTTTCCACGATCGTCAGAAACGGACATGCAGGTGTATCGCTTATCTGGTGGGCATTTCCGATCACGGAACTGATAGCATGTCTGGCAGGGTATGCATTTTTAAAGCGGATCAGAAAGACGAAGGTTGACAGTTTAAAATAAGGAGGAATCAAAATGGCAGTGAAAATTATTACGATCAGCAGAGAGTTTGGAAGCGGCGGCCGCTTTATCGGAGAAGAAGTGGCAAAGAAGCTTGGAATGAAATATTATGATAAAGATATTATCGGACAGATCGCAGAGCAGTCTGGATTCTCACCGGACTATATCCGGGAACATGCAGAATTATCGCCAAAGAAAGGGTTGTTTGCTTATGCGTTTGCGGGGCGCGACAGCACAGGAAAATCCGTGGAGGATCTGGTATATGAGGCACAGAGAAAAGTCATTCTGGAAATCGCAGAAAAAGAAAGCTGTGTGATCATAGGACGGAACGCAGACTTTATCCTGCGGGAAAGAGCGGATGTTCTCAATGTTTTTATTCATGGGGATCTGCCTGAGAAAACAGAACGGATCTGCAGATTATACAATGTCAAAGAAGCTGAGGCTGTAAAAATGATGGCAGATATTGATAAACGCCGTATGACGAATTACAATTTTTATACCGATCAGAAATGGGGCATGGCAGGCAATTATACACTGTCATTGAACAGTTCACAGCTAGGATATGATAAATGCCAGAAGCTGATCCTGGGTTGTGTAAAATAGAACTTTGACGATTGCTGATCAGAGTGAAAGGGAGAAAAACAAAACCGGTAGAACTGCTTTTTAATTCTGCTATGACAGCTTTTTCATCATTTTTCATTGTCAGCAGATGTTTGTGCAATATTTCACCGGAGCGGGTAAGAAAAAGCTGTTTGTTTTGATAACGGAAGAGTGAAGTATGATATTGTTCTTCTAAAAAACGGATATGTTGCGAAACAGCCGGTTGTATAGGGTCTCCTTAATAATAAAATATATTTATTGTTCGATAGAATTATATAATTTTACCTTATTGATGCCCAGTGGTACAATTTCGTACAGAAAAGAAAGAGAGGTTATCAACAAATGAATTTCATGAAGAAAAACGGAGCTGGCATTCTGGTCTGCCTTGCCATAGCTGTTCCATCATGGCTGCTTGGAAAGGCATTTCCTGTGGTAGGAGGAGCGGTGACTGCGATCATAGCGGGTATGATCATCGCAATGTTCTGGAACAAGAAGGGAAAAGCGGAGGTCGGAATTAAATGGACATCCAAGGTGATTCTGCAGACAGCGGTTGTACTGCTCGGATTTGGCATGAATCTGGGCGTGATCTTCCAGACAGGAAAACAATCTCTGCCGATCATCCTCTGTACGATCACAACATCACTTGTTATTGCGTGGATCCTGCAAAAAGTGCTCAAAGTACCTGCAAATACATCTATACTGGTCGGCGTTGGATCCTCTATTTGTGGAGGCTCTGCGATTGCAGCAACTGCACCTGTCATTGGCGCAGATGACGATGAAATCGCCCAGTCGATCGCGGTCATTTTCTTCTTTAATGTGCTTGCGGCAATTTTCTTCCCACTACTCGGGAAAGCGATCGGATTTGACACGTTGCACGGAGAATCATTTGGTATCTTTGCGGGAACGGCGATCAATGATACATCATCTGTCACTGCTGCAGCATCTACATGGGACAGTATGTGGAACCTTGGAAGTGAGACACTGAATAAGGCAGTAACGGTAAAGCTGACAAGAACGCTTGCTATTATACCGATCACACTCGGCTTATCCCTAATACGTGCCAAAAAGAGTGCAAAAGAAGGAAAGCAGGCTGCAAAGTTCAGCTTAAAGAGAGCATTCCCTATGTTTATCCTGTACTTTGTGATCGCGGCGGTCATTACAACAGTCTGTATCCATATGGGCATTGATGCAGGTGTATTTCAGCCGCTCAAAGAACTGTCCAAGTTTATGATCATAATGGCGATGGCGGCGATCGGATTAAACAGTAATGTGATCCAGCTCATCAAAACAGGCGGGAAACCGATCCTGGTAGGAGCTTCCTGCTGGTGTGGCATCACGATCGTAAGCCTTGTTATGCAGCATATTATGAACATTTGGTAATTGCCCGGAAGCAGAGAAATAGTAAATAATTTTATATGGTAAAATACGCGAAATTTGCAGGAAGTCCGTGAAAAATAAGCCGGAGAATGTTACAATACGTGTGTGAATGCTCATGTACGGTAGAGAAGCACAAAGCAAAACAAGGATAGCCAGCCCTGCCACTATTCCGAAGTCAGGGGAACGCAATAGAAAAATTCATAGC
>ERZ1694708.842-NODE-842-length-11459-cov-5.998422_pt1 | contig 11459 bp, 11 predicted proteins | sample MGYA00581714_ERZ1694708 | MGnify/ENA primary metagenome ERZ1694708 (study PRJEB42213, sample SAMN07424259) | human gut metagenome | biome: ENVO:00009003; feature: ENVO:2100002; material: ENVO:00002003 | host: Homo sapiens | place: USA | collected 2014 ...
CAGTCTCGTGGGCTCGGAGATGTGTATAAGAGACAGGTAAAAAAACTGCCCATTAAAATTGAAGAGTATGGTTCTTCACTAGGAGGAACGAACAGAAAAATTGATATTTCGTCTTTATGGCAGACTATATATGCTTACAAGGTGCACAAATTTGAGCGGATTATATTGGTTTTAGCCATACATGGCGAAAAGGCGTAGAAATTTCGACACCTTTTATTTTTAATAGGGGTGCTTCTAATTTGATGCACCCTATTTCTATGATTGATATTTTGAACTATCATCAATTTGATGACGGTTAGCATTTCGGACAATTTGTCCTAGGTTCGCCACAATGGCTAGTGACTCCGCATTCATGCGGAAAAGTGGATACTTCAATCACCAAAGTCAATTTTACTTCGGCTAACTGCGACTCTTCCTAAAAGACGAGACGCACACTGTCGAAAATTCGACAGTGAATAAGCCGCCGAAATTTCGGCTCCATTATTTTGTGGAAGACAGTTTTTCACAAAAAAATGAAAAATACTCTTGACTTTTGTACGCCCATAAATTATAATGAATTATGCAAGGACAAAATAAGGAGGTGAACAAAATGTCCCCAAGAACAGGTAGGCCACCTGTAAATGGTGAATCAAGAAAGGAAAAGCTCAATATTCGTCTTACAAAAGAAGAAAAAGGACGCATAGACAAATGTGCAGAAGAACTTGGAATTTCAAGAACGGACACCATTATGAAAGGAATCGGTCTAATAGAAGATGAAATAGGCGAAAAATAAGGAACTGGCTCCCTAGGAAAGAAACAGTCCCTTATACAACACCCCCTACAGGGGATATGCAAATTATAACACTGTATATCCCCTGTTTGCAAATAGATTTTTTAACAACAGGAGGATTTTCTATATGAACGAAATCACAATTAACACAGCAAGCCAGACACCTATCGAAATCGCACTTGGCATTGATGAAGAGGGAATGACTACTGCCAGAAAGTTATATGCCTTTTTAGAATTGGATTCTAGCAATTATTCAAGATGGTGCAAGAGCAACATTACAGGAAATGAATTTGCAGAGGAAAACGTTGATTATTGGGCATTCGTCATTAATGACGAATGGGGAGGGCAGGCTACTAAGGACTACAAACTTACTGCTCATTTTGCAAAGAAGTTATCGGTAAAAGGTAATAGCGAAAAAGCAGAAGAAGCTAGAGAATATTTTACTAGACTTGAAGAAAAGGTAAAACAACAAGTAATTGATTATTCTAAATTGTCCCCGGAACTGCAAATGTTTAATCAGATTTTTCAACAGGTAGCCAAAACCGAACTGGAACAGAAGAAACTTGCGGAACGTGCCGACCAACAAGAGAAGAACATGAAAACCATCATTGATACCTTTAAGGGAACAGATTCCGATGTTGGAACAGAGAAGTGGGTAAACAGATGTATTTCAAAGATTGCTGAAAGCGATGATTTTTCTTACTCATTCGGAAATAAATACGCCGCCGCCAGAAACGAAAGCTACCGCAGATTATCGGACAGAGCTGGTTGCCGATTGGATCAGAAACTTAGAAATGCAATTTCCAGAGCTGAGGAAAGAGGTTGCACAAAAGAACTGATTAACCAAATTAATAAACTTTCCGTGATTATGCAAGATAAGCGACTGAAAGAAATTTACGTTAGCGTGATTAAAGAAATGATGATTGCATACAGAGTAGAAATCGCATAATTAGATTTTTACAGGGATACACAGGAGGAAAATAAAATGACAAAGGCTGAATTACAGAAAACAATTGACGAACTGAACGCAGATAACAACGAGTGCTTAGTGCTTCTGGATGAGTATATGTACAGACAGAGAATCATTGAAAATCTTATCAATTTGAAAGACCTGTCAAAATTAAAGGGAATGTATCTCTTTACCAAACAGTTAATCGGGGAAGCGTGATATTATGGCAAATAGAATCCAGTTCAATGACTTTCAGAAAAAGAGCGTGTACGCCAAGTGCAACGGAAAATGTGCGATATGCGGTAAGCCTGTCAAATTCAAGAAAATGACAATCGACCACATTACGCCGTTGTCCCGGGGCGGCACCAATGATATTAAGAATCTGCAACTGGCGTGTAAGCGTTGCAACAGCATGAAGAGCAACATGACAATGGATGATATGATGGGGCAGATTTCCGAGATTTTGAAGTATAACCGCAAACAGAAGTTGATTAGAGTGTTGGGAGGAATTGTAGAATGATTGACTATAAAGAAGAAATCAAGAAACTTTTGGAAAAAGTAGATGATTATTATGATCTCAAAAGAACATATAAGTTGCTCGAATATCTGTACTTAGAGGAAGTTTTAAAAACAGTGAAATGATACCAAAGTATACTGAATGATACTTTCACCGTATGCTATAATATACAATCATAATAAGCAAATTTAGAGCGTTTACCTTTCGGGGTAGGCGCTTTTTTGTTGCCAAAAAATAAATCGTAAAGGAGATATGAATTTATGCTGGTAGAAATCGTTGGAAAAAGATACGAAGAAAAGTTACTTACTACTTCAAGAAAAATAGCAGAATCTTTCGAAAAAGAGCACAAGGAAGTAATAAGGGCAATTGAAGGACAAGTTGACGCAGAGGGTAAAACCAAACATTTAGGTCTTGTAACACAGATTTCTCAAAGGGGAGATATCCCCCTTTCTGATTATTTTATAAAAACTTCTTATATCGGAGAAAACAATCGTGAGTATACCGAATACCTTATAACAAGAGATGGATTTTCCTTGTTAGCCATGGGATTTAATGGTGAAAAAGCATTACAGTGGAAACTTAAATACATTGACGCTTTTAATAAAATGGAATCTGAATTAAAAAGAATTCATACAGAACGCCAGCAATGGCAAATTGAACGTGACAAGGGTGTTGTTATTCGACATATCCTCACAGATACAATTAAGATGAAAATAACAGAAAGTCCAAATAAGAGATTTGCTTACCCGAATTATACAAATCTGATTTATCGCAATTTATTCGGAAAGACAGCAAAAGAGCTTGAAAGTGATTATGGCGTAAAAGCAAAAGAGAATCTTAGAGATTTCTTCACAGGTGATGACTTGGCGAAAGTTCAGAGTATGGAAATGCTTGTAAGTAGCCTTATTAATTGCGGATGGGGATATCAGCAAATTAAAGAATTTATCCGAAGCGAAGCAACAAAAATGATTGCATGAGGGTTAGCATATGGCAGAAGCATTTTTAAAAGTGGATGGGGTAGCAATGCCCTGTCCTTCTTCTTTTACATGGGGATTACAGGATATATCGGCATCAGAATCCGGCAGAACAGACGATACGACCATGCACAAAAACAGAGTTGGACAGAAACGAAAGCTGTCTGTAGGTTGGAATGGCCCAGACTGGGACACTGCTTGCAAAATTATACAGGCAGTAAATCCGGAGTACATACAAGTCACATATCCAGACCTGTTATCCGCAAATAAGCACGAAACCAGAACATTTTATGTTGGGGACAGGGAATCACCCTTTAAGTGCTGGTGGATTGGAAATGAGCGCATGGAAGGACTTAGTTTTGACTTTATCGAGAGGTAAGATATGCGAAATTTATCAACGGAATTTAAAGAACAACAGAATAGTGGGAACCGTAACTATCTGAAATATGCAGATTTTACCTTCACGGATGGAAGCACATTATCCATTACAGACAAAGATTTATGGTCTAATGGTTTTAAATTTGAGGATGCAGTATCGCAAAGCGGTTCTTTTGATATCGGCGCAGCTATCGTAAATAAGTTGACACTGCAGATCAACAACTTTTCTGGAAAGTACACAGATTACATCTGGGACGGAGCAAGAGTTGTTTGCTATATTGGGCTTGAATTATCTACTGGCATTGAAAAAATCCGTATCTGTACTATGACGGTAACAGATGCTCCATATCAAAGCACTGCAATTATCAGCCTAACCTGCGAAGATTCAATGCGATTATTTGATCGCGATTATTCAGAAAGTAAACTGACTTATCCGGCAACAAGATTACAAATCATCCAGGATGCTTGCGAGGTGTGCGGAGTAACACTTCAATCTACAAGGTTTGATAATGATGATTTTGTGATTCAGAATCGACCAGATGATAGTAGCATTACTTTCCGACAGGTAATTGCATGGGTAGCGCAGATGGGCTGCCAGTGGGCGAAATGTGACGAATATGGTCGCTTATGCTTTGGATGGTACGAACGTGAAGTCCCGGATAATTTTTATGATTTGGTGGAAACTCCATGGAAAGATGTAGAAGGTAACGACATATTAGATACCACTGGTGAACAAATCATTACTATCATGCAGACTGGGATTACAGCAATTCAAACAAACGGATTTACTCCGTGGCTGTATGATCTTGAAATAACAGGTATAAAAGTTACAGAATACGTTGAAAATTCTTCTCAAAATGAAGCGAAAACATATCGGTCGGGGAAATCTGGCTACGTTATCGAAATAAGTGATAATAAGCTAATCCAAGAGGGAACAGGAGAAGAAATCTGTAAGATTATTTCAGACAGATGTGTTGGAATGAAATTCAGACCGTTTTCTACCGGTGCTTTAACAAATATTGCATGGGAAGCTGGTGACACCATTGCGATTTCCGATAGAAACGGAAAACAGTATAAGAGCTACCTAACTTCTGTTACTTTGAATCCAGGCGCATTTGAGCAACTTGAATGCAGTGCTAAGAGTGCATCCAGGAATAAGCAGAAACAATATAGCCTTAATCAACAAATACAGGCAGAAAATAATAAGAATTTAAGAGATGAACGTACCGCAAGAGAAAAGGCAATTGAAGAATTGTCTCAAAGATTGTCTGAATCTTCCGGTACATATACTACTGTGGAAACACAGCCGGACGGAAGCAACATCTATTATCTTCATAATAAGCCGCAGTTATCCGATTCTGACATTGTATGGAAAATGACTGCAGAAGCGTGGGCTGTATCTACAGATGGTGGACAACATTGGAATGGCGGTATGACGGTTGATGGTGATGTAATTGCCAGAATCCTTACTGCTACAGGCGTTAATGCTGACTGGATTAAGACGGGAGCCTTGGTGGTTCGTGATAATAGCGGAAATATTATATTTTCTGCCGATATAACTAAACATCAATTAATAATGGATGGATCCTCAATTAGGATTGGTGCATCTCCTTTGGATGGACTGTTAAACAGTATGCAAGGTCAGATTGACGGAAATATCAATACCTGGACCGGGACTCCTGCACCTACACTTAGCAATTACCCGGCAAACGAGTGGCTAACTGATACAGAAATGAGTAAGCATGTAGGTGATCTGTATTATGATGGAGACAGCCATGCTTACAGATTCCGCAATGATGGAAAAGGGTATTACTGGGAAAGATTAAAAGATACGGACGTAACAAAAGCATTACAGGATTCTGAAGATGCATTGACAGCGGCTAAACAGGCGCAGGAAGCGGCGGCCCTTGCCAAGAACATGACCTTGCAGTTGAGTAACGAATACCAAGGTATTTCTGTTGATTCTGATGGAAATTACGGAACGTTTCCGAGCAACGTGAGTACACAGGCAGTCGTGATGTACGGAACACAGGATATTACATCTGATTGTAAATTTACAATTATTAAATCGGATAGCGTAACAGGATCCTGGAATAATGCGACCAAGGCATACACGGTAACAGCATTATCCGCTGATGACGGATGGGTAGATATTAAAGCAACATATATCAGTGTTCTATCAGTAGTTAAGAGATTTTCGCTGGCTAAAATTTATGCTGGGAAAAATGGTACAAATGGTGTTGACGGTCTCCAGGGGCCAAAAGGAGACCAAGGCATACCGGGACCACAAGGTGAACAAGGTATTCAAGGCCCACAAGGACCGAGAGGAGAACAAGGAATTCCTGGAACTCCCGGGGCGGATGGTAAAACGCCGTATTTGCATATTAAATATGCTCCGGTAGAAAATCCAACATCTGAACAGATGACAGAGACACCAGATATTTATATTGGTACTTACACAGATTATTTACAGGATAACAGCACGGATCCAGCTGCCTATACCTGGGCGAAATTTCGCGGGGATGATGGACGGCCCGGAAAGAATGGATATACCTGGATTAAATACGCTTCTATGCCAAACGGCGAAGATATGTCAGATAACCCAGATACTGTTCCATGGATTGATACAGATGGGAATACAATATGTGATACTGTAGGAAATCCAATCTATCTGGAGCCAGAATATGTTGCGTATATCGGAATTGCAAATAATAAGGAAACGCCAACGGAAAGTGATGATCCGGCTGATTATACATGGACCCGATACAAAGGTGCTGATGGGGAAAACGGTTCTGATGGCAAGGATGGAGCAGACGGAAAAGATGGAAAAACAAGTTATACACACATTGCCTATGCGAATTCTGCGGATGGAAAAACAGATTTCTCTGTGTCGGACAGTAATCGTGAGTATATCGGTATGTATGCGGATTTTACCGAGCAAGATAGTACTAATCCAGATGATTACGCGTGGACACTTGTAAAAGGCGCGAATGGCGCACAAGGTATCCCTGGAAAAGCAGGTGCGGACGGAAAGACGCCATATTTCCACATAGCTTATGCGAATAGTGCTGACGGAAAAACTGGCTTTGATGTAGTTGTCAGTGCCGGAAAGCAGTATATTGGCCAATATACTGATTACGACACGCCGGATGATTCCATTGACCCGACAAAATATAGATGGACGAAGATAAAAGGTGAACAGGGCGATAAAGGAGAACAAGGTGTACCTGGCAGGACATATTTTATCGAGCTTTCATCTAATATCCTAAAACGAGGTCAGAATGACAAGGTTGTACCAAGTACAATTACGGCAAAAGCTTATTATCGAGATGGTGACAGTGCTACAAGAACGGCATATTCTGGTAGATGGTATGTGCAGACTTCCACGGATGGCTCTACATTTACAAACGTATTGGTTTCAACTGTAAATGAGCCGAGTAAAAGTTATACTGTTAGCTCACTGGATAGAAGCATTGTGTCTGTTAGATTTATCCTGTATGCAGCAGATGGAACTACAAATCAGCTGGATATGCAATCTGTCCCTGTAGTGATAGATGTGGACGCACTTACCCACGAAGAGATATTTAATCTTCTTACAAATAATGGTTCCATGAAAGGAATTTATAAAGAGGGCAACCAGTTATATATTTCGTTCACTTATGCGAAGGGCGGAACGTTAAAGCTTGGCGGTCCGAATAATGGATATGGCACCTTTGAGGTGTACGACGCGAATGGAAATATAATAACTCAAATAGATAACTCGGTTGGGTTTAAAAACTTCAAGGGAAAAGAGTGGTTCCAGATAAATGAGTCTGTAGCTACAGCTGGCTACGATTCCTCCCTTGTTCATGGGCTTCTCGATTTATCCGCGCAATACTCTGATGGATATTGGACTGTTTTGGAGAGCAAACAAGCTGGTCTTCTTTTAAAAACTGTATCTAGAATGAAAGTGGAGACGACTGGAAGCAGCTCTTTGACTCTCAATGTGCCAGAAATGTCTAAGCTTATAACTGGTAGTAACTTAGGAAAGAATAGCAATGGAGATGTTGGAACAATTGCATCATCCTCTATGCGTTATAAAATTCTCGGGAAAACCGTAAAGGAAGATGAACTGGAAGAACTTTATAGAATCAAAGTAATCTGGGCGAAGTACAAAGATGGATATCTTATGGAGCAAGACGAACGGTGTGGAAAAGAAATGCCAATGTTCATTGCAGAGGATATTGACCGCAGGTTCCCGATTGTCGTTGACCATGACGAAAAAGGACGTGCTGAGAACTGGAACTACCGTATTATGATTCCCTGTATGTTCGCCATGTTGAAGAACGAGCATGAGAAAGTCAAAGATTTACAATCTGAGCTTGATTCCGTGAAAACGGAGCTAGAAGAATTGAAACAACTTATCAAACAACATATTTCAACGGAGGTATAAGACTATGGCAAATAACAATTGGAACAACTACACCGAAAAAACAGCAACACCAGTAGACGCAGACGAAGTGATGGTTCGTGATTCTACAGATGGAAAGAATAAAAAACTCCTTTTTGGTACTTTCTGGAAGTGGGTAGCTAAGAAATTAAATGAGGCTACCATTTCGGAATTGCAGACTAGCAATAAAACAATTGTGGGTGCGCTCAACCAACTAAATAGTGACTGTTCAAAAACAAAGGTTTTCACAATGCAAACCGAATGCGGATATCTATATTTTAAAAAAAATGTAAACGTGGTAGGTGTATACGGCACATTTGAAAACTTACCACTTGACAAGACACAAATTGAAATAACAAAAGATTTTAAAGATTTTAGCCCTAATTATTCTTATGCAGTTGCAGATGTGAAAAGTTATGTAAGTCCCTATGATACTGTTGGCTCCCTATGGTTATATCCCAACGGACAAACAATGAAATTATATAAGCCTGCGAATCTTTCAAGAGCTTATATTGTAGGAAGCTATGTTATACAGGCATAATAGTGACTTTCGACCTTTGAACAGATTACTATTTTAACGCCTACAAGTAATAAAAAATCCATGCCAATTATTTGCAAAGTTTGAACCATCTTTATGCCTGATTTCTATAGATGTTTCGCCTTGCATGGTAATGCTATATAGTGAGTTGCAAAAAGTTTGCGAAAAGTATTACGCGATATCTGGTGAAAGTAATGTTGCAGAAGACCAATCAGGAAGAGCAACATATATTGTTTTTTTGGAAATATCAACACTAATATCGCAATTAGCACCAGCAAGCTTAGTTATTGGATAAAATTAAATTAGTTGAACAGACTACCATATCAACCAGTGAAATAAATTAGGATGGGATTCTTATTTTTATTCGTTAAAAAATCATAGTTTTGAAAGCGCACATTGCACCCAAATATCCGATGTAATATATAAATGCAATGTAACGCCATCTGTTAATTTTACATAATTTTCAGCAGAATTTCCAATCCAAAATATTTTTCCAGTTTTACTGGCATTATCACCGGTTGTTATTACGGCAAAAAAAGTATTTACAATTGATCTGTCGCCAACAAACGACATAGAAAAAAGATATGTAGACATTCCACTTAAAACATAATCTTTTTGAAAATTATTTCCCATGTAAGCGTTTACTAATGTCTCACTATATAGAGTTTGTTGGAGAAGTAAGAAAAAATAACAAAACACTACCAAACATAAAATGAATATGCTATAATCAGCATATCAAAATCGGAACAACAAAAAGGGAGCTGAGTTCCCGACTACCAATCAAAAAACTCAGCTCCAAGCACCACAAAGGGTACAAAGATATTATAGCATAGTACCTTCCCTTTGCGGCAACAACAGCCATGATTCCGTGAAGTTTAATCATGGTAGGTATATTGTATAAAAAGTTTATGTTAAAGAGCATCCCATTTGGGGTGCTTTTTATTATGCGCTTTTTTAACCTCAATAATGAAAGGAGACCACACATGAATATTAACACCTCATTAATCAGCAACAACAACAGCTACGCAGGACAAACACCTCGGTATATTGTCATCCATAATACAGATAATATAGCCAAAACAGCAGATGCCAAAGCACACGCCACTGCACAACATAATGGCAATTTTCATGGCTATTCAGCCCATGTATTCGTTGACGATAAGTCAGCATACCAAGCCTTGCCGTACAATCGTGGAGCATGGCATGTTGGGGTAGATTACGGCGGTAAACTTTTTGGAACTGTAAATAATCATAATTCCATCGGAATTGAAATGTGTATGAATGCCGGATATAACTACGAAAAAGCATACCAGAATACCGTTGATGTATGCAAGCAATTGATGAAAAAGTACAATATCCCGGCATTCCGAGTAGTGCAGCATTACGATGTGTGCGCTAAGAATTGTCCATCCGTTATCCGTAAAAATGGTGACTGGGATAGATTCAAGAAGCTCATTTCCAGTGAAACCGTGACAGCGCCAACCACAAAGCCGACTGTAAAGGTTGATAAGTATTACCGCATCCGTAAGACCTGGAAGAATTCCAAGAGCCAGATTGGAGCGTACAAATCACTGGAAAATGCGAAGAAGTCTTGCAAAGCCGGTTACTCTGTTTTTGACTGGAATGGAAAAGCAGTGTATTCTGTAACAGCAAAGAAAAGTGTAGACAATGTTGCAAAAGAGGTAATCAACGGCGAATGGGGAAATGGACAAGATAGACGAGACCGCCTGGAAGCTGCTGGCTACAACTACGCAGAAGTGCAGAAAAAAGTCAATGAATTACTGAAATAATAATACTCCCGGGGTTTTCCCGGGAGCTATTTAAATGTCGTATATTCCTCAAATTCGTTTCTTATTTTTGCATAATCTTTTCTTCTGATCGGCACTGTATTTCCAGAAAACATAAGGAACGAAGTGTTTATTTCTTTTACCTCATCCATGTTTATTATGTAGCTCTGGTGACACCTCAAAAATCTGGAATCCAGTAATTCTTCAATATCGGATAGTTTACATCGTTCCGTATAAACTATACCGCAAGTGCAGTGGATAATGATGTATTTGTTTCGGCTCTCAATATATTCTATATTTTGAAACTCCACCCGATGAATAAAGTCTTTTCCTTTTATCATAAGAGTGCTTTTGCTGATATGTTCCAGAGCATGATTGAAAGCAGTATACATTCTGCCGTTTTCAGATCCTTTTATAATATAGTGTACCGGGAGTATATCAAGAGCTTCAAAAACATACTCTTTATGGGCTGTCCAGAAAATAATATTTCCGTTATATCCGCTGGATCTCAATTCCTTTGCAACTTCAATTCCATTTTCTTCTCTCAAAACGATATCCAAAACCACAATATCATACCACTCGCCATCTGCCACATCATCAATAAGCGGCTGCCCTTTATCATACGGAGTAATCAATGCTTTTATATCACCATTTCGTTTGAGAAAATTATTAATCCGATGCATAAATATATCAATCTGGATTTCGTTATCATCACATATTGCAATTCGCATTCAAATCATCCCTTTTCATGTAAAATTCGCCACCAGAGGTGCTAATTTCGCCATTTCCTGTGTAATTGTATATTTTTTGATACAATGTTATTGTAATACATTAAGATGATAGTGTAAAGGGGATGGATTCATGGAGAAACATAAAAAAATCATAATTGTGTTTATACTGATATTCGTGCAGGCGTTCTTGATTCAATACGTTTACTTCCGCCTGGATCGTAGTATTATCTTTGGGAGGAATAAAACTATCGAAACTGCAAAAGCAGAGGTAAAACAGGTTGTTCATGAACGCTATAAATCCCTCGCAGACAAGCATCCAGCCCCTTTATTTCTATCTATTATCTGTCTCTTATACACATCTCCGAGCCCACGAGACTGCAGCTAATC
>ERZ1694708.845-NODE-845-length-11418-cov-5.456834_pt1 | contig 11418 bp, 8 predicted proteins | sample MGYA00581714_ERZ1694708 | MGnify/ENA primary metagenome ERZ1694708 (study PRJEB42213, sample SAMN07424259) | human gut metagenome | biome: ENVO:00009003; feature: ENVO:2100002; material: ENVO:00002003 | host: Homo sapiens | place: USA | collected 2014 ...
ACAGCCGCTATACCTACAAGTGTTCGGGCACTGCCACCGGGTCCTCGTATCAGCACGCGACCGTCATGCAGACGATGCGCTTCGAAAACGCCGTGACCGACGGCGAAGTGAAAATCCGCTGCCGCGCCGTGGGACCCTATACCTGCGCGGGCGGTACGCAGAACATCACGGCGACCAACGCCGCCAGCTCCATTCCTCCCTACGGATTTACGGGCAGCTACGTGCAGAACTTCGGCACGGCGACGCCCCGTGACACCAAGAAAGTGCTGTGTTTGGGCAACTCGTTCTCCTACTACAGCAACCCTGCGTGGATGCTCAAGGAGATCGCATGGCGCGAAGGGCATGCTCTCAACATCAAGGCTCACTTCAAAGGGTCGCAGACGCTGACCCAGCATCTGTCGCTGGGGTTCTCGACCGACGTCATCGAACAGGGCGGTTACGATTTCGCTTTCCTGCAGGACCAGAGCCAGAATCCCGCCAACTATGGCCGCGACGCCACGGCGTCGATCCTCACGGGCCTTACGACCTTGGCCGACAAGGTGCGCGCCGCGTCGCCTTCGTGCAAGGTGATTCTGGAGGAGACGTGGACCTTCTCGTCGGCGTCCTACGGCGGATTTACCGATTTCCCGACCTTCGAGACCTATAACGACGCCGGAGCCAAAGCCATGGCAAAGGCCGCCGGGACTTGGGTGTCGCCGATCGGCCCCGCCTTCAGGCAGGTGCGCGAGGGCGGTTCGGGCATCAACCTCTACTACTCGGACAGCAAGCATCAGTCGGAGTACGGCGCATACCTGAAGGCCTGCGTCAATTATCTGGTGCTTTTCGGCGAGCGGTTCGGCGCAGATCCGGCCGACTGCGGATTGAATCCCGACAAGGCGGCCTACCTGCGTTCGGAGGCCGAGCAGATCGTGCTGGGTAATGAAGAAGACTATTTCATCGAACGATAAACCAAATTGCATAAACTTTTATGAAGAGACTTGTCAGCTGTATTCTGGCCATCCCCGCATTGTTGTGGGGATGCGCCGGACCTAAAACCGCCGCTCCGGAATACCCGACGCATGCGGCGAAAATCGTGGCCGAGATTCACGATCCCGCGTCGAAATACATCGTGGTGGCTTCGCACCGCGGAGACTGGCGCAACTATCCGGAGAATTCGATTCCCGCCATCGAGTCGGTGATCCGCATGGGCGTCGATATCATGGAGCTGGACCTCAAACTGACGAAGGACAGCGTGTTGGTGCTCTGCCACGACCATACCATCGACCGGACCACTACCGGGCGGGGACGTGTGTGCGACATCACCTATGATTCGATTCAGCGCTGCTTCCTGCGTACGGCGCACGGCGTGCGTATGCCCCAGAAGATGCCGACCCTGCGCGAAGCGCTGGAGGTCTGCAAGGACCGTATCGTGGTGAATATCGACCAAGGATATGAGTTTTACGACATGGCGCTGAAGATCAGCGAGGAGCTTGGCGTGACGGAGCAGATGCTCATCAAGGGCAAGCGTCCGGCGGAGGCCGTCGCCGCCAAATTCGGCGAATACGAGCACAACATGATGTATATGCCGATCATCGACATTCTCAAACCGCAGGGACAGGAGCTTTTCGGCGAATACATGTCGAAGGGTATCGTGCCGCTGGCCTACGAGGTTTGCTGGAACGAGTACACGCCCGAAGTGAAGGATTGCATGGAAAAGGTGGTGGAGAGCGGATCGAAACTTTGGGTCAATTCGTTGTGGGAGTCGCTCTGCGGCGGCCTGTGCGACGATGTGGCGTGGGAGAGCGGCGATCCCGGCTCGGTTTACGGCAAGCTGCTCGACATGGGCGCGACGATGATTCAGACCGACCGTCCGGAACTGCTGATCTCCTACCTGCGTTCGCAGGGGCGGCACGACTGACCGCCGCATCGGCGGAGGGGTCTCGGAAGAGGGATCGCCCCGTTATGAAAAGAGCCGTCACTCACTGCGAGTGACGGCTCTTTTATTCGCTGCTCCGGCCGCGTCAGTCGAAAAGCTCGTTCAGGACGGCCGCCAGCCGGTAACCGGCATTGCGGATCTGGTGTTCGACCAGCGGCAGGGCCTTGTTCAGGAAGTCCTGTCCCAGCCGCTCGTCGGGCTTGGCCCACTCGAACTGCACTTCGCAGGTCACGGCGCTGTCGTGCAGCCAGTCGCGCGGCGTACCGGCCTGCACGGCGGCCTTCTCCCGTTTCGATGCGCGGTCCAGCTCGTCGGCCCACTCGGTGACGGACCAGATACGGGTCGTGGTGATGATCTCGTTGTCCCAGACGTGGTGGACGTAATACTTGTGGGGCTTGTGGTACTTGTCTTCGAACAGCACGTCGTATTTCGTGTTGTGGGTCGTGTATTTGATATGCGCCGGGCAGTGCATGTCGCCGACCAGATGGATGACGTATTTCAGATTGACCGCTACGGCCGAGTCGGTCAGGCTGCGGTAATCCCTGAGGTTGCGGATCGCCAGCTCAAGCCCGTAAACGGCGTTGCCCTTTCCCGGCTTGAGCAGTTCGTCGCCGTAGCGCAGGTCCGCGTCCACGGGCGCCGTGTGCCAGTCGTTGGTGAAGGCGTATTCGGGCGTCTGGCGGTATTCGTCCATCCATTTGGCGTAGTAGACGACGGAGTGCCCGCCGAGATACTTCTCGATCCGTTTCTTGGCCCGTTTGGTGAGGTTGCGTTCGGCGATCTTGGCGATCGTTTCGTGGCCTTCGCGGCCCCACGCCCGCGCAGGTTCGGAAGCGGAGAGGGAGAGAGCTGCCGCAAAGAGCAGCAAAAGCAGTTTTTTCATGGTCTCGATGGTTTTGGTGAGTCTGTTTTTTCGAAGAAGAGGTATCCCGGTCACCGGAATACCTCTTCTTTGTGTCGCGGAGCAAAGGGGCGTCAGAAGCTCAGTCCGTCTTCGTAACCCGGATTCTGGCTCAGTGCGCCGCCCGTGGCCACGCGCTGGTCGGTCGGGATCGGCCACAGATAGTCGCGGCCCTCCTCCCATTTGTAGGTGCGGCCCCGGAAGCAGACGATATAGCCGCTCGTGCCTTCGGTCAGCTGGGCGTCCTTGCCTTCGCCGATTTCGAGCATCGCGTCGCAGGTCGTGGCGGGCTTGGTGCCGCTCCAGAGGCAGAGGTCCATCTTGCCGTCGCCGTTCATGTCGTATTCGCCCAGCGAGGGGAAGTAGCAGCCGAGGAAGCCGTCGAGTCCGTTCGACGAGGGAACCAGCTGGGCGCCCTCCTTCCAGCGGAGCATATCCCACTGGCGCAGGCCTTCGCAGGGAAGTTCGACGGTGCGTTCGCGGCGGATTTCGAGGATCACGCCTTTGTTCGCTCCGGAATTGACGTTGGGGTAGTAGCTGGCCATCAGGGGATCGGGATTGTTGTTGGCGGCCGCCATGTCGAGGGCCGGCATGCCCACGCGGTCGCGGACGATGTCCACGGTCAGGGCGATGTCTTCCGGGGTCAGCGTGCCCAGCTCGGCCTTGGCCTCGGCGTAGGTGAGCAGGATTTCCGGATAGCGGAATACCGGCCAGTCGGTGGTCGAGGTGGTGGCGCCGTTATGCGTGTCGTCGCTCACGAACTTGATGAAGCGGTAACCCGTCATGTCGTAGCTCTTGCAGTCCTCGATCACCTCGTCGATGCCGTTCAGATCGACATATCCCGGAGCCATGAGCGTCTGCGCCATGCGCGGGTCGCGGTTCTGGAACTGCTGGTTGTAGGTCATGGTCTCGTATCCGGGCTGGTCCTGAATCTTCGAGCCGTCGGCCATCAGGTAGTGGTTCACCAGCCGCTGGGTGGCGCTGTGGCGCATGTTGCGGAACGTGAACTGGATGCCGTGGCGCACGAGGATGTCGGCGTTGAAGCGCATCGAGAGGATCGTCTCCTTGGCGTCGCCGTCTTCGAGGATGAAATATTCGCGGTAGGGGGCGTCGAGTTTGAGCGTATTGCCTTTGTAGAGCGAATATTTGTTCTGCTCCATGATGGCCCATGCGGCGTCGGCGGCCAGTTGGAGGAAATAGTCGGCCGAGATGGTCACCCCGTCGATCGTCTCGTCGGCGATGCCGTGGTATTTGCGGAAGGTGCCTTCGTAGAGCGCGGCGCGGGCCTTCATGGCGCGGGCGGCGTTTTTGCTCAGGCGGTAGAGCGCGTCGCTCGGCCAGTTGTCGGGCAGGTCCGTGATGGCGCGGTCGAGGTCCTCCATGACCTTCTTCATCACGAATCCGCGGCTGTCGCGCGGCCGTTTGAGCGAAGCCCAGTCGTTCGACGGAATCACGAAGTCGTAATAGGGGATGTCGCCGTATTTGCGCACCTTTTCGAAGTAGAACAGCGCGCGGAAGAAATAGGCCACGCCGTCGTAGCGCTGGCGGACAGTCTCGTCAGAGCAGTTGCCCGAACGTTCGAGGTAGTAGTTGATGTAACGCAGGTAGGCCCATGCGCTTGTGCCCCAGTTTTCGGTGGCCGGGGAGCGCGTGCCCTGCTGTACGGAGCTGAGGTTCTTGGCGATCTGGATGTCGGAGACCTGAATGGCATCGGTGTCGGGACCTGCGAAGAGACTGTAGAAGCGGTTGGTCCAAGGCTCCAGCTCCGCTTCGCTCGAAAAGAACGTATTGGGCGAAAGGTTCGTTTCCGGCTCCTTGGTCAGGAAGTCGTCGCAGCCCGACAGCGCCAGACTCATCGAAACGAATATCAATATTTTGCTGATAGTTTTCATGGTTGATCGAAATAATGCTTTCCGGTTAGTTTAGAAGGTGATGTCCACGCCTACGGAGAAGGTCCGCGAGTAGGGATACAGACAGTCGTTGGTGGCGCTGGTCGTGGCTACTTCGGGATCGACCGTCTTGCTGTAGCGCTTCAGGGGCGACCAGTAGGCGAGGTTCTCGCCCGATACATATACGCGGACCTTTTCGAGGATGCGCTTGTTGATCGGGATGGTGTAACCCAGCGTGATGTTCTTCAGACGGATGTACGAGGCGTCCTGCAGGTAGCGGTCGGTTTTGACTTTCATCGAACCTGCGCTCGAAGTCTGGTAGCTGCGCCGGCGGGGGAAGTAGGTGTTGCGGTTGTCCTCGCTCCACGCCAGCCGTTCGAAGTCCTTGGCGATGAACGTGGTGGTCGGGAAGCTGTAGGGACCCCAGAAATAGTAGCAGTTGGCGCTGGGCATCCAGTCGATCTTGCCGACGCCTTGGAAGAAGACCGCGAAGTCGAAGCCGTTCCAGTTCAGGTCGCCGCGGATCGAGTAGGTGTAACGCGGCAGGCTGTTGCCGATGACGCGCATGTCGCCCGGATTCTTGACCGTACCGTCGCCGTTGTTGATGATGTTGTTGCCGTCGAGGTCGCGGAAACGGACGTCGCCCGCCATGAGGTGCGCCGCCGAAGCGTCGGAGCTGGTGTAGACGCGGTTGTTGACCGCCTTGTCGTTGATCTGCGCCTGATAGCGTGCCGCCTCCTCGTCGGTCTTGAACAGGCCGTCGGTGCGGTAGCCCCAGAGTTCGCCGAGCGTCTCGCCCACGTAATGGTCGGTGAGCAGCATGTCGTCGTTCTTATACTTGGTGATCTTGGACTTGTAGTCGCCCAGCGATGCCGAAATGCCGTAGGAGAAGGGTTTGCCGGCCACCATGTGGCGGTCGCGCCAGCTGACGGTGATTTCGTAGCCCTTGGTGCGCAGGTCGGCGCAGTTCTCCTTGGGCGAGGGCGCTCCGAAGACGTCGGGCAGCGTGAGCGACGTGGTGAGCATGTCCTTGGTGTCGCGGATGTAGAGGTCGGCCGTGACGTTGAGGCGGTTTTTGAGGAAGCCCAGATCGAAACCGAGGTTGTAGGTTACGACCGTCTCCCACGTAAGTCCGTCGCTGATGGGGTTCGACGCCGAGGCGTAATTGGCCTTATCCGTGCCGTTGAAGGTGTAGCCCAGCTGGCCGGTCGAGATCGTTTCGATGTAGTAGTAGTTCGACACCTGCTGGTTGCCGAGCGAGCCGTACGAGAAGCGCACCTTGGCGTTGTCCCACCAGTTGCGCATCGGCTCCCAGAATTTCTCCTCCGAGATGCGCCATCCGGCCGATGCCGAGGGGAAGAAGCCCCAGCGGTCGTTGGCGGCGAAGCGCGACGAACCGTCGTAGCGTGCCGACACTTCGAAAAGGTACTTGCCGGCGTAGTCGTAGTTCGCACGGGCGAAATAACCCAGCGTCCGGTAGGCCGTATTCGACTCGACGCAGCGTTCGATCTCGCCCTGCGCCATGTTGATGAAGCTCAGCTTCTCGCTCAGCGACCCTTTCTGGCGGACGCTCAGTTTCGACGAGCGGAAGTCCTCGAAGTTGCCGCCGGCTACGGCCGAGAAGTTGTGTTTGCCCCACGAGTGGCCGTAATCGAGGTAGGCGTTGACCACATGGCCGTTATAGTAGTAGCGGTCCTCCTGATAGAAGTCGTAGATCGAACCGTTGGTGAAATCGACCACGGCGGTCTGCGTCGCGTTCCATGTGTTGGCCGTCGGATAGGAGCGGTAGGCTCCGAGGTTGTCGCGGCGGCGGTAGGTGTAGTCGGCGTTGAGTTTCAGATCCTTGTTGCGTGTGAGGTCGAACGTCACCCGGTTGGTGATGATGTAGTAGTTGTTCTTGCGCGAGTTCTTGTTGCGTCCGTCGGCGAATACGCCGCCGCGTCCGCTGGCGATCGGCGAGTTGGCGAACTGGATGCCGTTGGAATAAACGAACGTGGTGCCGTCGGGGTTGACAGGAACGAACGTCGGGCTGATGTTGTTGGCCACGTTGAAGAGGATGCCGTTGGAGTTGAGCTCTTCGGAACCGTCCTGCTCCCAGTAACCGCCGTATTTGTAGTCGGTCACCTCCATGCTGATGTTGTTCGAGTAGTGCATCCACGGCGTTACTTCGGCGGCGATCTTCGTGCGGAACGAGTAGCCGTTGTAGATATCCTCGGCGCCATGGTTGAACAGGCCTTCACGGTAGAGGTAGCGGCCGCTGACGTAGTAGTTGATCTTGTCGTTGCCGCCCGTGAGCGAAATGTTGTGCTCGGTTTCGGGACGGCTGCGCTTGAACATGTAGTCGTACCAGTCGAAGTTGCCCAGATAGCGGTATTTGCCGTTGCTGTCGGTGATGACCCACGGGCGGTCGGGATGCTCGGTCTTGTCGTTGCGGCGGTCGTAGAGCATCTGCATCTCCTCGTCCGTGTAGTTCCAGCCCACATAGCCTTTCGACGGGTAGCAGAATTCGTTGGTGAGTTTCACGTAGTCGTATCCCGACGTGATGAAGTCGGTCGAGGTGGTGTTCCACGACACGCCGTAGCGGCCGTTGTAGTTGACTTTCAGCGTGCCGGCCTTACCGCTCTTGGTGGTGATGAGCACCACGCCGGCCGAAGCCTTGGCGCCGTAGATCGAGCAGGCCGAAGCGTCCTTGAGCACCGATACCGATTCGATGTCGTTGGGGTTGACCTGCGCCAGCGACGCTTCGATGCCGTCGACGAGCACCAGCGGGCTGCCGCTGTTGAGCGATACCGCGCCGCGGATCTTGACGTCGTAGTTCTTGCCTTCGATCGAGCCGCTGCCGAGCGTCAGCAGCAGCGACGGATCGGCGCCCTGCAGGGCGGCGGCCGTATTGGTCACGGGACGGTTGTTGAGGTCCTTGCCGCTGATGGTGCCCACGGCGCCCGTGACGTTCACGCGCTTCTGCTGGCCGTAGCCGACCACGACCACCTCGTCGATGGCTGCCGAGCTCTCCACGAGGGTAATGTCGATGGCGGCGTAGGAGTTGACGTCGACCGTCCGGGGCTGGTAGCCGATGAACGAGATGACGAGCTTCGCCGGAAGCTTGACGTTCTCCAGCGAGAAGTCGCCGTTGCTCATGGTCGTGGTGCCGTTGTTGGTGCCGTCCACGATGATCGTGGCGCCCGGAACGGGCAGCCCCAGATTGTCTTTCACCACGCCTTTGAGCTGGTTCTTATCCGCGGCGAGACTCTTCGGGGCGGCCTTGGTTACGGAGATGCTTTTGCCCGTAATCGTGTAGGAGATGTCCTGATCGGCGAAGATCTGGGCCAGAACCTCGTCGATCGACGCGTTCTGCGCCGAGATGCTGACGCGGCGCTGCATGTCGACGCCGGCCGATTTGATGGCCACGGAGTAGTTCTCCCGCTGATTGAGGGCTTCGATGGCCTCCTTGACCGTTACATTCGTGAGTTTGAGGTCGATCGCCTGTGCCAGAGCCGGGCTGGGAAGCGCCAGCAGGCAGAGTGCGAACAAACCCACGATCGCACGCGCATGGAAAAGTGCGGTTCGATTGTAAAGTTTTTTCATAGGTTGAAGTTTTAATGTTGTAGTTTTTGTTGCTGTTTCGCGGTTATTTCTTTCGGGATATGTAGATCACGTCATTGCGTTCGCGGATGGACATAGATTTGTCGGTGTTGAGCGTGCCGAGGATCTTGAGCAGCGACTCGTTGTTGGTGAAGAAGGCGTAGAAGCGCACGCCGGCCAGTTCGGGATCGGTGATGATGATTTTCTGGTCGAAGCAGCGGGCCAGCTGTGCGGTGATGCCGTCGAGCGACTCGTTGAAGAAGTAGAAGCCGCCGCCCGTGGCGCGCGATTTATAGTTTTCGCTCTGGAAAGAGGTCATTTCCAGCGCTCCCGTCAGGCGGTCGTACTGCGCGACGTCGTTGCGGACCATGACGACCTCGTCGTCGCATTTGTCGCTGTTCACGTCGAAACGCACGCTGCCCTCGACCAGCGCCACTTCGACCAGCTGGTCGCTGTTGTAGGCCCGCATGTTGAATTTGGTGCCGAGGACTTCGACCTCGACGTCGCCGGCCGAAATGACGAAGGGATGCCGCTTGTCGTGCATGACTTCGGCGTAGACCTCGCCGTCCACGAAGATTTTGCGCTGGCGGCCGTTGAAGTGGGTCGGATAGGTTACGCGGGTGCCCGAATTGAGCCACAGGAGCGTTCCGTCGGCAAGGCGCAGCTCGCTGCGCTGGCCCGCCGGCACGAGCACCTCCTCCCATTCGGGAGTGTGCGCGGTCTTGGTGTAGAGGAGCGAGACCGCGATCAGCAGCGGGACGATCAGCACGGCGGCGATCCGCTGCGTCCACCGGACGACGGTCGTCAGACGGCGCGGTGCGGTGCGCGCCGGAACGGAATGGCCGATGCGGCGGCAGAACTCTTCGAACGCCGCCTGCGCCAGCGCGGGGTTTTCGCTCCGCACCTCGTCGAGCAGGGCGCCGAGCAGCCGGTCGGCTTCGGACGAATTGCCGTTGTCGGCGAACCATTGCTGGAGACGGACCTCCTCGCCGTCGTTGCAGCGGCCGTAGAAGTAGTCCCGGACTTTATCTAATGTCGGTTTGTTCATCTCTTCATGCGTTTTATCGGCAGCCCGATGCTGCCGGTTACTACATAAAGAACAAACGAAAGCCCCGCACTACGTAACGGGGCCGGAAGATTTTATCGGGGAAAATTTCAGGGCAGGATGTCCAGAAAGACGATGATGGCCGGAATGATGTTGAGGTATTTGCGCAGCTCCTTCAGCGCCAGCTCAAGATGCTTGTCCACGGTGCGTACCGACAGGTTCAGTTGTTCGGCGATCTCCCTGCTCGGCATGTGCTCGAAACGCGACATGCGGAAAATCTGCTGCCGCTGCGGGGGCATCTTTCCGACGATGATCTCGACCTGCTCGGCAGTCTCCGCCAGATCGAGCTTCTCCTCGATCTCGTTCCGCGAAGGCAGGTTTCCCCCCCCCCTTGCTTTCGGTCTGCGCGATAGCCTCCTTTAGGGTCGTGAACGTGCGGCTCTTGGTGCGGAAGTAGTTGTATATCTCGTGTTTGGCCAGCACGAAAAGGTAGTTGCGGATGGATTTGGCCGCATCCAGCTTTTCGCGGTTCAGCCAAACTTTCATGAAGATATTCTGCGCGATGTCCTCCGCAACGGCGGTCTCTTTGGTCATGCCCTTGATGAAGGCGAAGAACGTCGGGTAGTATTTGTGGAACAGCACCTCGTAACCCGCGATGTCGCCGCGGATGAGCTGCCTGAGCAGGTCCTGCTCTTGCGGATCGCAATTGACGAAGGTGTTATAAACGGATTCTTTCATTATCGGGACTACGTTCCGGAAACAGCATGCCTTTCCCTGCAGCACTCGGATCTGCTCTGAAAAAAGAGGGTGGGTGCGGAAGATGCTATGACGAAGATAAGCATAATCTTTCGAAAAACAAGCGGCAATCCGGGGAATTAACACCCCGGTCGCCGAATTTTAACGGGGCTGCAACAATTCCCCGAAGATACCTATTTTTATATATAAAGGGCCGCGGGAGTGCGCAGTGCGGGGCGGTTTATCGGGCGGTCTCTTGGTCGAAGACCGCATCGAAGGCCGCGCGCAGACGGGCTTCGTCGCGGATCAGCGCCCGCAGTTCCTCCTGTTTGCGGGCGTTGTCCGATTCGGGAATCCAGAGCCGGAGGTAACCGCCTTCGGCGTACTTTTTCCGCAGGTGCGCAAGACAGCGTTCGAAGTGTCCCTCGCGGTCGAGTGCGGGGCAGTGGGACAGACCGTACTGCACCGTACGGCGGAGCACGGTCGCGGGGTCGATGCAGCGGTCGGCTTCGGCGACGATGCGTCCGTAGATCGTGCGGGGAGCATGGTCGGACGAGGCCCGGTGGTCCTCGACGGCGTCGCGCATGACGGCCAGCTGCTCTGCGGTGAACCAGCGACGCAGCTCCGTGTCGGCGAGCAGGATTTCGCCCGAATGGATGTGGTGCAGTTCCCGGCCGCGGGCCAGCCCCGTGTCGTGATAGGCGGCGACGGCGTAGATCATGTCCGCATCGACGTCGTAATGCCGCGCCAGATCGAGACTCTGGGCGATGACCGTGCGGACGTGGTCCGTGCCGTGCGCCGCGTCGAAGGATTCGTAACGGGGGATGATCTCCGTTTCGATATGGTTTTTCAGCTCTTCGGATGGTTGCATGGTGCAAAAATAAGCATTTGGCGGGAAGTGGGGCATTGGAAAGATATTAAAAATTTTTAGTTTTGTTCGGGCTTTTCATTATCTTTGCAGCGGTAAAGTTAGGGAAAATGAAGTCGGAAGCGGAATTGAAGGCTGTCACGCAGTTCGTTGCGGAGTATGCCACCCGGCTGATGGGGTCCGGAGTGCATACCTCGCGCGTGGTGCGCAATACGAAACGTCTGGGCGAGGCGCTCGGCGTGCGCGTCATGGTGTCGGCCTTTTAGAAAGTGGTGACCTTCTCGGTTTACGACGACGAGAGCGGACGGGTTTACAGCGAGGTGGCGGACATTCCGCCGCTGCCGATCAGCTTCGAGCTGAACTCGGAGCTCAGCGCCCTGAGCTGGGACGCCTGCGACCTTCGCCTGTCCCTTGCAGAGATTCGGCGCCGCTATGACGAGATCGTCGCCCGGCCTCGTCTGGACCCGATTTTCACACTGATTC
>ERZ1694708.848-NODE-848-length-11369-cov-14.792116_pt1 | contig 11369 bp, 5 predicted proteins | sample MGYA00581714_ERZ1694708 | MGnify/ENA primary metagenome ERZ1694708 (study PRJEB42213, sample SAMN07424259) | human gut metagenome | biome: ENVO:00009003; feature: ENVO:2100002; material: ENVO:00002003 | host: Homo sapiens | place: USA | collected 2014 ...
AACTATACATTTTGGGCTGCAAAGTTACGAATAACATTTTAATAAACAATACTTTTAAGCAATAAAAATAGCCTGTCTCCAAAAAAAATCTTTTGAAAAACAGGCTAATATGCCATTTCCACGACAAAGCTATAACTTATGCCTCTCCTTTAAAGCCACTCATAGGAGGAATAAAAGTCTTGCCATCAGGACCGCCATTGGCACCATTCATTTCTTCAGGCATACGGATCGGTCCAAAGTTGCGCTCATACTTTGCCACATTTTCTTGTAAAGCATACATCAGACGCTTAGCGTGTTCAGGAGTCAATACAATACGAGATTGAACTCCTGCTTTCGGCAACCCAGGCATTACACGTACAAAATCTACTATGAATTCTGAACTAGAATGGGTAATTATGGCAAGATTGGCATATGTGCCTTGTGCTACTTCTTCTTTCAACTCTATTTGAAGCTGATTGTTGTTTTTTTCGTTTTCCATGATTATTTTCTTCTATAATTAAAGGTAAATATTATCTGCTTATTATTAGCGGGCGAACAAAAATAAGGAAAAGGAACCAATCAAGCAACAATAGACGCACTAAATATCATTTTTTTCTATACAGAGAGGAATATAAGGAATGGTAAACCAAAAGCAAGATCCTTTTCCTTCTTCTGATTCTACCCCGATACATCCCCCCATTTTTTCCACAATAGTACGACAAATTGCAAGCCCCAGCCCTGTTCCCGGTTTAGCTGAATCAAGTCTCACAAATCGTTCAAACACTTTCTGCTTTTGGGATTCAGGAAAACCACATCCGGTATCAGCCACATAAAAATAAAGCATTTTTCCATGAATTTCATAACCTAAACGAATACTGCCTTTGGTAGTAAACTTAATAGCATTTGTCAATAGATTAATAAGTACTTGAGAAAGCCGTTTTTTTTCCGCCACGACAAAACAAGGAGCAGAAAGTGTTACACAATTCAAAATAACCTCCTCGGCAACAATTCGTGTACGCATTGCGCTTGCCAATTCTTCCAATAATATATTCAGCTCCATTTCTTCCTCTGCAAAAGTCAATGTTCCCGACTCTATTTTTGACAGATCTAAAATATCATTAATAAGCTGAAGCAGCAAAGAACAATTATTTTCCAGAACTTCTGCATACATTCGCTTTTCTTCTTCGGTAGCAGCAGTAACAATCAAATTCGAAAACCCCATAATAACATTAAGCGGCGTTCGTATCTCGTGGCTCATATTGGCTAGAAACACTGATTTATTTTGATTAGCAGCTTCGGCTTGAGCCTGAGCGGCTCTAGCTTTCCTCAACTCGACTTGCAATTGATGGTTGAGTTCTTCCAATTCTTCTATTGTTTTCATAGCAGCCCAATGTACCCCTTCCCTGCTCCCTGAGGATGGCATAAATATATAAAAAAGCGTGGGAACTGTTTTAATGTCTTATCTGTGTTAGAGGTATCCCCATACCCACGGAACAAATAAAAACAACAGTCCCACGCCGTTATGCATATTTCCTTTTAGAAGGAAGTATAAACACACGACGTGAGCGTTCTGTTGTATCCACTTTGTTCCGCTTCGAAAATTGGGGATTTTCTAACACAAAGTAATATCAAAAACGCTCTATTTACATTAATATATCAAACACGAACTCTCTTTGTCGCTTTGAATGACCACAAATATAGATATATTATTCTGAAAAAGGGACTATTATTATCAAACTTTTAGAAAAACAATGATAGCCTGTTGAGAAATGGCTGAAATCTTTTTATCACAAAATATGATTTACGAATGATTCGGAATGTCATTTCTATTTAGTGAAGACCGGCTTGCCAATGCCGTATGATTTCGCTTGACTTCCTTTGTGCAGTTGACTTATTGCTGCTATCGCATAGAAGGCTTGTTGGTGTTAACTTACCATTAAGGAAAATTACGCAAACATATAAATGTGGAAAAGAAATCAGCTACAAAAGTCCGTGGCTAGTATCGGAGCAATGCCGGCTCTCGACTTTTCCTATACGTGGTTTGTCATACAATGACAAATCCACAAAACCAACTGTATTTTTCATCCACAAGCGGAAATATGTTTCCTCCTTTCATTAACCGCCAAAACGTCCTGTTAATGGGAGTTCCGGTGGTGAATGAACATGCCGTGTTATCTTTTCAGCCTCCTTTCATTTTAAAACATCTTTCGGTGAAAAAAATGCTGAAGGCAGACTTGAAAACGGCTTGGGAAGTGTGACTGAAATGGGAGTGAAGGGATACCCTTTCATTATTAGCCGGCGGTTGTTCGCACGTTTTGATTAAAATGTAAGGATGAACGGAAAAGAAGGAATGACCAATTTGATGAAAGGTAATCCCATCTGCCCTTACATAAAAAACATACCGGGCTTTTTTTAAAAGGTGGTGAAGTTTGTAAGAAACTTCCCGATCTTTTTAAAAGACATCAAGGTCTTTTTGACACATACAGTGGCACAAGCCTGTACCTATATATGTGTAAGCCCACACGTATATATGCATCGGGCTACACGGACGTACGCATAAGCCTACACATATATATGTCATTGTGTCAGATTCCGTCATATCCTGTACCGGAATTTGATTTGTTTGCCTCCTCTTCTAGACAAACGCTTTTTTATGTTGTATATTTGTAATTCGCCCAATCTCAAAAAGTGCCTCATGAATGTATTCATCACTCTCAAAACAATCTTCCCCGGAAGCATATTGAAAGAAAGCCGGGAAGATATCTTCGAAAAACATTGGAGAGGCAGTAGAATCAGAATCCTCGAAAGATGCTGTCAAGAAGACGACGCCATGCTCCCTGATACAGGAAGTAACCGCTTTTCTCACCTCCCGCTGCCGCTTCCGGCTCAATGTGCTGACCGAGGTAGCGAGTGTGAATACTGGTTCCTTTCATCCTGATTGAGACAAGAGCATACTTGCGTCACTCCATTTTTCCGCTATGTAATGGTAGGGAAAAGTGATGAAGTCAGGAGGGTATACCCATGCCGGGGGAACAATAAAAAGGTCGGTCTCCCATTAGGAAAACCGACCTTCTATTTAAAGTCTTAATGAATCGTATTATTCTACTTCACTATAGTCAAGTACATTTTTGCGATTTGCCAAGATGCGATCGTATTCTTCTTTCGAACCAACAACAATCTTTTCAAATTCACGCTGTCCGGTACCAGCAGGGATCAAGTGACCGCAAATCACATTTTCCTTCATACCTTCCAATCTATCTACTTTACCATTAATAGCAGCTTCATTCAGAACCTTGGTTGTTTCCTGGAATGATGCAGCAGACATGAAGCTTGAAGTTCCCAAAGCAGCGCGAGTAATACCTTGCAGAATCTGAGTAGATGTTGCAGGAATAGCATCACGCACTTCAACGGGTTTCAAGTCACGACGCTTCAACATACTGTTCTCATCACGCAACTTACGGGCTGTTACAATCTGACCCGGTTGCAAGTTCTGAGAATCTCCGGCATCAACAACCACCTTCTTACCCCAAATACGGTCATTTTCTTCCATGAAGTCTTGCTTATCTACCACTTGCTGTTCCAAGAAGCGGGTATCACCCGGTTCATCAATTTCAACTTTACGCATCATTTGACGAACGATAATCTCAAAGTGCTTATCATTAATCTTCACACCTTGCAGACGGTAAACATCCTGTACCTCGTTTACGATATATTCCTGTACAGCCGTAGGACCTTTAATGGCCAAGATGTCGGCAGGAGTAATCGCACCATCAGACAGCGGAGTTCCGGCGCGTACATAGTCGTTCTCCTGAACAAGAATCTGCTTAGAAAGATTAACCAAGTACTTCTTCACTTCACCAGTCTTAGATGTTACAATGATCTCACGGTTACCACGTTTAATCTTACCCATGGTAACTTCACCATCGATTTCAGAAACCACAGCAGGGTTGGACGGGTTACGTGCCTCAAACAATTCTGTAACACGAGGCAAACCACCGGTGATATCACCAGCTTTACCAACAGCGCGCGGAATCTTCACAAGGATGTCACCGGCCTTTACCGATTGATTGTTTTCAATAACAACGTGTCCACCCACAGGGAAGTTATAAGTACGTATCAAGTTACCATCTTCTGTTGTAATATGAGCAGAAGGTACTTTTGTCTTATCCTTAGATTCGATAATGATGATTTCACGCAAACCGGTAGCTTCATCCGATTCTACCTTATAAGTTACGTTCTCAACCATACTCTCGAATTCAATCTTACCGGTTGCTTCAGTAATAATAACAGCGTTGAACGGGTCCCATTTAGCAATCAGTTTACCCTTCTCAACCACATCACCGTCAGCAGCATACAATTTAGAACCGTAAGGAACATTATGAGTTGATAAAATGATACCGGTATTTACATCAATAAAGCGAACCTCGGCCAAACGACCTACTACCACTTTCACAGCTTCACCGGTAGTTTCATCTACTGTATCAACAGTACGAAGTTCCTCAAATTCCAGACGAGCATTGTTTTTGGCAACAATACTTGCATTGGCAGCCATGTTACCGGCAATACCACCGGCATGGAAAGTACGCAACGTCAACTGAGTACCCGGCTCACCGATAGACTGTGCAGCAATGACACCGACAGCTTCTCCCTTTTGAACCATACGGCTGGAAGCAAGGTTACGTCCGTAACACTTGGCACATACGCCTTTCTTCGATTCGCAAGTCAATACAGAACGGATTTCTACACTTTCAATCGGAGAATCTTCAATTTCCTGTGCGATATCCTCAGTAATTTCTTCACCTCCGGCAACAATCAACTTACCGGTGGTAGGATGAATAATATCATGTACAGAAACACGTCCGAGGATACGTTCATACAGAGTGGCAATAACTTCATCGTTATTTTTCAAAGCAGTACAAACCAAACCGCGCAGTGTTCCACAGTCTTCTTCATTAATAATCACATCATGCGATACGTCTACAAGACGACGAGTCAAGTATCCGGCATCGGCAGTCTTCAAAGCAGTATCCGCCAAACCTTTACGAGCACCGTGGGTAGAGATAAAGTACTCCAATACCGACAAACCTTCCTTAAAGTTTGAAAGAATCGGGTTTTCAATAATCTGAGCACCTTCAGCACCGGCCTTTTGCGGCTTAGCCATCAAACCACGCATACCTGACAACTGACGAATCTGTTCCTTAGAACCACGAGCACCGGAATCAAGCATCATAAATACTGAGTTGAAACCTTGGTCATCATTTTTAATAGTCTTATAAAGGATGTCAGACAAATCGCTGTTGACATGAGTCCATGTATCAATAACCTGGTTGTAACGTTCATTATCAGTGATGAAACCCATATTATAGTTCATCATGATTTGCTCAACTTCTTCGTTACCGCGTTTTACCAGTTCTTCTTTTTCCTTCGGAATAATAATATCACCCAAGTTGAATGACAAACCACCCTTGAACGCCATGTGGTAACCTAAGTTCTTAATACCGTCCAAGAATTCACAAGCACGAGCAACACCCACAGCCTTAATAACATCACTAATGATGTCGCGCAAAGACTTTTTAGAAATAATGGTATTCAGATAACCTACTTCAGCCGGAACGATTTCATTTACAATCACACGACCTACAGAAGTTTCTTTCATCATCACATCTACAATGTTGCCATCCTTATCCAGGTCTTTTACAACAACATTGATGATAGCATGAATATCTACCTTTCCTTCATTATAAGCAATCAAAGCTTCTTCCGGTCCATAGAATGTCAGTCCCTCACCCTTCGCACCTTTTCTCAGTTTTGTAATATAATACAAACCAAGTACCATATCCTGTGCGGGTACAGTAATAGGTGCGCCGTTAGCCGGATTCAAAATATTATGTGCCTGAAGCATCAACATCTGAGCTTCCAATATAGCCTCATTACTCAAAGGCAAGTGAACAGCCATTTGGTCACCGTCAAAGTCGGCATTGAACGCAGTACATGCCAATGGGTGTAATTGGATAGCCTTACCTTCAATCATATGGGGTTGGAATGCCTGAATACCCAAACGGTGCAATGTCGGCGCACGGTTGAGTAATACCGGATGTCCTTTCATGACATGCTCCAAGATATCCCAAATAACAGGTTCTTTGCGGTCTACTATCTTCTTGGCAGACTTAACAGTCTTCACGATACCGCGTTCTATCAATTTACGGATAATAAACGGCTTGTAAAGTTCGGCAGCCATCAATTTAGGAATACCGCATTCTCCCATTTTCAATTCAGGACCAACGACAATTACCGAACGGGCTGAGTAGTCAACACGCTTACCCAACAGGTTCTGACGGAAACGTCCTTGCTTACCTTTCAAACTATCAGACAGTGATTTCAACGGACGGTTTGCATCTGTTTTTACAGCACTTGACTTACGTGAGTTATCGAACAATGAATCGACAGCTTCCTGCAACATACGTTTTTCGTTGCGTAAGATTACTTCAGGAGCCTTGATTTCAATCAGTCTCTTCAGACGGTTGTTACGAATAATCACACGACGATACAAATCATTCAAGTCTGAAGTTGCAAAACGACCACCATCCAACGGAACCAACGGACGAAGTTCGGGCGGAATCACCGGAACAATACGTACAATCATCCATTCAGGTTTATTGCGTCCGCGAGATGCACGGAACGATTCAACGACCTGCAAGCGTTTCAATGCTTCATTCTTGCGCTGTTGTGAAGAGTCGTTGCTTGCCTTGTGACGCAATTCATAAGAAAGTGCATCCAAGTCAAGTTTAGCCAACAAATCATAGATGGCTTCAGCTCCCATCTTAGCAATAAACTTGTTAGGATCTGTATCTTCCAGATATTGATTTTCTCTCGGAAGTTTTTCCAGCAAATCCAGATATTCCTCTTCCGAAAGCAAATCATATTCATTTACGCCTTCTTCAGCGGCAGCACCCGGCTGAATTACGACATAACGTTCATAGTAAATAATAAAATCAAGTTTCTTGGTAGGCAATCCCAACAAGTAACCGATTTTGTTCGGCAATGAACGGAAATACCAAATGTGTGCCACAGGCACTACCAGCTGGATATGCCCCATACGTTCACGACGAACTTTCTTTTCTGTCACTTCAACACCGCAACGGTCACAAACGATTCCTTTATAACGAATACGTTTGTACTTACCGCAATGACATTCATAGTCTTTTACCGGACCGAAGATGCGTTCGCAGAACAAACCGTCACGTTCGGGTTTGTAGGTACGGTAGTTGATAGTTTCGGGCTTCAACACCTCACCACTCGAATTCTCAAGGATTTCTTCAGGTGAAGCCAAACCAATTGAGATTTTCGAGAAATTACTCTTTATCTTCGTTTCTTTTCTAAAAGCCATACTTTCTTGTTTATATTGTAAAGAGTTATATTTTTATTATTCAAGGTTGATACTCAATCCCAATCCTCTCAATTCATGTAACAATACATTCAGAGATTCAGGAATGCCCGGAGTAGGCATCGGTTCACCTTTTACAATAGCCTCGTAAGCCTTAGAACGTCCAACAACGTCATCAGACTTAATAGTCAGGATTTCCTGCAAGATATGCGCTGCGCCGAATGCTTCGAGCGCCCAAACTTCCATTTCTCCGAAACGCTGACCACCGAACTGAGCCTTACCACCAAGCGGTTGCTGAGTAATAAGAGAGTACGGACCGATAGAACGTGCGTGCATCTTGTCTTCAACCATGTGGCCTAACTTCAACATATAGGTCACACCTACCGTTGCCGGTTGGTCAAAGCGTTCACCGGTACCACCATCACAAAGATACGTCTTACAGTAGCGAGGCAATCCGGCTTTATCCGTCCATTCATTTAAGTCATCCATAGATGCACCATCGAAAATAGGAGTAGCAAATTTCACGCCCAATTCTTTTCCGGCACGACCTAATACAGCTTCAAAAATCTGACCGATGTTCATACGAGAGGGCACACCCAACGGATTCAGTACGATATCTACCGGAGTACCATCAGCCAAGAACGGCATATCCTCCTGACGGACAACACGAGATACAATACCCTTATTACCGTGACGACCTGCCATCTTATCACCCACACCAATCTTACGTTTCTTAGCAATATAAACTTTAGCCATCTGAATAATACCTGAAGGCAATTCATCACCTATTGTGATTGCAAACTTCTTACGTTTCAGTTCGGCGTCCAGTTCTTTATACTTCTTCAGGTAGTTCATTACCAAGTCACGAATCATATCGTTCTTGTGAGCATCCGCTGTCCACTTGCTCAACTGAATCACTGTATAATCCAATGACTCAAGGTCGCGTTTTGTAAACTTAGCGCCCTTAGCGATAACTTCGGTTCCCAAGTAATCTTTTACACCCTGAGAGACTTTACCATTAGTTAATACCAACAATTTATCAATTAAGATATCCTTCAGCTTAGCTGCCTTTTCTTCAAATTCATCATTCAGTTTCGGCAAAATAGCTTTGTCGGCATTCTTTTCACTTCTGGTTTTCACAACGCGAGAGAACAACTTCTTGTCAATAACGACACCACGCAATGAAGGAGAAGCTTTCAATGAAGCATCCTTTACATCACCGGCTTTGTCACCAAAGATAGCGCGAAGCAATTTTTCTTCAGGAGAAGGATCTGATTCACCTTTCGGAGTAATCTTACCAATCAAAATATCACCCGGTTCAATACGAGCACCGACACGTACAATACCGTTCTCATCCAAATCCTTAGTTGCTTCTTCACTCACGTTAGGAATATCAGAAGTCAATTCTTCCATACCGCGCTTCGTTTCGCGCACTTCCAATATATATTCATCCACGTGTACAGAAGTCAATAAGTCTTCACGTACAACGCGTTCATTCAATACAATAGCATCCTCATAGTTATATCCCTTCCAAGGCATATAAGCAACCAACAGGTTCTTACCCAATGCCAACTCACCACCTTGTGTTGAATAACCTTCCGTCAGAATATCACCTTTCTTTACACGCTGACCCTTATCACAAATAGGACGAAGGTCAATAGTCATGCTTTGGTTAGTCTTACGGAATTTAGGAATTCTATATTCTTTCAAAGCAGGTTCGAAGCTGACAAATTCCTCATCTTCCGTTCTGTCATACAAAATCCGGATAGTGGTTGCATCTACATATTCAATCACACCGTCACCTTCAGCAGCAATCTGAGTACGAGAATCTTCAACCAATTGCTTTTCGATACCTGTACCTACAATAGGAGCCTCTGTACGCAACAAAGGAACTGCCTGGCGCATCATGTTTGATCCCATCAATGCACGGTTAGCATCGTCATGTTCCAAGAACGGAATCAAAGAAGCAGCGATAGAAGCAATCTGCTGTGGAGAAACATCCATCAACTCTACCTGGTCAGGAGTAACAACAGGATAATCAGCATCACGACGAGCTTTTACTTTCTCACGAACAAATTTGCCTTCATCATCCAATGGAGCATTACCCTGAGCGATTATCTTATCCTCTTCCTCTTCGGCTGTCAGATATTCAATACCTTCATCAGATATATCCACCTTACCATCAGCTACTTTACGATAAGGAGTTGAAATAAAGCCAAGCTCATTAATCTTAGCATACACACACAAAGAAGAAATCAAACCGATATTCGGACCTTCAGGAGTTTCAATCGGACACAAACGACCATAATGAGTATAGTGTACGTCACGAACCTCAAAACCAGCACGTTCACGTGACAGACCACCAGGTCCTAACGCTGACAAACGACGCTTGTGAGTGATTTCAGCCAATGGATTAGTTTGATCCATGAACTGCGACAAAGCATTTGTTCCAAAGAATGAATTGATAACAGAAGAAATAGTCTTCGCATTAATCAAATCAATCGGAGTAAATACTTCATTGTCACGTACATTCATACGTTCACGAATAGTACGAGACATACGAGCCAATCCGATAGCAAACTGATTGGACAACTGTTCTCCCACTGTACGCACACGACGATTACTCAAGTGGTCAATATCATCAACATCAGCCTTAGAGTTAATCAGCTCAATCAGATACTTGATGATCTCGATAATATCTTGTTTTGTCAATACCTTTACATCCATATCCGTAGTCAGCCCCAACTTCTTGTTGATTCTGTAACGGCCTACTTCGCCAAGGTCATATCTTTTTTCAGAGAAGAACAGGTTATTGATAACCTCACGAGCACTGGCATCATCAGCAGGATCTGCATTACGCAACTGACGATAGATATAAAGCACAGCCTCTTTTTCTGAGTTACTCGGGTCTTTCTGAAGCGTATTAAATATAATAGAATAATCTGATGAATTAGCTTCTTCCTTATGAACAAGGATATTCTGAACGCCTGAGTCGATAATTTCATCTACATGCTCTGCTTCAAGCACAGTTTCACGGTCAATGATAACCTCATTACGTTCAATAGAAACAACTTCACCGGTGTCTTCATCTACAAAATCCTCTGTCCATGTCTTCAAGACACGCGCAGCAAGTTTTCTTCCTACAACCTTCTTTAAATTGGCCTTATTGACTTTAACTTCTTCAGCCAAATTAAATATTTCGAGAATATCTTTATCATTTTCAAAGCCGACAGCTCTCAACAGAGTAGTAACAGGCAATTTTTTCTTACGGTCGATATAAGCATACATCACATTGTTAATGTCTGTAGCGAATTCAATCCATGAGCCCTTGAATGGGATAATACGTGCGGAATATAGTTTTGTACCGTTAGCATGTACACTCTGTCCAAAGAATACACCCGGAGAACGATGCAGCTGAGAAACAACAACACGTTCAGCACCGTTAATCACGAAGGTTCCCTTCGGCGTCATATAAGGAATAGGACCCAAATAAACATCTTGAATAACAGTATCAAAATCCTCATGATCGGGATCTGTACAATAAAGCTTCAATTTAGCTTTCAAAGGTACACTATAAGTGAGCCCACGCTCTAGACAATCATCTATTGTATAGTGAGGGGGATCAATGTAGTAGTCCAAAAACTCAAGGACAAAGTTGTTACGTGTATCAGCGATAGGGAAGTTTTCAGCAAATACTTTATACAGCCCGTCGTTCTTTCGTTTTTCGGGTGGGGTATCCAGTTGTAAAAAGTCTTGGAATGACTTCAATTGCACTTCCAGGAAATCCGGATACTTCATCGGATTCTTGATGGAAGCAAAATTTACTCTTTTGTTTTCTGTATTTGAAGACATCTGATAATTTATTTGTAGAACTTAATAATAATATAGACACAAAAAGGTTAAGAATCCTCGTCTAGAGGATTCCTAACCGAATTACCTGATAATCAGGCTTAATATTATTTAAGCTCAACTTCAGCTCCAGCTTCTTCCAAAGTTTTCTTCAGTG
>ERZ1694708.859-NODE-859-length-11145-cov-4.646619_pt1 | contig 11145 bp, 9 predicted proteins | sample MGYA00581714_ERZ1694708 | MGnify/ENA primary metagenome ERZ1694708 (study PRJEB42213, sample SAMN07424259) | human gut metagenome | biome: ENVO:00009003; feature: ENVO:2100002; material: ENVO:00002003 | host: Homo sapiens | place: USA | collected 2014 ...
TTATGCGATCGTCGGCAGCGTCAGATGTGTATAAGAGACAGGTTTTACACCTCGCAGGCGGCGCGGCGCATGGGTGTCTCGGAGGCCGATATTGCTCTGGCGCGGGTCGTGAAACGGTCGATCGACGCCCGGCAGCGGCAGGTGAAGGTGAATCTGACGCTCGAAGTGTACGTCGACCGCGAGCCGCAGCCCGGGCCGGTGCATTTCGACTATCCGTCGGTCGACGGACGCACGGAGGTCGTGGTCGTGGGATCGGGACCTGCGGGGCTGTTCGCGGCGCTGCGGCTGATCGAACTGGGCCTGCGGCCCGTGATTCTGGAGCGCGGGCGCGACGTTTCGGCCCGCAAGCGGGACATCGCGCAGATCAACCGCAACGGCGCTGTGGACCCCGACTCGAACTACGCCTTCGGTGAAGGCGGAGCCGGGACCTTTTCCGACGGCAAGCTCTTCACCCGCAGCAAAAAACGCGGCGACTACAACAAGGCGTTGCAGACGCTGGTGTTTCACGGTGCGACGCCCGAAATTCTCTTCGAGGCCCATCCTCACATCGGAACCGACAAGCTGCCGGGCATCATGCAGCGTATCCGGCAGACGATTGTCGGAGCGGGCGGCGTGTTCCGTTTCGGGAGCCGCGTTACCGATTTGAAAATCGAAGGCGACCGGATAAAAGGCGTATGGTGCGGCGACGAACTGATCGAAGGAGCCGCCGTCGTGCTGGCTACGGGCCATTCGGCGCGCGATATTTACGAACTGCTCCACCGCCGCGGCGTGCGCGTCGAGGCCAAGCCCTTTGCCATGGGGGTGCGCATCGAGCATCCGCAGGCGCTGATCGACTCGATTCAATACCATTGCGAGACGCGCGGCGAGTACCTCCCGGCGGCCTCCTATTCGCTCGTGAGCCAGGAAAACGGCCGCGGGGTCTACTCGTTCTGCATGTGCCCGGGCGGGTTCATCGTACCGGCCATGACCGATGCCGCGGAGTCGGTGGTCAACGGCATGTCGCCCAGCGGCCGTACGTCGCCCTATGCCAATTCGGGGCTGGTCACGGAGGTCCGGCTTGCGGATTTCGAACATCTGCGTGCCGAATGGGGCGAGCTGGCGGGGCTGAAATTCCAGCAGCGGTTCGAAGAGTCGGCGCGGCAGCGGGGCGGGGAGCATCAGATCGCTCCGGCACAGCGGGTCGCCGATTTCGGGGCGGGCCGCGCAAGCGGGTCGCTGCCCCGAACGTCGTACATTCCCGGTATCACGCCGTCGCGTCTGGACGAGTGGATGCCCGGCTTCATCGCGCAGGGACTGCGTCAGGGCATCGCGACCTTCGGCCGCCGGATGCGCGGGTATCTGACCAACGAAGCGGTGGTCGTGGGCGTGGAGTCGCGCACCTCGACGCCCGTGCGCGTGCCGCGCGACCCCGGGACGCTGATGCATCCCGAAACGAAGGGTTTGTTTCCCGCAGGAGAGGGGGCCGGTTACGCCGGCGGCATCATTTCTGCGGCGCTCGACGGCGAACGAATCGCCGAGGCGGTAAAAAATTATATTCGATAGCCGATGGAACCGAAAGTCAGCATTATCATTCCGGTCTACAATGTCGAGCCGTTTCTGGCCCGATGCCTGGACAGCGTGGTGGGACAGACCCTGCGCGGGATCGAGATCATCTGCGTCGACGACGGAAGTCCCGACCGGTCGATCGACATCCTGAACCGCTATGCGGCGCAGGACGACCGTATCCGGGTCATTTCGCAGGAGAACCGCGGCCTGGGCGGCGCCCGCAACCGGGGATTCGACGCCGCGACGGGCGAATTCATCCTTTTCGTGGATTCCGACGACTGGATCGACCCGGCTTACTGCGAGCGGCTGTACGAGGCCGCCCGGGAGGCGGAGGCCGACATTGCCTGCGCCTCGATGCTGAAGATCAGACCCTCCTATTCGAAATGGACGATTCATTATACGGAGCGGCAGGTGGCTGCCGAAGCGCAGGAGAAATTTCGCCTCTGCCGCTGCCCGCCCGATTTCTATGTGATGAACAAGCTCCTGCGGCGCGAGATGCTGTTGCGGCTGGGACTGCGCTTTCGCGAACGGGTCTGTTACGAGGATGTGGAATATACGATGCGCCTGCTGGGCGAAGGGGGTGTTCTGGTGACGGTTCCCGATGTCGTTTACCGCTATGTGGTCAACGGGGCGTCGATTACCAAGAGCCGCCAGACGCCGAAAAAGCAGCAGGACAAATATCTGGCCCACAAAGCCTTCGTGGCCTACGCCGACGCCCGCGGAATACGTCTCGACGCGAGGTTCCGGCGCATTACCCGCCGTTCGTTCGGCCGCTGGGGACTTACGTGGCTGAAAATCAAGGAGTTCGGCGACCGGGAGACCTACCGGTTGTTCGATCTGATTCCGGTGTGGCGGAAACGTGTAACCGATAAACAAGCATGCGATGGACATTGATCTGGTATACCTTTGGGTCGATGGGAACGACCCTGTGTGGCTGACGAAGAAAAATGAATTTCTGCCGGCCGACAGGCAGGTGGACCCCCAGGTGGCGGGGGAGTGCCGCTACGTCGAGAACGACGAACTGCGTTATTCCCTGCGTTCGGTGGAGAAATTCGCGCCGTGGATACGCCGCGTCTATATTGTGACCGACGACCAGACGCCTGCGTGGCTCGATACGTCGAATCTGCGCATAAGGGTGGTTTCCCACCGGGAGATCATGCCTGCGGAGATTCTTCCCGTCTTCAATTCGTGCACCATCGAGTTGTTTCTGCCCCGGATTCCCGGTCTGGCCGAGCATTTCCTCTATGCCAACGACGACATGTTTTTCAGCCGCCCCGTCGATCCCGGGTTTTTCTTCGACTGGCAGGGCCGCCCCATCGTGCGGCTTAAGGTCCAGTCGCTGAAGAAGCACGACGACGACATCTATTGCCATACGATCCTCCGCATGCAGGATCTCGTGCGGGCGCGTTACGGCAGGTGCTCGTCGCTGGCTCCCCACCACAATGTCGACGCTTACCGCCGCAGCGATTTTCTCGAATGCTGCGAGACCTTCCGGGCCGAACTGGAGCATACGAAGCACGCCCGGTTCCGTTCGCGCGACGACTGGCAGCGTGCCCTGGTGCTCTACGATGCGTTGGCGCGCGGACGCGCCTCGCTGCGCAAGGTGACCCGCTTCAACAAACTGCGCAACCCCTTGCGGCTGCTTCGTGCGGCTTTCGGCGCGGGTTGCGGCAGCGATTCGCGTTGCATCCCGGCTTATCTGCCTAATCTTGAGTCTATTATGGAGAAATATGATCCGTCGTTGTTCTGCCTGAACGACGATGTGCGCATGACCGACGAAGACCGTATCCGGGTCCGGACGTTTCTCGACACCCGTTTCCCCGAAAAGTCATCGTTCGAAAAGTAGCGCGCGGCGAATTCGCTGCGACCGGGTCAGCCGCCGATGACGATGGCCGACCCTCTGCCGATCTCGTAGGATATTTTCGGGGTAAGATGCCGGTCGAGCCCCTTCTCGCAGCGGGTCCGGTGGCAGCGGATGCTGTCTTTGTAACGCTGCTCGTTGCTGTTGCAGCCCGAACGTTCCGCCTGGTTGTGATGGAGGTGGAAAGCAACGCCCCGGAATTTCATGCATCGCTGATGTATCTCGCTGTTGTTGAGCCGTATGCATAATTCGGCGTCCTCGAATCCCCAGCCCTTGAAATCTTCGTCGTAGCCGTTTACGCGAATCAGGTCGTTGCGCCAGAATGCCATATTGCACCCACGGGGAGCGCGGGTCGGGCCGAACGTATGGTAGAGTATCGACATGATCGGGATTCGTACGACATTGTTGCTGCTGCGGATGCCTTTCATCAGCGGGGACAGCGATGTGATCTCCCCGCTGAGCACCTTGCGGGTCAGCAGTTCGGTGATGATGCCCCGGGAGCCGGTGACGAAGCATCCTTCCCGGGCGAAAAGCATGTGGTCCTGAATGAAATTCCGTTGCAGGATCAGGTCGCCGTCGATCTGGATAATGTATTTTCCTTTGCTGGCGGCAATGGCTTTGTTGCGGATGGCCGCCAGGCGGAAACCGTTATCCTCGTGCCAGATATGGCGCACGGGAACCGGCGAGATGTTCTCGAAGTGCTTTACGACATCGCGGGTGCTCATGCCCGATCCGTCGTCCGCAATCAGGATTTCGGAGGGCATGACGGTCTGTTGCATCACGCTGTCGAGGCAAAGGTAAAGCGCCCGAGGCCAGTTGTAAGTGGAAATGATCAACGATACTGTCATCGTACTGTAAAACTATTGGTTAGGTTAGGAGTTCGAGGATGGGCAATAGCGAGTGTGCAAAATCTCTGCCGGGGTGTTGCGCGGGGAGATTCTGGCCGAAAAGAAAATGACGTTGCTGAAATCATTTTGCAAAAGTAGCAATTTATCCGTTATGATCGTCATATCGCTCTTTTTATATATATAAATGCGCTTTTCGGCCGATACTGCATACCGGGTGGAAAAAAGTTTTTTAAGGTTTGGGTTGCGAGGGTGTTATGTGGTTGATTTACATGAGCGTATGAATTCTTGCCGGCTGGTGATATTAAAAAAACTCAAAAAATTTGAAAATTATTTTAATAAAAGCTTGCGCGGATGGTTTTTTCGCCTTATCTTTGCAGCGAAGTTTTAAGGTTCATTTAGGTTAGTAGTTTTAGGTTGGCTGTCTCTTATACACATCCGGACTGCGGTCCGGTTCCAGGTTTCCTTTTTTTTGCGTCTTTTCGGAAGGCGCTTTTTTTATGCCCGCTTCCGGGCGCCTCTCTTTTCGTGCGTCCGGAATTTTCCGGACCTCCGTTTCGGTCTTCCCGGGTTTTGCCCGTTTTTTCGTTCAACCCGATTGGCCGGTTCCATTTTCCGGAAAATTCCGTCGATCGGGGTTTTCAGGCCGTGGCGCCGCGTTGAATGCGTTTAGGATTAAACACTTGCGAGAGTAGCTACTTAAGCGGGTAAGTAGATTTATCGGGGGATCAATGTTACCAAATTGTTAAATATATTTAATATATTCGTAAAATATTTGCGTAATTGAAAAATCCCCCTTATCTTTGCAGTGAAGTTTTAAGGTTCATTTAGGTTAGTAGTTTTAGGTTGGTTGAGGAAATCGGCAGGTTGTAACGGGTTGTCCGTTGCTAAGACCAGAGGGGCGGTACTCGCTCCGCGGTCGAATACCTCCGATTGAACCTCATTTTCGGAGGGGGTGGTTCCCCGCCGAAAAAGAAGGTCCTAGTCGTGAGACTCGGACCTTTTTTCTTTTCCTTGCAGGGCCTGACCGTCAGAGTCCGGCCAGCTGTTCGCGGCTCACGCTCACCTCGACGCTCCCGAGCGCGTAACATCCGATGTCGTAGGGATTGTAGTAGAACGTGATGCCTTCGGGCGTGACGAGGAAATTCTCCGTTACACCGATGTATTCCGGGAAAAAACCCTTCGTTTCCAGCTCTTCGTCGCTCCGGACCCCGTATTGTTCGTATATATCTTCGCGGATCAGCCGGTTGAGCCGCTCCAGCTGCGTTTCGGTGAACAGGTCGGTCGTCGTGATTTCGTAACCGCCCGCCAGCGAATAGTTGTAACATTCCGTGCCGTAGATGCCGTGCGCTCCGCCCGTGTAACTTGCCCGCGTGATCACGTAGCAAAGGAGCGTGTCGACGACCGATCCTTCGGATTCGACGGAGATTTCGCCTTCCCATGCCGGACGGACGGTGCTTTCCGGTGTATTCCCGGGAGGCGTCATGTCGCTGGTAACCTGACGGATCGCGGCCGAAGCCGCCTCTTCGGGCGTCCCTTCGAAATTCTCCAGGTCGAAAAAACGGTCGATGTTCATCCGTTCGATCGCTGCGAGGGCGGGGGAGTCCTGGGCGTTGGCGATCGAAGCGAAGCGATATTCGAAATCGCAGGAGAAGCCGTTTCCGCTGATCAGCGAGTCGGTGCTTACGACGGTGAACTGCGGCCGGACAGGGCGTTTCGTGCAGGACCCGGCCGTCAGAGCGGCGGCGGCCAGGAGGGCGAGGGTGGGGAATTTCATGGCGATACGTTTTTATGTCTATCTGTAAAGATAGCTCAAAAAGCATTTGCGACGCCCAAAAACGAAAAAAATCACAGATTTTGCCGGAAAATTTTGGAGTTTCGAAAGAAGGCGTTATCTTTGCACCACAAAACTAAACCGGTGGATTCATCTAAGGGTTAGGATACATGCCTCTCACGCATGACATAGGGGTTCGAATCCCCTATCCACTACCAAACTGACGGCTGCACGCAAGTGCGGCCGTTTTTTTGTTTCGGATCACCGGGGGCTCCCCGGCTGTTTTAACCCCTGTCGCCTTTTCCTCCGGTCTGTTCCCCTCTGCGCGCCGATTCTGTTCGTTATTGAAAAAAGGCCTGTTGGTGATGATTGTCCCGGGGTTCGTTGAATTAATTTGCCGCCGTCGCGCCAGTCCTCTATTTTTGCTTCAAAATTGCAAATAGAGTTTTTATTTTAATAGTATGATTATGAAAAAATTAGTGTCTATGACCATGGCTATGGCCATGATGGCTGCCCTCTTCGTGGCGTGCGGGGATGACGGAACGGACGATGAGACGCCCCCCCCCGCTGTTCCGACTATCGCATTGGACGGCGGTGACATCGACCAGCCGCAGGAGATCACGAATCCGATGTCGGTCAAGATCGGCGTGACGGCTCCCGGAGCGATTGCGGGCTTCACGGTTACGATCGACTCGCCGGCTCTGACGGCCGAAATGCTCGCAACGGTAGGTTTGGCTACCGAGCTGAACCTCGTGAATCCCGGCAGCATGGCCGAGGCGCTCGGTGCGCTCGGGTTCCCTTCGGGGGAGGCGGTTTCGGGCAAAACGGCCCTGACGTTCGATATTTCGAAGCTTGTTCCGATGATCGCGCAGATTTACAATGAAACCTCGGATCACAAATTCATTCTGAAAGTGACCGATGCGAAGGGTAAGAGCACGACCAAAACCCTGACCTGCCACCTGACGGGCAAGGTGGCTCTGGCCTATAACAACGATGCCGATCTGTGGGCCAATACCGCGACCGTTACGGCTGCGAATGTTCCCGATGGCGGCAGCGTGCAGTATCGCGTAAAGGGCGCCGCCGACTGGACCGACGCCGTGCTCGTCGAAGGTTCGAAATACCGCCTCGCTCCGGTTTACGAAACGTCGAAAAATGCGGCGGGACTCGATGTTCATACGATTAAGGCCGGTACGGGCGTTTTTGCCGCCACGACCTACGAAGTTCGTATCGCAAAAGACGGGCAGGCCGTCGACAGCAAGGAGTTCGCCACGGCGGTCGGGGATAAGATTCCCAACGGCGACATGTCGGGCTGGTCGAAGAAACAGATGACTACTGACGGCAAGACTTTCTGGCCGATTACTTATCCCAATGCCGAAGGTAATAGTGTATGGGACAGCGGCAACAATATGTTCCTCGAACAATACAACGATGACGGCACTCCCACAATCTTTACGCCGCTCTGCCGTCAGGATGAGACGGAGCCGGGGACGGCCCGTTTGCAGGCCCGTATGGTCCTTGACTTTGTTTTCGCTCCGGGAAATATGTTCACCGGCGATTTCAATTATTCGGGCTTCTCCGGGACGGTCAATTTCGGTAAGCCTTACGCCTGGACGGCCCGTCCGCGTGCTCTGAAAGTGCGTTACAAGGCGCAGATCGGCAAGATCGACAAGGTGGGTTCGTACGACCCCGACGGAGCGTCCTATCAGGATAAGCAGGATTGTGCGCGTATTTTCGTGGCCGTCGTTAACTGGAAGGCACAGCACGGCGTGACCTCGGGTATGACGGAGCCCGCGGGTATGTGGGACCCGGCTGTGAAAACGAGCCTCGATGAAGGGGCGATTCTCGGCTATGGCGATCTGGTCATTACGCAGACTGCAACCGGCTGGGTCGAGGCGACGCTCCCGTTCAACTGGTATGCAAAAGATGCTGCCAATCCCGCTTCGGCTCCGTTCTCGCTGGTGATTTCGTGCGCTACGAGCATGCGCGGCGACTACCTGACGGGTTGTTCGACCAATACGATGCAAGTCGACGATTTCGAGTGGGTCTATTGATTGGAAACCATGTGCCCGGACCGAAGCCCGCAGGGAGCGGGACGGTGAGTAGGTAGGGTATTCGGACCGGGTTCTTCCTTTCTTTGTCCTGCTCCCGAAAAAATGCGACGGCCGCCTTATCGAAAGGCGGCCGTCGCGGCGTTGGTTAGTTAAGGTATTAAAGGTTGGTGGGGTTTTATTTCTCGAATTTCGCCTTGAATTTGTCCAGCTGGCGTTTCAGGGCGTCGATGGCTTCGTCGACCGACTCCTCGAAGGCTTTCGACTGGTGGCAGGCCACCAGGTCTTCGCCGGGCATGTGCAGCGTGATGGTTGCGAATTTATTTCCTTTTTCGTGGTCTTTATCGAGTTTGAGAATGACCTCGGCTCCGGTCGAGCGCTCCGCAAAGCGGTCCAACTTCGCCATTTTGGCATTCACGAATTCGACGAGCCGTTTGTCGGCGTCGAATTTCACGGATTGAATCTGTACGTTCATAGCCTTACAGTTTATAAAAGTTAATCATTTGCCTCCCTTTTCGCGGGGATGGGCCTTCGCGTAAATCTCCCGGAGCCCGGCGATGCTGTTGTGCGTGTAGACCTGTGTGGCCTGCAACGAGGCGTGCCCGAGGAGTTCCTGTATTTCACGCATATCGGCGCCGCCGTTCAGAAGGTGGGTGGCGAATGTGTGCCGCAGCACATGGGGGCTTTTCTTGCCCTGTACGCCCGCCCTGTCCAGTTCTTCCTGCACCGTTCGGTACACCGCCGTCCGGGATATGCGTTTTCCTTTGTGTGTTAAAAATAGTGCTTTTTCCGATGAAATGCAAATATTTTGCCTCTCAATTAACCCGATGTAATGTAAAATCTTTTCGCGCACGAATTCGAGCATCGGGACTATCCGCTCCTTGTCTCCCTTGCCCCGGATGCGCAGCGACGAGAAGTCCGCGGAGAAATCGTCGCGGTCGATGCCGACCAGTTCCGCCAGACGCAGGCCGCAGGTGTAGAGGAGAAGTATGATCAGCGAATTGCGCTCGCGGACGAAGTCCTCGCTGTCGCATTCGCATTCGCTGACGATGCCGTTCATGCGGCTTTCGGGGACGAAGGCCGGCAGCCGCTGCGAAGTCCGCAGCGAGGGGATCGGATGCACGACGTCGCGGCCGACGGCTCCCGTGCGGAGCAGCCAGCGGAACAGCGCACGCAGCGACGAAATCTCGCGGTTCATCGAGGCGGCGCTCACGCGGCCCGTTTCGGTGCGGTAGAGAATCCATTCGCGGATGTCGTCCGTGGTGATCCGCTGCGGTTCGAACCGTGCGTCGTCGACTCCCAGCCACGCGAGGAACTGCTCCACGTCGTGGCGGTAGTTGCGGACCGTGAGCGGCGAGTAGCGGCGTTCGGCTTCGAGGTATCGGACGAAATCGGCGATCATACGTGAGCAAAGGTACATAAAAGCCGGATACGGTGCAAAACCGGATCGTATTCGGCGCAGCAAGGACGAGCGCGCACTGAAAAGTGTCGTCACGGCTCCAAAGATAGGGAAAAACCTTTACCTTTGTCCCAAAATGGAAGCGATATGAAACAGAGCTGGAAACCGGGGACGGTGCTTTATCCGCTGCCGGCGGTGCTGGTGAGCTGCGGCGCGGCGCCCGAGGAGTATAACATGCTGACCGTGGCGTGGACCGGAACGGTCTGCTCCGACCCGCCGATGTGCTTTATCTCGGTGCGTCCCGAACGCCATTCCCACGCGATTATCAGCCGTACGGGCGAGTTCGTCATCAACCTCACGACGCGCCGTCTGGCGCGCGCCGCAGACTGGTGCGGGGTGCGCTCTGAGATGTGTATAAGAGACAGGGCCGGGACTTCGACAAATTCCGCGAGATGGGCCTGACGGCCGTGCCGTCGGAAAAGGTCGCCGCACCCCTGATTGCCGAATCACCCGTCAACATCGAATGCCGTGTCCGGCAGGTGCTGCCGCTCGGGACGCACGACATGTTCCTGGCCGAGGTGGTCGGCGTTCAGGCCGACGAGGCCTACATAGATCCGGCGACGGGGCGGTTCTGCCTTGAACGGGCCGATCCGATCGTCTACTCCCACGGCGAGTATTTCGCGCTGGGCGAGGCGTTGGGTCATTTCGGCTGGTCGGTGCGCAAAAAGAAAAAGGCGCCGAAGAGACGCTGATATTTCCGATTCGCTCTGTTTCGGGGTCGTAACGACGCTTTTACCGGGCGGAAGGTTGTGCGAAACCATTTGCAGTCCCATGTTGCACCCGTTCTATTTTCTCCTATCTTTGTTCCATGAAAACAAGCCCGATAAGATACGCGCTGTTCGCCGCTTCGGCGATCCTGCTGCTGGCGGGATGCGTCAAGATGCCGAAACCGGGGACGCAGAATCCCGAGGAGCCGGACAATTCCGATTCCCCCCCCCGACGGAATACCTCTATCCCTTCGGCGATGAACCCGGGCAGATAACGGCCGAGATCGCGCTGTCGTTCGGGCCGGGGACCGATCTTTCGGCGGCGCGCATCGAAATTCCTCCCCTGAAATACAACAAGTCGCTGCTGCTGCTCCTGACGCAGGACGACTGCAAGCAGGCGGCTTTCTCGACCACGTGGGCCGCGATCAACGGACGTCCCCTTTCGGATACTTATTTCTACAATGCGCCGCATCTGCGCGGCGGGGATATGCCGCCCGATACCTACTCTTTCGGCAAGGCGCTGGGCTCGACCGACGGGACGGGACGCGAAGTGCGCTTCTCCTTTACCACCGCCATTTCCCCCGAGTGGGACTATATGGATGACAAGGCTGTGGTGCGGCCGGGCTTTACGGAGAATTATTACCGCTTTTTCATGCGGGCGGGGTTGATGTGGGACGATGTGACCGAGATGCTCAACTACGGGGTCGGAATCGCCTTCCACGATGTGAACACGCTGTCGGTCGATGTGCCCGACTCGATCCGCGCGCACTTCGTCTCCTCGCAGCGGATCATCCTCGACCGCCTCGCGGGACGCGGCTGCAAGATGCTGATCGAACCCAACGGCAACAAGGCTTATGTCGCGGCGGCGGAGGGCTACGATCCGATCCAGACGATTTTCCTGCAGTC
>ERZ1694708.862-NODE-862-length-11091-cov-4.458409_pt1 | contig 11091 bp, 10 predicted proteins | sample MGYA00581714_ERZ1694708 | MGnify/ENA primary metagenome ERZ1694708 (study PRJEB42213, sample SAMN07424259) | human gut metagenome | biome: ENVO:00009003; feature: ENVO:2100002; material: ENVO:00002003 | host: Homo sapiens | place: USA | collected 2014 ...
AGTCTCGTGGGCTCGGAGATGTGTATAAGAGACAGCTGCTGACCGCCGTTATTGCCGCCTGCACGGTCGGCCTGCCGTTTCTGCTGGAAGCGGTAGTCGAAGCGGCGGCGCAGTTCGTCGATGGCCGCGGGTCCGTCGTCGCCGGGCCGACGCTGCGGACGCGTCTCCGCGAAATCGGCGTCCGACTCGATGTACCGGGGGTCGATCTCGCGCAGGAAACAGCTCGGACGCGAAAACTCCATATTGCCCCACTTGAAACGCATTTCGGCGTAGGAGATCGTCGCCGAAACCTTGGCGCGGGTCAGAGCCACGTAGAACAGGCGGCGCTCCTCCTCGATGCCGTCGGGCGACTCGACGGCCCGCTGCGAAGGGAAGAGGTTTTCCTCCAGACCCACGATATACACATACTTATATTCAAGCCCCTTGGCCGAATGGACCGTCATCAGCGTCACCTTGTTCTTGCTGTCGGGGTCGTCCTGATCCATGTCGGTCATCAGCATCATGTTCTGCAGCCACTCCTCGATGGTGGCCTCCTCCTCTTCGGGACGCTCGCCGCCCCGGATTTCGGCGTCGACCCGCTCCTTGAACTCCTGCATCGAGTTCAGCAGCTCCTCGATGTTGTCCAGCGCCGAAGCGGCCTCGGGGGTGTTCTCCGTGCGGTAGGCCGCGATGATGCCCGACCGCGAGGCGATCTCCAGTCCGAAATCGTACAGCCCCTTGTCGTTGCGCGCCAGCGACAGCGCGCGGATCATCGCCACGAAATCCGCCACCTTGCGGGCGATGGTACGCTGCACGGGGTCCGTGACGGGTTCGGCGACCAGCGCGTCGACCGCCTCCCACATCGAGACGCCCCGCTCGGCGGCCAATGCCGCGATACGCTGCACGGTCGTGTCGCCGATGCCGCGGGCCGGATAGTTGACGATGCGCTTGAAGGCCTCGTCGTCGCGGGGATTGATCACCAGCCGGATATAGGCCATCATGTCGCGGATCTCCTTGTGGTCGTAGAACGACGAACCCTTGTAGATGCGGTAGGGAATGCCCCGGCGGCGGAGGTTGTCCTCCAGCACGGCCGACTGGTTGTTGGTGCGGTAGAGAATCACAGCCTCCGACCACTCGTCGCCCGCCGCGCGGACCTTGTCGCGCAGGTCCGTAACGACCATTTCGGCCTCCTCGCGGTCGGTGTATGCCTTCAGGATGCGGATTTTGTCGCCCACGTCGCCCTCCGAGAAACAATGCTTCTCCATGCGCTTCGAGTTGCGGACGATCACCGAGTTGGCCGCGTCGACGATCGTCTGCGTCGAACGGTAGTTCTGCTCCAGCTTGAAGACCATCGCCGAGGGATAATCCTTCTTGAACGAGAGGATGTTCTCGATCTTGGCCCCGCGAAACGAATAGATCGACTGCGCGTCGTCGCCCACGACGCAGACCTTCGAATGGATCTGCGACAGCCGGCGGATGATCGTATACTGCGCATAGTTGGTGTCCTGATACTCGTCGACCAGAATGTATTGGAACTGCTCCTGATAGCGGGCCAGCACGTCGGGACAATCCCTCAACAGGATGTTGGTCTGCAAAAGCAGATCATCGAAGTCCATCGCGCCGTTGCGCTTGCAACGCTGGCAGTAGATGTTGTAGATGTTGCCGAATTCGGGGATCTGGGCTTGCCGGTCCTCGGCCGCGCAGGTCGAATTGGCCAGATAGGCGCCCGGCGTGACGAGGCAGTTCTTGGCATAGGAGATACGCGAAGAGAGCACGTTGGGCTTGTACTTCTCGTCGGGAAGGTTCAGTTCCCGGACGATGGTCTTCAGCAGGTTCTTGCAGTCGCTGGGTTCGTAGATGGTGAACGAGTCGGTGAACCCGATCTTTTCGGCGTTCTCGCGCAGGATGCGCGAAAAGACCGAGTGGAACGTACCCATGCGGATATAGCGGCTGCGGTTGTCGGGCAGCATCTGCGCGATGCGTTCGCGCATCGACTCGGCGGCCTTGTTCGTAAAGGTCAGAGCCAGAATGTTCCAGGGCTTAATGCCCTGCTCGATCATGTATGCGATGCGCGAGGTCAGCACGCGGGTCTTGCCCGACCCCGCGCCCGCGATGATGAGCGACGGCGAGTCGTAATTGACCACGGCATCCCGCTGGGCGGGGTTCAGACCTTGTAATATCGGCGATTCTTTGGATTCCATGACCGCAAAGTTAATACTTTTTTGCACGCCCTTCGGACAAAGTTCCGCCGATTTCGGAAAATTTTACCGCCGCGCCGCAAAATGGCGGACATGAAAACCCACGCTGAAATCAGTCCCCGACAGCAACGACACGCTTATTGAAACTCCACGTCGCAACTCGCCTCGAACACCTTTCCGTCATCGGCTGTCAGGCGCACGAAAAGCGTATGCTTTCCGGGCTGCGCCGGCCGGGTGACAAACCGAAAATAAAAACCCCCTCTGGGCAAAAGCGTCATATCATCCGGCGTAAGCTCCGAAATCAATTTATCGACAGGATAATATTCACCGTTCAGTTGTTCATGGTATTTTTGCGTATAGCCGCTCTGAATATAGGGCCAGGGCGTGTTGCTGGAAAAGCGCGCCAGATCGTTGAGCGACGTCCCCGCAGGATGTTCGGCATCCCAGTCGGCGGAACTCCACACCTCCAGATTGACGAAATCCCGGAAACACCGCGGGTTGAGTCCCTGATCATAAAAATAAACCCGAACCCGACGATTATAAGATACATCGTTGTGTTTTTCGCACAATTGATTATAGAAATCCTTCTTTTTACCGCTCATAGCTACATCCCATTCGCCCTCGCCAACAAAATCGACAGAATACCCCAATCCGAAATCTGTCATAGCAACGGATATTCCCCTCATATTCCCATATGAAAGTACAAATGAACGGGTGTAATAATCCTCATACGATTTGACGCAACCGACAGCCGACAAAACACACAGTAGAAGAACAAGTTTTTTCATAATCGCTACGGTTTATTATAAGTAACGATCCGAAACCACCAAGTGTAATTCTTCGTGTTCGCACCCCGCGTCTGCGAAACGGCAGCGTTATCGTCTGCCAAATAACACCCTTTCACTGCATCGAAAGCTTTGCCGGCAAAGTATCCGTCGTACTTTCCATCCCAACCCCAGTTGCAATGCAAAAGGAGAGATTTATCGACCCTCCTGCTTATGAGATTAAGCATAGAAAATCGGGATTAAGGGTTAACAGATAACAAGATAGAAAAAAACCGATGAAACCGGACTGTTTTACCCGTTTTATTTTATTAAATTTGCAATAATTTCGATGAAAAAACGTTGGAAAAACAAAATTGAAAAAACAAACAGAATAACACGACAAATACAATGAGCGAAGTCATCAACATCAAAGAACTCAACGAGCGCATCGAACGCGAATCCGTTTTCGTCGATACGCTCCGCAACGAAATGGGAAAGGTCATCGTGGGCCAGAGCCACCTGGTGGACACCCTGCTGATCGGCCTGCTGTCCAACGGACACATCCTTCTGGAAGGCGTCCCGGGACTGGCCAAAACGCTGGCCATCACCACGCTCGCCAAGGCCGTCGACGCCTGTTTCTCGCGCATACAGTTCACCCCCGACCTGCTGCCCGCCGACCTGATCGGCACGCTGATCTACTCGCAGAAGAACGAGGATTTCGTCGTACGCAGGGGTCCGATCTTCGCCAACTTCGTACTGGCGGACGAGATCAACCGCTCCCCGGCCAAAGTGCAGTCGGCGCTGCTGGAAGCCATGCAGGAGCGTCAGGTGACCATCGGCGACAACACCTATCCCCTGCCGCAGCCGTTCCTCGTGCTGGCCACGCAGAACCCCCTGGAGCAGGAGGGAACCTACCCGCTGCCCGAGGCGCAGGTCGACCGTTTCATGCTCAAGGCCAAGATCTCCTACCCCAAGAAGCAGGAGGAGCGCGACATCGTGCGCATGAACCTCTCGGGCGCCGGCATGCCCGAGGTGGGCAAGGTCATCACTCCCGAGGACATCGTCAAGGCCCGCAAGGTGGTCGAGGACGTCTACATGGACGAAAAGATCGAGAAATACATCATCGACATCATTTTCGCCACGCGCGAGCCGGCGGAGTACAACCTCCAGAAGTTGCAGAACCTGATCGCCTACGGCGGTTCGCCCCGTGCGTCGATCTCGCTGGCCAAGGCCGCCCGGGCTTACGCCTTCATCCGCCGCCGCGGCTATGTCATCCCCGAGGACGTGCGCGCCGTCTGCCACGACGTGCTGCGCCACCGCATCGGCCTGACCTACGAGGCCGAGGCCGAGAACATCACCACCGAGGAGATCATCACCGACATTCTCAACAACGTAATCGTACCCTAACGATGCAGGAAACCGAGAACGATATTCTCAAACGCGTCCGCAAGATCGAGATCAAGACCCGCGGTCTTTCCAACGAGATCTTCGCCGGAAAGTACCATACGGCTTTCCGCGGGCGGGGCATGTCGTTTTCCGAAGTGCGGGAGTACCGTGCGGGCGACGACGTGCGGGACATCGACTGGAACGTCACGGCCCGCTCGCGCAAACCCCACATCAAGGTCTACGAGGAGGAACGCGAACTGACGATGATGCTGCTGGTCGACGTGTCGGCCTCGCGCATGTTCGGTTCGACCGACCGGCTGAAAAAGAACATCATCACCGAAATCGCCGCCGTGCTGGCCTTCTCCGCCGCGCAGAACAACGACAAGGTGGGCTGCATCTTCTTTTCGGACCGGGTCGAAAAGTTCATCCCCCCGAAGAAGGGCCGCAGCCATATTCTGATGATCATCCGCGAACTGATCGGCTTCCGCCCCGAATCCGCGGGCACGAAACTCTCGGAGCCGGTGCGTTTCCTGACGAATGTCAACAAGAAGCGCTGCACGACCTTCATCCTCTCGGACTTCATGGACTCGACCGGCGACAAGTCGGCGCTGGACGACGCGCTGAAGATCGCCGGGAGCAAGCACGACCTGGTGGGCATCCGCGTCTACGATCCCCGCGAGACGGAGCTTCCCGACGTGGGCATCGTCGAGCTGAAGGACGCCGAGAGCGGCCGCAAGGTCTGGGTCGACACCTCGTCGCGGGCCGTGCGCGACCACTATGCCGCCTCGTGGCAGCGGCGCAGCGGCGAAATAGAGGCGACGCTCAAGCACAACCGCATCGACACGGCGATGATCTCGACCGACGGCGACTATGTGGCCGAATTGATAAAACTGTTCAAACAGCGATGAAACGACTCTTTGCAATAGCGCTTCTTTTCGCGGGACTCGCGGCCCGGGCGCAGGAGACGCCCACGGTCACGGCACGCGTAGAACCCGACAGCATTATGATCGGCGACCGCTTCGATTACGTCATCGACGTGGAGAAGGATCTGGTGCAGGTCGTGGAATTCCCCGTATTCGACCCCCGCGACGGCAAGATCGAGCTGGTCGAGAACTGCCCGGTCGACACGCTCGAACGCGACGGCCGGCGGCTCAAACTGCGCAAGCGCTACCGGCTGGCCGCATTCGACGAGGGCAAATACAACCTCGGCGCGGCGCAGGTGCTCTACGCCGACAAGAACATCCTCGACACGCTCCGGAGCACCGATTCGGTCTATCTGGAGGTTGCGACGTTCCAAATCGACTCCACGTCGCAGTCGATCTACGACCTGAAAGCCCAGAAAAACCTGCCGTTCCGCTTCCGCGAGGTGAGCGGCTACGTCAAGTGGGGCGTTTTCTTCCTCCTGATGCTGCTCGCGGCGGGCTATGCGCTCAAGCGTTACCTCGCCAGCCGCGGCAAGGGTTTCGGCGACCTGTTCAAACCCGCTCCGCCGCTCCCGCCGCACGTGGCGGCCATCCAGGCCCTCGAAGCGCTCCACAACCAGAAACTGTGGCAGAACAACAGGCATAAGCAGTACTATTCGGGCCTTACGGACATCCTGCGCACCTATATCGCCGCCCGCTGGGGCTTCGGCGCCATGGAGATGACCTCCGACGAGATCATCGAGACGATGCGCCCGGAGGAGCTGCCCGACAAGGCGCGGATGGACCTGACGGCGATCCTGCGCGACGCCGACCTGGTGAAGTTCGCCAAGGCGACGCCCGAGGCCGAGCAGAACGAGGCCGACTACCTCAAGGCGTACTACTTCGTCGAGGAGACGAAACCCGTCGAGGAGGAGGCTCCCGCCGAGGAAGAGTCCCCGAAGCAAAACTAAACGCGACAACGATGTACAAGTCACTCTATATCATTCTGTTTCTCTTTGCCGCCTCCGGGGTGCAGGCCCAACAGCTGCCCGAACGCTCGCTGGTGCGCAAAGGCAACCGGCAGTACAACAAGGGCAACTACGAGCAGTCGGCCGGCCGTTACGAGCAGGCCCTGCAAGCGGCTCCGGGACAGTTCGAAGCGATCTACAACCTCGGAAACGCCCTCTACAAGGCCGAACGGTTCGACCGTGCCGAGCAGACCATGCAGCAGGCCGCGGCGGACTCGCTGCGCGCGGACACGGAGCGCGCCGAAGCGTTCTACAACCTCGGCAACGCGCAGTTCAAGCAACAGAAGTATCAGGAGGCGCTCGAAAGCTACAAGCAGTCGCTGCGCCTGAACCCCTCGGACATGGAGGCCAAGTACAACTACGCCTACACCAAGCGGCTGCTCGACGAGAACAAGGACGGCGGCGGTGGCGGCGGAGATCAGAACAAGGACCAGAACCAAGACCAGAACAAGGATCAGAACCAGAACGATCAGAGTCAGCAGAACCCCGATCAGAAAGGCGATCAGAAGGACCAAAAGGGCGACCCCAAGGACCAGCAGGGCGATCAGAAACAGAACCCGCAGGAGGGCAAGGGCGACAAGGAGGACCAGGGCGACCAGCAGGGGCAGCCGACGCCTTCGGGCATCTCGCCGCAGGAACAGCAGCAGATGCTCGACGCCATCCAGGCCCAGGAGGACAAGACCCAGGAGAAACTCAAGGAGAAACAGGGCGTGGTCGTCCGCGGAAAGAAAAACTGGTAGTTTTTTAATTAAAAATGAAAAATTAAGAATTAAAAATTGAAGGCCGATAACACCATAAAGGACAAAAGCCTCGATTTTGCAATCCGGATTGTCCGGCTGTATAAGCATATTTCCGAAACGAATAACGAGTACATACTTTCGAAACAGCTGCTTAAAAGCGGAACGAGTATCGGAGCAAACGTCCGGGAAGCAATCGGAGGACAATCGAAAGAGGATTTCATCGCAAAAATGCACATTGCATTAAAGGAAGCGTATGAAACCGAATATTGGTTGGAATTGTTATACAGCACGGACTACCTGGCGGAGAACGAATTTAAAAGTATTTTTACCGATTGCCGGGAATTGACGAATATTCTTGCAAGTATCCTGAAAACAATGAAAGAGACAAAATAATTTTTAATTTTTCATTCTTAATTTTTAATTGTGTAAGCTATGCATTTTGCTTCACCATATTATCTCTGGCTGCTGACGCTGCTCGTGCCGATGATCGGCTATTACGTCTGGCGGACGTTGCAGGGCGGAGCCTCGATCCAGATTTCGAGCGTCGCCGGCGTCGTGCGCGCACCCCGGACCGTGCGCTACTACCTGCGCCACCTGCCTTTCGCGCTGCGTGCGGCGGCCTTCGCGCTGCTCGTCGTGGCGCTGGCGCGCCCGCAGGACGTCGAACAGAACGTCCGCACCAACACCGAGGGCATCGACATCATGCTGGCCATCGACGTCTCCGGTTCGATGCTGGCCCGCGACTTCAAGCCCGACCGCATCACGGCCGCCAAGGAGGTGGCCGGATCGTTCATCGCCGACCGCTACGGCGACCGCATCGGACTGGTGGCCTTCGCCGGCGAAGCCTTCACGCAAAGCCCGCTGACCACCGACCAGAGCACGCTGCAAACCCTTCTGGCCCGCATCCGCAGCGGACTGATCGAGGACGGCACGGCCATCGGCAACGGATTGGCCACGGCGATCAACCGCCTGCGCGAGAGCGATGCCAAGTCGAAAGTCATCATCCTGCTGACCGACGGCGTGAACAACCAGGGCCAGATCGCGCCGATGACCGCCGCCGAGATCGCCAAGGCGCAGGGCATCCGCGTCTACACGATCGGCGTGGGCACGGAGGGCATGGCCCCCTATCCGGCCATCGACATGTTCGGCAACCTGACGTTCGTCAACCAGAAGGTCGAGATCGACGAAAAGGTACTGAAGGCGATCTCCGACATGACCGGCGGCCGCTACTTCCGGGCCACGGACAAGGAGAAGCTGAAGGCCGTCTACGACGAGATCAACCAGCTCGAAAAGAGCAAGATCGAGGTGATGGAGCACATCTCCTACCACGAACTGTTCCTCACATGGGCGCTGGCCGCGCTGGGACTGCTGTTCGCCGAGTTCCTGCTTTCGAACCTCGTACTGAAGCGAATACCCTGACGGAACGGCGATTCCGGTCCCCGGGCAAAGTCCTCCCTTTGCCAAGGGGAGGATTCAGGAGGAAATGTCGATATTCAACGGGCACTGCAAGTGCCCTAATGCAGACCCGGCGGGTTGAATATGGGCAAAAAACAGGATACAATCCGCAGGGTCCGCATTAATTATGTTCCGTTTCGCAAATCCGCAATATCTCTGGCTGCTGCTGGCCGTCCCGGCGCTCGTCGCGCTCTACTGGCTGGCGGCCCGCAACCGCCGCAGACGGCTCGCACGCTTCGGCCGCCCCGGCATTCTGGAGGAGCTGATGCCCGAAGTATCGACCGGGCGCACGGCTTTCCGGTTCATCCTTTTCTGCGCCGCCGTCGCGCTGGTCATACTGGCTGCGGCACGCCCGCAGTTCGGTTCGAAGCTCCGCGAGGAGAAAGCCCAGGGCATCGAAATGATGCTCACGGTCGACGTTTCGAACTCGATGCTGGCCGAAGATTTCGAACCCAACCGTCTCGAACGGACCAAATACGCCATCGGCAAACTCTTCGAGGGGTTGCAGCAGGACCGCGTGGGACTGGTCGTCTTCGCGGGCGAACCCAAGGTCCAGCTGCCGATCACCTCGGACTACCGCATGGCCCGGGCCTTCGCACGGCGGATCGACCCGTCGCTGGTATCGGTGCAGGGCACGGCCATCGGCAAGGCGCTGGAACAGGCCCTGCTGGCCTTCTCGGGCGACACGGAGCAGAGCCACGGCCGCGTCATCATCCTCATCACCGACGGCGAGAACCACGACGACGACGCCATCGCCGTCGCCGAACGCGCCGCACAGATGGGCGTGAAGATCTTCACTATCGGCATCGGCACGCCCGAAGGCGCCCCGATTCAGATCGGCGGCGAATTCATCAAGGACGAGGCGGGCGAAATGGTCGTCTCAAAGCTCAACGAGGAGATGCTGGCCCGAATCGCCGCCATCACGGGCGGCGCCTACGTCCGCTCGTCGAAGCAGTCGATCGGTCTCGACGAGATCGTCAAGGCGATCAACGAGATGGAGCAGACCGAACTTTCGACGGTCCGCTTCGAGGAGTTCAACGAGCAGTACCAATACCTGCTCATCGCGGCGCTGGTCCTGCTGCTGTTGGAATTCGTCGTACTCGACCGCCGCAACCCGCTGCTGGCGCACCTGAACATTTTCCGCGAGAAATAGCCGCGCCGCGGAGTGTGGCAGCGGCTTTGCAAGGTTCCGTCACAACCCCAGAATAACGGCCCATGTCCCTCGAAAACACCCCTGCCGCACGCATTTCGGCCCTCGCGGCGGCCCAGAAAACCTACTTCCGCTCGGGAGCGACGCTCTCCGAGGCGTTCCGCCGCACGATGCTCCGGCGTCTGGACGCGGCGCTCGCGAACTGGGAGAAACGCCTCTGCGACGCCCTGTGGACGGACCTGCACAAATCCCCCGAGGAGGCTTACCTCACCGAAATCAGCATCGTCCGGGGCGAAATCCGCAGCCACCTGCGCCACCTCGGCAGATGGATGCGCCCCGCGCCGCGCCCCACGCCGCTCAAACTCCTGCCCGCGAAAAGCCGGATCGTCTCCCAGCCGCTCGGGCAGGCGCTTATCGTCGCACCGTGGAACTATCCCGTGCAGCTGCTGCTCAACCCGCTGGTCGGAGCCATCTCGGCGGGCTGCACCGCCCTGCTCAAACCCTCTCCCTACACCCCGAACGTCGCCGAGGTCCTCGAGGGGATGATCGCCGAGATCTTCGACGAGGAGTACGTCGCCGTCGCGCAGGGCGGCCGCGAGGTCAACACCCTGCTGTTCGGCATGCGCTGGGACGTGATCTTCTTCACGGGAAGCCCCGCGCTGGGACGGATCGTGATGACCGCCGCGGCCCGCAACCTCACGCCCGTCGTGCTGGAACTGGGCGGCAAAAGCCCCTCGATCGTGGACCGAGGCGCCGACATCGAGGTCGCGGCGCGCCGCATCGCCTGGGGCAAGACCCTCAACGCCGGGCAGACCTGCATCGCACCCGACTACCTGCTGATCCACCGATCGCTGCAAGACGAGTTCTCCCGAGCCTTCGCCCGCGCCCTGCATCGGCTTCACGGCGACGACGCGCAGCAAAGCCCCCACTACGGTCGGCTGGTCAACGACCGGGCTTTCGGGCGCGTAACGAGTTATCTCGCGCAGGGGAAAATCCTTGTCGGGGGCCGCACCGACCCCTCCGACCGCTATATCGAGCCGACGCTGCTCGCGGAGGTCGACCCCGGCGCGCCCGTGATGCAGGAGGAGATCTTCGGTCCGGTCCTGCCGATGCTCCCCTTCGACGACATCGGCGAAGCCGTGGCGCTGATCAACGACCGCGAAAAACCGCTGGCGCTTTACTACTTCGGACCCGAAAAGACGGGCCGCGAAGTCCTGCTGCATACCTCCTCGGGCGGCGCGTGCATCAACGACACGATCATGCAGATCGCCAACGACCGCCTGCCGTTCGGCGGCGTGGGCAACTCGGGCATGGGCCGCTACCACGGCCACGACAGCTTCGACGCCTTCTCCCTCCGCCGCGGCGTGGTCGAGTCTCCGGCGCGGCCCGACCTGCCGCTGCGCTACCCGCCCTACAAGGGGTTCCGGTGGGTGAAGAAGATACTATAAGGAATTAAAAATGAAGAATTAAGACTGTCTCTTATACACAT
>ERZ1694708.870-NODE-870-length-10947-cov-5.764322_pt1 | contig 10947 bp, 9 predicted proteins | sample MGYA00581714_ERZ1694708 | MGnify/ENA primary metagenome ERZ1694708 (study PRJEB42213, sample SAMN07424259) | human gut metagenome | biome: ENVO:00009003; feature: ENVO:2100002; material: ENVO:00002003 | host: Homo sapiens | place: USA | collected 2014 ...
GCGAGCGTCGGCAGCGTCAGATGTGTATAAGAGACAGATCTCCCACATTCTCGCCGGACGGAACAAACCGGGATTCGATTTGCTGCAGAAGATTCTCCGGAGGTTTCCGCGTGTCAATCCGGACTGGCTGCTGCTCGATTCCGAACAGATGTATCGAACCGAAAATCCGGAAAGCTCTTCTTCAACGAGCGGAACAGACGCTGGAAACAGCCGGACTAACGTCGGACTGTTCGGGACGGAGCCGGAACAGAGATCGAACACCGCCGGCTCGGTCGCTCCATCGACACAAACGACCGAGAACGACAACGAACTGTCGAAGCAAACCGATACGGTTCTTCAAACCCTCGCCGGCAATGACCGGAATCCCGTCGTGCGCGTTATTTTGGTCTATGCCGATCACTCGTTTGAGGCCCTGACACTGCATAAACCGTAACCCGGCGGTCTATTATAAATCGGCCCAAAAGCGGACTTCGAAAAAATTCCCATATTTCGTTTCAAGCGAACGGCCGAGAAGGAGGATCCCATCTGCGCAATCATTGAAAGACGGCGTCGTTATTTTCCAACAAATCGGCTCTCCTCTTATCAAATTCCGTTTCAGGCCGTTCTGGAGCCTACGACGGCGTTTCTGCAACATTATACCCAGTGCAGCACACAACAGAAACTATACAAAATATATGGATATGTAATTTGCGTTTTACCGGCAACCCTTTTCATTGGGTCGCCGGTTTTTTATGTTTGTTAATTTGAAATTAACGAGAATAATATTTAATTTAGTTCTATAAAATGGGTTTAGAATAATTTATCAGCCCCGCTCAATGTGAATATACTACCGGCTTTTAATTTCTTTTTAAGCGGTACACGTCGGGATTTTCTAAAATAAAGTTTGCTCGGCACTCGACTTATTCGTATATTTGCAAAAGGCGAATTTGCGTGCGGACAGGTTACATGCCGTAAAACGATGTTTTGTTGGCGGCCGGATGTCTTTTCGCCGGATATTCGAAGCTGCCGGTATCGGCTCGAACCCGAATCGCGTTCGTTCCCGACTTTTGCCGGCAGGAAGAACAAGACCGATAATAAAACCTTATAAGAAATGTCAGAGATTACAAAATTAGAACCGAAGCTCGTCTGGGAGCTGTTCGATGCCATTACGCGGGTGCCGCGTCCCTCCAAGAAAGAGGAAAAGATCCGGGAGTTCCTCGTGGATTTCGCAAAAAAACACAACATCGACTATCAGACCGACGAAACGAGTAATGTCGTGATGCGCGTACCCGGTACGAAAGGGTATGAGAACCGTCCCTGCGTCATTCTTCAGTCCCATATGGATATGGTGTGCGAGAAAAATTCGGACACGGCGTTCGACTTCGACAAGGATCCCATCCGCACGAAGATCGTCGATGGCTGGGTGAAGGCCGAAGGTACGACGCTCGGTGCCGACGACGGTATCGGTATGGCGGCAGCCCTTGCCGCGCTGCTCGATCCTGCATTGGAACACGGTCCCCTGGAGGCGCTGTTCACGGTGGATGAAGAAACCGGTCTTACCGGTGCTTTCGGATTGGGTAAAGGAATGCTTACGGGCCGTTACCTGGTGAACCTCGATTCCGAGGATGAAGGCGAAATTTTCATCGGCTGCGCCGGCGGCGTTGATACGCTGGCTACGTTCCGTTATAAGACGGAGGCCGCACCTGAAGCCCACGTCTTTTTCCGGGTTCGGGTATCCGACCTTTCGGGCGGACACTCCGGCGACGATATCGATAAGGGCCGTATGAATTCCAACAAACTGGTCGCACGGTTGTTGTGGAACGGCGCCCAGCGTTTCGGATTGCGCCTGAGCCGTTTCGACGGCGGCAACCTGCGCAATGCCATTCCGCGCGAGGCGTATGCGGTTTTCGCCGTGCCGAGCGGTTCGAAAGCCGGCTTCGAGGCTTTCTACAAGGAGTTTGCCGGGGAACTTGCAGCCGAAGCCAAGTTCCGGGAACCGAATTTCAAGATCGGAATCGAAGAGGTTCCGGCCGCATCGGTGATCGATGCGGCGACCCAGCGCAACTTGCTTTACGCGCTCGTAGGACTGCCCAACGGAGTGATCGAGATGTCGCTGGCCATGCCGGGACTTGTCGAAACATCGACCAACCTCGCTTCGGTGAAATTCGAAGGGGACGACCGGATCGTCGTGACCACTTCGCAGCGCTCCTCGGTGGAGAGTGCCAAGGTCTATGCGTCGCAGATGATCGAATCGGTGTTCGCTTTGGCGGGCGCCGAGGTGTCGCATTCGGAGGGTTATCCCGGCTGGGCGCCCAATCCCCAGTCTAAACTGTTGGAAATCACGGTTGCCAGCTATGAGAAACTTTTCGGTGTGAAGCCCAAGGTGCGTGCGATCCATGCCGGTTTGGAGTGCGGCTTGTTCCTCGAGAAATATCCGCATCTGGAGATGGTTTCGTTCGGTCCGACGCTGCGCGGCGTCCATTCGCCCGACGAGCGGCTCGAAATCGCAACGATTCCCAAGTTCTGGGATCTGTTGGCCGATATCCTGAAAAAAGTCGAGTAAGTTTCTGCGTGGAATATTGATTCCCGAATCATATCGTCTGGTCGATCAAGTCATTCATTTGATAATGAATGACTTGATTTTTTGATTATACGGATCGTAGGAAGATGGTTTACACGGGTAATTCGGGATGATATTCTCGATCTTTTTTTATTGTCAAAGGCCGGATACTCTGTATTTTATGACAATGAAAACCGATTGTTCGACAGGTTTGTACGGGTATTTGTGCTGCGCCTGCCTTCCGGCGAGGTGCAACGAAGGCAGAAGCTCGGAGAACGGAGCCTTGCGGGATACGCAGGACACCGGCGATTTTTCGATTATCCGAATGGAAAGCGTATAACGTACTGAATATACACAGCGAAAACGACCGTGATGCCGTGCGATTTGAGAAAGCCCATTCAGAGCATCGGATTTCCAGATTAAAATTGCTCGCCGCTATCGAACGGGATAGAATGGACCGGTTGCGAAAAAAAATTAGGAAAGATAATTTCGGGGGATCGGTATCCAAACCAATCCTTAATCACAAAATGATTCAATATTGGTATTATGTTAAATTATATAAGAAATTTCTTGCATCGGCCAATATGTCGGCATTTACGCCGATGATTATATAATGATTTATAAAACAGGTATTATCCGTGATTTCTTTGTGTTTTGCCGAAGGCAAATATGCTCGATGCAGGAAAGTTTTGTAATGTTGCGGACCGATCGATCTTTGATATGGATGTGGACAATTCGTGCGGATGTCGTTAATTTTAGTAAATTTGCAGGTAAATATATTTGTCTATGTTTCGAAAAATCGCCATATTTTCGCTGATAATACCGTGGTTGCTTTTCAGCGGCTGTGCGTCCCGACCCGCCGACGAGCGGCCGACGATCTTCGTATCGATTCTTCCTTTGCGCGGGATCGTCTCCGAAATCGTCGGCGATGACTTTCGGGTCGAAGTGCTCGTTCCGCCCGGTATGAACCCGGAAAGTTTCGAGCCGACACCCCGGCAGATGATCGATCTGAATCGTTCGCAGTTGATATTCAATATCGGTTGGATCGATTTCGAGCAGAATATGCTGTCCAAGATCGAGGACCGTCGAAAAGTAATCGACCTGCATCGTGGTATAGAGCCGATTGCGGGCAGTTGCTCCCATGCGGACGCGGAGAAAGAGCATCGGCACGGCGTCGATCCCCACATTTGGACCTCTCCGCGCGAATTGCGCACTATGGCCGATAATGCTTATCGGGCGATTCACGAGCTGTATCCTGATTCTACCGTATATGCGGTTAATTATCAGCGTCTTGCCGATAAATTGCAGGCTCTCGATGATTCTGTTGCCGAACGGCTGAAGCAGAGCGGAGTACCCTATTTCATGATTTACCATCCGGCCCTGACCTACTATGCCCGTGCCTATGGAATCGATCAGGTTGCCATCGAGCAGGACGGCAAGGAGCCTTCGGCCAAGCGCCTGGCCCGGCTTATCGAGCAGGCTCGCCGGGACAGTATTCGTGTCGTATTCTACCAGAGCCAGTTCCCGGCTTCCACCGTCGAAGTGATCGCCGAAGATATCGGGGCGCAGAGCGTCCGGATCGATCCGCTGGCCGAGGATGTCGTCGGCAATATTTCCTATATTACGGATCTCATAACTGCCGAACGTCTATGAAAACTCCGCTCGTTTCGCTTCGCCGCGTCAGCGTGTCGTACGATGGTCACGATGCGCTCAAAGAGGTCGATTTGGATATTTATCCCGATGATTTTCTCGGTATCATAGGTCCTAACGGCGGAGGTAAAACTACGCTTGTCAAGGCCATCGTGGGAACGATCCCCTATCGTGGTACGATCTCCTATTCACCGCAGTTGTTTCGGGGAAAGGAGCGGTTGATCGGCTACATGCCCCAGCAATCGATCTTCGACCGGAGTTTTCCGATTTCGGTGCTCGAAGTGGTGATGTCGGGGCTTCAGGGGCAAAGGGGTTTCCATGCCCGCTATGCGTCCGGGGATCGAGCGAAGGCACAGGAGCTGCTGCGGACGGCCGGTATCGACGGGATCGCCCGCAAACCTATCGGCGAGATTTCCGGCGGTCAGATGCAGCGGGCGTTATTGTGTCGGGCGGTGATTTCGGATCCTAAATTGTTGATTCTGGACGAGCCGGCCAATTTTGTGGACAATCGTTTCGAAAACGAGCTCTATCGGATGCTCGCCGAGTTGCACGGACGAATGGCGATCGTAATGATTTCGCACGATCTGGGGACGATTACGAGTGTCGTGCGAAATATCGTTTGTGTGAATCGTTATGTCCACCGGCACGATTCGAACATCATCACCGAGGAGCAGCTCCGCAATTACGACTGCCCTATTCAGCTTATTTCCCACGGCAAGGTGCCGCATACGGTGCTTGCATCGCACCCGCACGACTGTTGTCCGCATACCCGTACGGAGGAGTAGCCCGGCTTTTCCGGCACCTTTCCTCTGACTGATAGTCCTCCCCGATTCGGAATCGCGCCGCATAAAAGCGGATTGATATTCCGAATCGGGGCTGTCGTATTTGTAAAGTTTCGGAGTTTTTTCTATCTTCGAAGAAGGAACGGCGAAGACGCACAAGCAGGAATATAAACCCCTAAATAGATCGGCTATGAAAAGAATCGGATTATTGCTGGCTATGCCGCTTGCAGCGGCCGGCCTTTTTTTCGGCGGTTGCCGCGAAGCGAAAAAGAAAAACTGCCGGGAACTGTTCTATCGGCATTATGAGGCGCAGGTCAAGGGTTTTATGCGTGCGACACCCGATGCCAACCCCCTCCTTTCCCGGAAAGTCGCGGAATATATGCTAAACCGTATGTTCGAACTCGACACTGCGTTTGTCTGCCTGGAGGGAGAAGCGCTGGAGGCTTTTCAGCGCAAATACGGTCGGCTTCTGCAAAGGGAGTATGACAGTGTGGTCGCCGTGTATGGCGATTGTCGCGGTCGCTTCGAAAAATGTTATGATGAGAATATCAAGGGCTTTATGCGTACGATGCTCGATACGGATACGGTCCTTGCCCGGAAAAGAGCCGCATTCGCCCTGAAACGGGCCTATGAAATAGATTCGGCTTTCGTCTGGATGGAAGGTGCGCAGCTTACGGAATTTCTGGACAGCATCCGTCTTGTAATTCGGGAGGAGATCGCTCGCATTCGGTAGAGATGCCGGTTCCGATGTAGGACAAAAACGATGCACCGACGCTTTTCCGCACTTACAACCGGCTCGGCACGACACGTGTCAGTGAAATAAACTAACACTTAAAACGCTGCGATTATGAAATGGCTTTATTACACAGTGCTGCTGCTCGCCTGCTGCCGTATGGCGGGGTGCGGCAGCGACAAGGATTCGGTATCGGTCCTTCCTTCGGACCCTCCAGCACCGGAGGAGCCGGAGTATGTGGACCCGACGGCCGGATTCAGGGAAGTAGGACCCTGGGGAAGTATGGAGGATATGATTCCTGATGAACACCCGGACTCCGAATTTTCTCAATGTTACTACAATTATTTTTGCCTGTGCAATAAGAGCAGCCATACCCTGACCGTAGCGGTTTCTTCAAAATGGAAAAATATAGGTGGGTTTTTACGACCGGGAACAAAATATACCCGTAATTTCGGACAGGAAGTTTTCGGCACTTATCGGGATGGTCCTATCGAATCGTTCGACGATATCAAAAGCATCAAAGTCGTCTATGATGAATATTTGGACGATGTTGCGAATATGGATTTCTTTTATTCGATATCCGAACGCTATCTGTTCCCCTCCGAGGATGATTTTGCGGGGACGATTGGCGACGAGAACGAATGGATCTTCGAAAAATTCACCGACCGTCGTTTGCGCTGGGTCTATATCTTCACCGACGAAGATTACGACCGGGCCAAAGCCATGTACGACGAACGTATGGCCAATTTCGGAAATGGCGAAAAGTAGCTCCCGGATTCTCTGAGCGAAAGGAGCCGTAGCATTGCGTTTGCGGCTCCTTCCCCTCCCCTCCTCGCTGTCCGGCAGACAGAGTAGTGCCTCGTTCCGGGAAGAGTGGTGTGCCGGATCAACAAAATGTATTCCGGCATATATGCGTCCGTTGACTTGCCGCCATTGTTTGTTGTCGTACCTGTTGCCTGCACATTGGGCGGCGATGCCGGCCGCAGGATCCCGATCGTTTGTGGACATAAAAAATACTTACGGAGTTGCCCCCGTAAGTATTCGAGTATGATTCGGGATAATTTTCTATTTGTTGATCTCGCTCAACTTTTCGAACAATTTGCCGAACGAAGCCTCGATTTCGCGGCGCAGCGCTGCAAAGTGCTTGCGCACCAGCGAAGGATTATGTGCATCGGCCGGATTGTTGGCCTTGACGAAAAGCGCGTTGCGAAGAGCCACGCCCTCCTGCATCACTTCGAAAATCTCTTTCTCTTTGGTCGGCTGGAAGCAGATCGCCATGTCGCAGTCGAACACGAGTTCCTCCAGACGGTAGTCGATCTCTTTTTTCAGCATTCTTAAATTTGCCATATCTCTATTCGGTTTTTAATATAATTATTTCTGTAAAAAATCATACACGGATCCACGTACCTCTCTCCGCCTTGTCGGAAGCGTTGCTGCATCTGCCTGTTGTAAAAATTAAAAGAGTGCGAACAGTTGCCAACCCTTGATGTTTGTTTTCCTCTTTCCGGACAGATCCGCACTCGAATATCTCCTATCCGTTTTTCGGCCGTCGGCTGTTTGCATCAGTCCGAGCCGGCTTACCTGCCGCAAAGAAGAACTGCATCCTATCCTCTGCAAAGATAAAAAAATCTTCCGGAAATCGAGTGCAGTCAGATCACAAAATTCAATTACATCCGCTCCGGTACGTCGATTCCGAGCAGCGCCATGGCCAGACGGATCGTGCGGGCCACCTGTTCGGCCAGGCGCAGCCGCATGTCGCGGGTCGTCGTACACTCCTCTTTGAGGATCGAATGGTCGTGGTAGTAGCCGTTGAACGATTTGGCCAGTTCGTAGGCGTAAGCGCCGACGATCGACGGAGCGAAATTCGCGGCGGCGGCCTGTACGGTCGCCGGATATTCGGTCAGCGCCTTGATCAGTTCGATCTCTTCGGGCAGGAGCGCCGCAGCTTCGTCCTGGGTGCGGAAATCGATCCCCGCCTCCTCTGCTTTGCGCAGGACCGAGCGGATGCGTGCATGCGTGTACTGGATGAAAGGACCTGTATTGCCGTTGAAGTCGATCGATTCGCGGGGGTCGAACAGCATCGTCTTCTTGGGATCGACCTTCAGGATGAAATACTTGAGGGCTCCTAACCCGACCATCGATGCGATGGCGTCGGCTTCCTGCGCGGTGCAGCCGTCCAGTTTGCCCAATTCGTCCGACATCTCGCGGGCGGTCGATACCATGTCGGCGATCAGATCGTCTGCATCGACGACCGTTCCCTCGCGGGATTTCATCTTGCCTTCGGGCAGCTCGACCATGCCGTAGGAAAGGTGGTAGATGTGGTCGCTCCATTCGTCGTATCCCAACTTCTTGAGGATCAGCTTGAGCACCTGGAAATGGTAGTTCTGTTCGTTGCCCACTACGTAGATCATTTCGTCCAGCCGGTTCTCCTCGAACCGGCGGAACGCCGTGCCGAGATCCTGCGTCATATAGACCGATGTGCCGTCGCCGCGCAGCAATAACTTCTGGTCGAGTCCGTCGGCCGTGAGGTCGATCCAGACAGAACCGTCCTCCTTGCGGAAGAAGATACCCCGGGCGAGTCCCTCTTCCACCAGGCTCTTGCCCAGCAGGTAGGTTTGCGATTCGTAATAGACCTTGTCGAAATCGACGCCCAATGCCTTGTACGTCACGTCGAAGCCTTCATAGACCCACCCGTTCATGGTTTCCCACAGCGAATATATTTCCGGGTCTTTGGCCTCCCAGCGGCGCAGCCACTCCTGCGCCTGTCGCATGATCGGAGCGTTTTTCTTGGCCTCCTCCTCGCTTTGCCCGGCGGCGACGAGCTCCTTGATCTGGGCTTTGTAGTGCTTGTCGAATTCGACGTAATATTTACCGACAAGGTGGTCGCCTTTCATCCTCGACGAGGCGGGCGTTTCGCCGCCGCCGTAGAGTTTCCAGGCCAGCATCGACTTGCAGATGTGAATACCGCGGTCGTTCACGAGGTTTACCTTGATGACCTTGTTGCCGTTGGCTTTCAGGATCTGCGCGACGGAGTATCCCAGCAGGTTGTTGCGGATGTGTCCCAGGTGAAGGGGCTTGTTGGTGTTGGGCGAGGAGTATTCGATCATTACGGTACGGCCCGTCGGTGCGGCCTGCCCGAAGGTGTCGTTTGCCGCGACCTCCCGGAAGCGTGCGGCCCAGAATGCACTGTCGAGCGAGAGATTCAGGAATCCCTTGATTACGTTGAACGCCTTGATTTCCGGCGTATTGGCCACCAGGTATTCGCCGATCTCCGTCGCCGTGGCTTCGGGCGACTTGCGGCTGGCTTTGAGCAGGGGGAACACCACGAGCGTATAGTCGCCCTCGAACTCTTTGCGGGTTTTCTGAATCTGCAACGGAGCTCCGGCATTCCCGTAGAGGGTGCTTACCGCCGCTGCGACTTTATCCGTAAGAAACTGTTCAATATTCATCGTATGTCGAATTTGGGTGCGAATTTACGCTTTTTATCCGAATAATCCGCGTCGTCGCCTCTCAATAATGCGTCGGATAGCGAATTGCATCCGTCGATTTTCGGAAAATTGCAAACTATTGTTATATTTGCAAACCGTATAGGCTGTCCCCGCAGCGTCCGAACGGTTCGGCGTTGTTGCGTCGTGCGATTCCCTGTCCGAAAACAATCCGGGCCGGATTCGTCCGCCGGGGTCGAAGGCCGGAGCCATCCGGCCCGGCTTTCGGTATGGACCGCCTTTCGTTTTTTTATTTTTTCATAGCATGGAAATATTCATAATCCTCCTGCTGATCCTGCTCAACGGTCTGTTCGCCATGTCGGAGATCGCCCTGATCTCGGCCCGCAAATCGAACCTTACGGCGCAGGCCAAGCAGGGCAACAAACGGGCTCGCCAGGCCCTCAAGCTGGCGGAAGATCCCAACAAATTTCTTTCGACCGTCCAGATCGGTATTACTCTGATCGGTATTTTGACCGGTATTTATTCGGGGGCGGCCATCGCCGACGACCTGCGGGAAGTCTTCGTCCGCTGGGGAGTTCCCTATGCGGCTCCCGTAGCGCAGACGCTCATCGTGATCGTGGTGACCTATCTGACTATCGTGTTCGGAGAGTTGATTCCCAAGCGTATCGGTATGACGGCCGCCGAGCCGGTCGCCAAACTCGTGGCCGGCCCTATGAAGGTGCTGTCGGTCGTCGCCTCCCCTTTCGTATGGCTCCTTTCGAAGAGCATCGAGGGCATTTCCCGTCTGTTCGGGCTGCGCGATACCGACAGTCCCGTAACGGAGGCCGAGATCAAGTCGATCGTGCAGGAAGGCGCCGAGGACGGAGCTGTGCAGGCTGTCGAGCAGAAGATCGTCGGCCGTGTCTTCTCGTTGGGTGACCGCAGCGTGGAGTCGATCATGACCCACCGCAGCGACATCGCATGGCTCGATGTGAATATGTCTGTGGATGAGATCCGCGACCTCGTTCGTCGGGAGCCTCACGGACGCTATCCCGTCGGCGAAGGATCGCTCGACCGGCTGGTCGGCGTCGTCTATCTGAAGGATCTTTTTTCGCATATCGGGGACCCCGGATTCTCGCTGCGGCAGATTCTCTCTCCTGTCAAGCTGTTCCACGAGGGAGCGGAGGTGTATATGGCGCTGGAACAGTTGCGGACCGAGCAACTGGGTTATGGCATCGTTTGCGACGAGTTCGGCGTCACGCAGGGTATCGTGACTCTGAAAGATATTTTCGAAGCCCTTGTAGGCGAGCTGCTCGAAGATCGTGAAGAGCCGGATATCGTCGTGCGCGAGGACGGCAGCGTGCTGGTGGACGGGCAGTGTTCGTTTTACGATTTTCTGGCCCATTTCGGATTGGAGGATGTCTATTCTTCGGCCGAATACAATACGATCAGCGGTTTGATTCTGGATGAGCTGGAACATATTCCGCACAGCGGGGAATACCTTCAATGGGAGTGTTTCCGGCTCGAAGTCGTGGATATGGACGGAGCACGCATAGACAAGGTGCTGGCGACGATGATCGACACGTCCGATAATAAAAATAAATAGAGCCTTCCCGTGCGGAGTTTGTTTTTGATGCCATGAAGATTGCCGACATAGAATTGGGTGACCGCCCGCTGTTCCTGGCTCCGATGGAGGATGTGACCGATCCTTCGTTCCGCTATATGTGCAAGCGGTTCGGTGCCGACGTGGTATATACCGAGTTTATCTCTTCGGACCTGTCTCTTATACACATCTGACGCTGCCGACGATCGCATAAG
>ERZ1694708.871-NODE-871-length-10943-cov-4.845151_pt1 | contig 10943 bp, 6 predicted proteins | sample MGYA00581714_ERZ1694708 | MGnify/ENA primary metagenome ERZ1694708 (study PRJEB42213, sample SAMN07424259) | human gut metagenome | biome: ENVO:00009003; feature: ENVO:2100002; material: ENVO:00002003 | host: Homo sapiens | place: USA | collected 2014 ...
TCTACACTTATGCGATCGTCGGCAGCGTCAGATGTGTATAAGAGACAGGCCCATGCGGCGTACCAGCGACTCGTTGAGCACAATGTCCTGATAAGATTGCAGCGTGCATTCACCAGCCAGCAGGGTAAGTCCATAGAAGCGGAAGAAGTCATCTCCGCCCAGATAGAGGTTGATGGGTAACGGAGCGTCCGGCTGATGTTCCGCCCCCTCCCAGCTGAATATTTGTCCGATGGCTTGCGGACCTTTGGAAACCAGGGGATAATAGGCTGTAGGAAGCACTTCCGTAATCAGAGGCAGGCTTTTCAGCTTCGCTTCGAAAGGATAAGTGTCGACCGCTGTCTCAATGGCAAAGAAAGCCCGGTTCTCCAACTCCATACCCAGGTCGTGCTGACGAAGGTAATCCAACTGGCGGTTCATCAGTAGCGTACCCGTAACGAACAACATACACACGAATAGTTGGAACACCAGGCTGCCTCTGCGCAATGCGGAGCGTAGGCGATGGTGGCCGACTGTGCCGGTCGAACGGCCGAAGGCTTGTTGCTGCATACGGTAGATGAATCCAAGGGCCACAACAAGCAGCACCAGCATCATCAAGCCCAGAAAAGCCATTGCTTCGCCATAGAGTACCGTGTGGGTGATGTCTATTTCTGCCAACTGGATGAAGGAGGTAAACAACAGTTCCATCAGAATCATGCCCACAAATAAGGCAGAAAGCATCAGCATCAGGAATTCCACTCCCAGCATCCACACCAGCGAACGGAGCGACGCACCATGCACCAGCCGGAGTGCCATTTCGCGTTGGCGTACCTGCATGCGGTTGACAAACATGGTGAGGTAATTGATCAGGGCACATACGATGACCAGCACACCCACCAGCGAGAAATAGACAATATAACGGAAGGTAATGCCTCCCTTGCGGCTGTCACGGAAATCCTTGGTGTAACGCAGTTCTGTCAGCGGAGTCAGAGACAGGCGTTCAATCCCGGTGTGGCGCGCTTCGGTCGGATGAATCAGTTCATGCGGCAAGGAGGCGGTCATCTTGTCCTGTAATCCGACAACGTCCGTACCTTCCTTCAGCTTCAGTACGATGGTCCACAGATGATACCACCAGTTGTTCCTTCCGCTGCTCATTTCCTGCATCAGTGCGAAGGGATAGTTTGTGTGGCGGCAGTCCACCCTGACTACGGCCCCTATCTTTTTCTTCCCGTCCCACTTCGTGTCTACCTCTTTGCCCAGCGGACTTTCCTTGCCAAACCATTGCCTGGCAGCTTCTTCGGTAATGGCCACCTCGTCGGAATGTCTCTGCATGAAGTTAAAGCTACCGTCCACCAATTGTGCATCAAGCAGCTGTACCCAGGTACTGTCTGCCGACGATACATTGACTTTCCGTTCCACTCCGTCCACTTGAACCCTTTCGTTCGTAATCCAGAAATAGGCGGCGGACTCCACTTCGGGATAATGCTCCGTCAGGTAAGCGGCCATCGGTACCGGAAGCCTTTCGGTCATCTTTCCAGCCTTGTAACCGTCATTCACCCTTACCACATAGAGGCGGTCGGCATCACGGCGAAAGCTATCGTAAGTCATCTCGTAGTGTATCCAAAAGGCCGACAACGCGAAACAGACGAATCCGACTGCCAACCCCAAAACACTGACGACAGTCTGCATACGGTACTTCAACAGATTCCGCCAAGCTATTTTCAAATAATGTATAATCATATATTTCTTTTATTTTTTAGTTGAGCAGGTATCAGATACCAGTAGACCAGAGCCATCGTTTTTAACTTTTAATTTTTACTTTCTCAAAACACCAGCTCTTCCGCATCGCCAAAGTTATCATATCCTGTCGTAATCACCCAATCGCCTGGCTTCAGACCTTCGGTGATTTCATACTGTACAGGATTCTGCCTGCCGATGGTGATGGGAACTTTCACCGCACGGGTCTTGTCGGCATTCAGCTTATAGATCCAGTTTCCACCCGTCTGCTGGTAGAAATTACCGCGGGAAACCACCAAGGCCTTTTCCGGCTGTCCCAGTTCAATCTGTACCCTGAAACTCTTTCCCAGACGGACATTCTCCGGCAGGCTGTCCGTAAATACCAGATCCACTTCAAACATACGGTCCTTCACTTCGGGTACCACTTTTGTAACCTTCAGCGGATATTTCCGGTTCTGGTAAGAAATGGTGGCAGGAAGTCCGGTGGTAACCCGGTCGATGTAATACTCGCTGAGCGATGTATGTATCTTGAACTGATCCATCACCTTCACTTCGGCAATGTTTTCTCCGGCAACCACTTTCTGACCGGGAGCCACTTTCACGAAGCTCAGTTGTCCGTCAATCGGGGCACGTACCACCAGTTCCTCTACCCGGTTCTGGCTCCGTTCCATCTTCTTGTACTCCCGCTCCAGATCATTACAGAGCAGTTCTTTCCGGATAACCGTCATGGCCGAGTCACTGCGCAGGCTCTGCAGCTTCAACCGGGTGGATGCCGTCTTGTACCTGGACTCATCTTCCGAAACCTCCAGCTGCGCCTTGCTACGGATGCCCATCGAATACTCTTCTTTTTCAAGGGTATAGCTCTTGCGGATCTTATTCAATTCGTATTCCGCTTCCAGTGTCTGCTGTTTCAGAGTCAGACTCTTCTGTTCCATTTCCAACTGCTTCTCCCGGTAAGAAATACGCTGTTTCTCCCATTCATCCCGCTGGTCTTCTATATCACGCATCAGGTTCGGATTGGTAAGCACCAGAATGGTGTCTCCCTGCTTCATCAACCGGCCTTCCTCGGCCACAATACGATGTACATTCCCCTCTTCACGGGTATTGACGATGATTGTCATGATCGGTTGTACAATGCCTTCCACGTCTACATATTCCATAAAATCGGCATCACGTACTTCAGCAATCTGCACATTCTCCGGTTTGATGCGTAACCGACGGGGTCCTGCTGCCAGCACAATGACATAAACCAGTCCGGCAAGCAGGACTGCACCGCCTATCAGGCTATAGCGGTAACGGATGTACCACGGTTTTTTCTTCAATCTGATATCCATAGTCGTTGATTTTTGTTTCTGGTTAGAGGTCGGCCGGAAGATTATGCCACAACGGCCGGTCGTGTTCGAAATCATATTGGGTCATGCTCCGCAAGCCGTAATACAGAGTCCAGTACGTCTGCATGGCGGCCATGTAGTTTCTGCGGGCCGAATCTTTCTCGGTTGTGGCGGCATTGAGGTCGAGTATCGTCGATTTTCCCAGCAAGTACAGACGCAAAGCCACCTCATAACGTTTCTGTGCCGTACGGTCCGTCTTGGCGGCTACAAGAACCTGACGCCCCTGCAGATTGAACTGACGCACCATCTTTCGTACATTCAGTTCAAAATCGGTTATCCCTTGCGCCACCTGGGTCTCAACCAGTTCCACCTGCGATTTGGCTACACGCACCTTGCCTTTTCCCCGCCCCCAATCCAGAATAGGGATAGCAATGGAAAGACTGACATACTGCTGGTCGAGCGGATTACGGTACGATTCCTTGAACTTGTCTGCCGTCTGTGACAGGCCGAACTGCAGATACAAATCGGCTTTCAGTCCCCGTGAAGCCCGTGCCGAAGCCAGCTGGCTCCGGCTTTCCAGGCGGAGACGCTGATACATATCCATGTCCGGGCTGTTGGCGTATGCCTGCCGTAGAGCCTCATCCAACGCAATCTCAAAAGAAGGAATGCTGTCGGAAGGCAACACTTCTATCGTTACATCTTCCCGTATGCCCAGAAAAGAGCGGAAGGTAAGCATGGCATCCTCTACTTCCATACGGGCCTGCATAAAGTTGGTCTCTTCATTCAGCCTGTTCACCTCCAGCTGCAGCATCTCGTTTTCGGTAATGCTCCCTATGTTATAGCGCCCGCGTGCATAACGGTACAGGGTATCGGCCGAAGCATAATTCGATCCGGCAATATCAAGGTTGGTCTGGGCTGTTGCCAGCTGATAAAACAGCTCGCAGGTTTTCGAAGCGATAAGCTCCAGCGTCTCCGCATAACTTTTCCCGGCCTCACGGAAACGCACCGGTTCAATGCGTTTGTCCCATTTCAGGTAATTGTAACCGAAAACAGACTGGCTGTAGCCTATAGAGAAAGGTTGGGTATTATACGCTGTCGACCCGTTGCCCAGTTCATCCATACGCTGTACGGAAGTCTGCACAAAGAAATTACCTCCCGTCAGTGGAACATTCTGACTTATTTCAAGTCCCATATCGGTACTGAGCTGGTTCTGGCGGATAAACAGTTCCGTTCCGTCGGGCTGGGTCACCTTGTTTATCTGACGGTTCAGATAGGGATTGGAAATCAAGGAAACCGAAGGCAGGTAATTGGCCCGGAACGAACGGTAGTTCCAATAAGCGGCCCGATAAGTATGCCGTGCAGCCTGCGCCTCGGGCGAGCGCTCCTGTGCCAATGCAATGGCACTGTCGAGTGTAAATACCTGCTTGTCCGTCTGTGCCGGAAGGAGAAGGCAGGAAGCGGCAAGCAGTCCTATCATGAAAATCAGCCGGTCCATAATCATTGCTTTAAACAGATCTATATGAAAAATCCGTTCAAAAACCGTACCATTTTCACAACACGATGATTAACAGAATATTATAAGCAGAACAGATATATGGCTCCTGTGCGCATCCGCACAAAAAACGTGCGGAACCACACACTATGACACACCCGGAATACAGAACCGAAAAGATTCCGCCGTCAGGAATGACGTGGACGGATCTTTCTGAATACATTCGAGAGAGTCCGCCGGATAGTGTCCGTAAGAATAATCATGATTACAGCAATGATGATCAGTACGATACCTTCACCTTCCTGACGGGTAAACGCTTCCTGGAAACACCATACCCCCACACAGACTGCCGTAACGGGTTCGAGCGCTCCCAACACCGAAGTCAGCGTACCTCCTATGTTGCGGACTGCCAGCAGCAAGGTAATGTTTGATATGACCGTAGGCACCACAGCCAGCAAAATCAGGTTAATGACAGAAACTCCGTCGGGGATAGGCTGTATCCCCTGGTTGGTCATTGCCTTGACGGCAAAGAAAACGGTAGTGAATACAAAAACATAAAACGCCAGTTTACGGCTGGGTACATCACGCAGATGCGACTTGTTGACCGCAACGATATAGCTGGCATACCCCACAGCCGAAAGCAGCACAATAACGACACCCATCGCATCGAACCCGAACGACGTGCCGTCCAGTGACAGTTTGGCCACTCCACAAACAGCCAGTACAATAGCCAGATAAGTCACCCACGATGCCTTTTCACGGAACAGCAGCAGAAGAAACAGGGTTACAAACACCGGATACGTAAAATGAATGGTTGTAGCCACTCCGGCTCCCATAAACTCATATCCCCAGAAAAGGAACATGGCCGAAGCCGTATAGAACAATCCCAGCAGCATAAACCAGGGAATATCACGTCTTTTGATTCTGAAAGATTCCTTATTCAGTTTCATCATTCCCGCAAGGGCAAAAGTTGCGAGCATAAAACGGTAAAAAAGGATGGAATCGAACTCCATACCTTTCCGCATCAGCGGTAAAGTAAACAGCGGAATCAGGCCAAACGTTACCGAAGTGATAATTCCATACAGAAAACCTGCTATACGACTCATTTTTATCCGATAATATCAGTTGTTTTAAAACGTTTTGAAATCTTCTTAAAGACACCTTGAAATTCAATCCAAAAGAACTTGATGTTTCTATCGGAAGAACTTGTAGTTTTGCGCGGAAATTCAAGTTCTTTTCCAGAAATAACTTGAATTTTTTCCCGGAAGCAAAATCAAGCCTAAATTACAAATTTTATGGCATAACTTATCAATTATCGAACAAAAAACAATACGTAATTTTTTATTTTATCCCAAAGGAAGCACCTTATAAAGCTTTACATATCACATAATATTTCATATATTTGCAACTATACATAAATATCCCCTTTATTATGAACAGCATCAAAGAAGTACTAGAAAAGAAGGGAATCACGCAAATCTGGCTCACCGAAATAATAGGTGAAAGTTTTAGCCAAACTAATGCGTATGTATGCAACCGTCGACAACCAAGGATAGAATGGCTATATGAAATTGCTTCTTTATTGGATGTTGAAACGAAAAATTTATTAGTCAATAATCAAGAAATAAAGAAGTAATCAATGATAGAAATCAATCAGATTATCAAGAACTTAATCCCAACGGAACCTGTCACCATCATCAAGTTACAGCCTCTCGGGAATATGTATTCCATTAAATACACAGGAGTAAATACTCACAAGACTAGTACCAAAGTAATTAGTAAAGCTCAATTTGAGTCTTTGGAAGTATTGACAGCAGAAGGCGAATTTAATTTTAAGGGAGATCCAGAGAAGTTTGTCATGTTTGCAGAAGCAGAACGCATCCATTCAGCTTATCAGTTTGACCCATTATTTGCCATTAACTGCAGTGTGGTCGACCCTCTTCCTCATCAAGTTGAAGCGGTTTACAAATACTTATTGCCTCAACCCAAAATTCGTTTTCTTTTGGCTGATGATACAGGTGCTGGGAAAACCATCATGACAGGACTTTTACTGAAAGAGCTGATTATGCGTGGTATCATTGAACGCATTCTGATTGTAACTCCAGGTGGCTTGACAAAACAATGGCAAGAAGATGAAATGGGAGTCAAATTCAATATACCTTTCACCTTAGTCAACCGCAGTCTGTTTACAGCAGATCCTAACATTTTCCGTACAGCCAATAAAATCGTCACATCGATTGACTTCATAAGCCGTGAAGATATCTTGTCTGTGGTCAGCAATACAAGTTGGGATATGGTCATTTTTGATGAAGCCCATAAATTATCAGCATACGAATACGGACAAAAAACATACAAATCCAAACGCTATGAGGCAGCTTATGTCTTGTCGCAACAATGCGAACACTTACTTTTATTAACTGCGACTCCTCATCGTGGAAGAACAGATACGTTTAAAAAGTTACTGCAATTATTGGATGAAGATATATTTGCTACAGACGATGTAGCTTCCGACAGAGTCAAAGAATTAAGTAAAGAAGGGTTGAATAAATTCTTCATCCGACGCTTAAAAGAAGACATGAAAGATTGGGATGGTCATCCGTTATACAAGAATCGTTTTACAAAGACCATTTCCTACCAACTTACACCTGAAGAGAAATACCTTTACGACCAGGTGACTAACTATTTGACCAGACGGAAAGAAGAAGCTACTGAAGAAAAAAATATTCATGTCAGTTTAGCATTAGCCGTCATGCAACGCCGTTTGGTCAGCTCCATTTATGCCATTAAAAACACGCTATACAAACGTTGGAACGCCTTGCAAGGTATTGTAGATGAAGTGAATAAGAATCCTAACATATGGAAACAGCGTCAGAAACTAGAACTGATTGATGTAGACAATATAGACCAATATGATGATTTGGAAGATGACGAAAAAGATGCACTCGATAACATCCTTTCCGATCCAAAAAAGTTTAAGTTATTCACAACATCTAAAAGTCTGGCAGAAATAGCCAATGAAGCACAAGAAGTTAAACGCCTGTACGACATTGCCAACCAACTTTATAATCAGAATCAAGAAGAAAAGAAGTACATTCAACTCAAAGAATTACTTAAAAGCCAAGGAGTGATTAATGGACAGAAACTGGTGATTTTTACAGAACATAAAGATACTCTTACCTATCTACAAGAACGGCTGACTAATAATGGATATAAAGTGTCAGTCATTCACGGTGGCCTGTCGGTAGACGAACGCCGGGCTGCCCAATGGGAATTTATGTCTCCAGAAACTCAAATTTTGATTGCGACCGATGCTGCAGGTGAAGGTATTAATCTGCAGTTCTGCAGACTACTCATCAACTGGGATATTCCCTGGAACCCGAACAGGTTAGAGCAACGAATGGGACGTATTCATCGTTACGGTCAAAAAGAAGATGTGCTTGTCTTTAACCTAGTAGCAGACAATACCCGCGAAGGACAAGTATTAGCCAAACTACTCAACAAACTGGATATCATTCGGGAAAGCATGGGGGATGACCGTGTTTACGATGTCATTCAAGATGTGCTGAAAGATGTCAGTCTGGAAGCAATCATTGCCTCTGTGTTTGACGGAAAAGAATCAGACTTAGATCGCTTTCTGGCTCAAAACAACCAAGAAATTGAAAAAGAGTTCAAGTGTCAGATTGAAGCACAACAGAAGGCTATTGCTCATAGTCCGGTAGATTATAAGGATGCCAGACTTTTAAAAGAAGACTCTGATGAAAAGCGTCTGCAACCTATCTACATTCAATTGTTCTTTGAACGGACATTCAAATATTTAGGAGGACGTTACGAAAATGTACAGAAAGGTATTTATAAGATTACAACCATCCCTGAGATTCTTAGCAAACAATTAAAAGAAAACTATAATATACTTGCCGATAATCTGAATCAACTCTTATTTTGTTTCGACAAACAAATCTTTCTTGACTACCAAAATACAGCCGCTATTTTAGGGAAAGTACATTACATAAATCCTGGTAATGCATTGTTCGACGCTCTGACAGATTGCGTGCGTAAAGACTTCAAAGAAGAAATGCTGAAAGGGACCATATTGGTTTCACCGGAAGATACGGAAGAGTACTTTGCATTTTTCGTAAAGAACCAAATTACCGACAATCGTCCTAATAAAGGAGATGATAGCATTGCCAACGAGCAGTTGAGTTTCATTTTTCAGACAGCTGATGGAACTTATCACAATACTTCTCCTGCCAAATTCCTGGACCTTCATGCTCCATCGCAATTTGCCAAGGAAATACTTCCACCTGCTACCATCCAAAGTCAGGAAGTAATGGGCTGGGCTTTCGAACACATTACCCTTCCATTATTCGAGGAAACCAAAGTAAAAGTAGAAGAAGATGTAGCCAAACGGAAAGAATATCTGCAAACAGCTTTCAGCCAGATCATTATGGACTTGGATATCGCCATCAATGATATGCAGATGAAGGTCTTCATGGGCGATGTAAAACTACAAGAAAAATTATCGTACAAGATGGCACGCAAAGCTGAACTGATGCAAAGACGTGAAGAACGGATTGCCGACATGGAACAAATGATGGAGATATCACCTAAAGAACCTGAAATCATAGGCTGTGCTTATGTCGTTCCATTGACACAAATGGAATACAAACAACATTTCCACATGACACGTGATGAGGAAGTGGAAGAAATCGCAATGCAAGTTGCAATGAATTATGAAACAGGCCAGGACAGAACTCCGGAGGATGTTTCCCACCAAAATTTAGGCTATGATATAAAAAGTATAGATAAATTCGAGCTGAAACGGTATATTGAAGTGAAAGGACGTGCCGCTACCGATGGAGTCATGCTGTCGGAAAACGAATGGAACCGCTTGGCACAATTAGGCGACAAAGCATGGCTCTATATAGTTATAAACTGCAAAACCACACCTGAACTTTACAGAATACAGAACCCCGCCATTCGTCTTACCTTTGAAAAGGTATCAAAAGGAGTACAATATTACTTGCCTTTAAAAGAATGGCAACAGAAATATGAACAATAAAAAAAGACTATCATGTATATCAGTGAAGACTTACAACAAGAACTTGATTTCTTTAAAAGGACTAATGAGCATTTTGAGATTGAGGCTGGAAAAAGTTCCACCGAAGTGAAGAATGCAACGAACGAGATTCTTTACATGGCTATGTCTGCATCATTAGTCATGGATTATTCAGAAGATGGTTTCTTTGAAAATTTCGTCATCACCGACAAAAGTATTTCAGGACGTTCTGAATTGCAAATTGATGCGTATGCTCTTATTGAAACCGAAAGTTCAAAAGTAAAACAGCTTCATATTTTCCAATACAAGCTATACGCAAACGATTCCAAAAGTGCGTCTCCCGTGGAGTTACTCAATTTTGCGACTTTTGTAAACAATAATTTTGTACACCCGGAGTTTCTGGAGAAACCCTCGGACAATGAAGTCGTAGCTGAAATAAAAACAAAATGTGATGAGTTTCTGAAAGGAAGAAGAGATCGTCGCATCATTGTATATTGCCATTATATCAACAATGCTACAGGTATCTATCGCAATAATGAAAAAGAAATAAATAATGTCTTAGCCCGCTTCAACGCAGACCGACAATTATTAGGATTTTCCATTCAGGTATATGGAGTGAAAGAAATTTTGGAACTGGCCAGAGAAGGAAAAATCCAAGTAGGAAGTGAATCCCTGGAACTAGTTAATGAAGGAATGTATTCTTACCGACTTGAAGATAACTCCAAACGTGAAAGTCTTGGATTACCTAAGAAAGTGATTGTGGGGATGTGCAATGTCAATGAATTCATCCGGCTGCAGAATAAATATCACCACAACCAACTGTATGCAGAAAACATCAGATTATACCTGGGTGACCGCGGAAATGTCAACAAGGATATCATTGCAACCATTACCAGCAGTGAAAGTCTTTGGTTTCCTTATATGAACAACGGAATTAGTATCATTTGTGATGCCTTGACCATTGGCAACACAAATGCAGCAAAACATGTGCAAACTTTTACCTTGGAGAACATGCAGATTATCAATGGATGCCAGACAGTCAATGCGTTATATAGTGCAAAATACGGTGAAAACACGCGGGACAATTTCAGGCCGGCCAATGTTATGGTGCGAATTTATGAAATTAATCCGTCACAGACCGACTTCAAAATGAATATCATCAAAGCAACAAATAATCAGAATTCTGTAAAAAGTTATTCGTTGATGGCTAATGACCCTATACAAATACGCATTGCTGAGGTTCTCAAAAAGTTCAACATCATTTATGACCGAAAAGGAGAAGGCAAGAATATACAGGGTAATCAAATGATTATAAGCATGGTCAATGTAGCCTGTCTCTTATACACATCTG
>ERZ1694708.905-NODE-905-length-10554-cov-6.938756_pt1 | contig 10554 bp, 7 predicted proteins | sample MGYA00581714_ERZ1694708 | MGnify/ENA primary metagenome ERZ1694708 (study PRJEB42213, sample SAMN07424259) | human gut metagenome | biome: ENVO:00009003; feature: ENVO:2100002; material: ENVO:00002003 | host: Homo sapiens | place: USA | collected 2014 ...
GTGTTAAACCTTTGGTCGACGAAGACGTGATCGTCACCAACGATTGGCATGACCTGGTCAACGATCCGGAAGTCAACGTCGTGGTGGAAGCCATGGGCGGTATTGAGCCCGCAAAATCTTTGATTTTGGCCGCCATTAACGCCGGCAAGCATGTTGTGACCGCCAATAAGGCGCTGCTTGCCGAGCACGGCAATGAGATTTTCTCTGCTGCTCTGGCTAAAGGCGTCAATGTTGCATTTGAAGCCGCCGTTGCCGGATCCATTCCGATCGTTAAAGCGCTGCGTGAAGGCTTAGCCGCCAACCGAGTCTCTTCGATCGCCGGCATCATCAACGGAACCTGCAACTTTATCCTCTCCACCATGCGTGATACCGGACGCAGCTTTGACGATGTCCTCAAAGAAGCTCAGCGTTTGGGATACGCTGAAGCCGATCCGACCTTCGACATCGAGGGTACGGACTCCGCTCATAAACTGATGCTTCTGTCGGCCATTGCCTTCGGCGTTCCGGTCGATATGTCTAAAGTTCATATCGAAGGCATTACACATCTGGAAGCCAAGGACATTAAGTTTGCCGAAGAACTCGGCTACCGCATTAAGCTGCTCGGCATCACGAAGTACACCGATTACGGCATCGAACTTCGCATCCATCCGGCACTTGTCCCCACACGCCGTCTGCTGGCTAATGTGGAAGGCGCAATGAACGCCGTCGTTGTGAAAGGCGACGCAGCCGAAAGTTCTCTTTACTACGGCAAGGGCGCCGGCTCCGAGCCGACCGGTTCTGCCGTGGTGGCCGACTTGATCGATATCGCCAGAACTGCGGAAGTAGCAGTCTCCGAGCGCCCTCGCATGCCGACGACAACGCACAACCCGAAGGCCAAATCTTTTGCCGATTTCGGCGACACGGTTTGCTCTTATTACCTTCGCATTCCGGTTGAAGACAAGCCCGGTGTTTTGGCTGAGATCGCCCGTATTCTGGCCGACAACAAGATTTCTATCGAGTCTCTGATTCAGAAAGAAGCGCCTCTGGAAGATGCTTCCACCGAAATCATTCTGCTGACGCACAGCACTCGCGAAGCGAATATCCAAAGAGCCATCCGTACGATGCAGCAGCTTGCCAATGTTCGCGGCGCAATCGTGCTTCTGAGAAAGGAAGAATTACAGTAATGCAATACGTTTCTACACGCGGCGGCGTGCCCGCCGCCTCTTACAGCGAAATTGTCCTTCAGGGTTTGGCGCGCGACGGCGGCCTGTTTGTGCCGAGGGTCTACCCGCAGGTTTCGAAAGAGACCTTAAAGAACTGGCGCGGCCTCTCTTACGCTCAGCTCGCGACTGCCGTGACAAGTCTTTTTGCCAAAGACATGCAGCGCTCGGATATCGCTCGCCTTTGCGAAACCACCTACACGCCCGAAGTTTATTGTCACGGACGTGAAGGCACCGATTTCAAGAAAATCGCACCGGTTGTCTGGCTGGAAAAGGATTTCGGCATTCTTGAGCTCTCCAACGGTCCGACACTCGCCTTTAAAGACATGGCGATGCAGTATTTGGGTTCGCTCTTTGAATTTGTGCTTGCCCGCAAAGAAACCCGTCTGAACATTCTCGGCGCCACGAGCGGAGATACCGGCAGCGCAGCCGAATACGCTATGAAAGGCCGTGAAGGTATTCAGGTCTTTATGCTTTCTCCGGCAGGACGCATGAGCAAATTCCAGAAAGCTCAGATGTATTCACTGCAGGATAAGAACATTTTCAACATTGCCGTTCAAGGCAGTTTTGATGATGCACAGGATATCGTCAAAGCGGTTTCCGGCGATCTGACGTTCAAGACCGAACACCACATCGGTGCCGTGAATTCCATTAACTGGGCGCGCATTGCGGCTCAGGTCATCTACTACTTCAGTGCTTGGCTGCAGGCAACCGAATCTGAGGATGAAGAAGTCACGTTCTCCGTCCCCTCGGGCAACTTCGGTGACGTCTTAGCCGGCTGGATTGCCAAGCAGATGGGACTGCCTGTGGCTCGTCTGATCGTCGCCACCAACGAAAACGATGTCCTCTATGAATTCTTCCGCAGCGGCCGATATCGCATTCGCGATTCCGCCCATACGTTTGTGACGAGTTCTCCGTCGATGGATATTTCCAAGGCTTCCAACTTCGAACGCTATATCTACGACATCACCGGCAGAAACCCCGAGCGCGTGGTGGAGCTCTGGACCGAGCTCTCCCGGAAGAAGGAGTTCCTTCTCAACGCCGAAGAATGGGCAGCAGTAAAAGCAAGCGGTTTTACCGCCGCTAGGAGTACGCATGCTGATCGTCTCGCGTGCATCAAGCGAGTTTGGGATCAGTATGGCTTCCTCGTTGATCCGCACACAGCGGACGGTATCAATGCGGCAATGAAAGAACGAATCCCGGGCGTAAAAACCATTTGTTTGGAAACCGCATTACCTGCTAAATTTGCATCTACGATTAAAGAAGCCGTCGGCTTTGAACCTCCGGTTCCGGCCGGCTACGAAGGTCTGCTCGACAAACCGCAGAAAGTGCTGGAAATGCCTGCGGATGCGCAGTTGGTTAAAAACTTTCTCGCCGAGCATGACGTCGGGAAATAAGTTTTAATTTGAAGAGGCTTGCTTAACCGCAGGCCTTTTTGTTTTTATGAAGATAGTTAATTTTGTTGGATACTCCGGCAGCGGCAAAACGACCTTGATCGAGAAAATCATCGCGCTGTTAGCATCACGCGGTCTCAAAGTCTCGGCCGTTAAAAACGCCCATCACAACGTGGATATCGACAAGCCGGGGAAGGACTCTTACCGTTTTCGTGAAGCCGGTGCGACGCAAGTCATTGTGCATACCGACGAGCGCTGGGCTATGCTCACCGAGACGCCGAAAGATAAACCTACGCTGTCGGACCTAATTCGTCATTTAGATCCTGCGGATATCGTGATTGTCGAAGGCTTTAAGACCGAAGAGCAGGAAGCGCTTCGTCTGGAGGTTTGGCGCAAGCTCGAGCGGCATGAAACACCGATTTGCGCGCACGACAAGCGAATCTCTGCGGTGGTGACCGATACGACACACCCGGCATTTGGAAATCTGCCGATTTTTGATATAAATGATGCCGAAACCATTACTCGCTTCATAGTTCGAGAGCTAGGTCTCGAAGACGGAGAAACACGGAAATGCTGACAGTTGAACAAGCAAAAGCAAAGATTTTGGAAGGTGCGGAGGCGGTTGCCGAAGTAGAAGATATGGTGACCCTTTATTCGGCAGGCAAAATCCTCGCCGAAGACATCGTCTCCGAAATTAAAGTCCCGCCTCTGGATAATTCTCAGATGGACGGCTACGCCGTTCGCTGCGCCGATTTTGCAGGCGGTCGCCGCAATTTTCCGGTTTCTCAGCGAATTTTTGCCGGCCACGTCGGCACCGAACTTGAACCCGGCACTGTCGCTCGCATCTTTACCGGCGCCCCGATTCCTCCGGGTGCCGATGCAGTGATTCCTCAGGAAGAAGCTTCCGAGATGGAAGACGGCAGCGTGGAATTCCACTGCGAGCCCAAGGCAGGTGCCTGGATTCGAAGAGCAGGCTGCGATATCGATATCGGTCAGACTGTATTGAAGAGGGGCGACCGTTTAACGCCTCCGGCGCTCGGCGTTGCTGCGAGCGTCGGCGTTTCCACAGTTAAGGTTTATCGTCCGATTCGTGTTTCGCTTTTCTTCACCGGCGACGAACTCGCGATGCCGGGAGAAAAGCTCGTCGAGGGCGGCATCTATAACTCCAACCGTTTTGTCCTGCGCGGTCTGCTCCATCAGCTGGGCTGCGATGTGGTGGATTACGGCAATATTCCCGATACGTTTGAAGCAACTTTAGAAGCTTTCCGCAAAGCCTCCCGCAAGTCCGATTTCATTTTGACCAGCGGCGGCATGAGCGTAGGCGAAGCCGACTTCATTCGCAGAGCTGTTGAAGAGCTCGGAAAGATGCAGATGTGGCGCATCGCCATGAAGCCCGGCAAACCGGTTGCTAAAGGCGAAGTCCGCGGTGTTCCGTTTATCGGCCTTCCCGGCAACCCTGTCTCCGGTTTTGTGACCTTCCTGCTGTTTGCTCAGCCGCTGATCCTTAAACTTTCCGGCCGCAGCCAGATCGATGTGAAGGGTTATATCCTTCCGCTGGCCTTTGATTACAAGTGCGGATCCCGCCGCGAGTTCATTCGTGTCCGCCGCAACGGTGCCGGAGAGCTGGAAAACTATCGCACCCAAAACTCCGCGGTTCTGAGCTCCTGTACCTGGGCTGACGGTTTAGCCGACATCCCGGCTGAAGCTGACTTGAAGAAGGGCGATTTGGTGACCTACATCCCGTTTACGGAATTCAATTTATAAGAGGTCTCAATGAAGATTGCAGTTCAAACAGAAGACTTTGATGTTCAGGCTGAAGTAGCGGCACTGCATGGGTCTCCCAAAGTCGGAGCCGTCGTGATGTTTTTAGGCACGGTGCGAGACCTCAACGAAGGTGACGAAGTCGCTTCCATGACCTTAGAGCACTATCCCGGAATGACCGAAAAAGCCCTTACGGCCATTGTGAAAGAGGCAAAGAAACGCTGGGATATTATGGATGCGACGGTGATTCACCGTGTCGGTGAACTGTTCGCGACCGACCAGATCGTTTTTGTCGGAGTTTCCGGCGCGCATCGCGGGGAAGCCTTTAAAGCCTGTGAGTTCATTATTGATTACTTGAAGACCGAAGCCCCGTTCTGGAAGAAGGAAAAGGTGGGCGAGGGCACCCGCTGGGTACAGGCCAAAGAGACCGACGAAGCCGCAAAATCCAAGTGGAGCAAATAAGCTCAAAATAAGAGAAAAACGCACGTCCGTCTCCGCGGACTCTTCAGAATAGACGCATAGGGGAACAGGAGTTGATTCCGAATGTTTCCTTAACAAAAGGAGATTCAAACTCTTATGCGTCAAGATCAATTTACAACTCGGTTCCAAGAGTTGCTCGGAGAAGCACAATCGATGGCTGTTGAGCGTTCTCAGCAGTACATCGATCCGCTTCACTTGCTGCTTGCGGTATTAAAGGACACCGAGGGCACCGGAAGGACGCTCTTAGAGCGCTCCGGCGTGAGAGTCAGAGAACTCGAACGTAAGGTGAAGGAAGCGATCGGCAAACTGCCGGAAGTTTCCGGAGCTGCCGACAATGTCCAAATCAGCCGTGCGTTGATGGCAATCCTTAATTCGATGGAAAGAGAGGCCGAAAGACTCGGCGATAAATTCATTTCCACCGATCTCTTCCTTTTAGCCTTATGCGACAGCAAGTGTGACGCCGCACGTCTTGCGCAAGAGGAAGGCCTCAATAAACCGAGCCTAGAAAATGCAATTTTATCCGTGCGCGGAGGTGAAAAAGTGGACAATCCCGAAGCTGAGAACAATCGTGAAGCGCTGAAGAAGTACACGGTTGACCTGACCGAAAAGGCCAAAGAAGGAAAGCTCGACCCTGTGATCGGGCGAGACGACGAGATTCGCCGTGCGATGCAGATTCTGCAGCGCAGAAGCAAGAACAATCCGGTTCTTATCGGCGAACCCGGTGTTGGTAAGACCGCTGTGGTCGAAGGCCTGGCACAGCGTATTGTGAACGGTGAAGTGCCCGACACACTGCGCAACAAACGCGTCTTGAGCCTCGATATGGCCGGACTTGTCGCCGGTGCGAAATACCGCGGCGAATTCGAAGAACGTCTGAAAGCACTGCTGAAGGAAGTGGTTGCCGAAGAAGGCCGCATCATTCTGTTTATCGACGAAATCCATACAGTGGTCGGTGCCGGTAAGACAGAAGGTGCAATGGATGCCGGCAACATGCTCAAACCTGCACTTTCCCGCGGTGAACTGCATGTGATCGGTGCCACGACCTTGGACGAGTACAGAAAGTACATTGAAAAAGATCCCGCCCTGGAGCGCCGTTTCCAGAAAGTGATCGTCAACGAACCGAGTGTCGAAGACACGATTGCTATTCTGCGCGGTCTGCAGGAAAAGTATGAAGTCCACCACGGTGTTGAAATTACCGACCCGGCGATTGTGGCTGCTGCTGAACTTTCCGCCCGCTACATTACCGATCGTTTCCTTCCGGATAAGGCGATTGACTTGATTGATGAGGCGGCAGCGCGCATCAAGATGGAAATTGATTCCAAGCCTGAAGAACTCGATAAGCTGGATCGTCGTCTGATTCAATTGAAGATTGAACGTGAAGCCGTTAAGAAAGAAAAAGACGAAGCCAGTAAGAAACGCTTGAGCGGTTTGGAAGAAGAAATCGCTAAGTTAAGCCGCGAGTATTCCGATTTGGAAGAAATCTGGAAGAAAGAAAAGAACGCTGCCTTGGGTTCTAAAGAAGTCCGTGACGAAATCGACAAGCTCAAGACCAAGATGGAAGAGCTTCGCCGTTCCGGCAAGTATGAAGAACTCGCCGCGATCCAGTACGGCAAACTTCCGGAACTTGAAAAACAGCTTGTGAAGGAAGAAAAAGAAGAAACCAAGCTCTACGACGAAAAACCGAAGCTCCTGCGTACACAGGTAGGTGCTGAAGAAATCGCCGAAGTGGTTTCCCGCGCAACCGGTATTCCGGTCTCCAAGATGATGGAAGGCGAACGCCAGAAACTTCTGGATATGGCCAAGTACATCGGTAAGCGAGTTGTCGGACAGAAAGAAGCGGTTGATAAAGTCGTTGACGCCATTCTTCGTTCTCGTGCCGGCTTGTCCGACCCGAACCGTCCTTATGGTTCCTTCCTCTTCCTCGGTCCGACAGGCGTCGGTAAGACGGAACTCACGAAGGCTTTGGCCGAATTCCTGTTTGACACTGAGGACGCCATGATCCGTATCGATATGAGCGAATTCATGGAGAAACACTCCGTGGCTCGTTTGATCGGTGCGCCTCCGGGATATGTCGGCTATGAAGAAGGCGGCTACTTAACAGAAGCCGTACGCCGTAAACCTTACAGCGTGATTCTTCTCGACGAAGTTGAAAAAGCTCATCCGGACGTCTTCAACATCCTGCTTCAGGCTTTGGACGACGGCCGAATGACCGACGGTCAGGGACGCACGGTTGACTTCAAGAATACCGTCATCATTATGACTTCCAACCTCGGTTCTCAGGAAATCATGAACCGTCAGGGTGAAGATCCTGAAGTTGTGAAGGAAGCCGTAATGGATGAAGTCAAAAAGCACTTCAGACCCGAATTCATCAACCGTATTGATGAAATCGTTGTCTTCAATGCTCTTGACCAGAAGGCTATTCGCGAAATCGCCCGCATCCAGATTCGTAAGCTGGCGAAACGCATGGAACAGCAGAACATCGGTCTGGATGTAACTGAAGCCGCTTTGGATGAAATAGGGAAGGTCGGCTTTGATCCGCTGTTCGGTGCACGTCCGCTGCGCCGTGCGGTCCAAGACTATCTGGAAAACCAGATTGCTGTGGATATCCTCAAAGGCAAATATGCTCCGGGAGACACGGTGTTTGTGGATTATGTCGACGGCAAATTCATTTTTGAAGACCGTAAAGACAACCGATAAGATCGTCTGATCTCATTTGAGAAAGGCCGGGAGACTAACAATCTCTCGGCCTTAAATATTTTCAGAAGGCGTCAGGAATAGAATAAGAAAAAACACTCTTAAGCCACGCCATGTACGTACAAGGAACTCGCGGTCACGACATCCTCGCGATTTTTCTCGTTTCGATCGCTCACGCCAGCTCTCACTTTTATCACTTAGTGATTCCTTCTCTGTTTCCTTGGATTCTTCCGCACTTCGGAATGAATTTCCTTCAGGGCGGAACCTTGATGACGACGTTCTTTGTCACAAGTGCAGTCGGTCAGTCGATGAGCGGCTTTCTGGTCGATAAAGTAGGCGCCCGGACCTCAATGTATACGGGCCTGGTTTTGCTCATTGCCAGTGCCGTAGCCTTAGGCATGGCAGAAAATGTCCCGATGCTTTATCTCTCTGCGATGCTTGCCGGCGCCGGCAACTCGGTATTTCATCCGAGCGACTATTCGCTGATGAACTACAACATTCAGGATCGCTTCTTGGGTCATGCTTTTGCCTGGCATAACATCACCGGCAATATCGGCTGGGCGATTTGTCCTTTCTTCATGGTGACGACAGCGGGTTGGTTCGGCTGGAGAGGTGCGGCGTTTGCGGCTTCCTCTGTGGCGCTGATTGTTCTTGTCATCGAGCTTTTATTCAGAGGCGTTTTCTCTCGCGATTCTGTCCGCGACACTACGCCGCCGACTCCGAAAGAAAAAGAAGAGGGGACCTTCGGATTTCTGCGGGTGCCTGATGTCTGGTACTGCTTCATGTTTTTCTTTTTTACGTCCGGTGCCTTCGGCGTTCTTCAAAGCTTTTCACAGACGATTTTCAAGAATGCCTATCACTTGAATCTGACCGGGGCCTCGGCGGCTCTGACGGCTTATCTCTTGGGCGCCGGGGCGGGCGCTTTGATCGGAGGATTTTTAACGAACCAGCATAAAATCTCGAGCAATCGTGTTGTGGCGCTGTGTCTTACGTTTGCAGCCGTGATGGCAGCTATTTTGGCGTCTCAGATTCTAAGCGGGTATTGGGCAGTCCTTCTAATGTGTCTGATGGGTCTGGGAACAGGCGTAGCAGCACCGAGCCGAGACATTATGATTCGAGGTGCGACAGTTGCTAAGTTAGGCAAGAAATCTTTCGGGCGTGTCTACGGTTTTACGTATTGCGGAATGGATGTAGGTCAGTCTCTGACTCCGATTTTCTTTGGACCGCTTCTTGACGTCGGTATGTTTACAGCTGTTCTTTTCGGTGTTGCAATTCTTCAGACCTTTGCAATTTTTACAGCGCTTCGCGTCTCTACTCAGTCAAGTCCGTCGGCGTCCTAAAGAAGCCGAGGCGTAAGTTCGTCCATATCGCCGAGGTTCAACATGTTTTCAGTGTCTTCTTCCAGGCGGTTCCCAATGGCAATGCCTAGGAGGCGGACGGTCTGATGATTGAAATCGATTTTTTCCAGCAGAGACTCGGCCGTTTTGAGAATCTGAGATTTCTCGTTGAAGACAGAGTTAGATGTTTGTGTTCGCGTAATCGTTTTGAAGTTGTGGAAACGCACTTTTAACGTCAGCGATCGGCCGAGAAAGTCGTTTTTACGAAGGCGCGTCATCAGATAGTCCGTCAGTTCCGAGAGCGTATCTTCTAATTTATTGAGATTTCCTTCATCTTTTGAGAGCGTGATCTCGGCGCTGACTTGTTTGCGAATGCGTTCGGTTCTAACCGGACGATCATCAATGCCTCGGGCAAAGTTGTAATAGGATAGTCCAGAACTGCCGAATTGCTCGACTAAAAACGAAAGATCTTTTTCTCTCAAATCCTTGCCTGTGAAAATTCCGAGAGCCTCCATTTTTTGAGAGGTCACCGGGCCGACACCCCAAATTGCCTTGACGGGAAGGCGGTCAATGAATTTGAGTGCCGCATCCGGATGGATTACGCATAGACCGTCCGGTTTGCGCCAGTCGCTGGCAATTTTTGCGAGAAATTTGTTGTAAGAGACCCCGGCAGAAATAATGAGGCCGACTTCTCGCCGAACGTCTGCTTTGATGAGCTTTGCGATTTCCATCGCGTAACCATAATCGCGCCAAACGTCCGTAACATCCAAGAATGCCTCATCAATAGAGACTTGTTCAATGAGATTTGCGTAGCGAGAAAAGATTTCGAAAACTTCGGCTGATGCTTTTTTGTACTCGTCCATCCGCCCGGGAACGAAAATTAAATTAGGGCAGAGCCTCGCGGCAACCGAAGAGGGCATTGCGGAACGTACACCGAACTTTCTTGCTTCGTAGGAAGCAGACGCAACGACACCTCGAGCGGAATTTAATCCGACGGAAATTGCCTTCCCTTGCAGCGAAGGATTATCACGCTGTTCAACAGAAGCGAAAAAAGCGTCGAGGTCGAGGTGAAGTATTCGGCGATAGTTATCGAAATTCATAGACGAATTTTCGCATTATTCATTGCTGTTATCTTCCTAAAAAAGTAAAGAATTTTCTGAAAAGTCGGGTTTCTTAAGAAGAGTAGAAACGCGTTCAGTTACGTTGCAAAGCTGGCAAACTCAAGAACCAGAGGAGACGAGAATGAATAACACATTGAAAGGCATGACGATGGCCGGATTAGCGGCTGTTTTTTGGGGATCAATGGGCGTAGCCGGACAGTATTTGCTTCAGAACTGTCACTTTACGCCTATGGATTTGATCTCGATTCGCATGCTGCTGGCCGGCTCCATATTCGTAGGTATTGAGTTTTTTCTGCTGAAAAGAGGTGCACTGAAAGTATTTGAAACCAAGCAGAACATTATTGACTTAATAATCTACACACTAACGATCATCGGAACGCAATTAACGTTCTTTGTTTGTATTCAATACGCAAACGCACCTTTTGCCGCTGTTTTAACTGCAACTGTTCCATTGTGGATTATGTTGTTTATGTTTGTGTTCCAGCATAAGCATCTGACGGTGAAGGAAATCTTTTGCGGAATCGTTGCAGTAGCCGGTGTGGTTCTAGTCCTGTCTCTTATACACATCTGA
>ERZ1694708.909-NODE-909-length-10517-cov-12.513477_pt1 | contig 10517 bp, 9 predicted proteins | sample MGYA00581714_ERZ1694708 | MGnify/ENA primary metagenome ERZ1694708 (study PRJEB42213, sample SAMN07424259) | human gut metagenome | biome: ENVO:00009003; feature: ENVO:2100002; material: ENVO:00002003 | host: Homo sapiens | place: USA | collected 2014 ...
CTGCTATTCCGGAAGCCTCAAGAAATTCTCCGAATGCAAAGAAGTCTGCGATCCCTGCCCCTATACCAACAACGGAGGGAATCCTCCCTTCGATAACTATCAGTACATATACACAGGAACAACAAATTGCGGCGAAAGCTGCTATGGCTGGTGCATCACAAGCGGAACCGAAAGATACAGTACCGGATGCAGCTGCATCTCCGACGGAAGCGGAGGCTATTCTTTGCGTGTCGGACAGTATACGGAATACTACACCAACGACGTATATGAGAAAACGGAAGATACAAGTTACACTTATTCCTCCTATACCTCTTCGTCTGCATGTGAAAGAGATATAGAGGAATATTCAGGTTACGGACATATGTGTTCCGGCGGTCCAGTAGGAGGCGGAAACCACCGAAGCTGCTGGTAAAAAAAGTCCTCCGTTACCGGAGGACTTTTTAACGATTATTGCGAGAAGTTTTATTTCTAATCAAAAGTTAGCGTGTCAAACCCTTAGAAATAATCTGTGCACCCGTTTCGGCAGCATTTACGGCCGCCCGGGCTTTCTCGGCAGAAACCTGACGATAAGAACCGTCAGCCTGCAATTCCAAACCGTTGTTTGCCAAAATTTTATTTGACAACATATTTTTATGAGCATCGGCTTCATGGGATACGGACGATCCCAAACCGTTATATCCTCGCGAAATCAAAATCTGTGCGGCCGGAGAAAGAGCCGGATCCGAAGATTTTTCCTTTCCCCGTGCTATGCTTTTAACGCCGCCTTTCCAAGAAAACTCTTTTCCCTGCGGCACATTAGCCATGTTAACCATAAAACTTCTCCTAAGATTTTTATTATTCTTGCTTATCTATTTTGTCTATTATCGCAATATAATTGTCTTTTGTCAATATTTAAACTGGCTTTTTCTCAAAATATAAGGCGATAAAACGATTTTTCTGTTCGTAATTTTAATCTTTATACAATATACTGCATACAAATCAATAAAATATCCTTAACAAATAACAGTTTAATGGGAAAAAAATGTCTTTATTTAAGTCAATTGCCACTTTCGGAGGGTTCACGCTCGTCAGCCGCATTACCGGATTTGCCCGGGATATGATTCTTGCCAATTTCCTCGGTGCCGGTGCCGTATCCGACGCCTTTTTCGTTGCTTTCAAACTGCCAAATCTGTTTCGCAGCCTGTTTGCCGAAGGCGCTTTCACCACCGCTTTTGTCCCCATGTTGTCCCACAAACTGGTAACCGACGGACGCGAAGAATCCATTCGTTTTGCCTCCCAGGCCATTTCCGTCCTCACTTTCTTTCTTACCCTTTTTGTTATTCTGATGGAATTCTGCATGCCCTGGGTGGTTGAACTGATGGCCCCGGGCTTTGCTTCCGATCCGCAAAAAATGGCTTTGTCGGTCGAACTCTCCCGCATCACTTTTCCGTTTTTGCTGTTTATTTCGATTGTTTCTTTTCAGTCCGGCATTTTAAACTCTTTCGGCAAATTTGCCGGGCCGGCCGCTGCACCGGTTATCCTCAATCTGACAATGATTGTTGCCGTTTTTGCTTTTGTTCCCTTTGGCGAAACCCCTGCCCACGGCATTTCCTGGGGCGTAACCATTGCCGGTCTGCTTGAAATTCTCTGGCTGCACTTTTTTCTCCGGCGGATTGACGTCAGCGTCAAACCGCAGTTCAACATCCGCCGCCTGCTGCATAATGCTGAAATCAAAACCCTGTTCAAACGTATTGCTCCCGGCGTTCTCGGAGCCGGCGTCTATCAGATTAACATGGTGGTTGACACCATTGTTGTTTCGCTGGTCGGAACCGGAGCCATCTCCTGGCTCTACTATGCCAACCGCATTCAGCAGCTGCCGCTCGGCGTGGTTGGCGCGGCTATCAGCGTTGCCTTGCTGCCGATACTCTCCCACCACCTCAAAGCCGGAGAAATCGAAGCAGCCCGTCACAGCCAAAACAAAGCGGTTGAATACGGCGCCCTGCTTTCCATTCCGGCAACGGTTGCCCTGATTGTTCTGGCTTATCCGATTATAGATATTCTTTTCCGCCACGGACGTTTCACCGCCGAAGATTCGGTTATGACCGCCCGGGCAGTTATCGCCTACTCCGTCGGTCTGCCCTCTTACGTTATGGTTAAAGCCCTTGCGCCGAACTTTTTTGCCCGCGGCGATACCAAAACCCCGGTCAAATACAGCATTGTTGTCATGATTGCCAACCTGTCGCTCAGCATAGCTTTGATGATTCCTTTCGGCCATGTCGGCGTGGCTTCGGCAACTTCCGTCGCCTCTTTCGTCTCGCTCTACCAATATCTTCGCGGCCTGAAAAAACGCGGTTATTGGAGCTATTCCGCCGAGCTGAACCGCAAAATTCTCAAAATCACGCTCTGCTCGCTGGTAATGGGCGGGGTTATTTATTTGGGAGAACTCGGCATAACCTGGAAGTTTGACAATTGGCTACTGCTGTCTTACGGCATAAAAATTCCGCTTTTCGCCGGATTATGCATTTTGGGTGTTGCAACTTTCTGCGTAATGGCTAAACTAACCGGTGTGCTTTGTTTAACCGACATTCTTAAAATGCTTTCGTCACGGGGAAAGAAAAATGCTCAAAAACAAGCTTAAAAACTGGCTTTTGCAACAATACGGCAAACTGCGGCAAATCCGCCTGCCGAAATTTTCTTTTGATGCCATGGTTGACCGGGGAATGAACTTTCTTGCAACCTGGTGGAACACACTGGTTCTTCTGCTTGCCGCGCTGGTTTTTCTTTATTATCCTATCGGCGGACTGCTCATCAGCAACATTGACCGCACCACCGATTATGAAATTGATGAAAAACACCCTGAACAATCCAGCAGCGTGGAAATGATTTCTTTTCTGGTCAACCGTGAAGTAAACGAAAAAATCTGGACGCCGAACCTGCCGTTTTTCTACCCCTCTTATTTCCTTGACAATATGCCTAATTTTCAGCTCGGCATTTTTGACGCCCTAAATAAATTTACTTCTTCTTTTGCCAAAAGAATTGATAAAAAAATTACCGTGGAAGATGAACCTTCCGACCTGCGGGCCGCGGCGGAATTGCTGCGTTACCCCGGAACCGTCTGGATGTTTTCCGCCGAAAACAAACTGTTGCTGGCACCGTCGGCCAACAACCAGTACCGCAAGGCTCGCCGCCACCTGATTAATTACAACAAAAGCCTCAGTGCCGGCCGCGAAGTCTTTTACAAAAGCCCGGCAGACCTCGCTTACCTGCTCCGCAAATCCAAAATAAACCTTGGCAAAAGCAGCGCCGCTCTTGAAATCCGAATCCGGGAGGAAAGTTCTTCCTGGTGGGATACCAAAGCCGATAACATTTTCTATTATCAGCAGGGCAAAGCCTATGCTTATTACCTGCTTTTCAAAGCGCTCGGCAATGATTATAAAAACATCATCGTTTCCGCCGGACAATATCAAAACTGGATAAGCCTGATCAAAGCTCTGGAAGACGCCTCGTCCGTCCAACCGGCCATTGTCCGCAACGGCGAGCTGAACAGCCTGACCGCACCCAACCACCTGAGTTATTTAAACATGTACATCGTGAAAGCCCGCAATCTGCTTGCCCTGATTGCCGAAGCTTTAAACGAACAAGCCCCTGCAAGGAAATAAAATGCTGATTGAAACACAAGAAACCCCTGACCGCAATGTCTTAAACTTTTTTCCGCCGGTTCGGATTCTGAAAAGCGGAACTGCCGAATTCGTTGATGCCAAATCCCTGCGCAAGTCACCGCTGGCCGAGCAGATTTTTGACCTCGGCGGCATAAAATCATTGTTTATGACGGCAGAAATGATCTCCGTCACCAAAGAAGACGAAGCCGACTGGGAAGAACTCAAACCGCAGATTCTCGCCGAAATTATGGACTACGCCGCTCTTGGCGACGAAGCCGTCATCGAAACGCCGGAAACGGCTGCCGACGAAACAGACGTCGTCAACCGCATTATCGGGCTGATTAATGCGCGCATCCGCCCGGCTGTCAAACAGGACGGAGGCGACATCGTTTTCAAAAACTTCGCGGATGGAATTGTCTATGTCGAAATGCGCGGCAACTGCGCCGGCTGTCCTTACGCCATGATTACCCTTAAAGAAGGGGTCGAAAGGGTTCTCAAATCCTATATCCCTGAAGTCAAAGAAGTCAGAAATTTTGAAAACAGCGAAGCATGAAAACATTAACCGCCGTCACAGCCCTGATTCTGAGCGTCCTTTTTATCTGCGGCGCCAAAGCGCCGGATACTCCCGTTTATGAATACAAGGTTGACGGCATTTATATCCATGACATCACGGTTGCCGAACTGGAAGACTTTTACCGGATATACGGCTATAAAGACTACATTTATATGCGGGACTGGATTTATCCGCCGATTTTTCTCACCCGTCTCCCCCGCGACTTCCGCTCAATTAAAGACCCGCAAAAACGCAACAAGCTCTTCTTGCAAATCGTCGGCCCTCTGGCTCTGAAACTTGGCGAAGAACTCAGTGAAGAGCGGCTTCATATCCGCCTGCTGGAAGACCGCTTCCAAAAACAGCACGACCTCACTGCGGAAGAAGAAAAATTTCTTGAACAGCAGGCGGAAAAATATGACATTTTCACCCGCCTCACGGGAGAACGGCGTTATGCTTACATTTTCAAAGAACTGCTGCTCCGCGTCAACAAACTGCCGCCTTCTCTGCTGATGGGCGCCGCTGCCATTGAAAGCAACTGGGGCACCAACCGCCCGGCCAACGAAGGCAATTCGCTTTACCGCGAACTGTTGTGGTACTCAAACGAACCCGGACTGATTCCCGAAGACGAAACCGAAGACAACAGCTACAAATACAAAATTTTCCCTTCGTTGCTGGCCTCCATGCGCTCATACACCCATAAAATCAACTCCGGCGTAAATTATGAACAGCTGCGTTTTCTGCGCGCCGAAATTGAAAACCGTGACAAACCAGTCACCGGCAAGGCGCTTGCCAATGCCATGATTTTCGACACCAATCTCCGGAATTTTGCCGGTTTGCTTGAATATACCATGACTTTTTACGAACTGACGAATTTTGATGAGGCAACGCTGGGGGACATTGACTGGCTGGACGCAAAAATTCCGGACGCGGAAAAATAATGGTTGCTCGACAAAATTTTGTAACAAAAGATTAATTACACTTTTCATTTAATTTATTTTATGATAAGAAATAGATAGTTAATTAAAGCGAGTGCAGAAAAAAATGACAAAACTCGGCCTGACAATGCAAGATGTTAACCGCCTGTCTCACGACTTGTCTGTTGAGAACAAAGCAGCTGCGGTCCAAAAAATCTCCGCCTATTATGACGGAACCGACATCAGCGAGCGCGGGCGCAAACTGGCGGAAGACATTTTCCGCATTATGGTTGAAGACGTTCAGGTCAAAGTCAGGGAAGTCCTTTCCGAAAGTTTGAAAAACTGCAAGTCAATTCCCCGCGACATCACCGTCAAACTGATTAACGATCAGGACAGCGTTGCCGTTCCTTTCATCAAATATTACGCCAACCTCACCAAAGAAGACCTGATCAGCATTATCGAAGCGCAGAGCAGCAACAAACAGAAAGCGGTCGCCCAGCGCAAAAATCTGCCGGAAGACGTCTCGCAGTATATTGTTGATAAATGCTCGGAAGATGTCGTCGGCGTTCTCATCTCCAATGAAAGCGCCAATATCGTTGAAAAGACCTACGATTCGATTATTGATAAATATTCCGACAGCGACAATATCAAAAAACACCTGGTTTATCGTTCCGACCTGCCGGTTTCGGTCATTGAAAAGATTGTCAGTTCTCTTTCCGACGAACTGCAGAAACGTTTGATTACCACCCATAATCTGCCCAATAACATTGCCACCGACATTGTTGAACAGGTTAAGGAAAAAACCACGCTGCGCATTTCGGAAGAATACAGCTCCGATAAACAGATTGAAGAACTGGTTCACCAGCTTTACGCCTCCAATCACCTGACGCCGTCACTGGTTGTGCGTTCAATCTGCATGGGTGATTTGAAATTTTTTGAATATGCGCTGGTTTACCTTTCCAACACTCCGCTGCTGGAAGTCCGCAAAATATTGTTTAACTTGCAGGTTGACTTTATGATTCGCAATCTGCTCCGCAAGGCCTTTATCCCCAAGAGTATGTTCCCCGCGGTTTTCAGCGCCCTGAACGTCATCCGCGACATTCGCTTCGGTTGCCAGAAGAGCGATCGTGCTTCTTTCATTCACAAAGTGATTGAACGCATTCTTTCGATAAGCTCCACCAGCGAGGAATTAAGCGAAGATGATGTCAATTACCTCATTTCAAAAATCAGTTAATTGATTATTTTTTAACTAAATGCGTATAGACTATACCCTTGTAAAGGGAAGGAGGCGGCCTTTGGTGTCGACGAATACGCGAAATTTAAGTTCCATTCTTGAGCTGAGCGATTTAATGCTGGCAGAGGCCAACCATGCCGAAATCGTCGAAAAAATAATGGATACCGCCGCCGACATGTGTGACGCGGACGGCTGGTTTTTCTACAATGTCAATGATGATAAGTTTCTGACCCTTTCATACAGCGTCAACAAAAGCCTGAAAATCACCCGCCGCGGCTCAGACAATCTGGTCTATGCTCCGACCGTTTTTCTGCCCGAAATCAAAAACCAGCCGCAGAAATCCATTGCCGCCGCCTGTTTTTTTAGCAAAGGCGTCATTAATTCCAATAACATCTACGCCGACAATAAATTTGACAACAGTTTTTTCGCCGAGTTTGACGAAGACAACAATTATGCCACCGTCTCCGTTCTCAGCATTCCGGTAACCACCCGCCGCGGCTACGTTGTCGGCATTGCGCAGTTTGTCAATCCGCGGGACGAAAGCGGACGCACCCTGACCTTTACGCTGGACACCCAGAAAAACACCATTTCAATCTGCAAGCTCATCGGTCTTCTGCTGGAAAACAAAATGCTTAATGAGGCCTACGGACAGCTGCTGGAATCTTTCATTGAAGTTCTGGCCCGGGCCATTGACGCCAAATCGCCTTATACCGGAGCCCACTGCCAGCGCGTGCCCGTTATTGCCCGCCTGCTGGCTACCGCCGCCGTTCAGGAAGACAGCGGCCCGCTGCGTGACTTTGAAATGAGCGGCGACGACTGGTACACGCTGCATATTGCCTCCTGGCTGCATGATTGCGGCAAAGTCACAACACCGGAATATATCGTTGACAAAGCCACCAAGCTGGAAACCATCTACAACCGCATTCATGAAATACGCAGCCGCTTTGAGATTCTGCGCCGCGACGCACATATCGACTACCTGAAAAAGCGCCTGGCCGATACGGACACGCCGGAGAACCTGCAGGCCGAATTTGTCGCCAAAGTCAGACAGCTGGAAAAAGATTACGATTTTATCGCCCAGTGCAACATCGGCGATAAAGACATGACCGAACGCGACTTTGCCGAACTGGACAGGATTTCCCGCATCACCTTCACCCGTTACTTCAACCGTATGAAAGGGCTCTCCTGGGCAGAACGTGACCACATCAAAAACCCTGAAATTTACGAACAACCGGGTGTCGAAAATCTTCTTCAGGACCGGGGCGACCTGCTCTTTGACCAATATAACCGCGGCGAACTCTATAACCTGAAAATCCCGCACGGAACCATCAACAAAGAGGAACGGGAAAAGATCAACGAACACATTGTTGTCACCATCGATATGCTCAAGGCTCTGCCTTTCCCTAAAGAACTCTCAAAAGTCGTTGAATATGCCGGCGCCCACCACGAGCGCATAGACGGCAAAGGCTATCCCAACGGCCTCACCGGCGACCAAATGTCCATTCCTGCCAAAATTATGGCCATTGCCGACATTTTTGAAGCGCTCACCGCCAACGACCGCCCGTATAAAGAGCCGAAAAAGCTCTCGGAAGTTCTGGCCATTATGCGCGACATGAAAAACAACGGACATATCGACCCCGACCTTTACAAGGTTTTCATCACCAGCAAAGTTTACTTGGACTACGCCGAACAATATATTTCACCGGAACAGATTGATGAAATTAACCCCGATGACTATTTATAAATAAGACACTGACGGAGAAACAAGCATGAGTAACTTAAGAATTGAACCAGTTCTGTGCCGAGCCGGCACCATGGACAATTACGCCTGGCTGCTCACCGATGAAGAAACGGGACAAAGCGCCGTGGTTGACCCCTCCGAAGCGGCGCCGATTATTGCCAGATGCAAAGAATTGGGCATCAAACCGCAATATATCTTCAACACCCATCACCATTATGACCATACCGACGCCAACCTGGAACTGAAAGCGCTTTACGGCGCACAGGTTGTCGGCGGAGCAGCCGACCTCAACCGTATTCCGGGCATAGACATCGGCCTGAATGACGGAGATACGTTCAGCCTCGGCAGCTCCCGCGCCGAAATTATCCGCGCTGACGGCCATACCATCGGCCATATTCTGTGGTATTTTCCTGAAGCTAAAGCCCTCTTCACCGGCGACACGCTGTTTAACCTTTGCATCGGCGGTCTGTTTGAAGGCAGCGCCGAACAAATGTTTGCCACACTGAATAAAATCAAAGAACTCCCGAACGACGTCAAATTCTATCCCGGTCATGAATATACCATTCACGGCATCGGCTTCGCCCAATACTTCAACCCCAACAGCCAGCTGCTTAAACAATATGTGGAAGAGGCCATGGGCAAAATCAAACAGGGAAAACCGGTCGCACCGGTAACCCTCGGTCTGGAAAAACACTGCAATCCTTATCTTCAGGCCGTCACCCCTGCCAGTCTGAACAAACTCTGCAGCATGTAGAAAAAATTAGACAAAATTATTTTTTTATGATAGTATTATCTCATATCTAACCATCAGGACGATTGGCACATGAAAGTTCTATCCAAAGCCGAAAGGGAAAACCAATATCGCAAACAAGCCGACGCGGCCACCCGCAAAGCTGCCTCGCCGAACACGGACAAGCGGCAGGCAACCCTCCGGAAAATAAAGGAACGGCTGCAACAGCTGAACTACGTCATTAACGACGAAAAAGCTTTGGAAGAAATCATCGGCGATGACAATAAACTGAACCTGGATAAAATCGGCATTCTGAGCGAAAGGGGTATCATTTCGCTTAACGAAAAAGAACTGGAAGCCGAAACGCCGCAGATTGAATTTTCTTTTGACAAGCATAATCCGACTTTTGAAGAAGCATACACGGATTCTTTCGTTTCCGGACAGCCGCCCCTGTCCCAAACCGAGGAACTGCGCCCTGCTCCCAAAATCAAAATCTTCAGCATCAGCGAAGAATTGCCCGAACTTCCGCAATCCAGAGAAAGACAAACGCCTGCCTCCCGGACTGCCGAATCAAACGAATCCAATACGCGGCAGGAAAACGACACCGCCCGCAGAATAGATGAGCTGCTTGCCCGTCGCGAGCAAAAAAACAAAACGGCCCCAAAGGAAGACACACCGCCGGCCCCGGCAAAAGAAACCGCTCCCGAAAAGAAAGAAAAACCCGAAGCTTCCGATCACTCCGAAAAACCCTCATGGATTAAGGGCTATCCCGCTTCACTGAAAAAATGGTGCGAAACCGCCGTTGATAAAAAAACCGGAGAACCCAAACGCGAAATTAAAGAAGTTCGGGTGCAAACCGATGAAAACCGGGAACCTGCGTCCGTGGAAATCGAAGTCCGCCCGCTGAGCCCGATTGCCCGCAAACGCGGCGATGCCGGCGCCGTCTATATGGTGAAAAAAGCGCCGCAGCCGGATAAAATCGACGTCACCGTCAAAAACCCCGAAGCCGGCAAACCGCTCAGCTACGACTACTTTTACGCCTTGGTCAAAGCCGCCCGCGACAACGGAGCCGACACCATTGAATTCAACAATATTCGTACGCCGGAATTCCGTGACAAACTGCTGGCCGCCGCTCTGCAATTTAAAATGAAATTAAAGAACCCGCCCGGCGTCATCAATTTGGAAGCCGAACATCTGCAAAGCATACCGCCCGGCTGCCGCCAATACCTGACCAAACATAACGAAGCGGCCAAAAAGGCGCTGCAAAAAATGGGCCGGGAAATAGTCCCCGAAAAAGGAACCAAATTCGGCCAAGGGCCCAAAGCAGAAGAACGGACACATACCGAAAAAGTCTTCATCGAATCAACGCAGATGGAAGAAAAACTCGCCAAAACCGAAAGATTTATGCGGCAGCAGGAAAAACGGGTCAATTCCCCTTCAACCGCCGAATATGACCAAAATCCGGAACGCGGCAATCGTGACCAGTCCAAACGCAACAATAAAAGAAACAGAAAAACATTCAGCTATCACAAAGGTAAAGAGATATAAATTGAAAACAAAACCCCGCCGGATGAAAACGGCGGGGTTTCTTAAAGCGGAAGACCAAACAGTCATCTTATTGCTCAACGATATCATCATTGGCCTAACCGCCGCTGCCGCGAAACAGGATAAGAGGTTTTAGATCTTTCCTGAAGTCGGGACAGCTTT
>ERZ1694708.929-NODE-929-length-10349-cov-6.607538_pt1 | contig 10349 bp, 9 predicted proteins | sample MGYA00581714_ERZ1694708 | MGnify/ENA primary metagenome ERZ1694708 (study PRJEB42213, sample SAMN07424259) | human gut metagenome | biome: ENVO:00009003; feature: ENVO:2100002; material: ENVO:00002003 | host: Homo sapiens | place: USA | collected 2014 ...
CTTATGCGTCGTCGGCAGCGTCAGATGTGTATAAGAGACAGTTTCTAAACATTGTATCATAGATTGTTTTTGAAAGAGGACTGTCCTCTTTGTCACGGAGTTCTGTCAGTTTTGCAATGACATCATCCGGTAATTTTTTTGCTATATGAGCGATAAAATTTGCCATATAGGTGGTAAGCTGTTCTACCTGTTTCTCGTTTGACATAGTTTTTCCTCCTAATATAAATCTTGTAAATAATTAAATATTAATTTATTGTTTACCCACTCCCATCCGTTCTTATGGGAAGAACGGATAGAAAATCGGCAGTAAGACCATACTTACAATGGTCGCCACTACTATAAGCGGAATACCGGCCTTTGCATAATCCTTGAAGGTGTATCCTCCGGCTGTAATGACCATTGTGTTGGCAGGCATACCGATAGGTGTGGCGTATGCACATGAACCACCGATAACACATGCCATAAGTACTGCACTCGGGTCAGCTCCAATCTCTGTGGCAATTGATACGCAGATTGGAACCAAAAGTGCTGTGGTGGCGGTATTTGACATAAAGTTTGTAAGTACACAGCAAAGCATGAACACTACGAATGTGAGAACGTATGGTGATGGATTTTTGCCAAGTATACCGATAACCGCTGTTGCGATTTCTTCGCCTGCCCCGGTCTCCTGAAGCGCCGCTGCAAGTGAAAGAGTTCCACCAAATAAGAAAATGGTTTTCAAATCTATTGATTTAAGTGCGTTTTTCTCACTAATAACGCCTGTAATGATAAGGGCAAGTGCTCCGACACAGCCGATGACACAAAGCTTTATGCCAATCTTGTCCTCGAAAATCATTCCCAAAAGTGTAAGGATTAAGATAATCAATGACATCATCTGTTTCCATTTAGGCACATTTGAAAAATCCTTCTGCTCATCATATGAGCTTTCCGTACTGCCCTGCTTTTCAGGCAGGAATTTGTATCCTATAAATGCAAAGTACAGAATACCTGCTATAAGTATCGGAAGTCCTACCTTTGCATACTCGAAAAATCCAAAGCTAAGTCCAATCTCTCCCATAGCTGATTGTGCTATGAGATTTCCCGGTGCACCGATGAGAGATAAATTTCCACCCATGGCTGCTGCAAAAACAAGTGGCATAAGAAGTCTCGATCTCGAGTATCCTGATTTTGCTGCAATTCCGATAACTACCGGAATGAGAACTGCTGCAGTTCCTGTGTTTGAAAGTACTCCGCTCATCAGTCCCACAATCACCATGATTGCTATGATAAGCTGCCTCTCTGTTTTGGCGAAGTGTGTGACCACTCCTCCAATTTTGTTTGCCATACCGGTTTCAAACAATGCTCCTCCGACGATAAACATCGCTACGAAAAGAATTACGTTGCTGTCGATAAATCCCGAAAAGGCTGTTTTCCAATCAAGTACTCCTGTGACAACAAGACCGACACATACTATCATGGATGTAACCCCAAGTGGAATCTTTTCCCACACGAACATCACAACGGCAAACAATAAGAATAAAAGTGTTATTGTTGCTGGACTCATATCATTTTCCTCCTCCGTTTATTATTTGATATTTGATATTGTATCCAATTTCTAAGTTTAAGATATAACAAAAAACCGAAATCGTCAATACCTTTTTGACAATTTCGGCAATTTATATATATTCCACCTATTCAATTTGTGCATCTATTACAAGTAATGTGTTAAATTAATAACTTACATCTACACATAATATGTCAGCATATCATCACGACTACGCATGATATGCTCATACATCCTCCGCTGTGCAAGCTGCACATCATGAGCCTTGATTGCTTCGTATATAGCCTCATGCTCCTTTATAGAAATGCCCGCATATTCCTCCTCTGTGACCATGCTGCCCATTGAAAGTCCGTTCCACAGTTCTGCGATCATATTTTGCATCTTTTTGTTGCCGGATGCTGCCCAGATTTCACTATGAAACTCACGGTTTAAATCCGCATATCTGCTATAATCTCCGGAAGCCGTCATCTCCCTTGCATCCAGGTATGACTGCTCTATCTTGCTGATATCGATATCAGGTGAAGCAGCAAAACCTGCACATGCGCCCTCGAGTATGCCTCTAATCTGATAGTGCTCCCTTATGTACGTCTCTGTAATTCCAAGTACTATTGCTCCCTTATTCGGTCTTAGCTTGATAAGTCCGTCATGCGCTAATATCTGAAAAGCCTCACGCACGGGAGTTATAGATACATTAAGCTGCTGCGCTACACTTTCCAGTGTAAGATTTTCTCCCTCTTTTAGCTGTTTTGACAAAATTGCCTTGCGCAGCTCCGATGCTACACGCTCCTTCGCTGACGGAATCTTTATCGGTTTAAGTCCTATCATAATTACTTTTTCCTCTTGTTATCTTTTAATTTTATATGCTTCCGAATCATCTGTCATTATTCAGTATAAAATAAGTCACCAATTACCTGCTGCTTTCTTCCCTCTCTGCTATAACAGCCTCACAAAGACTTCCAAAATATTCTCCCAAAAGTTCTCTGACAATATTTATATCCTTATCCGAATATGCCTCTGCTATTTTCGATAACAGCTCAAGTCTTCGCGCATTTTCCCTGCCTGCTGCCGTCTCTTCAACCGCAAACCTGATATAGCACCAGAGACCATTTTCAAGAATATGTGTAAAATACTCGTTATGACTATTGGATATAATTGTCTCATGAAACTGCAGCTCTGCAGACAATTTTTCATTTATAGCAGATGGCTCATGTACGCAATTGGGCTGCTCACTGTTATCACTGACCACTTTATCCCACAAACATATACCAGACTGCAGCATGCCCTTTAGCAGTTTTATCTCCACATCTGAAAGCAGCTCATAGATTTCCGTTATCACCTCGTCCGAAAAATCAGCCACCACCACATGCCTTGTTGCCAGTCGCTTTGCCAATCCCTGCGACTCAAGTATCTGCAATGCCTCCCTGATTGGTATTCTCGAATAACCGAGACTATCCGCAAGCTCTTCCTGTCGCAATGGCACTCCTGATGACATACGTCCTGATAAAATTTCATTCTGAATAGCTTCCGCTATATAATCACATACTCTTTTATTTCTCATAATATATTATTATATCTGATTTTGGATACAATTTCCAGTCAAACTTATTACACCGATTTATCCTAATCTCTCGTATCTGCATAATCCAGATCAAACCCTATCCACACCTTAGTTCCTTTTCCAATCTCTGACTCCATGCGGATTGTATGCCCCAGCTTGTCTGCCATCTGCCTGCACAGATAAAGCCCAATTCCTGTAGCCTTCTTATCGGCATGACCATTGTAGCCTGTGTAGCCCTTTTCAAAAACGCGTGGCAGATCCTCGGCTTTGATTCCTATTCCGGTATCCTTTATTGTAATAAAAAACCGGTCTTTTTCCTCTGCAGTTTCTATTGTAACAACCCCCTGCGGTGTATATTTTATGGCATTTGAAAGTATCTGTTCCAGCATAAATGCAATCCATTTTCCGTCAGTATATACCACCTGCCCGGTTCCTGAATAATTTATCCCAATATGCCTTCGTATCATAATTTTTGCATATTTTTTAATGGTATCACGTATGACACCATCCACACTGACTTTTTCAAGCACAAAATCATTTTCGGTGCTGCTCACACGCTGATACTGCAAAGCCATACTGACATATTCCTCTATGCGGAACAATTCGTCCTCAAACGAGTCCATGTTATCTGACAGCTCTGTGAGTGCAGCCTGCTGTTTCAAAGCAGCATTTAATCCGGCAGCACCGATATTCCCACCGGTCATATCGCCTATATGGCACTGACTCTGTTCATCATCACATATAAGCTGCCCAAGCGCCTCCCGCTCTGCCTCAAGCAGTAGTTTCATAGCCGATATCGGAGTCTTTATCTGGTGCACCCACATAGCGTAATAATCTCTCATCTGTGATTGTCTGATTGCAGCACTGCTTTCTGACTCACTTCTTGCAATACTTTGATTTTCCAGCAGCCGATGATAAAGTATCTCCACATCATCTGTTGCTTCCGGAAGCTGTGCCTGTTCCTCAACCGGACGATTTAAAGCATTGCTTAGAGCTTTTACCTTGCTGCTATATCTGAAAAATCCAACCAAAACTGTTATCAGAAGAAGTATTGCATCAAGCACTGCCGCATACACCAGATCCTGTTTGCGCGCACCAATCAGGTACATGTAAAGCAAATGGATACATGACATTGTGACTATCATCAGAATCCATATATAGTTTTGTTTTATAAAATTTGTCAGATGCGGTTTGTTTTGTATTTTTGCCATGACCTCTCACCCCAGCCTGTACCCAAGCCCCTTTTTTGTGACAATAAAGCTCTCAAGCCCTATAGAATCCAGCTTTTTACGCAGCCTGTTGACATTCACCGAAAGTGTATTCTCGTCCACATACGCATCACTCTCCCACAGCTTTTCCATTAGAAGGCTGCGTGATACAATCCTTTCTTTGTTGTCAAAAAGTGTCTGCAATATTTTGAGCTCATTCTTCGTAAGCTCGAGCCTTTTGTCGTCATAGGTTATGGTGGCATCAGATATATTGAGCATGGCGCCATTATGCTCCAAAACACTGTTGTTTGCGCCAAAATCATAGCAGCGCCTGATGATAGCCTGTATCTTTACAGTCAGCACATCGAGGTCAAACGGCTTTGCTATAAAGTCGTCTGCCCCCATACTGACTGCCATCACTATATTCATATTATCAGCAGCGGATGACAGGAAAACCACAGGAACCTTTGATACCCTTCTGATTTCCGTACACCAGTGATACCCATTGTAAAACGGCAGACCGATATCCATAAGCACAAGATGCGGATCAAATGATGCAAATTCTGACATTACAGCATCAAATTTCTGCACCACATGCACATCATAATCCCATTTTTCCAAATGTCTTCTGACAAGCTTTGCTATGGTCTCGTCATCCTCAACCAAAAATATTCTATACATTATTTTCCGCTTTCTTCCATGATAATCTCAGCCGCATCGATGATGAGCTGTGATGCCTTCATACGAAGTAAATCCGGCTTGAGCTGTGCCTTTGGAAGCACCTGCTTTACAACGTCAACAGGCTGACCATACTTCTGTGAAATAAGCTCATACTGCTCATCCATCTCCTCGTCAGATACAGTGATATTTTCCACTCTGATGATTTCATCGAGAACAGCCTCAAGCTTTACCTGCTTCTGTGCTACAGGCTTGAGCTCGTCCTTTAAGCTATCCATAGTCTTGCCTGTCATCTGAAGATACTGCTCCATAGCCACACCCTGCTGTGCAAATGATGCTGCCATCTGCTGAAGCTGCATATTTACCGCTGTCTCTACTGCCTGTGGTGAAACAAGGCATGAGCTGCTTTCAAGAATCTGGTCATAGAGCTTTTCTCTTGCCGCATCAGCCTTTCTTGCCTCTACCTGGTACTCAAGATACTCGTTGATATATTTCTTTAAATCCTCCACTGACTGTACCTCAGGGAAATTGAGAGATGCTGCAAACTCATCGTTCAGCTCTGCTTCCTTCTCATTGTAAATCTCGTGCAGCTTAACCTTGAAAACAACCGCTTTACCTGCAAGCTCCGGCGCATGATACTGCTCAGGGAATGAGAGATTGATATCTCTGTCCTCACCGATTTCCATGCCTACAAGCTGCTCCTCAAATCCCGGAATAAAAGAGCCTGAACCGATTCCCAGAGGATATTTCTCAGCCTTTCCGCCCTCAAACGCGACTCCGTCCTTAAAGCCCTCGTAGTCGATTACTGCCGTGTCGCCCATCGCTAACGGGCCTGTTTTCTGCTCTCTGACAGGATTTCCTGAAAGAAGTGTCGCTATCTGTGAATTAACATCCTCCTCTGTATATGCAATATAAGGGATGTTTGCCTTTAATCCTTTGTAATTTCCTAATACGATGTCCATGATTATACCTTTCTTTTATGTGTATTTATATCTGCTTAACGAAGCTGTTATATGCAAATAGTATACACTAGTTACCAAATAAAGCCAATAAAAACTCAACTCTTTCCAGGCTTTTATATATTCTAAATATTTAAGCACCACGTCAGACATTACAATTCAATCAGGAAAAGAAATGCCAGTCCATAATAGGTCACAACTGCCACCAGATCATTCACCGTCGTGATAAGCGGGCCTGACGCAACCGCCGGGTCAATCTTTATCTTGTGGAAAAACATCGGAATCACTGTGCCCACAAGGCTTGAAATTGCCATTGCCACAAGCAGTGAAACTCCTACACAGCCTGATACCGCAAATGCTCCAAGCCATGTGTAGCCCTTGAACAGATGCACATATATTCCCAGAAATACAAGTGCCATTATTCCAAGCAAGCCACCATTTACAAGGCCTATTCTTACCTCTTTTACTACAAGCAAAAGCTTCTGCTTACCGCTTAAATTCTCATCCATAAGTACTCTGATTGTGACAGCTAGTGACTGTGTTCCTACGTTTCCTGCCATGTCAAGCACCAGCGACTGGAAGCAGATGACTATCGGCAAAGCCGCTACCACATTCTCAAATATTCCAACTACGGAAGACACTATCATTCCCAAAAAAAGCAGGATGATAAGCCATGGCATTCTCTTTTTCATGCTCTGCAGCGTGGTTTCCTTCAGATCCTCCTCTGCGGTCAGTCCGGCGAGCTTTGCATAGTCCTCACCCATCTCATTGTCTACCATCTCTACAATATCATCAGATGTGATGACTCCGAGGATATGCTTATCCTTTGAGAGCACCGGAATTGAATCCTCAGCGTAGTCCTTGATTGTATCGATACAATCATCGATTTTCTCATGGTCGAGCACATATGGATATGAATGGGCTATAATGCTTTCCAGATTCATGCCCTCCCTGGCTGTGATTAAATCCTTTAAATCAATAGCTCCCGCAAAGCATTCATCTGAATCAACTACATATATAGTCATGATATTATCGTTTTCGCCCGCCTGCCTTACTAGCTGGCTCATCGCCTGCTTCACTGTCAGGCCTCCCGGAATACAGATGTAGTTGGTTGTCATATAGCTGCCTATTTCATCATCGTCATATGACAGAAGCATCATGACATCCTTTTCCGCGTCCTCATCCAGATGCTCTACAATCTCCTTCTTGTCCTCATCCTCCAGATTTTCAAGCAAATCGACAGCATCATCCGAATCCATCAGCGATACTACCCTTGCCGCCTGCTCCACAGACAGCTCATCAAAATAGGCCTGCGGCTCATCAAGATATGCAAAAATCTCCGCTGTCCTCTGTGTTCCAAGGAGCCTGTAAAGACGTTTGCGCTCCTTCTCGTTCATTCCTGCAAGCATATCAGCAATATCATTCTCATGATAGTCTGACAAAACCTCCAGAATTTCCTTATCCGTTTTGTGGCTTCTCAATAGAACAAGAAGCTCTTCATATTTCTTTGTATTCATCTCCATTTCTCTCCTTTCTCATTTCCGATAGCATTTTCCACATAAAATAAACATATGTGGTTCTCCAAAATCCCGTGATTCTGAAGCATAAAAATCATTCCATGATAGAAAGGACGAAACCCGTGCACTCAATAAATTTGCGCACGAAAAAAGCACCTAACGGTGCTCTGATATATAAACAAGTATGCATTTGTGCACAGCAAAACACAGCACAGCGTAAGCCGATATTCCTTAATATGCCTACACTGTACCTCTAAAAACTGTCCGGTGATGAATCCTACCACGGACAGAATCCACTATGCCTGCCAATACAATACTCACTTGTATATCAGCACCGATGTCGTTCTTACTTCGCCCAAGACCATCACTACTGTCCATGAAATTCACCTCCATACTTAGATTCTTAATTTCTACAATTAAAGTATTAAATTCGGTATACATTACCGGCCTGCAGATATCTGTCATGTCCGTAAATCCTACCAAACTCTTAACCGTAGAAATTGTATCATCAATATACACAATTTTCAACCCATTAATTATATCTTAAGACACGCCATACCAAAATTTTACAAGCACGAAGCTGCCTAGATACTGTAGAAATTATGCCCATGAAACGCAGAAATGCCCCGCCAAGGACGGCGGGGCAAGGATTACATGCGCCATGGACGGCGCATATAAACTATATTTTTCTACTGGTTCTCTGTCAGTTCATCTGTCTCCGACTCACTGTCGTGCTCCACTGCAGGATCCACATATGTATACGCATTCTCAGACTTTCTGAAAATGGTATCACTAGATCCAACCTGGCACACAGTTATCTCATCACCATCACTGATGTCTTCCTTCTTGATAGCAAGCACACCTGCTGAGAGATAAGTCGAAGCCACCTTGGAGTCGTTGATATAAACCTTACTCCAGTTGGTAAAGTTATGACCGTAAATATATACTGTATCACCGGTCGATGAATCAGACACATTTGTGATTTCCACCTTGTCAATTCCCATGACAAGATCTGAAGCCGGATATAAATCTGTGCCGTTGTAGCAGTAGCGCTTTCCATAAAGGATATCGTACTGTAACAGGTCAAGACCATCCTGATATGATGCCTCATCTGTACTGTTCATCTGAGTCTGATGATAGTTCATGATAGTTCCCTCATGGATACCTACAGTGTCTGTAGTCTTGGCAAGAAGCTGGTAAGCATAAAGGTCAGCATCCTCCTTTGGCAGTCCCATGTTGTTCCATGTGATGTACTTTGTCTTGTAGATATCACCTGACTTCATATCAGAATTCTGAAGTCCCATTGTAGGTAGGTGATCGCCAAACATAACAACGATGGTGTCCTCATCTCTCTTAGAAAGCTCATCTGTGAGCTCCTTGATGAAGCGGTCAGCCTCGTTGAGCTGGTTTACATAATATGTCCAGGCATTTTTCATGCCCTCGTCCTCAACACCTGATACGGTGTATGTAGGATTTTCAATAACAGGCTCCTTTGGATAGTCACCGTGAGTACCAACTGTGATGATATAAGTAAAATCAGACTGATCCGGTGTAGCATCAAAGGTCTTCATAGTCTCGCTGACGAGAATATCATCTGTAGGCCAGCTTCCGTTTGGAGTGTACTCTGTGATATTCATGAGCTCCTTGCTTGTAAATGTATCAAAGCCCATCTTAGAAAATGCATTGGTACGGCTGTAGAAATTACCACCGTTGTTGTGCACTACATGTGTTGCATATCCAATCTTAGATAAATCAGAGGCAATGCTCTCGCAATCTGTCTGCTTTAAGATAGTCTTGTATGGATACTCTCCTGTACCGAAATACTGCATGCTGAGCCCTGTAAGCATCTCAAACTCTGTGTTAGCAGTTCCTGCTCCGACTACAGGTACATTCAGATATCCGCTTGAATAGTTTTTCTCAAGCTCATGGAATGTAGGAATAGGATCCTCATTCACCTGAAGGAAATTAATCTCGTCCGGGTCACAGAATGACTCTAAAAGCACACAGATGATGTTTGGACCGGTCTTTCCGTCCACTGTGGTGGTCTGCTTCTGTGAATTGACCTTCTGCTCCACATCTTCCACATTCTGCTTATTGTAGTCCTCCGGCTTTTTCATTCCACGGTCCACTACAGTAGATGAGAATGAGTATACAAAGCCATAATCATCATAGCCCTGGGCGATATTTGAATAGTAGCTGGCAACCACATTGGTATTCTGTGCCACATTGGTTGTGACAGGGATTGCCACGAAAAGCAGTGCTAAAAATGCCACTGAAACACCTGCATAACGGATTTTTCCTGTATATTTAGGTCCCTTGATAAAAAGAGCCACAAGAAACAGTGCAAATGCACCAAGTCCAACTACAACTATTGTAGCCTGCTGCGCTGTGAAATAGCTGGTATTGTTCATGGCTAAAAGCTCCGGAATACACTTTAAATCAGTATAACCAAACGGTGTGACACGGTTTGAAAGCACACAGCCGTTGATGATTCCGAGGATAGTCCAAAAGCCTGTAATTATTACCCTTGCAAAAGCTCTGCGCCTGAACAGATACACAAGTGAAAATGATACAAACACTAAAAATGAGTTGTACATGAACGCAAGTGTATGTGCATCTACGAACTTACATGCAGAGATAAAGCTCCTGCGCGAGATAATCTCCACTATAAATACGATAGCCATAGCTATGATCGCATGGAATAAAAGCGAATATTTATTTAAAAAATCAATTCTGCGATAATATTTTTCTGAATGAATCTTGTCTTTCTTTACAAAGAGCTTTTGTTTAATGACATTCAATACATCAAATATTTTCTTCATATTTTCCTCCTATTTGCCTTTCTTTTACCTTCTCTCTGTCTCTTATACACATCTCCGAGCCCAC
>ERZ1694708.933-NODE-933-length-10331-cov-5.304009_pt1 | contig 10331 bp, 8 predicted proteins | sample MGYA00581714_ERZ1694708 | MGnify/ENA primary metagenome ERZ1694708 (study PRJEB42213, sample SAMN07424259) | human gut metagenome | biome: ENVO:00009003; feature: ENVO:2100002; material: ENVO:00002003 | host: Homo sapiens | place: USA | collected 2014 ...
TATGCGATCGTCGGCAGCGTCAGATGTGTATAAGAGACAGGGTTGAAGTGCCTCCGCTCAACAACAATTTCACCTATTGGTATGCCGGAGTAGGTATTTCCTACAATATCGACGCTCTATTCAAAAGCAAGAGAAAACTGAAACAGGCAGCCATCACGACCTTGAAGATGCAAGAAAACAGAAAGCTTGTCCAGGAAAAGCTGGAACACCAGATACACGCAGCCTACATCGACCTGAATGAGGCTTTCGTAAGGCTCCAGACACAGGAAAAAAGTGTTCAGCTCGCACATGAGAACTTCAATATCGTACGGCAGCGGTACATAAACGGACTGGCACTGATTACCGACATGCTGGATGCCAGCAATACACAGCTTGATACAGAGCTGAAACTATCGAATGACCAGATCAATATACTTTACCAATATTATCTGCTCAAGAAAATTACAGGAACACTTTAACATACAAACTAAAAACAGATTTACACTATGATAAAAAGTAAGAAAAAAGCCATCCCTAATTTCTTCTTCCTTCTGGTACTTGCAGCCGGTATAGCATGGGTATGCGGACGTTTTGTCCATCTGGGTAACGTGGAATATACCGACAATGCACAAGTTAAACAGCACTTGACTCCGGTAAACACCCGTATCCAGGGTTTCATCAAAAAAATCTATTTCGAGGAATTCCAGCCGGTCAAGAAAGGAGATACACTGGCCATCATAGAAGATACCGAATACCGGCTGAAAGTGGCACAGGCAGAAGCCGATTACCAGAATGCGCTGGCCGGTAAATCGGCAATGCATACTACCATCAATACGACAGAAAACAACATTCTGGTTACTGACGCAGCCATTGAAGAACAACGTGTACGTCTGCAGAATGCGGAAACAGACTATAAACGCTACCAGGAGCTGATGAAGGAAGAGGCGGTCACGCCCCAGCAGTTCGACCGCGTAAAGACAGACTTTGCCGCCACCAAGGCACGTTATGAACAGCTGTTGCGCCAGAAACAGTCAACCAACCTGCAAAAGCAGGAGCAGACCCACCGCCTGGAACAGAATGAATCGGACATCAAACTGGCTGAAGCGGCACTGAACCTGGCCAAACTGAACCTTTCGTACACCGTAATCCTGGCTACGGCCGACGGCGTTACTGGACGTAAGGATATCCATGAAGGTGAACTGGTACAGCCCGGACAAACCCTGGTGACCCTGGTAGACGGCACCGAAAAATGGGTTGTAGCCAACTACAAGGAAACCCAGACCACCAATATGGCAAAAGGGCAGCTGGTAGAAATAAAGGTAGACGCCATCCCCGACGTAACCTACGAAGGACGGATTTCTTCCATTTCGGACGCTACAGGCTCCTTCTACTCTATTATTCCGCAAGACAATTCGGCCGGCAACTTCGTGAAAGTAGAGCAGCGTATCCCGGTCCGCATTGAATTTACCGAGAACAACAGTAAGAAAGACTTGGACCGTCTGCGCGCCGGCATGAATGTAGAATGTAGTGTAAGATATTAAATCATGGCCACAGAAGAACGTCCCCGGATTCTGCATTTCAAGGAATTCCTGCCCACACCAGTATGTATGACCCTTTCCTTGTTCTTTGCAGTGGTATTCCAGCTTAACGGAGGGGTATTTCTCCCTACTGCTGTACAGATGTCGAGCTCATTGGGCTGGCTCAATGAAGACATCATGATGGCGGGCTATTCCTCATTCATCGGAATGACCATCATATTCCCGATCCTGTTCCGGCTGAAATTCCGCTTCATGACCCGCTATATCCTACTCACGGTCTGCCCGGTACTGATAGCCTGTAACCTGATAACGATGCATACCACCAACCTTGCCGTACTGGTGGTAACCTGTTTCATCTCGGGATTTTTCCGTATGTGGGGTACATTCGAATGTTTTTCCAACATCCGGCTCAGCGTCACCCCTTCGGGAAACTTCTCGGTATTCTATCCGGTTATCTATATCGTAGTACTGGAAAGTATCCAGGTTTCGGGTCTGATATCGACCTATATCTCTGATATGGCCAACTGGCACTATATGCACTGGCTGGTTATCGGATTGCTGATCATTGTGTGGGCATGCATCTATTTCTTTACACGCCCCATCCGTGTTTTCAGGAAAAAGCCTCTCTATGGCATCGACTGGATCGGTGCCGCACTATGGACCATTTTCCTGTTCTCTATCGTATATGTATGTATTTACGGTGAGTATTACGACTGGCTGGACAGTTCCGAAATCAGGGCCAGTATCGTCATTACCGTAATAACGCTGATGCTGAACATCAACCGGATGACGTGCATACGCCGTCCATATATCGAACCACAGGTATTCCGGTACAAGAATTTCCCGGTAATCCTGTTCCTGTTCCTGATGTTGTGTTTCTACCTCACCAGCTCATCGGTCCTGGAAACCTTGTTCATGCGGTCTATCCTGCAATATGACGCCCTTAACGCCATTTCGCTCAACTGGTTTGTCTTTGCGGGGATTCTCACAGGGGCAGGCATCGTATTTTACCGCCAGGCGGTACTGCATAAAGGATTCAAGCTCCTTATATTTGTAGGCTTCTTCCTGCTGGTAATCTACGAATATTACATGTATTTCCTCATTTACCCAGACCTGAACATCGAGAGCCTTTACCTGCCCGATTACCTGAGAGGAATAGGACACGGAATCCTTTATATCGCCCTGACCATTTATGTGGCAAAAAGCGTACCGTTCCAACACTTTTTCCAAGGGCTGTGCATACTGGGCTTTATCCGCACCAGTATCGCCACTCCGCTCGGAACCGGAATATTGAACCGATGCATGCGCCATCTGCAGCAGGACAAGCTGGGTATTCTCAGCCGGGACATGGACCAGTTGCAGATATGGTCGCCCAATGTCTCGGTCAAACAGCTCTATGCCGAACTGTTGACACAGACTACCCTGACCAGTCTTCGGGAACTGTTCGGATGGATCTGTATTACAGGAACAATACTCCTTATCATCATTATCTGTTACCGCTTCTGGCGGAGAGAGATTGCCGGAGGGGTCAGGAAACTGTATGCCATTGTAGTCAGGGCAGGCCGATAAGAAATACACCAACCTTTGTTATAAAAAAGGACTGCCGGGAGACCTCTTCTCCGGCAGTCCTTCTATAATTTCATCTATGTAAACCGAATCATTTCACCGTTATGGTCTGAATAGGCTGACGGGTGACTTTATCCAACGGTTCGGCACGGTATTTCACTTTGGTAAAATTGATTGTCTTAAGGTCAAAGCAGCGGATGGCACTGTTATACATGGTACTGTAATACAGCTTCAGTTCCTGCATGTCGGCTGCCGCTGTCCACTGTGTGGCACTCGGTATATCGGCCGGTTTTGTCCCTTTGTCGAATTCGGCGCCGATAGGTATATCAAAATTGCGCAGAATCTGGAAGCCTTCCAGAACAGCCTCCTCTGTTGTGTCATAACGGGGTGCCGTAGCCTGATAAAAGGCCGCACGTACAAACCGTGACGGAGGAGTGATATCGCCGGGTAATCCCAGGAAGCCGCTGCCCACACCGAAAGACCGGAGTTCAAGTGCATCGAACTGCTGTGCGGCTGCCGAACCCGGATAAAGGTTCACGTAGTTGTTCAGGTTCGTAAGCTGCCATTTAAGGTCGGGAGAGTTGGTAAGTACTCCCAACGGATTGTCATAGAATACAGCCTGGCCGTCGATATACTCCAGTACGATCTGACGGTTCGACTTGTCGGTAAAACGCCAGTGAACGGTAGAAGCCCTCGGATCGATAGTGGTCACCTTTACCTTCGAAACAGCCTCCTTCACTTCATCTACCGTTTCACATTCTCCCAGAATCCAGGAAACCAGCTGCAGGTCGGCTATAGTGACAGATTTTTCCGCAGCGGAGGAAGCTGGATACTTCCCGTATCCGGGGAAATAGAACAATCCGGCCGAAAGCCCCTTTTCATTCAGCCCTTCAGCCACAAATTCCTTCTGGTTTACGGCAAGTCCTACATAGCCGTACCGCGAGGTAAACTTCATTCCATCAGTCGTACCGTCAGACAGCCACGACTGCTGCTGATACCCCCTTGGCACAATGACATACTGACTGTTCAGATTAGTCCCTCCCCATTCGATGGTACGCGCCACTACACGCGCTTTTCCACTTGTAGTCAACGTGATGCCTGTACAGGCCGATGCGGAAGGCAGAGAGAGGAAAGCCGCAACGCCGGCCATCCATAATGCAATCGTCTTCATTTTCATAATCCATATTTTTAAAAGGTTGTCAGTTCTTTGTTGTTAAACACATAATTCCCCCGATTGTTCACCCATATTTTACAAATATGAACTTTTCTTGATTCTTCACATACAAAATTAACATAACACTTAGACAGAAAAAAGTTTTTCTTTGTATATTTGAAAAAATACAAACTTTAAATGTAGAGATATCATGAATTCGAACCCAATTTTCAGTTTGCACATTCCAACCAAGATTTTGTTTGGATGTGGTGAGATCAAGAAACTAGCTACAGAGACTCTTCCCGGCAAAAAGGCGATGATTGTAATATCCGCCGGTACTTCCATGAAGAAATACGGATATTTGGACAAAGTCATCAACCTGTTGTCGGAAAACGATACGGCAGCCATTGTCTACGACAAAATCCAGCCGAACCCGATGAAACAACATGTTATGGACGCAGCAGCCATCTGCCGCGAACAGGGATGTGACTTCATTATCGGTCTGGGCGGAGGAAGCAGTATCGACTCGGCCAAGGCCATTGCAGTCATGGCATGCAACCACGGCGACTTTTGGGATTATGTAAGCGGAGGTACTGGAAAAGGACGTGCCATCAGCAAGGCGCTGCCTATCGTGGCTATCCCTACAACGGCGGGGACAGGTACGGAAGCCGATCCTTGGGCAGTAATCACCAACGAAGAGAAACAGGAAAAGATCGGCTATGGAAACCAGTATACCTTCCCTACCCTTTCCATCATCGACCCGGAACTGATGGTTTCCATTCCAGCCCAGTTTACAGCCATGCAAGGCTTTGACGCCTTCTTCCATGCTGCCGAAGGTTTCATTGCCAATTGTGCCACTCCGGTCAGCGACCTCTTTGCCCTGGAAGCTATCAGATTATTATATAAGTACTTGCCTGTAGCCGTCAACGACGGACGCAACCTGAAGGCACGTGCCAAGGTTGCTTTGGCAAGCACGCTTGCCGGCCTGGTAGAATCTACTTCCAGCTGTATTTCCGAGCACTCCATGGAACATGCCATGAGTGCCATGCACCCCGAACTTCCGCACGGTGCCGGACTGATTGCCATCAGTGAAGCCTACTTCGAAACCTTCCGTAATGACTGCATGAAACGTTACATGAAGATGGCCGAAGTGATGACACAGCAGAAGAGCAACCGCCCGAGCGACTTTATCGAAGCCTTGGTACGCATGCAGAAGGAATGTCATGTATACGGCCTCAAACTGAGTGAGTGGGGCTTGAAGGAAGAAGATTTCCCTACAATGGTACAGAATGCACGCCATACCATGGGAGCACTCTTCACGCTTGACCCGCGTCCGCTGACCGATGAAGAAGTACTGGCCATCTACCAGAAATCATACAAATAAGATACAATATTACAGATACAGCAGAGGAGGGACCCGGACATCCGGATTCCTCCTCCGCTTTTTTGTATAGACCGGAAAATCTTCACCTGTTTTCTATCGGCTGCGAAAGTTCCTCCAACGTCTTCTCTTCATACCTGCATACCGCCTCCTTGAAATCGTCCGGCAAATCTACCGGCTCTTTCGTCAGAATGTCATATCCTACCATCACCGTACGGCACTGGCATTTCAACACCCCGCTCGCCTTGTTATAGGCACGCTGCAGCAACGTAAAACTTTTATGTCCTAAATGAATTACGGTAGTCTCTATTTCCAGCTCATCCGAGAAAAATACCGGAGCCAGGAAATCGGCGTTGATATTAGCCACCACAATACCCAGCTCTTTCCAATCCCTTTCACCGAAAACTTCACGTATATAGGATGTCTTGGCCAGGTCGTAAAGGGAAAAATAAGAAGAATTGTTCATATGCCCATACTGGTCGACATCACTGAAACGGATCTGGACAGGCAACACATGCCTGAATTTCACATCATCTGCCATATATAAAAGTATTTGTTAGTGTATTCTCAAATATAGCGCTTTTCAACTAAATAACGAACCGGCAAAAAGAATAATTTGTTACTTTTGCGCTAAATAAATTGACAAACTATAAAAAGAGATTCAATGGAAAATAAATTCAGCAAAGAAACACTCTGCGTACAGGCAGGATGGACTCCTAAAAACGGTGAGCCCCGTGTACTTCCCATCTATCAAAGTACGACATTCAAATACGACGACAGCGAACAGATGGCACGGCTGTTCGACCTGAAAGATACCGGCTATTTCTCTACCCGCCTGCAGAACCCGACAAACGCTGCGGTGGCTGTCAAGATTGCGGCACTCGAAGGCGGCGTGGGAGCCGTGCTTACTTCATCGGGACAGGCTGCCAACTTCTATGCCGTATTCAATATCTGCGAAGCCGGCGACCATCTGGTATGCTCTTCCACCATTTACGGCGGGACATTCAACCTCTTTGGAGTAACCATGAAAAAACTGGGCATTGAATGTACATTCATCGATGCGGACGCTCCGGAAGAGGAAATTGACAAGGCTTTCAGACCCAACACAAAATGTATGTTCGGTGAAACGATCTCAAACCCGAGCATCAATGTACTCGATATCGAAAAGTTCGCACGTATCGCTCACAAACACGGAGTACCTCTGATAGTGGACAATACATTCGCTACTCCGATCAACTGCCGTCCGTTTGAATGGGGCGCCGACATTGTCACCCATTCCACTACCAAATACATGGACGGACACGCCTGCTGCGTAGGAGGTGCCGTAGTGGACAGCGGTAACTTCGACTGGGACGCTCATGCCGACAAGTTCCCGGGAATGACACAACCCGATGAATCGTACCACGGACTGACCTACACCAAGGCATTCGGGAAAATGGGATATGTAACCAAGCTGACCGCCCAGCTCATGCGCGACCTGGGATCAATCCCTTCACCACAAAACTCATTCCTGCTCAACCTGGGACTTGAAACCTTGCACCTGCGTGTTCCGCGTCACTGCGAAAATGCACAGAAGGTAGCCGAATGGCTGGAAGCCAACCCGAAAGTGAAATGGGTGAACTATTGCGGGCTGAAAAGCAACAAGTATTATGAACTGGCCCAGAAATACCTTCCTAACGGTTCCTGCGGTGTAATCGCTTTCGGTATCAAAGGCACACGCGAAGATGCCGTGAAATTCATGGATAACCTGAAACTGGCCTGCATCGTGACACATGTGGCCGATGCACGTACCTGTGTCCTGCATCCAGCCAGCCATACACACCGTCAGCTCACCGACGAACAGCTGATTGAAGCCGGCGTGGCTCCAGACCTGATCCGTCTTTCTGTAGGTATTGAGAATGTAAATGACATCATAGCCGACCTGGACCAGGCACTGCAGACAGTCTGATTCTATAATTCTAGAAACAACGTCGCAAAGAGACGGAGATTACCCTCTCATCTTCCGAAAAGAAGAACGGGAAATCTCCGTCTTTTCATTTTTATACGAAACTGTACGGAATATAAAAACCATAAGGATACCTGATCTTATCACTCCGGTGAAAATATCTTATCATTGGAGTGATAATAACGTATCACTAAGGTGATAAGATTTTATCACTATAGTGATAAGATAACAATAACAGATGAAATCACCGGTTTGAATATCTGGAACATTTCACTATTTTTGCCGGTAAACTTATTTACTGAAAACAAAAAGATTCATTGATATGGAAAATCCTAAAGACTGGTATACCCAACGGATTGTCGAAACCGAAGACTATCTCCATAAAACAAAAGGCATAATCTTCCGCATCAGCATGCTCCGTGTCCTTTTTTTCCTCGCCGGAATAGCCGGTATCATCTATTTCTTTCATGCGGGTGCATGGATCATCACGGCCAGCATATGTTGCACATTCGTCCCCTTCCTGGCCCTGGTAAAGATACACAACCGATTCTTCTATCGGAAGGTATGGCTGGAAACCCGGCTGCAAATGAACAAAAACGAATTGGCCGGACTAGACAACGATTACTCGGCCTTTGATGAAGGACAGGAGTTCATCAATCCAAATCATCTATATTCCTACGATCTTGATCTGTTCGGCAAGAAGTCATTGTTCCAAGCCGTGGACCGCACCTGCACCCCAATCGGGAAAAAGACTCTGGCGCATTGGTTCAACAACCATCTGACCGATAAAAAAAGAATAGAATCAAGACAGGAAAGCGTAAAAGATCTGAGCAAAAGGAAAGAATTCAGAGAAAGATTCTACATAACAGGAACCATTACACGGGGAAAAGAGAATGACGAAGAGGAAATCCGGAAATGGAGCAATACATTAGTCTACCTGTCTGATGCGCTTTGGGCCAGGATCACGATTCTGGCAGTACCCGCCATCAACCTGCTGCTTCTGGCAGGAGGATTATCAGGAATCTTCAGCCTCAAATGGCTCGGACTTTCATTCATGTGTTTCGTAATCCTCAGTTTCGCCATTATCAGACGCGCTACCGCTGTTCAGGAAAGTTTCGGGGAAAAGCTGAAATCGTTAAACACTTATGCCAAGCTGATTTCACTGGCCAAAAAGGAACAATGGGAATCGGAAGAGCTGAAGGACCTGACAGACGCTCTGAATATCGAAGGGAAATCGCCGGCTGAAGCTTTGGAGCGGCTTTCAAAGGAACTAGACCGACTGGACTTAAGGAACAACCAGTTCCTTTATGTCATACTGGAAGGCTGCCTGTTTTTCCAACTCCAGCAGATAGTCCGAATCGAACGTTGGAAAAAACAATATGGGAAATATATAATGAACTGGCTGGAAGCTGTCGGCAAACTGGACGCATTATGCTCCTTAGCAAATTTCGCTTACAACCACCCCACTTATTGCTATCCCGAAATAAGTGACCGGCCTTTCATCTTTGAAGCCAAAGGAATGGGACACCCGCTGATGCCCGAAAAACAGTGTGTAAGGAACGATGCCGACATTCCTTCACGTCCGTTCTTCCTGATTATAACCGGTGCGAATATGGCCGGAAAAAGTACCTATCTGCGGACAATAGGCACCAACTACCTTCTAGCCTGTATAGGAGCACCAGTCTGCTGTCTGTCGCTGAAGATCTATCCAGCAAGACTAGTAACCAGCCTGCGTACTTCCGACTCACTTTCGGAAAACGAATCCTATTTTTTTGCCGAACTTAAACGACTGAAAATGATAATCGACATGTTGGGGCAAGGAAAAACGTTATTCATCATTCTGGATGAAATCCTGAAGGGAACAAACTCGGCCGACAAACAAAAAGGATCATTCAACCTGATCAAACAATTTATGGGTCTACAGGCTAACGGAATCATAGCCACACACGACCTGCTTCTAGGGAAACTGGCAGACAGCTTTCCCGATTCAATTCGAAACTACTGCTTCGAAGCAGATATCAAAGACAATGAACTAACCTTCTCATACCGTCTGAGAAAGGGTGTTGCACAGAACATGAACGCATGCTTCCTCATGAAAAAAATGGGAATTACCATCGACGAATAAAGGGAAGGGAGCAACAAAAAAAGCCATGCCTTAAAAAGGCACGGCTTTTTAATATATAGCGTGTTACAGAATTATTCAGCTTTAGGGGCTTCCTCTGTAGTTGCTTCTGCAGGCGCTTCGGTTGCTTCAGCAGCAGGTGCTTCAGTAGTAGCGGCAGCAGATTTCTTAGAACGACGTGTACGAGTAGCTTTCTTAGCAGCAGTCTTGGCCATGTTCTCGTTGTAGTCTACCAATTCGATGAAACACATTTCTGCGTTGTCACCCAAACGGTTACCAGTCTTGATGATACGAGTGTAACCACCCGGACGATCTGCAACCTTTACAGAGATTTCTTTGAACAGTTCAGTTACAGCAAACTTATCCTGCAAGTTGCTAAATACAACACGACGTGAGTTAGTAGTGTCCTCTTTAGACTTTGTAATCAGCGGCTCAACGAACTTCTTCAAAGCTTTAGCCTTCGCAACAGTCGTAGTGATTCTTTTGTGCTTGATCAAAGAACACGCCATGTTAGACAACATTGCGTTTCTGTGAGAAGCAGTACGACCTAAATGGTTGAATTTCTTATTATGTCTCATTTTTTATTCTTTATCTAATTTATACTTAGAAATATCTGTTCCACACGACAGATTCAGACTCTCGAGCAA
>ERZ1694708.947-NODE-947-length-10214-cov-5.762477_pt1 | contig 10214 bp, 8 predicted proteins | sample MGYA00581714_ERZ1694708 | MGnify/ENA primary metagenome ERZ1694708 (study PRJEB42213, sample SAMN07424259) | human gut metagenome | biome: ENVO:00009003; feature: ENVO:2100002; material: ENVO:00002003 | host: Homo sapiens | place: USA | collected 2014 ...
CCCACCTGAAGAAGACCTACGACGAGTTCCGCAAGAAGGGTTTCGAATCTACGGCGTATCGTTCGACGAGGACCGCGGCGACTGGCTCGGCGCCGTCGAGCAGAACGACATGAACTGGCTGCACGTCAGCGAGGTGAAAGGCTTCGACAACCAGGCCGCCAAGGATTACGCCATCCAGGGCATTCCGTCGAACTTCCTGATCGACGGTCAGGGTACGATCGTCGCCAGGAACCTGCGCGGCGAGGCGCTCTACGAGAAGATCTCGGAGCTGCTGGCCCAGTAATTTCCCAACGACATTCCGGCCCCTCCGTTCCGTACAGCCGGAAGGAGGGGCTTTTTCCATAAAATGCAGATGAAATCCGTCGAGAAATACAGAATCATGGGCATCGACCCCGGCACGAACTACATGGGTTACGGCGTGCTGGAGATCGAGGGGCGCACGGTGCGCTCGGTGGTGCTGGGCGACATCGACCTGCACAAGCTCCCCGACCCCTACGCCAAACTGCGTTACATTTTCGAGCGCGTGGGAGCGCTGGTCGACGAGTACGCCCCGCGCGAAGTGGCGCTGGAGTCGCCGTTCTTCGGCGAGAACGTGCAGTCGATGCTCAAGCTGGGACGGGCGCAGGGCGTGGCCATGGCCGCAGCGTTGAGCCGCGGCATCGACGTTTTCGAATACGCCCCGATGCGCATCAAACAGTCGATCACGGGCCGCGGATCGGCCGCCAAGGAGCAGGTGGCCTCCATCGTCTGCCGCACGCTCGCTATCGACCGCCCTCCCAAGCGGCTCGATGCCACGGACGGCATGGCCGTCGCTCTGTGCCACTACTTCACCTCGGCCAGTCCGCTCAACGCCGCGCTGGGCGACGAACGCGTCAAGGGGCTTGGAGGCGGCAAAAAAGCCGCCTCGAAGGGCGGCTCGCAGAGCTGGGAGCAATTCCTGAAAAAGAATCCCGACCGGGAGATCAAATAAAACCGACACCAACCTACCCGCCACCATGAAAAACCTTCCGACCGCCGCCCTGCTATGCAGTTGCGGAGGCGCAAACTACACCATCACAGGCCGCTACGAACTGCCTCCGGGCGACTCGGTCTATCTGCTGGCTTCCGACAACACGGTGCTCGCCGCCGGTGTCGTGAACGCCGACACGACCGTTTCGCTGCAAGGGACCGTTACGACTCCCGACCTGGTTTTCCTGGCCAACGCGAAGCGAACCAACCACCCCGCCTGGTTTTTCCTCGAACCCGGAAAAATCCGAATCGAGAAATACGATCCCGCATTCGGCTATGTCGTCTGCGGAACACCGCTCAACGACCGGAAAAAAGCATTCGACGAAGCAATGTACGCTTTCGGAGACAAACTCCGCAAAGGCTCCCCGGGGCAGTCGCTCCAAGCGATCCTGGCCGAAATGAATGCACTCTATACCCAAACCGTAGACGCCAACCTCGACAATGTTTTCGGAGCCTGGGTCTTCAACAGCTACGAATTCCAGAACATCAAGGACAATCCCGAAAAAGTCAAAGCCCGGCTGGCGCAATTCACCCCCGGAATACAAGCGCATCCAATGTTGAAAAAGTCGCAGGATGCCTCCCAGGCCACCGCACGGAGCGCTGTCGGCCAACCCTATACCGATTTTTCCTGTAAAAACACCGCCGGAGAGACCATTGCGCTCTCGTCACTCACAGGTCCCGGCCGCTGGGTGCTGCTCGACTTCTGGGCCACATGGTGTACGCCCTGCATGAACGAAGTGCCCCACCTGAAGAAAGCCTACGAAACCTTTCACGCCAAAGGCTTTGAAATCTACGGCGTATCGCTCGACACGGACCTGACCCGTTGGGAAAACACCATCGGCGAACAAGGCATGAACTGGATCAATGTGGCACAGAAAAAAGGCGGAGGATTCGATCCAACAGCACTCTATGCCGTCAGTTCCATCCCCGCAAACTTCCTGATCTCACCCGAAGGTAAAATCGTAGCGAAGAACCTGCGCGGCGAACACCTCGAAGAAAAACTCGCAGAAGTACTCAAATAAAGACTTTCCGATGAACAGAATTTGCCCGACAATCCTCGCCGCCGTAGCGCTATCCGGCTGCGGAGGCCCCAATTACACCCTTTCGGGCAGGGCTGGCCTCGCTCCGGGCGACACGCTCCGCCTGTGCTCGCCCTACGAGAACGACTCGGTGCTGGCCACGACGGTCATACGCCGCGACAGTTCGTTCCGCATCCGCGGACACGTCTCCGAACCGACGATCGCCAACCTGATGCACAACGACCGCCGTATCGGGGCGCCGATCCTGCTCGAAGCGGCCGACATCCGGCTCGAGCCCACGGGCGACGTACGCGGCTTCCAGTTCACCGGGACGCCGCTCAACGATGCATTCAACGCCATGAATGCCGCGCAGGTATCGCTCGGCAACGTCCTGCAGGCACTGGAAAACGAACCGGACACACCCGAGCGCAGGCGGAAACTCGACTCGCTGGGACGGATTTACCGGCAGATTCCCGGCGACGCGCTGGAAGCCAACCGCGACAACCTGCTGGGCGCATTCCTCTACGCCCGCCGCACCGATGCGGACCCGGCGAAGGCCCGCGAACGGCTCGCGCAGTTCCCCGCCCAATTGCAGAACCACCCCGTGCTGGCGAGCGTACGGCGCGAGATCGAAGCCGTCGAACGCTCGTCCGTCGGCCGACCCTACATGGACCTCACGCTGAAAGACGCCGACGGAGAGACCGTCGCCCTCTCGTCGCTCGCAGGACCCGGCCGCTGGGTGCTGCTCGACTTCTGGGCCACGTGGTGCGGTCCCTGCTGCCGGGAAATCCCCTACCTGAAAGAAGCCTATGCCGCATTCAGCGGACGCGGATTTTCGATCTACGCGGTGTCGATCGACCACGATGCGGCACGCTGGCAGCGGTTTCTCGCCGAAAACGACCTGCCGTGGACGAACGTGCTGTCCCCCGGCTGCGGCAAGCAAAGCCCTGCCGCAGCAATGTACGGCATCCGCTTCATTCCGTCGAATTTCCTGATCTCGCCCGACGGCGTGATCGTCGCCCGCAACCTTCCCGGCAGGCAATTGCAGTCCCGGCTGGAGGAATTGATGAAATAGCGTCATTTTTTAAACAACTGATAATCCGGACGATGGCACAACACCCGTCGTCCGGATCATCTTTTTTACTAAATTTTTTAAGCAATTATTTGCGTGTTTCGGATTTTTACCCTACATTTGCATTCGCAATTCGGCACCGTAGCTTAATTGAATAGAGCATCTGACTACGGATCAGAAGGTTACAGGTTTGAGTCCTGTCGGTGTCACTCTCAAAATCAACCACTTACAGCAATGTAGGTGGTTTTTTCGTGTCTTGTTTCGAGCGGTTTTCACGGCGAAATCGGGGATTTGTTTAAACCAATGTTTAAACCGAAATTGGTTATGAACACCACCCTCACAACCGTCCTGTACACCTCTAAAACCCTATCTGACGGCACTCACCCCCTCATGTTACGGCTCACGAAAAACCGCCGAATCAAGTACATCAGCCTGCACATTTCCCTCGATGCTAAATTTTGGGACTTTGACAAAAACCGTCCCAAGCGGAATTGCCCCGACAAGGAGCGCATAAACACCCTTATCGAAACCAAGACGAAAGAGTTGCAGGAGCAGATTTTGGATTTTAAGACCAGCGACAAGGAATACACGCTAAACACGCTTGTCGAAAAGGCATCCCGCAAGGTCGTGCGCCGAACCGTCGGCGAATATCTGAACGGCTACATCGACCGCCTGCTGGCCGCAAACAGGGTCGGCAATGCAAAAACCTTTCAGGAACTCCGCACCTCGCTGACGAAATTCTGCCGTTCGCTGGACTTTTATTTTATAGACATCGACGCCGAGTGGCTGAAACGGTACGAACAATGGCTGCGGGTGGAACGGCATTATTCCGACAACTCCATCGGCATCCGTTTCCGTTCGTTGCGGGTACTCTACAACAGCGCAATCGCCGACGGCCTAATCAAGAAAACGGACTACCCTTTCGACACGTTCAAAGTGAGCCGATTCAAGGAAGCCACGGCCAAACGGTCGCTGACAAAAGAGGATATTCGGCGGATTATGGATTGCGAGGTGCGGACGCTGACCAAGTACCCCAAACCGTTTCTGCAACTGGCAAAGGACTTGTTCCTGTTCAGCTACCTGTCGTGCGGCATCAATCTGACAGATATTCTGCACATCCGCTACGCCGACATCGTGGACGGGCGGCTGGTTTTCAACCGTCAGAAAACGGGTAAACTCCTGTCATTCCAACTCCAACCTGCCGCCCTCGACATCCTCGACAAGTACCGCCAACCGAACGCACATCCGCAGGATTACATTTTCCCTGTTCTAAGGCGTTCTGTTCACATTACGGCACAACAGCAGTACGGACGGGTGCAACGGACGAACAAGCGGATAAATCGCTATCTGAAACTAATCGGCGAGCATCTGCATCTGCCTATCACACTCACAACATACGTTGCACGGCATAGCTTCGCCACCGTACTGAAAAGGTCAGGGGTTTCAACATCCATCATCAGCGAATCGCTGGGGCATAGTTCAGAGAAAATCACACAGATTTACTTGGATTCATTCGAGAACTCGCAGATAGATGCGGCCATGCAAAACTTATTGTAAAAAAGACCGACTTTGTTAATTGGAGACATTCCCATTATCAAGTCGGTCTCAGTTTCTTTCTAATTTCCTATTTGTTCTAATGTTTCTACTTTTTCTTCAATTACTATATTTAATGGTTCTCCAAAAATAGCTTCATAGGTTGCTTGAAAAAGTGGATTAGATCTTACTTGTTTAAATATTGCCCAAGATGCATACGCAACCGCCGTCATAACAGAGCCATTCTTACCTAACATTTTCATCAACTTACACAATTCGTCAATATTTTCTTCTAATGCCAATTTTGCAATTTGAAAATCAGGTAAAACTGCACTAAAATCAGCCTTTGCAAGTGTTTCGCGACATTTGTCTTCGTTTCCAGCCCATTTGTAAGCTTGTGCTTGATTTAATATAAAATATAGAACATCCTTTTGACATGAATGTTTCATAACAGAAGAAGTTGCAAACTCAGATAAATAAATTGCTATATTATACTTTTCATCAAATATCGCCTCATAAATTACATTATTTAAAGATGAATCTATATCAGCTAAAACCGATTTATCTTTATCCAATAAAACGCGAATTATCGTTTGGGCTAACATTATACCAACACAGAAAAGCACATAAAATGCGTTATTAAAATATTTTTCATCAACTTCAAGAATATCACCCTCTTTTGCTATTCTTTCTATCCCAGCATTTGCACAATTATCAATATATTGCTTAGAAACTTTCCCATTACAATGAACAAATAAATTTCGTCTCTGAGTTATTTCAATAAACTCTTTTTTTAAAGAAAATTTATCTAAAGAGATATTGTTTATTAACTTACTCATATCTTTTAATTGTTCTTCATGGGATTTCCTTAATGTCGTTTCAATTTTATCCTCGATTATTTGATTTTTTAATTGCTCCAAATCCCCTGAAGAAAAAAGCTGTTTATAGGTAATTGTCGCCTCTGACGAATAAAGTTTTTCAGGGAAAATTTCATAAACCAATCTTATCAAATTACTAACCAGAGAATCATATTGAGAAACCATAGCTACAACAAGGCTCTGAGGAAGAACTCTCAAGGCTTTATTCGCGCGATTACTTTTGGAGATTAACAATTTTGCTTCATTAAACTTGTCAGGCGAAACTATTAAATTATCGCCTTGAGTTTTACACTTATCTTTTATGTAAGTTAGTAAATCCTGCTTATATCGAGATTGCAGTCTTTGCAAAAGCATAAAATTATCTTGAAAATAGTCACATATACTATATATGCTATTAGTGTAATCGATAATAGCATCATGAAATTTCTTGATTCTCGGATCTAAAATCTTATCATTCATACTCAATTTTTTGATAAAAATAGCACATTTAAACGATATAACAAGCTTATATTTTGTAAATTCGTTGAAACAATTACCGCTTATGAACGAACTTACAGGCTCGAAAGGCTGTTTGGCTACCGATACCCGCTCTTTACGGGAAATCGCCCCGTTGCTGGAAAACTATTTCGGCATTACGCTGGGTTACTTTACCAATGAAATAGAATCGAGTACGGGCATCTCCGCCGCCAAAGCAATCCAAGAGAATCACGAAATACGGTTGCCGACCAACCGTTTCGATTATGACGCTTATATGGAACTGTTCGGAGAAACGCCCCTTTTGACCGACCGATTGCGTGAAGCCCTCCTATTCGTGGCTTACATCATCACCGACCGCAAATTCAACGAGGAGGAGTTATACGAGCGCGGATATTGGGAAGATTGGAACACCTATAAGGGCGAGTGGGCGAAACTGATGCTTTTTATGGAAGAAACCGAACAACGGCATCGGAACCTGTACGAACGTGTCGGAGAACAGGAAATGCCCGTAACCCTGCGCACCAGCAGCCGCAAGCAGGAGCCGCAGACGATTCCCAATACGAATAACTGGCTGTTCCGTCTGATCCGAAAGGAACTCGCCGATTATTTCCCCGACATTCAGACCGCCGAAGATGCACGGCAGGAATTGGAACGTCGCAAACCGTCGGCAGGAGCCAAACCGATGAATACGCTCTATCCGATTGTCGCATACGGGATTTATCGGATGCTCCATGAAGAAAATGCAATGTCCGAGAATCCCGACACGCCGAACGAACTTTGCAGGTTGATCTATGATTACACCCGCTTCGTCGGGTGCTATCCCTCCTATAAAGGCTATGACGGTTCTTTCAACCCCAAAAACATACGCGCCGACATAGGCTATATAAAGAAGAACGTACAGAAATACGGCGGGGAAAAGATACCGAAATTCCCGTCTGTCGCGTTCGGGAAAATACACATCGTAACGGACAATATCGTTCATAAGGATTTATTCTGAATAACCGACATATTTCAGGTAGAGAATGGGTGCAGAAATGCACCCTTTTTCTTTACCTGTTCCGCCGAAACCCAAGAGCGTTTTTTGCATTATCGTAACGGAGTAAAAGAACCTGACATGAAACTGACAAACAGGTAAATAATAGGCATGAAAACAGCCGACATTGTTTACCTCTAAAGGCTCGGAAAACGCGAAAAAATGGCTGATATTTGTCAGCGTAATCAATAACGACAAGACAATGTACCGAACGAAAAAACGACTGAAAACGGCTCTTTGCAACGGAGTGAAGAACAGAGGTAAAGAACAGGCCGAAAACAAGCCGATATTCTCTACCCCGAACCGATTAGCGAAAGGGCGTGTTCAAGTGTTTTATATCCTGCAAGCGGAGGAAATCGGAGCGTACGGCTGATGAATCCGCAGGGAGAAACCGAAAGCCCGAAAGTGGAGGTTGAACTAAAAAAACGACCGATGAACCGCAAAATGTAACCAATTAAAAGACAGAGGTAAAGAACAGGTCTGAATATAGCCTGCAACCTCTACCTCGAAAGGCTCGGAGAAGCAAAAAAAATCGACCACTTTTGCAGTCGTAAACGAGGTCGGAGCGTACGGCCGACCAAGATTGCAGGGAGTAGCCGACAGCCCGAAAGAGACGGCAACAAAACTTAATAAAAATAACGATTATGAAAACGCTTGTAAACACTATCGCTAACACGAATACTAATTTTAATAATACTAATAAAATGGAAAAAATTAATGTAGCAGCGGCATCGCAGCAGGTAGCTGGCAGCCGCGCAGAGGAGATGATGGCCTCGGCAATCGCACACGAGGCAAAGATGGCGGAAATCAAAGCCGCCGAGGAGCAGGAGGAGAAAACGAACCTCCGAGTAATTAAAATCAAGCCCGCAGGGAATGCCAAAATGTTCCGCACGCTGGCGAAAGCGATTGCGGCAGGGGCTACCACCCTGATCGTGACCACCCGTGTAGACGTGGCTGGATGCGGCTACGTGTGGTTCGGAATCCGTAAGGGGTACACAGAACTGGACGGCAAACTCCTGCTGAACGCCCAAATCTGGAACTACCTGCTGGCGTTCCTGATGGGTAAGGAATTGCCCGAAGTAACGGAGTTTGAACCCGACCGTGAAATCTGCTGTCAGTCCGAGTGGCTGGCAGAGGTGGCCGCCGAGGTGGAGAAACTGACCCCGATCACCTCCGAGGAGTACAACGAGAGCGAGGAGGGCATCGGCTACCTTGCCAAAAAGTACCACTTTTCCAACGGCAAAGTCGTAATGCCTGCCGAGGCAATGGAGGACATCACCGACCTGCTGAACTAAACTGCTGAACGAGGGGAGCGGGTTTCACCGCTCGCTCCCCAAGTTTTTTTAACTACAAATCAAATTATTAGATGAAGATTGAATATATCACAATAGATGCAGGCCAGCGGTTCGACGCCGTGATGCCCGAAATACCTACCAACTCGATCATCAACAAGACCGTCACGGGATGCGGTGCGACCTATGCCGAAATCAATGCGCCCCGACACTCCGTCATCATCGAGCCGAATGTTCCCGTTATCGAGGGCAAGATGAAAAAGCACCCGCAGATACTCGGCGTGTTCGAGGGCGTAACGACCGAGGACATCATCGACTTTCTGAACACGAACTACAACGACGGCTACCTAAAAATCATGACCACGCCCGAAAGTTTCCCCAAAGTCCGCTCGGCGATGGTGCAGACGCATACGGATATGCACGGTGAATGGTTCATGCTGTTCGACGAGTGCGAGCGCACGATACAGGATGCAGGCTACCGCGGCTCTATCACGCTCCCGATGGATGATTTTTTCCGATGCAAACAAAAAGCGATGGTTTCCGCGACGCCGATCATCCCGTCCGATCCCCGTTTCGAACAGCAGGGCTTTACGATGAAGATACTCCGCCCGACCTACGACCACAAGCCGAAAATGTTGCTCATACACACGAACAACACCGTCGGCTGGGTGCGTACCCTTATGGGACAGGTAAAAGGCAAAGGGTATCCGCTCTGCATTTTTCTGAACTCGACCGATACGATCCATCGCATGATCTGCACCTATTAAGATAGAGAAACGGTGCAAGGTCTTTTGCAGTTACGAGAGTGTGAAGAAACTCCGCAAGCGGGATTTTTCGCGGGCTTACTCCTCGCTCGAAGAACTGGATGAAATCAACTTTTTCACGAGCCGTTTCTTTTCGGCGGTAGACATCGAACTGCCGACAACAGCCTGCGTGCTGATCGTGACCGACCTTTCGTTTGCGGCGCACACCGTCATCGACCCCACGACCGAAGCCGTGCAGATCGTCGGACGCTTCCGCAACGGCGTGGAGGATGCCGCGCATATTTTCAGCACCAACAAGGAGATGCCCTGCAAATCGCGGGAGGAGATCGCCGCGAGATTGGAGGAGTGCGAAGCGGTCTACAAACAAGTCCTGCAAATCGAAGCGTCGGGGGCGGGTTGCGATACCCGTGCGCAGGCGTTGGAGGGAATGGACTACAAACGGTTCATGAACGCCGACGGAACGCGCAACTGGTTCATGTGGGACAACGCCTACGACGACGAGCGGATAAAGCAATACTACACCGACGCCGAACTGGTGCGGGAGGAGTACGCGAAAGCATTTCACACGGATTGCGCCGAACATATCTATCCGTTGTCGGACTGCGACCGACTGCAACGCATAAATCCCCGACTGAAAATGAAAGAGCTGTTCCGCGAAATCGTGCGGCAGTTGGAGATACTGGAACAAAACCGAACATGGAATGAATACTACTTTCTGCGCGAGGAGATTCAGAACCAAGTGCCGATGATGGTGGATGCCTACTATGCCCTCGGAGCGGCAGAGATCGAACGGCACAACTACAACATGAATGCAATCGGCAAACAGATACAGGAAAACGAAAGCCAACAACTGCTGACCTCGGAAAAAGTTTGCGGGGAGGTGTACGCCCAGTTGAAAACGGGCGACAAGTTACCAGTGTGCGCCGTCAATCGTTTTATGAACGATCTGATTATGCGGTTCGGCATCCCCTACCGCAAAAAAGTGACAGCAAAGATGATCGGAATATATTTCGAGTACAGGGATGTGCGCACCAACAAACAACGGTTCATCGAATTGGGAAAGCGGATCATATAGCCCGTAACGGGTAAAAACAGGTCGGTGACAAACTTTTGAAAAGGGGCTATAAAAGTACCTTTT
>ERZ1694708.949-NODE-949-length-10137-cov-5.465781_pt1 | contig 10137 bp, 5 predicted proteins | sample MGYA00581714_ERZ1694708 | MGnify/ENA primary metagenome ERZ1694708 (study PRJEB42213, sample SAMN07424259) | human gut metagenome | biome: ENVO:00009003; feature: ENVO:2100002; material: ENVO:00002003 | host: Homo sapiens | place: USA | collected 2014 ...
AGATTAGCTGCAGTCTCGTGGGCTCGGAGATGTGTATAAGAGACAGAACCAGATGCGTTTCTGGGGTAATTTCAGTATGACGCATGCCAAGAACGAGATTATCAAACATGATGACCCGGCTTTGGCTCCGGCTTACCAGAAAGATGCGGGATTCAGCATCGGTCAGACCCATGCCTATGTTGATACCGGTCATTTGAATACATTCGACCAGATTTATGGTAGTCCTCAACATGATACGAACGATAACCAGAAGCTTCCGGGTGACTATTATATCATTGACTTTAATGCGGACGGTGTCATCGATTCACAGGACAATATTCCTTACGGTTATTCCAGTACACCGCAGAATACATATAACGCTTCTATCGGTTTCGAATGGAAAGGATTCAGTGCATTTGTACAGTTCTATGGAGTAACGAATGTGACCCGTGATGTTACATTGACCAGTTTTGCCAACCGTTTGAATACCGTATATGATCAAGGTACATGGTGGTCGAAGGATAATACCAATCCGGATGTCGTGGTACCACGTTTTACAACTACTCCAAGTTATAACACGGGTACACAGAACCTGTATGACGGTTCATATATCCGTCTGAAAAATGCGGAAATAGCCTATACATTTGATGGAGGATGGGTTAAAAAACTGGGAATCCGTAATTTGAGAGTGTTCTTGAACGGTAATAACTTGTGGGTATGGACACGTATGCCTGATGACCGTGAATCTAATTTCTCCGGAGCCAGCAATCAAGGTGCCTATCCTACAATGAAACGTTTCAATTTGGGTATTAAATTCACATTATAATATAGAAGTCCATGAAAAATATATATAAGACATTGTTGTACAGTAGCCTGTTTGTATTTACCTTGGGTATGTCGTCTTGTGAGGATTATCTGGACAAAGATCCGGACACCGTTGTGGCTGAAGGTGATGCATTCAAGAATTTTACGAACTTCCAGGGGTTTGTAGAAGAAATATACAACTGTATTCCAGACAAGACCAATTGTTACTGGACAACTTCTTTTAATTGGGGAGATGATGAAATCATGAATACTGAAGCCGACTGGCACATGGTTCATCAAGTTGATATAGGTAATTTCTGGGCATGGCAAGGTGGCATGATGGGGCAGGACGGATGCTGGCTGGATGCAGCACGTACTTGTAATCCTACATCAAGTGACCGTATGGACCATCGCTTGTGGGCACATGCCTGGTATTGTATACGTAAAGCCAATATGGGACTGGCGAACCTGAATCTGTTGACCGATGGAACTCAGGAAGAACGTGACCTGATAGCCGGACAACTTTATTTCTTCCGTGCATGGTGGCATTTTGAAGTGATGCAGTATCTGGGAGGAATGCCATATATAGACCAGGTACTGGAATCTGACGGTTTGAATCTGCCTCGCCTGAGTTTTCAGGAAGCTGCCGTGAAAGCTGCCGCCGATTTTCGTCAGGCCGCTGATTTGCTGCCTATAAATTGGGATAATACGACGGTAGGTGCACAGACATCCGGACAGAATGACCTGCGTATCAATAAGATAATGGCCCTTGGCTATTTGGGTAAATGTTATTTGTGGGCAGGTAGCCCATTGATGGAGAACGGTGCCCAGACGGGTGGCTCAAATACATATAACTACAATAATGAATATTGTAGGAATGCAGCGGAAGCTTTCGGTGAATTGCTGACATTGGTGGAAAGCGGCCAGACACAATATGGATTGGCCGAATTCAACTATGACGATGTCTATGACCATAAACGTTCCAGCAGTGCTTCTTCCTGCTATAGCGATATTTTCTATACATCCGGACAGGGATGGTTACAGCCGGGATCTATTGAAGCCATATTCCGTGGCCCGGCATTCGGAATCAACATAAGCCCGTATCAGGCTGCGAAAACTTACGGACCTAAAATGAATAATGTTGTGCCGGATGATAATGTGATCCATCAGCCGACTGCCAATTATGTGAATCTTTATGGTATGGCTAACGGTTACCGTCTGGATGATCCGAGGGGTGGTTTTGACAACACTCATCCTTTCCGTGACCGTGACCCGCGTTTTTATCATGACATCGTTTTTGACGGGTTTGAATACATCAACGCCTCTGTAGGTAATGATATGAGTGCCTATAAGTACAGTCAGCTTTATACAGGAGGTAATGTCAGGGCTGAACTGAATGGTAGCCGTACCGGATATTTTACCCAGAAACTGGCACCCCATACGGTAAACAGTTATGATAAGCTTCAGGACTACAGCAATAACCTGCAGATGTATGTACCCTATATGCGTCTGGCTGATATCTATCTGATGTATGCTGAAGCATGCGCTGCGTTCGGAGGGGCTACCGGTAAGGCATCGAATTTTCCGAAGACAGCAGAAGATGCTATCAATACATTACGCGACCGCGTCGGTATGTCGCATGTACCCGCTGATTATACCGGCAATAGAGAAACCTTTATGGATGAAGTACGCCGTGAACGGGCGGTGGAACTGGCTTTTGAAGGCTTCCGCTTCAATGACCTGCAGCGCTGGCTGCTCTTGACAGAAGCTCCTTATACAGTGAAGACATCCCAGGAGTTTGACCGTGTATATGACGATGCATGGTACGAAACCAACGATCCTAAAGATGCTGAGGTAAGAAACTGGAGGGAAGAGGTTATATTGACCCGTGAGTTCCAGGCTAAGCATTACTGGTTCCCGCTGAAAACATCTGATACATATCTGTATGAAGGTTTTGATCAGAATCCGGGATGGTAAGCGAAAGCAGAAAATGTATAATTTAAAAGATTGGAGAAATGAAACATATACATATAAGATTCATCCTTTCGGCAGCCATTGTAGCTTTTTCCCAAAATTATATGGGAGCACAGGAGGTTGCTGAACTGGAAACGGATTCGTTGAATGCTGCAGACCCGTCGGTTCAGATTGCTTTTCGCAAAGTAGCAGAAAGTGATTTGACAGGTGGTGTTTCGGTAATCAATATGCAGGAATTGAATGATAAGAATTACAGCACTTACAGCCTTGATAATCTGCAAGGATATGTAGGGGGATGGAATGGAAACTCTTTATGGGGTATGGACGGTGACAATGCCGGATACCTGGTACTGGTAGACGGGGTTCCCCGTGATGCGGACAATGTGCTGCCAAGTGAAATAGATCAGATTACTTTCCTGAAGAGTGCCTCTGCGGTAGTGCTTTACGGAAGCCGGGCTTCAAAGGGTGTTATCTATATTACTACCAAACGGGGCAAGGAGCAGGAAAAGCTGCAGATTGACGTACGTGCCAATACCGGTTTTTATGTACCGAAAAGTTATCCGAAGTATTTGGGATCGGCCGAATATATGACTCTTTATAATGAGGCTCTGGCAAATGACGGACTGGACCCGCTGTACAGCGATACTGAGATCTATAATTATGCTTCCGGTGCCAATCCGTACCGTTATCCGAATGTAGACTATTATTCTTCCGATTATTTGAAGAAGGCTTATAACCGCAGTGACGTTACAGCAGAATTTTCGGGTGGAAACAAGAGAGCACGTTTCTATTCGAATATCGGCTATTATCGTCAGAGTGATATCTTTAATTTCGGAGAAGTAGCCAATAATTATACAGGACGTCTGAACATACGTGGTAATGTGGATGTGACGATCAATGATGATATCACAGCTTTTGCTAACGCGAATGCCACTTTTTATGATACCCGTTCGGGAAGAACGACCTATGAAACGGAAGACGGAGAGACATATGACTACTGGACAGAAGCAGCCAGTATGCGACCTAACCGTTTCGCTCCTCTGATCCCGTTGAGCTATATTGATCCGAATTCATTGGCGGCACAGACTTTGATGGGGACGAACAGCAATATTTTTAATGGGTATTTCCTGGGGGGAAGTCAGGTAGACCAGCGTAATATCTTTGCCGATTATTATGCTGCCGGTTATAATAAATATACCAGCCGTCAATTCCAGTTCGATACCGGACTTGATTTTAAGTTGGACAAGTTATTGAAAGGGTTGTCTTTCCACTTCCTGTTTGCTGTAGACTATGCTACATCCTATAATACATCATATGATAATGAGTATAGGATATATACTCCGACGTGGTCGAATTATAACGGTTCCGATTTGATTACAGATTTTACTTATGAGGGGACGGATAAGAAAACCGGTCAGCAGACTATCAGTGGAAGTACGGATAACCAGACTATAGCCTTGTCGGCGTATTTTGATTATAAGACAACGGTCAACAAGGTTCATAACTTGTCGGCTATGTTTATTGTGAACGGTTTCCAACAAACCTATTCCGGCGTTTATCACCGTACAAGTAATGCCAATCTGGGTATTCAGTTAGGGTATAATTATAAAGGAAAGTATTATGCCGATTTCAGCGGTGCCGCCGTTCATTCGGCAAAGCTGGCTGAAGGACATCGTAACGCTTTTTCTCCGGCATTGACTTTGGCCTGGAAATTACATGAAGAAGATTTTCTGAAAGATTCTCCGGTAGTGGATGAATTGATGCTGAACGTTTCCGGAAGTATCCTGCATCAGGATATCGACCTTTCAGATTATTATATGTACGCAGCCAATTATACACAGGCCGATGGTGCCTGGTGGGGATGGCATGATGGAACTTCATTGCAATCAACCAATTCCATACATGGTGCCAATGAGGATCTGACATTTGTAAAGCGTAAAGAATTTACTGCAGGTCTCAGAACATCTTTGTGGAACCGGCTGGTAACTGCTGATGCGAACTTCTTTATCAATTCGGTTGAGGGATTACCTATTCAGTCAACTTCTTTGTTCCCAAGCTATTTCTCTACTTATTATCCGGAAGCATCGTTTGTTCCTTATGTAAACTATAACAATAACAAACGTATAGGTTTTGATTTTGCCGTAAACTTCAATAAAAAAGTGGGTGAAGCAGATCTGTCGCTTGGTGTTACAGGGACATATTATAATACGGAAATCACCCAACGGGACGAAAACAATGAATATGAATACCAGAATCGGGTTGGAAAACCGATTGACGGTGTTTGGGGATTGGAGTGTCTGGGCTTTTTTGAAAGTGATGAAGACGTAGCCAATTCACCTACACAAAATTTCGGAGGTACGGTCCGTAAGGGAGATCTGAAATATAAGGATCAGAATGGAGACGGTGTAATCGACAGTAAGGATGAGGTTTATCTGGGTCGTGGGGCCTGGTATGGTTCTCCGTTTACTTTGGGCCTTAATTTCACTGCAAAATGGAAGAATTTCACTTTCTTTGCACTTGGAACAGGTGGTTTCGGAGGGTATGGAATGAAGAGCAGTTCTTATTACTGGGTTTATGGTGACGGTAAATATTCGGAAGTGGTACGTGGCCGATGGACTGAAGAAACGGCTGCTACGGCTACTTATCCACGGTTGACCACACAGACCGGTGACAATAACTTCCGCAATTCAACCTTCTGGCTGTATAAGACCAATCGTTTCGATCTTGCGAAAGTACAGTTGACTTATGATTTTCCGAAGAGACTGCTTCAAAAGACATTCTTGAAAGAAGCGGCTGTGTATGTGAGCGGTTCCAATCTGTTGACTATTGCGAAAGAACGTGAGTTACTGGAAATGAATGTAGGTTCTGCACCACAGACACGTTTCTACAATTTGGGTGTTAAGATAGCTTTCTAATCATAATAAAGGAATGTAATATGAAAAATATAATCAGACTATTCATGTTTCTATTGTTGTTTACCGCCTGTGACGATTTGTTCGAGCCGGCGATAGAGAACAACCGGGATTTGGATGCAATGTATGGTGAACCGGATTATGCGCAAGGAATCATAGCGAATGCCTATATATTGCTTCCGTATAATACGTCGCCTACCAGTGACGTCGCTACCGATGATGCTGTATCCAATGACAATACCAATACGTGGCGCAGTATGGCTACCGGTTCATGGACTGCCCAGAACGATCCTACTTCACAGTGGAAGAACTGTTTTAATGCGATTCAGTATCTGAATATGTTTCTTGAAAGAGTTGACAGAGTAGAGTGGTCGAGTGTGGAAAATGTCCAGACTTTGTTTGTAGACCGCTTTAAAGGAGAAGCTTACGGATTACGTGCCATTTATATGTACTATCTTCTGAGAGCGCATGGCGGTTGGTCGGCCGACGGACAATTGCTTGGAGTTCCCATCAAGACCGTATCTGAAGATGCCAGTTCGGATTTCTCTTTGCCGCGCGATACTTATGCCGATTGTATGCAGCAGATTCTGGATGATTGTGCAATGGCCATTGATCTGCTTCCATTGGATTACAAGTCGCACGCTGACAGTGAAATTCCTCAGAAATATATAGCAATGGGGGTGACCGCTACACAGTATGACCGTGTGAACGGAAGTTTTATGGCTGGTCGTCTAAGCGGACGTATTGTAGAAGCTGTCCGTGCACAGGCTACTTTGATGGCTGCCAGTCCGGCCTTTAACGAAGCTTCTTCCGTTTCATGGGAAAATGCTGCCAACTATGCGGCTACCGTGTTGGACCGTATCGGTGGAGTCAGTGGTCTGGATGCTGACGGATATACCTGGTATACCAATACTACAGAAATCGCAAGCCTGAGCGGTGGTGCAGTTCCTGCTGAGATTATCTGGAGAGGTGATATTGACGAAACGAATACCTTGGAGAGTGATAATTATCCTCCTTCCTTGTATGGAAACGGACGTATTAATCCGACGCAGAATCTGGTGGATGCATTCCCGATGGCAAACGGTTATCCGATTACCGATACGAATTCCGGATATGATGCTGCCAATCCGTACGCAGACCGTGACCCGCGTTTGGGTACCTATATTTTATATAATGGAGGCGTTCAAGGACCGAATAATACGGAAATCATTACCGGTTCCTATGGAACGAATAACGATGCCTTGAACCGTGAATCGGGATATTCAACCCGAACTGGTTATTATTTGCGTAAGCTTTTGCGCAGTGACTGTAATCCGAACCCTGTTTATAATACCGAGCAGAAACATTATACAGCCCGTATCCGTTATACGGAAATATTCTTGTCCTATGCCGAAGCTGCGAATGAAGCTTGGGGCCCACAGGGAAAGGGTAACCATGCATACAGTGCGTACGAGGTTATCAAGGCTATCCGTGCCAGAGCGGGAGTAGGGGCTGATAATGGTGATGCTTATCTGGAAAGTATCAAGAATGACCAGGCTAGAATGCGCGAACTGATCCGTAATGAACGCCGTTTGGAACTTTGTTTCGAAAATATCCGTTTCTATGATTTACGTCGTTGGGAAAGTAATCTGACTGAGAGCGCTAAAGGGGTGAATATTACGCAATCCAATAATGTACAGCAGTATACTCCGATTGAAGTGGAAGAACGTGCTTATCAGCCTTTTATGAACTATGGACCTATTCCTTATGATCAGGTATTGAATTTCGGCTTTGTGCAGAATCAGGGATGGTAAAATGTTTGATTGATTAAATGATTGAAATATGAGAAAAGCTAATTTACTTTCTATACTTGTAGCGGGAGCTTCTGCTTTTTTAGTCTCATCTTGCCATAATGGAGATGTGGAGTTCCCGAATTACGATTATTCTACCGTTTATTTTGCTTATCAGTCGCCTGTGCGTACCTTGGTGATGGGAGAAGATACCTACGATACCTCGCTTGACAACGAGCATAAATGTAAGATTTATGCTACAATGGGAGGTGCTTATAGCGGAACCGGTTCTACGGTGATTGATGTTATGGTCGATGAATCGTTATGTGATAACCTTTATTTCGAGGATGGAACAACGCCGGTCATGCCCATGCCTTCAAACTATTATTCATTGGCTTCTGAACAGATTGTACTGAATGAAAATGAAAATCTGATGGGAGGGGTGGAAGTGCAGTTTACCGATGCCTTCTTCAATGATGAGAAGGCTTTGGATAATACATATGTCATTCCACTCCGTATGACAGGTGTAGTCAATGCCGATTCAATTCTGTCGGGAGTTCCGAAAGTCAGTGGTGCACCTTGGACTAACTCGGAAATGTGGGATACCGCTCCGAAGAACTATGTGCTTTATTGTGTGAAATACATTAACAAATGGGATGCAGAATATCTGCGTCGTGGAGTTGATGTGATAACTGAAGGAGGAACGACTACCACAGTCAACCGTCATGAGGAATATGTAGAGGATGATGAGATATGTAGTGTCTCTACTCGTAATCTGACCACTGCTGTTTTTCCTGTTTCGACAACGGTAGGTACAAACACGTTGACTTGTGATTTGTTGCTGACATTCAATGATGCTGATGAATGTACCATTACTTCGGGTACCGATGGATATATGGCTAGCGGTTCCGGTAAGTTTGTAGAGAAAGGAGAGAAGAACAGCTGGGGAAATAAGGACCGGAATGCATTGTACCTGGAATATACAATTGATTTCGGAACAAAACAGTATCAGACAAAAGATACTTTAGTTGTCCAGACACGTGGCGTTGCGTTCGAGACTTTTTCACCTGTATATAAATAATCTAAATCTAACTGATTGAACTATGAAACATTATAATAAATTATTGTTAGGAGCGGTTGCTCTAGGCATGCTGACGGCTTGCGCAGACGAAAGTCTGCTGCAACCCGGAGCGATACAGATGCCGGAGGAAATAGCTCAGTTGGCATATCTGAATGATTATGGAGTGCTGAAGAGCTATGTGGACCGTGGAAACAATCCCGATTTCAAGCTAGGCATTGCATTGGCGGTAGACGATTATTTGAAACAGAGTATGGTTTATGGCTTGGCTGTATCCAATTTTGATGAGATGACGGCCGGAAATGCGATGAAGTATGCTTCGATTGTGGCAAACGACGGTACAATGGACTTTTCGAAGGTTACCGATTTTGTACAGACTGCGAAAGAGGCGGGAATGACTGTCTATGGTCATACGTTGTGTTGGCATTCACAGCAGAACAAGACCTACCTGGAGAGCTTGATTGCTCCGACGGTTATTCCGGGTGAAGCTACCGATGGAGGATATTGTCTTAAACTGAAAAATTCGGCGGCTTCGGCCAATGTCTGGGATGCCCAGACCTGGTATCAGTTGAGTACCCCTTTGCAGGCCGGACAGACTTATACCCTGAAGTTTATGGCAAAGGCTTCGGAAGCTTATTCTCCTGAAATCTATCTGCAGTGTTCCGATGGCGGTAATCAGGAATATCCGGGAGGATTTTCTGTGGGGACTGCTTGGCAGGAATGTACTGTTTCCTTGACTCCTTCGGGAAGTAGTGTGGATAAGATTGCCTTTAACTTTGGTACTTTTGCCGGTGAAATTTATATTGATGATGTTTCACTTACAGTATCTGGTTCAGATGCGAATCTCATTCCAAACGGTGATTTTGAAGATGAGACGATAACGGGATGGACAGGTTGGACTCCAGGTGCTTTTGAAACCATTTCGGAAGATGGAGAAGGATATGTGTCCGGGTCGGCAGTATCCGGTGGAGCCGGATATAGTCTGGTTCTGAAGAATTCGGCCGTTTCGGCTAATGTCTGGGATGCACAGACCTGGTATCAGTTGAGTACGCCTTTGCAGGCCGGACAGACTTATACCTTGAATTTTATGGTGAAAGCCTCTGCTGCTTATTCTCCTGAAATTTACCTGCAATGTTCCGATGGTGGTAACCAGGAATATCCGGGAGGATTTTCGGCTGAGACAACATGGCAGGAACGTACTGTCTCGTTGACTCCTTCGGGAAGCAGTGTGGATAAGATTGCCTTCAATTTCGGAACATTTGCCGGTGAAATCTATATTGACAATGTTTCACTTGTTGCTTCCGGTTCGGAAACCAATCTGATTCCAAACGGTGATTTTGAAGACGGTACGATAACGGGATGGACAGGTTGGACTCCGGGTGCTTTTGAGTCAATTTCTGAAGAAGGTGAAGGCTATTCCGAAAATGCCGGTGGAGGGCAGATTATAGAAAAGACTCCTGAAGAGAAGGAAGCTATATTGACTGACGCTTTGGAAAGATGGATTGAAGGTATGATGAAAGCCTGCAAGGAGAATCCGACTGCCGCTGAAGGAGAAGATGCCGGAGCTACGTTAGTGAAGGCATGGGATGCTGTAAATGAACCTGTCTCTTATACACATCTC
>ERZ1694708.955-NODE-955-length-10073-cov-9.311539_pt1 | contig 10073 bp, 7 predicted proteins | sample MGYA00581714_ERZ1694708 | MGnify/ENA primary metagenome ERZ1694708 (study PRJEB42213, sample SAMN07424259) | human gut metagenome | biome: ENVO:00009003; feature: ENVO:2100002; material: ENVO:00002003 | host: Homo sapiens | place: USA | collected 2014 ...
TCGACGGCGCCGAGCCAGTCGCCGCGGTCCTCGTCGAACGATACGCCGTAGATTTCGAAACCCTTCTTGCGGAACTCGTCGTAGGTCTTCTTCAGGTGGGGAACTTCGCCCATGCAGGGACCGCACCACGAAGCCCAGAAGTCGAGCAGGACATATTTGTTCGCCGGATTCCTGACCACCGATTCGAGCGATACCTGCTCGCCGTCGGCATTGGGCTGTGCGATGTCGATGAACGGCTGGCCGATGTCGGTCTTGATCATCTGCTCGGCGTTCTTCTTGAGCCGCACCAGTGCGTCGGTCTGCTGCATCTCGGCCGGGAATTTGGCGATCTCGTCGAGCAGTTCCTGCCCCGAAAGCTCGTAGCCGAGCTGCTGGGACAGCAGCATCACGCCGAAGAGGTTGTCGCGGTTCTGGTCCAGGACCGTGCGGGTCAGCTGTTCGTACTCCTGTTCGATGGCCTCGCGACGCTCGGCGGTGGTTTCCGGATTGCGGAACTCCTGCACGAGGGCGCTTCCGGCCGTGGCGTAGGCGTCGCTGGCGTCGTTGGCCGGCGTGCCCGTCACCTTCTTGCGGTAGGGGTTCTGTGCGTCGTCGGTCACGTTGATCGTGCCCGGTTCGAGGATCAGCATGGCGCCGAACGTCGCCCCGTCGTCGCGTGCGTCGCGCAGAATGGCCGCCTGCGGTTTCTCGGCCACGCCCTCGAAGCGGAACACCCCGTTGGCCACGGCCGCCGAATCGAGGATGTTGTCCTTCTCGTCAAAGAGGTAAACCATGCTGTTGGCTCCTTCGACCTTGCCGTCGACGGCGTACTTGTTTTTGTTGGCGCAGCTGCACAACACGGCTGCCGCCGCTGCGAGGATCAGGATTTTTTTCATCGAATTATTTTTTTGTGAGTTCTGCAAGTTGTTTTTCCAGCGCGCGGACCTGCTGCGCCAGTTCGGGCAGGCGTTTGAACACGGCTGCCGAACGGTGGTACTGCATGCCCGGGAGGGCGGGGTATCCGAAGCGGATTTCGTCGTCGGGAACGTCCTTGTCGAGTCCGCTCTTCGAGCCGACCTTCACGCGGTCGCCGATGGTGACGTGGTCGGCGATGCCCACCTGCCCCGCGAGGAAGCAGTTGCGGCCGACCTTCGAAGTTCCCGCGATGCCGGTCTGGGCCGACGACACGGTGTTCTCGCCGATCTGCACGTTATGGCCGATCTGGATCAGGTTGTCGAGTTTCACGCCCCGGCGGATGACGGTCGAGTCGGTCTTGGCGCGGTCGATGCAGGTGTTGGCGCCGATCTCCACGTCGTCCTCGATCACCACGTTGCCCAGCTGGGGAATCTTGTCGAATCCGCCCGCGGCGTTGGGCATGAACCCGAATCCGTCGGCGCCGATCACCGCCCCTGCGTGGAGGATGCAGTTCGCACCCACGATGCAGCCTTCGTAGATTTTGACTCCGGGGTAGAGCGTGGTGTTGTCGCCGATCCGGACGCCGCGGCCCACGTAGACCTGGGGGTAGATCTGGCAACCCTCGCCGATGACGGCGTCCTCCTCGACGACCGCGAAATCGCCGATGTAGCACTCCTGGCCGACCTGCGCCCGTTCCGAGACCGATGCGCGGCCGCTGATCCCCTTGCGGCGGGGTTTGGCGGCGTTGTACATTTCGAGCAGTTTCAGGACGCAGGCGCCCGCGTCGTCCACCTTGACGAGCGTCGCGGCTACCGGCTGCGAAGGCTCGAACGCACGGTCGACCAGCACGATCGACGCGCCCGTGGTGTAGAGAAACGGTTCGTATTTGGGGTTCGTGAGGTAGGCCAGCGATCCGGCCCTGCCCTCCTCGATCGACGAAACGGTGTGTACCTTGGCGTCCTTGTTGCCGACGATGTCGCCGCCCAGGAATCCGGCGATCATTTCGGCTGTAAATTCCATCATATGTTTCATATGTTACAGGTATTTGTTAATATCTATTCCTATGGGCATGAACTCTTCCACGGTGCGGCCGAACGAAAGCACCTCGCGCACGGTCGACGACGAGATGTCGGCCACGGGCGAGGGGGTGAACAGCATGACGGTCGTGATGTCGGGGTAGATGCGGTGGTTGGTGGCCTCCATCGTGCGTTCGTACTCGAAGTCGGTGGTGTTCCTCACGCCGCGGATGATGGCGCAGGCTCCTGCCGCCTCGGCGAATTCGCCCGTCAGCCCGGTGTAGATGCACGCCTCGACGCGCTCATCGCCGCGGTAGATGTCGTCGATGAGCCGCTTGCGGTTCTCGACCGTCAGCAGCCCCTGCTTGGAGGTGTTGTTGCCGATGCCGATGATCACGCGGTCGAACAGGTTCAGCGCTTCGTCGACCAGAGCCGCATGGCCGCGCGTGAAGGGGTCGAACGACCCGGGGAAGATTGCAGTGCGTTCCATATCGGACAAAGGTAGAAAAAAAACGGAAAAACAGCACGTTTTCCCGTTTTTATTCATTGCGGCCTCGGCGGGTCACTCCTTGTGGAGCAGGCCGCGCAGGCGACGCAGCGCCTTGCTCATCTGCGCTTCGACGGTCTTGACGGAAATATGCATTTCGGCGGCTATTTCGGCGTTCGAGAGCTGCTCGTTGCGGCTTTTGAGGAAGATGTCGCGGCAGCGGCCGGGCAGCTGCGAGACGGCCTCGGCCACGAGCTGCGTGATCTCGTCGGTCTCGATCTGCAACGACTCGGGGCTGGCGAAAACCTCGCCTAACTCTTCGAACGGAATGTAGGAAAAACGGTCGTCGCGCAGGCGGTTGAGCGCCCGGTTGCGCACGGCGCGGAACAGATAGGCGCGTACCGAGACGGTGATCCGCAGCTCGGCGGCGTGCTGCCAGACATGGGTGTAGACGTCGAGTACGACCTCTTCGGCCGAAGCGCGGTCGCGGAGCCAGAACTCGGCGAAGCGGCACAACGGCGCATAGTAACGGTCGAACAACTCCCGGAAGGCGGCGATTTCCCCCCCCCCGTTCGATTCTCAACCACAGGTGAACGTCGTATTCGTTATCTGACATGGCGTGTCGTAAGACTGTGTAAAAGTACTAAAAATCGGGATTCCCCGAAAAGCCGTTGCGGAAAAGCAGGCCGCAGGGTGGGGAGGCGACCCGCTTTTCCGCGGCTTTGTTCACTCGATGTCCTCGAAGAAGAATTCCGAGAATTTTAGTTTTGCGTTTCCGTAAAGTTCCGGCAGGAGCCTTTTGGCCCGTTTTTCGAAATCGTCGTAATCCTTCCGGTCGTATGCCCAGGCGATTTCTGCGATGGCGGCCATCCTGGGGAGCGTCATTCGCTGCACATGGCCGAAATCGGCGATATATTCGGTCCATACGTTTCCCTGAATGCCGAGGATATTCCTGTACTCGGCGGGTTTCAGGCGGTCGTAGGGATCGAGTCGGTAAACCTGCCTCATGGAGAGGTACCGTGTGGGTCCTATCGGCTCGTACTTTTGATGCAGCATATTATGCCAGTTGACTATCAATAGTTTATGGATTAAAAGATAGACTGCTCAAAAATTTACTTGTTTTTCGCCGAAAATCGAAGATTTAACGTTTTTAACCTTCGTTTGTCTTCAAGCGAAGGGGAAAAGGGGGAAATCGCCCTTTTAGCTCTTGTAATCTCCGGTTCGCGGAGATAAGGTATATCGGTGATTATTTCTCCGATTCGAGTTGCAAAATCAGAGATGGATTCACAGATTTTCTGGTTGGCTCTTGTGTCTTGACAAGGGCTCGAATCATGTCTGTTTTGTGAGCAGGATTTCTGTGTCTTTTGCAGCCAAAAAAAGAAAGTCGGCAGATATGGTTCGGTTCGGCTTTGGCGAAGCCATTTCTTTTCCTCCCTTTGTTAGTTTTACTTTAATGCTCGTATATATGAATACGGAGATAAAGTAAAGTTGCTTTTCATTTGGAATAGCCAATCTAATCTTGAGATTTGTGTTTATGTAACGAATAATATATTGTTTGTTATATGGGTGTATTGGCACTTACAAACAATATGATAGCATTTATATTTTTCCAAAGCAAAATCACCTTGTCTTTCGCACTTTTCCAAAAATGCTTGTCGGAATCTGCTGCAAGACATTGGATTCGCTTGGAAAAGTGCTGTGTAATGGTTGTGATTCGTTGGAAAAAGTGTTGCGAATAAGATCTATTCGCTTGGAAAAGTGTAGAACCATCATATTATACTTGTTTTAGCCATCTCTTCTAGTTTTGTGATTTTTCCCTTTAATACATCATTAAATAGATAAAATCTAATATCTTTGTATATTATATGATGAGTTGATTATGACAAAGAATACAATGGGAACCAAACTGCCTCGAAAATTGGTGCAGAAGATGTCGATTGTAGGAGAACAGATTAAATTGGCTCGCCTACGAAGGAATCTGAGTGTGGCTCAAGTGGCGGAACGTGCCACTTGCTCTCCATTAACCGTGTCCCGAATAGAGAAAGGTGCGCCGACCGTAGCCATCGGAATCTACTTGCGTGTGTTGTATGCTTTACAGCTTGACGATGATATTCTGTGGCTGGCCAAAGAAGACGAGTTGGGAAAAGCTTTGCAAGATTTGAGTTTGAAAACAAGGAAAAGAGCTTCAAAAAAGGAATAGAGCACATGTTCTCCTATACATAAGTTGCAATTTGCTCTTTTGGAATAAAAAAATATGGCTCAAAATTTTGTGTTATGTTGTAAAAACATTATGTTTGCATTGCATAATAAATAAGATGTATGAAATTCGTTGATAGAATAGATGAAGCTGCACGATTAAAGGATGCTCTTGCAAGAGAGAAGTCCTCGTTAGTCGTGATGTACGGTCGCAGACGGTTGGGTAAGTCAACGCTTATCAAAAGGGTGTTATCGGACACGGATGTTTATTTCCTTGCCGATCGTTCTGAAGGCCAACACCAGAGGATATTACTTGCAAAAGTGCTTGCACAAGTGTTTCCGGATTTCGACAAATTGACATATCCAGATTGGGAATCTATATTTCGCGCGGTCAATTATCGGACAGACAAACGTTTTACTCTATGCTTGGATGAATTTCCGTATCTTGTAGAGCAATCGCCAGAGCTGCCGTCTGTATTGCAGAAACTTGTTGATGAGAAGCAGTTGAAGTATAACCTTGTGCTTTGCGGTTCATCACAAAATATGATGTATGGGTTGTTCCTTGATTCTACTGCACCTCTATATGGGCGTGCTGATGAGATAATGAGGCTTGCACCGATACGTTTGCCGTATATTCAAGAGGCTTTGCATCTTAATGCGATGAATGCCATTGAAGAGTATGCCGTATGGGGCGGAGTGCCGCGTTATTGGGAACTGAGGGAAAACAGAAGTTCGCTTGATGATGCCCTGTGGCGCAATATACTTTCTGTAAATGGAACTCTTTATGAAGAGCCTATAAAACTGTTTCAGGATGATGTCAAGGATATTGTCAAGACTTCAACGATCATGTCTTATATTGGGACTGGTGCAAACCGGCTTTCCGAGATTGCTGCACGATGCAATGAGCCGGCAACCAATCTGTCGCGTCCGTTGAAGAAACTTATCGATCTCGGATTCTTGGAAAAAGATGTTCCGTTCGGTATTGATGAAAAGAATGCGAAAAAGAGCCTCTATAAGATAGCCGATCCATTTATGGCATTCTACTATCAGTTTGTTGTTCCTAACCGTTCGTTCATTGAACTTGGTCGTCGCTTACCCATAGAACAGGCTTTAACTGCTCATTTCTCTGAGTATGTGAGTATGCAATGGGAAAAACTGTGTCGGGATGCTGTCACAGGAAATCTTGTTAATGGAGTAGTTTATGGCAAGGCAAAACGCTGGTGGGGTTCTGTTCTCAATGAGGATAAGAAACCTGAACAGGTCGAATTCGATGTGATGGCAGAATCGCTTGATAAAAAGTATCTGCTGGTTGGTGAATGCAAATGGACAACTCAAGAGAATGGTAAACAGTTAATAACTGAACTTCTCCGCAAGGCTAATCTGCTGCCGTTTGCCAAGAATTATATTATTGTTCCGGTGCTGTTCTTTAAGAACGCTCCGAAAGATGATGCTGGGAATGCAATGTTGCCGGAAGATGTTGTTGAGTTAATGAAATAAAGGAATCTCAAATCCACTATTTGACAGAGTTATTAGATGGCAAAAAAAACAATAAATAAAGAGCTTACAGGTGCACAGGACTTATACAATTTCTTGTTTGAGGCCTGTAATATAATACGCGGTCCTGTAAGCCAAGATAATTTTAAGGATTATATCACGCCTTTGCTTTATTACAAACGGATATCTGATGTTTACGATGAAGAAACAGAAGAAGCTTTAATATCAAGTGGTGGTGATAAGGAGTATGCATCTCTGCCAGAGCAACATCGTTTTGTTATTCCTGATGGTTGTCATTGGCAAGAAGTCCGAGAGCGTACAGAAAATCTTGGAGCTGCCATAGTCGGTGCTATGAGGCAGATAGAGATAGCAAACCCAGATACATTGTATGGGGTGCTATCTATGTTTTCATCTCAGAAATGGACTAACAAAGCAATTCTCAATGATAGCAAGATTCGTGACCTGATAGAACATCTATCAAAACGAAAACTTGGTAATAAGGATTACCCTGCGGACTTAATGGGTGATGCTTATGAAATATTATTGAAGAAGTTTGCCGATGATAGTAAGGCTCAAGCTGGAGAGTTTTATACTCCTCGTTCTGTTGTGAGATTATTAGTGCATATTCTCGATCCGCAACCGGGGGAAACTGTATATGATCCTGCTTGTGGTAGTGGAGGAATGCTTATCGAAGCTATACGATATATGCACGATGATTCTCTTTGCTGTGGAAGTATATTCGGACAAGAGAAGAATGTCGTGAATGCGGCCATTGCTAAAATGAATCTATTCCTGCATGGTGCATCTGATTTTAATGTTATGCAAGGTGATACATTGAGAGACCCAAAAATTCTTCAAGGTGGTAATATCGCCAAATTCGATTGTGTTATAGGTTGTACTTCAACACAAGAAAGAGACATAGATTTGATTACATCGAATATACACCAAAATATAAACGATGAAGCTATTGAGAATATACTTGTAGGGTATTTTGATAAAGATAGAGAACAATCAAATCATTTAGTTTATAAGGGTGTATGTTTTATTGGATTTGATTTTGATAAATACCCAAGTGATACAGATATTACAAAAACTACAGAATACGTAAGGAATGCTATATTGACAGAATATGAGAAATGGCATAATACTATAGGTCAAAAGATAAAAGATCATGAAAATCTTGATAAAAAGGAGATTCATGTCTTTTTAATGCCCTTTCCTTCTGTTGACGATTTTAGAAAGTATTATCTTCAAACAATCAAATAATGTTAGCTGAAAAAGTTTATAACTTAGATAGTTTCAAACGTCAATATGAGGCTTTACTTACATTGTCCGTTAGTGATACTATTCCTAATTTAATATGGGATAAAGATAAATCAGATTTATTGTCTCAGATAGATTGGAATAACATATTAAGTATAGCATCACTATTTAGTTATTGCGATGAAAGCAAATATTTGGATGCTGCTCTCCGTATAGCTCAGACTTGTTTAACACAGGAAGCAACTAATGAAAATCAAAAAAATGCCGCTGCATTTGTTCTGGATAATTTAACAATTAAGCCTGCAATTAAAATTGCATTGGATAAACAGTATCTAAAAAAGAACTTTAGAGATAGCTATCCTTTTGCCTTGAAACTCCAACAAAACAAGTCAGATATTGAACATGCCATAATTGTAAATGATGATATATTCCTTTTGAATAAGTTTCAAAAAGAGGTTTATTCCGCATATAAACATAATGAGACAATAAGTATATCAGCTCCAACTTCAGCTGGTAAGTCTTACATTCTTTGTACTCTTTTATTAGAAGAATTAACCGAAGGCAATAAAAATATTGTATATGTTGTACCCACAAGAGCGTTAATCAGTCAAGTTGAATCTGATTTAAAAGCATTACTGAAACAGTATAATCTAGAGAATCTGACGAATGTGACGACAGTGCCTCCTCAAGAAGAGATTATAGAAGAAAAATCTAATATTTTTGTTTTTACGCAGGAGCGTCTTCATTGGTTTTTACATGGGAATTCTAATAACAGAATAGATATTCTTATTGTCGATGAAGCACATAAAATTGAAGATGGGAATAGAGGAATTTTACTTCAACAGAAGATAGAAGATGTCGTTAAAGCTAATTCTTCTATCAAGGTATTTTTTTCTAGTCCTTTTACATCAAATCCAGAGATTCTTCTGGAAAATGTTATCAATAATAGCAGAAAGTGTAAGGTCAATACTCAATTTGTTGCTGTTAATCAAAATCTTTTATATGTTTCTCAAGTTCCCAGAAAAATCAGAGAATGGCAAATCCATTTATGTACTGTTGAGAATACTATTTTGTTGGGGAAAATAGTTATGACCGATCGTCCTACAACAGAACGACATAAAATAGTTCATACTGCTTATCAAACATCGAATAAAGGTGGATGTCTGATTTATAGTAATGGAGCAGCTGATGCTGAAGATACTGCTAGCTTGCTTTACGATTTACTACCAGAACGTCAACCGGATTCCGAAACAACCGAGCTTATTGGATTAGTGCAGAGCACTATTCATGCTCAGTATGTTTTGGCTAGAGTTTTATCTAAGGGGATTGCATTTCATTATGGAAATATGCCCTTGCTTATAAGAAATGAAATAGAGAGATTGTTCTCTATTGGGAAAATTGAATATTTAGTTTGTACTTCAACTTTATTGGAAGGTGTTAATCTCCCAGCTAAATCTATTATTATAAGAAAACCATCAAGAGGTATAGGAAATCCGTTGAACCAAAACGATTTTTGGAATTTGGCGGGTAGGGCTGGTAGATTAGGTAAAGAATATAGTGGGAATATATTTTGTATAGAACCATTAAAATGGAGCGTCCAGCCAGAACCAAATAAAGCGAAACAAGAGATTAAACGAGCGTTAAATGTTATTGAAAATAAAGGTGAAGAATTATTGGATTATATTCGGCATCAATCTCCTAGACAAGAGGCTGAAAAACGGCCAGACTTGGAGTTTGCGTTTGGCTATTTTTACATAAGATATGTATTGGAAAAAGAGATAGCGCCTTCAAATCCATTTTATAATGAATTAATGACTGAATTATACTCAATTCAATCAAAGATCACATTACCAAGCGCTATCATAAAGAAAAATCCAGGTATATCGCCTTTAGCTCAACAGGAATTATATAATTTCTTTACGGAGCATCTTGATGAGATTGATACATTAATCCCTGTCTATCCCAATGATACTAATGCCTTTGAGGAATATAAGAATCTTATTGATATTATAGGTCGCACTATTTCATATTATCCCCAACAATTAAATGCTTCTAGAGCAATATTATTGATTAATTGGATGTCAGGGAAACCATTGTCATATCTTATTCGCAAAAGTTATGAATCTTATAAAAGAAATCGTTATAATAAGAAACTTCCTGCGGTAATTAGAGAGGTAATGGAAAATGTGGAAAGTTTTGTTAGATATCAATTTGCCAAAGATTCGAGCTGTTATGTTGATATACTTCGATATGTTCTTGAGATAAACAATAAGCAGGAACTATTGGAAAGCATTCCTCAATTAAATCTTTGGTTGGAGTTTGGAGTGTCTCAAAAGACACATCTCTCATTATTGGCTTTAGGCTTAAGTCGTAATACCGTTCTTGAATTGACAGATCGTACTATATCAACGGAAAAATCGAAAGAAGAGTGCTTGACCTGGTTAAGGTCATTAAATCTTGATGAATTAGAATTATCTCCGATAATCATCGATGATATTAAGAAGGTGCTGTAGTATATGGTGATATAAAAATGCGTTACAAATTATCAAAAAACAACTTGTTGTTGTGATGATACAAAAAGAATTATGGCAAAGAATATAGAAATACGAAATAGTACAGCAGAGTTCCTCATTTTCATGCTTGAAGGCAAAGAAGATGGGATTCAGGTGATGTATAAGTGTGAAACCATTTGGGCAACGCAAAAAGCTATATCGCAGCTCTTT
>ERZ1694708.960-NODE-960-length-10029-cov-5.675456_pt1 | contig 10029 bp, 9 predicted proteins | sample MGYA00581714_ERZ1694708 | MGnify/ENA primary metagenome ERZ1694708 (study PRJEB42213, sample SAMN07424259) | human gut metagenome | biome: ENVO:00009003; feature: ENVO:2100002; material: ENVO:00002003 | host: Homo sapiens | place: USA | collected 2014 ...
CGTCGGCAGCGTCAGATGTGTATAAGAGACAGCCGTCAAGGATGAAGGTGGAATAGGATATGCGGAGAAAGTCATGTGGGATTATCGCAATAAAGCACTTGATCTGCTTCCGGAAACAACCGGAACTTCCCTGAAAGAAGCATTTGCTGCCTACATTGATTATGTGATAGAACGTAATAAATAAGAACTTTGGTTTGACTTGAATAAGAAAGTCCCGCTGTATCCGGATGGATCAGTGGGACTTTTACTTAGTTGCTTTTTTATTATTCGAGAGAAAAGTATGTCTTAGAAGAATTTGGTTTCCTGACCCAGAATGTCAGATAGTAACAGGTTGGCCAAACGACTGGTTCCTAGACGGAACAGTTTATTATTCAACCATTCCTTGCCTAATATTTCCTTTACGATTGTATAATAGATTAATGCGTCCTGTACGGTATTGAGACCTCCAGCTGGTTTGAAACCCACTTTACGGCCTGTTTCAAGGAAATACTCCTTGATGGCCTGGCACATCACATAGGCTGCTTCCGGAGTGGCGGCTGGTTTTTCTTTTCCTGTAGAAGTTTTGATGAAGTCGGCGCCAGAATACATGGCGAGGATAGAAGCTTTCTTGATGTTGCTGGCGCTTTCCAATGCACCGGTTTCCAGAATTACTTTCAGATGCTTGTCGCCGCATACGTCTTTCAGTTCCTGAATTTCGTCGCACATGCCTTCATAGTCGTTTGTCAGGAATTTACCGACAGAGATGACGATATCTATTTCATCAGCTCCCGCATGAAGTGCCATGGCAGTTTCGGCCACTTTAATTTCGCTGAAAGTTTGTGATGAAGGGAAGCCGCCGGATACACAGGCTATGTTTACGCCATCCGCTTCCAGTGTATCATTTACAATTTCGGCCATGTTCGGATATACGCAGATGGCCGCCACATTTTCCAGATCAGGATATTTATCGACAAAATCATTGACGTGCTGGGTAAATTTCATGACGCTCAGCTCGCTGTCCGTACATTTCAGTGTAGTCAGGTCAATGCAGTGGAGCAGGAATTTTTTGACTTCCTGGGTATCGTTTTCCTTTACGTACTTTTCGATGATGTGGGCTGTTTTGGCAGCTACTTCATCATCTTTCAGATCTGTGTTGTACTTGCTGAGTGCAACATGGTATTTGTCTGGCTGATGTAAATTTTCAGGATCGAGATTCTGGTCCTCGATACCGAATCCACTTTCAAGATCTTGATTATACTTCATATTCTTCGTTTATAATTTGGGGTTGTTTTTATGTCTGTCTTTGTCACGTCTTGTCTTTTTCTCCAGATTCTTGTGAAAAGCTTCGGTCAGGTCGACACCCGTCTGGTTGGCCAGGCAGATCAGCACCCATAAGACATCGGCCATCTCATCTCCTAAATCTGTATTTTCACCGGCCTTGAACGACTGGTCTCCATATTTGCGGGCCATGATTTTAGCCAGTTCGCCTACTTCTTCGGTCAAGACTGCCATATTGGTCAGTTCACTGAAATAGCGTACTCCATATTCCTTTATCCATTGGTCCACTGTTTTCTGTGCTTCTTCCAGTGTCATGTCATTCTTTGTTTTTGGTATCGATACAAATGGTGACCGGGCCGTTGTTCAGCAGCTCCACTTTCATGTCGGCTCCGAATTCACCTGTTCCTACTTCCTTACCTAGCCCTATACTTAATTCGTTGCAGAAATATTCATAGAGCGGTATTGCCGTTTCATGGCAGGCTGCCCGTATATACGACGGGCGGTTGCCTTTCTTGGTAGAGGCCATTAGCGTGAACTGGCTGATTACAAGGATTTCGCCTCCTACATTGAGGATAGACTTGTTCATTACTCCATTTTCATCATCGAAGACCCGTAATCCGATTATCTTTTTGCAAAGCCAGTCGGCGTCTTCTTTTGTATCGGCTTCTTCTATTCCCACTAAAACCATGAATCCTTCTTTGATGGCCGATTTGCATACTCCGTTAATGGTAACCGAAGCATGGCTTACACGCTGAATAACTACTCTCATTTTAGCACTACTTTGTACAAAGGTAGAAAATAAATTTATATTATCCGTTTGTTTTACAATAAATTAATTATTCATTATCTCCTAAGGCTTCTTTTACGCTTTTTGCAGCGCTTTCTCCGATTACTTTGGCCAGCTCTTCAAGACTGGCTTTCTTTATCCGGGCAACACTTTTGAATTCTTTGAGAAGGGCTGTTTTCCGTTTTTCTCCGATACCTTTTATGTTGTCGAGTGCGGAAGCTATCTGGCTTTTACTCCGCTTGTCGCGGTGGAATGTGATGGCAAAGCGATGGACTTCATCCTGAATGTTTTCAAGTAGATGGAATAGGGGAGTTCCCTGTTTGATCCCGATTGTTACCGGAGGAAATCCGAAAAGGACTTCGGATGTGCGGTGACGGTTGTCTTTGGCAAGCCCGGCTATGGGAATATCCAGTTTCAACTCGTCTTCTATAACCTGTCTTACAACTTCCATCTGCCCTTTTCCTCCATCGGTCAGGATCAGATCCGGTAATTCTCCTTGTTCTTCCAATATCCGTGTATAACGACGACGTACAACCTCCTGCATGGAAGCGTAATCGTCGGGCCCTACTACAGTCTTGATGATGTATTTCCGGTAATCCTTCTTGCTTGGACGTGCTTTCTTGAATACTACGCACGCGGCTACGGCATCGCTCCCTTGTATATTTGAATTATCGAAACATTCGATGTGGACAGGCATTTTCTTCATATGTAGCTGCTCCTGTATTTCTTTCATCAGTCGCACGCTTCTTTGTTCCGGGTTGAGCTTCTCGGCTTGCTTCAACCGGTCTACCTTGTATTGCTTTACATTCAGGATGGACAGTTCCAACAGATGTTTCTTGTCTCCTCGTTGAGGGATTGTAAAGGTAACTCCATTCAGTTCCATATCAAGCTCGAAGGGTACTATTATTTCTTTCGAGAGACTTTTGTACCGTTCACGCATTTCGATAATTCCCAGTTGCAGTAATTCTTCTTTTGTTTCATTCAACCGTTTTTTATATTCAAAAGTGAAGGCCTGGTTGATACATCCGTTAGTGATATGAAGATAATTGATGTAGGCCGAATTATCGTCTGTTTCAATGGAGAATACATCAATATTGTGGAGGATAGAGCTTACAACTTCACTTTTTGAACGGTAACCTTCAATCAGATCGTACTTTTCTTTTATTTTCTGCGCTTCTTCAAACTTCAGCTCTTCTGCCAGATGCATCATCTCATCCCGGAGCATATCACTGATGGTTTGTGTATTCCCTTTTAATATTTCTTTTATCTCTGCAATATTCTTCATGTATTCATCGTGACTTTGCAGTCCGATGCATGGCCCTTTGCAGTTTTTAATATGGTATTCAAGGCAGACGTTGAATTTTCCGTTACGTATGTTTTCTGGAGTCAGGGCCAGGTGGCAGGTACGTAGAGGATAGAGCCGTTTAATCAGGTCGAGCACTGCCTGCATACTCGGAATATGGCTATAAGGGCCGAAATAGGTAGATCCGTTCCGTATGATTTTCCTGGTTTTGAAAATCCGGGGGAAATACTCGTTGCTTACACAGATGGAAGGATAGCTTTTATCGTCTTTCAGCAGAACATTGTACCTGGGTTTGTATTTCTTAATAAGATTATTTTCCAAGAGAAGGGCGTCTTCTTCGGTGTTGACAACTATGTATCGTATGTCGGCAATTTTGCTTACCAGAATGCGTGTCTTGGCGGATTCATGTTCTTTAGAAAAATAGGAATATACCCGTCGTTTCAGGTTCTTGGCTTTTCCTACATAGATGATGGTCCCTTCCTTGTTCAGGTATTGGTAGATACCAGGCCCTGTGGGCAGGTTTAAAACGATACCTCTTAGATATTCATTGGTGTTGAGCTCTTCCATGGTATGTAAGTTCTATGGTTCGAATATAAAAGCGGATTGTGCAGACGTTTGCCTGTGCCAATCCGCTTCCGGTAACTTGTACGGAATACCGTTACAGTTGTAATAATGTCTCTACTTCTACGTCGTCGGTAAACGCTTTTCTTCCATTCAGGTCTTTTAGCTCGATGACAAAGTTTACATAGGCCTTTTTAGCACCGCTCTTTTTTACAAGCCGGTAGGTTGCTGCCATAGTACCTCCTGTAGCCAGCAGGTCATCATGTAAGAGTACTACGTCGTTTTCATTGATGGCATCCTTATGGATCTGGATCGTATCTGTCCCGTATTCTTTCGCATAGGTCTCTTCAATTACTTCGGCCGGTAATTTCCCAGGCTTGCGGGCCATGATAAAGCCAGCGCCTAATCGTGCAGCCAAAGCTCCTCCTAGAATGAAACCTCTCGATTCTATTCCTACCACCTTGGTTATGCCTTTGTCTTTGTACATTTCATAGAGCTCGTCTATCATTCCTTGCAGGCATTCTGTGTTTTTGAAGAGAGTGGTCACGTCATAAAACAGAATTCCCGGGATCGGGAAATCTGGAATCTCCCGTAAGTTCTTCTTTAATGTTTCTTTATTCATATCCAGTTATTTATATATATTCTTTAAACTACTTGTTTCACGTGAAACATACTTGGTTTAACGCCCTAGGAGAACTAGCAGCACATTAACGTCGCTGGGCGAAACTCCTGGGATACGGCTTGCCTGTGCCAGCGTTTCCGGATCTATCTTGATCAGTTTCTGCCGGGCTTCGGTTGATAAGGAATTGAGGCTGGCGTAATCAAATTTTCCTTTGATCCGTATACTTTCCAGACGATGGATCTTGTCGGCTATCATACGTTCCCGGTCAATATATCCTTGGTATTTGATCAGGACCTCGGCCGCTTCGATGATTTCATCTTTCCGGTCTTCAATTTCATTGAGGATGGATTGGAATGCGGGGATATGTTCTGCTATGTTCCCGATGCTGATTTGCGGACGGCTTAACAGATCTATCAGCTTGCAGCCATGTGAGAGCCGTGCTGTTCCTAACTCTTCCAAGGTATCGTTTATCTTATCGGCCTTGATGGAGTAGGATTTGGTGAATTCAATGATCCGCCCAATCATTTCACGTTTCTTACAGAGTAGATCATATCGGTCTTGTTTGGCCAATCCTAGTTTATAGGCACGTTCGGTAAGACGCATGTCGGCATCATCTTGCCGGAGCAGGATTCTGTATTCAGCACGGGAAGTGAACATACGGTATGGCTCATCGACGCCTTTTGTTACCAGGTCATCGATCAATACGCCTATGTATGCTTCGTCGCGGCCTAGAATAAATGGCTCTCCTCCATGGCAGTTGATGTGTGCGTTGATTCCGGCAATGATACCTTGTCCGCCTGCTTCTTCATAGCCGGTTGTCCCGTTTACTTGTCCTGCAAAGAACAAGTTCTCTATTATTTTCGATTCCAGGGTATGTTTTAATTGAGTAGGGTCGAAATAGTCGTATTCGATGGCATATCCAGGACGATATACCACCAGATTCCGGAAACAAGGGATTCTTTTCAGTGCCTCTAATTGGATTTCCATAGGCAATGAAGATGAGAAACCGTTAAGGTAAAGTTCACGGGTCGTTTCTCCTTCTGGTTCCAAAAACAACTGGTGCTGGGGCTTGTCGGGGAATGTGACAATTTTAGTCTCTATGCTGGGGCAATATCTTGGCCCGATACTTTTTATCTGTCCGTTGAATAACGGTGAATCGGCCAGTCCGCTACGCAGTACTTCATGCACTTCTTCATTAGTATAGCAAGTCCAGCATTGCAATTGCTTCAGTTTCCGGGGCTCACTGATAAATGAGAAACGATGGAAATCGTTTTCTCCGTCCTGTGTGTCCATCAGACTGAAATCTACGCTGCGTGCGTCAATACGGACCGGAGTTCCTGTCTTCATCCGGCCAGCTGTGATTCCATGGCGTGTGATGGATTCTGTAAGATGATAGGATGCAGGTTCAGCACAGCGGCCGCCCGGTAACATTTTATGTCCGATGTGCATGAGTCCGTTCAGGAATGTACCAGCGGTCAAGATTACGCATTTTGCATGAAAGGTGACTCCCCAGCATGTGAGTACACCGGTTACTTTTCCGTTTTCAACCAATAATTCTTCGACTGTATCTTGCCAGATATGTAAGTTGGGGATATTTTCCAGAACCTCACGCCAGGCCCAGATGAATTTACCTCGGTCGCATTGGGCGCGCGGGCTCCACATGGCCGGGCCTTTCGACCGGTTCAGCATACGGAATTGGATGGCGGTCTTATCGGTCACCATTCCCATATATCCTCCGAGGGCATCAATCTCTCTTACAATCTGTCCCTTGGCTATTCCACCTACAGCAGGGTTACAGCTCATCTGTCCGATCTTGTTCATATCCATTGTAATCAGGCAGGTTTTGGAACCGAGATTGGCTGCTGCCGCTGCCGCTTCACAGCCGGCATGTCCGGCACCGATAACAATAACGTCGTACTTGAATTCCATGAATCTTCAAATTATATTTCTGTTGCAAAAATACGAAAAATAAGTGGGTTAGCTTGTTTCGGCTAAAAAAAAGAGTTGGGGAGACGATTATGGAACTGGATATTGTTCCTGCAAAATCAGGGAAAGAATCTGCCTGATTTTGCAGGAATTGTAGTGAGGGATAAAGATGAAAGGATTACTTTTGTTGTTGGATATCTTTTAGCATTGCCAATGCTTTGTCTTCGGCTGCTTCCATGATTTCGCGCTCTCCCGGCCCTTTGTCATTGATACCACATAAATGAAGGATTCCGTGGATGATGACACGGTGAAGCTCTGTGTCGTATGGAGCGTTGAACTGTTCGGCATTGGTACGGACAGTATCCAGACTGATGAACAGATCACCTGAGATACGGTTGCCTTCACAATAGTCGAAAGTAATGATGTCTGTATAATAATCATGTTGGAGATACTGCCGGTTTACTTCTATTATTTTGTCGTCTGAACAGAAAATATAAGCAATTTCACCGACTTTCTTTCCGTAAGTAGCTGCGACTGCTTTAATCCAGTCTGTCGTTTCACGTTTCTTGATAGCGGGCATTTCAACCCCTTCGGTCTGATAGGTAATCATATATCTGTATCAATTAAAGAATAAGTAACAAATCAAGATTGCGGCTATAATCCCGGCCAGATCAGCCAGCAGTCCGCAAGGGACGGCATGGCGGGTCTTGACTACTCCGACACTGCCGAAGTAGACTGCCAGGATATAGAATGTGGTATCGGTAGAGCCTTGGAAAATACAGGCCAGACGGCCTACGAACGAATCGGCTCCATAAGTATTCATGGCATCGACCATCAGTCCCCGTGCGCCGCTTCCGCTTAGCGGTTTCATGAGAGCGGTAGGTAGTGCCCCTACAAAATCGGTATCGGCACCGCACCATTCCACGCATTGGGATATTCCTTGTATCAGGTAGTCCATGCATCCCGATGCCCGGAATACTCCGATGGCCACCAATATGGCTACCAGATAGGGGATGATGCGTACTGCGGTAGTGAAACCTTCTTTGGCTCCTTCTACAAATGAATCGTATACATTGATTTTCTTGCGTATCCCTGCCAGAATGAAAGAAACAATGACCAGAAACAGGAATACATTGGCAGTAGTTGTGGAATAGATGTTTATTTCTTCACGCCCCATTGTACTGAACAAATAGATGATACTTCCGATTAGGATACTGACTCCACCAAGAAAAAGCAGGATAGTACGGTTCAAAAGATTGATTCGTTGATATAGGCTTACTGCGATGATGCCTGCCAGTGTAGAAAAGAAGGTGGCCAGAAGAATAGGAACGAAAACATCTGTGGGTTGTGCGGCTCCCATCTGTGCACGGTAAACCATGATACTGATGGGTATGATTGTAAGTCCCGATGTGTTCAATACCAGAAACATAATCATCGGATTGCTGGCTGTATCTTTTTGGGGGTTGAGTTCCTGCAGACCTTCCATCGCTTTCAATCCGAGAGGGGTGGCGGCGTTGTCAAGTCCGAGCATGTTTGCTGCCAGGTTCATGAAGATACTTCCTGTGACCGGATGTCCTTTGGGAATTTCTGGAAAAAGTTTGCAAAATAAGGGACTTAATACTTTTGAGAAAAGATTGATTACACCACCTTGCTCTCCGATACGCATAATACCCATCCAAAGTGAAAGTACACCGGTCAGTCCCAAAGATATTTCGAAGGCTGTTTTGGATGATGAAAAGGTTGAATTGATAATTGCCGGGAAAACTTCGGTGTCTCCGTAGAAGAGCAGCCGTATTGCCGCAACGACAAACGCTGTCAGGAAAAATGCAATCCAGATATAATTTAAAACCATTCCTTGTCTTTTATTTTTTGAAGTTATTGCAAACAGGAGACGCTATATCCTTTTGTTTGCTTCTTAATCGCAAAAATAGGAATTTTATTTTTTCTTGTTTAATAATGTTCTCATAAAACATCTATCTTTGTCCGGATGAAAAGATTTTCTGCAAAATATTGGCGATGGGGAGTTTGGGCTGCACTTTTTATCTATATTGCTGTATGCCGTTATATTCCGTCTTGGGGTGAATGGTATGCGTGTCATGTCTATCCAGTTGTCTCAACTGTTTTATCTGCATTGGTCTCTTTTATCCCTTTTTCTTTGGAAGAAGTGCTTGTGGTAAGTGTGGTTTTATTTCTGTCCATTTATCCTTGCTATGCACGGAGGCGGAAGGTGGTATGGCGGATTATTATAAGGCGTGAACTTGAAATACTGGTGGGGATGTATTGTTGGTTTTATGTAGGTTGGGGGATGAATTATTATCGCCATGATTTCTTCACCCGTTCCGGAATACAGCCATTGGCTTATGACTCTGTCTGTTTTCATCGGTTCGTTACTGGGTATATAGAGAGGTTGAATGATTCTAGGGTGCCAGACGTGCGTTTTGATTGCGATGGTCTTGAAAAGAATGTGAAACAATTATACGGACAGATATCCGATGGTTTCGGATTGTCGGATCCCCAATCCTGGCAACACCCTAAGAGGGTCTTGTTCAACCCTCTTTATTCAGGTGTCGGAGTTTTGGGCTATATGGGGCCATTCTTTGCCGAATCTCAATTGAACACAGAACTTCCTCCGGTTCAATATCCGTTTACTTATGCACATGAGTATGCACATCTTTTAGGGGTAAGTAGTGAGGCCGAGGCCAATTTCTGGGCATATCAAGTGTGTACCCGTTCTTCTTCAGCGTCTGTACGCTATTCAGGATATTTCGGATTGTTGCCTTATGTGTTGATAAATGCGCGGTCTGTCCTTAATGAACAGACTTATCGGAAACTTTTTGAATCGATCAGTCCGGAAGTGAGGAAGGATCTGGTGCAGACACAAGAATATTGGCAAGTACGTTATAGTCCGTTGGTAGGTAAAATACAGGATGTAGTTTATTCTTGGTATCTAAAAGGAAATAAAATTTCTTCCGGGCAGAAGAATTATTCTGAAGTGATAGGCATGATAATCTCCTTGCCTGAGCATTGGTGGTGATGCCGGCTTCTGAGAATTTGAAAATTCCGTAAAAGTATATGGCTCAGATGAAATTTTTGATTCTAAGGAATTGTTGGAGTGACTTTATGCTGCTCTATGTTTCAAGTTGTTTCCTTTTATTTGTGCCTTTGGTGTATTTTATGTTTTTTTGATTTATAAATTGTTTATTTATCTGTCTTTTTGTTTTAAAAAAATGTGTCGGGCAAATATATGGCATTAGAATGAAATGCTTATAAAGGTAAACAGATGCTTTAAAATGTTAATTGCAGTTCCCGCTCTTTCTTTATTTATGGATATAGCAATGACATAAACCTTTTTCGTCGGGCTGATTTGTCAAATTTCGGGAAAACACAACGTCTCTTCAGATAAAAAATCGTATATTTACCGCTTGAAATTTCATTTAATAACGAACAGATGGCCATTACAGTCAAAAAAGTAAGCTCTAAGAAAGAGTTGAAGACATTTATTCGCTTTAATTACGAATTATATAGAAACAATCCATATTCTGTACCCGATTTGTATGATGACATGCTGAATAC
>ERZ1694708.968-NODE-968-length-9926-cov-7.059670_pt1 | contig 9926 bp, 22 predicted proteins | sample MGYA00581714_ERZ1694708 | MGnify/ENA primary metagenome ERZ1694708 (study PRJEB42213, sample SAMN07424259) | human gut metagenome | biome: ENVO:00009003; feature: ENVO:2100002; material: ENVO:00002003 | host: Homo sapiens | place: USA | collected 2014 ...
TATAAGAGACAGTTGACGTGGAGTACAAAGAAGTGGCAGAAGAGGTGGTCGAGGATGACTAACGGCGATTTTATCCGCTCCATGACGGACGAAGATATTACAGAAAACTTTACGCGGGGCATCTGCGAACTTATCAAACATCGTGACCCGGAGCGTTGCCAGAACCGTGAGCATTGCTTTCATTGCGTCAAGGACTGGCTGAAAGAGAAAAACAAGATCATGGTGAGGGCTGACAAATGGGAACTTTGATTGACTTTTTCGACCCATGCCTACGCACGTTTTTGCCTGTTCTCTTGCAAGATCACACGACAGGTAAGAACATCATCTGGGCGACAGACCCGCCGCCTGAACTGGGCGTAGGCTTTGCAGATGAAATCACGCTGGAACAGTTGGATAAAGTTCAGCTTGTCCCTCGTGTGCAGAAACGGCTTGCAGACCAAAAGAAGCGCACCAGCAAAAAAGCAGAGGTGTTCACGCCAACTTGGGTTTGCGAGAAGATGGTAGACGTTGCCGAAAACGACCTGAAGGGCGAGGACTGGAAGGAGTATATTAACAAGACTTGTCTTGAAGTCACCTGTGGAGAAGCACCGTTCCTGACAAGTCGATACGACACCGCCACAGGGCAGATGATTGCCGTGCCAGGCAGAATAGGTTTGCTGGATAGAAAGCTGAATGCCATAACAAAGGAACACTTCAAAGACCCGAAAGTTTGGGATTACAGCCTTTGGCTCAACTACGCCATGAACGCTTACATGAGTACATACGGCTATGAGTGGCAAGGAGATAACTTACTTCTGGCACGGTGCAATTTATTCCTGACGCTGATGGAGAATTTTCGCTCGCTGTTCGGAAATGAGATTGAGAATCACCGTATGTCGCCGGTGCTGATTGATGCCATTGCAGACGTCATCTCATGGAACGTCTGGCAGATGGATGGTTTGAAAAAGACAGTGCCCGGAACGGACATTCCGTGCAAAATCAAAGACTGGAAAGCAAACAAAGAAACCCTGTTTAAGGATGTTGGGGAGAACGAGCAATGAAAATCATTACATATCCTGACGGTCGTTCAGAACAGGTTGGAACGCCGTTAGAACTAGCGCAGTTTATGTTTGGTTTGACTGAATATCAAACTATGCAGAAGTTCAAGAAGCTGATTGATTCTATTCCGCAACAGATTGAAAACCCAAAGAAAAAACGCGCATCTAAAAAGAAAGCAGGCGAATCTGATGCAAACTGACAGAGGAATCTACCACAAGCGAGTGTGTGACCGCTGCGGAGCAGTTCTGAGCGGCAGGATGATGAACCCCGACGAATACTTCAAGGACTGGGCGTGGCGCAGGGACACAGGCGACCTATGCCCGGAGTGCTATGAAGAATATAAGCGAGTGATCGGGCGGTTCAACAGGGGAAAGAGAGGGCAGAGATAATGAAAAAGTGCGCTCTTTACAGGTGCAAACAGTGCTTTGCAACCATAGCGGACGAAAGCGATGTCAGAATCGATAAGGACATCGTTGATTGGATGTTTGAAAACGAAATGGAAGAAAGCAAAATTGGGTTTATCGCAAAATTCAAAATAAGCGATAAAGTCCTCATTCATCGTTGCGCCAATAACACTGTTGGTTTATGCGAGTTCATCGGGTGGAAGGAGATAGAGGAATGAACTTCTACTGCACGACCGAACATTGCTCTTGCATGGGCATCAAGCAGTTCTCTGCTGGCAAGGCTATCCGATGCACAGCAGAATCCTGCAAGAACAAATCCGAGCCATCCTGTGGCTCTTGCAAATGGTACGCGGAGCCGGAGGTCGTGTGCGTGAACGACCAGTCAGAACACGTTGCAGACTTTGTGTGGGACGAACGTGGATGCAAGGAATGGGAGAAAAGAGAAAATGACAACTAAAGATACGATCATCATATTTGTTCTTGGGTCGATTATAACATTATTCGTTGGAGCCTTTATTGCGCTTTTTGAAATGTTTCTTTGGGATATGACCGATAGCATTTCAATTGAATGGTCATGGAAGCATCCAGAACGTTCAACCATTATTCATGCGATAATAATGGTGACTATCAACGCCGTTACCTTTTGCGGTGGATTTTTGGCTGTATGGCTGGCGAAAGGATGAGGAAATGAGCTATGATATTTCACTGTGCGACCCCGTAACGCACAAACCGCTCAAAGCGGATGATACGCACTTTGTTGCTGGCGGTACTCGTTCCATTGGAGGAACAAAGGAACTGTGGCTTAATATCACCTATAATTATGGAAAGCACTTTCGTCGTGATGATGTGTTTGGTAGCAATGGCATCCGATCCATCTATGGCAAAACGGGCGCAGAGAGCATTCCGATGCTTGAAAAGGCTATTTCTGCACTGGGTGACGATGTGGACGACAGCGACTACTGGAACGCCACAGAGGGCAACGCCAAACGTGCCTTGTGCGGTCTGTTGGCGTTTGCAAAGATGCGTCCTGACGGTGTGTGGGATGGAGATTGAAGGGAGAAAGGGCAATGAGTGACGTTTTGATGGGCGTTTTGCTTTCAATTTTTGCTGGAATGGTGGTTGTTGTCAACGTCTGTGCATTTGAGTGTTTCGTATGGAAAATTGCCGGAGGGGTGTCTATATACGGAATATATATTGAAGTATTAGCGCACATGATTGCTTTTGCCATTGGCTTTTATCTGCTTTGCGTCAAATATAAGAGGTGACAGAAATGGCTAACACCCTTTGGCATCCAGCAAGCGAAGCGCCACGAGAACGAACGCAACCTTTGTTGCTTGCGGCTAAGACAACATGGCGTGATAAAGATGGAAAAATGTTGCAAGGACTCTCGCCGACGGCGTACTTTCTAGGCTGTTATGCAGACGGTCAGTTCTGGGATGAGATAGGCGAGAGACTACCGGATAACGTGACGGTGACGCATTGGATGGCGTTTCCGATGGTGTAGGAGGGCTTATGAAAAACAATATCGTTGTTACGCAAGATATGGTTGACGCATTCACGGCAGAAATGCAGGAAGCATACAAAAAGTACGGTGATGATGAAGAAATCGTTCACAGCATGATGGACGGCATCATGTGTGAAACCTTAGAAAAGCTGGGCTTTGCAAAAGGAGTGGAAATCTTTGACGAAGCACCGAAATGGTATGCGTAAGGAGCAGTAAATATGACGAACAAGAAGTTTGGCATCATCATTATGAACTTGAGCCTTTTTGATTTCGGGCCGAAACCGCCTTGTGGGTATATCAAGGCAAAACATATCCGCCCAGCGTACGGCAAAGGCGCAAGGCCTGTAAAGGCTCATAAGAGAATCACGAGAACGAGAGAGGGATTCAGAAAATGAAAAAACTTAAATTTCCTGAGGATTTCTTTGCATACGAAAACCCGGACTGCCCCGACGAGGATATTGAAAAAGCCGTGAACAGAATGAAGAACTGGATGAAAGGCGAGACCTACAAGAGCAACCCTTGGTTCTTTATGGCTGCTGGCAGCTATCTAATTGTCGGCCTGATTGCTGAAGATGGGCAGAAAACAATCTACGTTGCACGGCAGTATTATGAGATAGTCAATATTCCGGGCGAAGGCTGGTTGCGTGAATCTGACGCTGAGTGCTTGTTTTGAGGAGGATTAAAGATGGAAGAGCTTAAGAGATGCCCGTTCTGCGGTGGAGAAGTTGCCATTGCCGAAACAGGCGACTATTTGAGAAGCTGGATGTCTATAACAAGAGGAAACGGCAAGAATGGATGCAAGTGCCGGGTATTCATGGAAAGCAAGCTATACAACTCTAATTATTCCGAAGCTGATAAAGAAAAGATTAAAAAAGACCTTATCGAAGCATGGAACAAACGCTACAAAGAGGACTGAGTATGGACAAAAAACGAGACAGTTTTACATTCCAACGATACTACTTTGAAGCTATCTCCACACTCAAAAGTAAAGAAAAGTTGGAACTCTACGATGCAATCTGCGCATACGTTTTTGAAGAAAAAGACGCAACTTTGAACTCAAAAAAGGCAGAATCTTGTTTCATTTTGATTAAGCATCTGCTCGATGAAGAGTGCAAAAGGAGCGATATTGCGTCAAAAGGATGGTCTACACGAAAGTCAGCTCATCCTCATGTCATAAATGAGATGAAAGTCAGCTCATCTATGAGTTCAAAGTCAGATGACGATGAACCCATTGTATCAACTGAAGGTCAGATGAGCGTCAAGACTTTGCCGGAGAGTGCAGTCAAGAAGAAACCTGACATCTTCTCCGACTTTGCTCATGGCGATAAAGCTCTGCTGGAATCCCTGCGAGAGTTCGCACAGATGCGTACAAGAATCAAGAAGCCTATGACAGACCGGGCAAAACAGATGCTCTGCAACAAGCTGGAAAAGTTTGATCGGAACGAATGGAAAGCCATTCTCGACCAGAGCATCTATGCCGGATGGCAGGACATTTACACATTGAAACAGGATGACCAGTACGAGCAAAGTACGGAGATGGAGTTTCCTAGACTATGACAATGGACGTTCAAACGGTATTTATCGGTGCGCTGATGCTCTGCAAGCCGGTCGTTGTGGATGAAATCATACCAGACCTTGAACTTGACTTGTTCAGACCTGAGCTGAGAGACGCTTTTGCGGCTGTTCAGGGCTATTGGACGGCTAGGGGCAAGATAGATATAGTCGAGATAAACACGCAGCATCCAGACGTAGCGCAGACGCTCTTGGCGTGTGTACAAACCTGTGAATCAGAGTGTGTACGAATTGACAGGGAGCAGATGCAGCGTTGGGCACAGCTTATCAGAGAACAAGCTGCACTTACTCGTGTGCAAAGTCTGGCATTTCAGATGACCAGCGAGCTTACCGACTATTCTGATCTATCAGACATTTACCAGCAGATGGGCGAGGCGATGAGCCTGAAAGCTGAGGAAGAAGATGCGTGGACATACGAGGATGTGCTGAACGACTATGTGCTTCACATGGACGAGAAGCCTGTGTACATCAAGACAGGCCTAGAGCGTCTGGATGAAGCGCTGCACATCTCACCGGGCGATTTCATCATCATCGGCGGCAGACCGTCTGCGGGCAAGACAGCCCTGTCCTTGCAAATAGCAGCAAGCATGGCAAAGCAAAACTACACCGTGTACTATTTCAGTCTAGAAACCAGCAAACGCAAATTGGGCGCACGTCTGATGGCTAATCAAATATACTGCCCTCTGGACACGGTGAAAAATAAGGCGGTCAGCTTGAATGAGATTGACGGACAGGCAAAGAACATGAAGATGCCCTTATATATCCGCTCCGCTGCAGGAAAAAACGTGGCGTGGATGAAGGCTCAGGCTCTCCGTAAAAAGGCTCAAGTTATCTTCGTAGACTATCTTCAACTCATCCACGAAACAGGCGCAAAGGACAGATATGCCGCCATTACGGCCATATCCATTGCCTTACACGAGCTGGCGCAGACCACAGGCATTGTCGTGGTAGCTCTGGCACAGCTTAATCGAAACCCATCTAAGCCCGGAGCAACGCCTACCAACTCTGACTTGCGAGAGAGCGGACAGATTGAACAGGACGCAGATGCAATCATCCTTCTGTCCGGCGATAACCCCGACAAATACCTGTTCCGGCTGAGCAAGAACAAAGAAGGCGAGATAGGCGACCTTCCCATCACGTTTAACAAGCAGATTCAACGGTTCCAAGAGTATACTTGGATGAATTGAAAGGAGAGCTACATGGATGCACTCGAGAAGTTTATAGATAACGTGCAAGCGGGGAAGGGAAGATACGGTCTATGTGATGCTTGCCTGAACCGTCAAGGAGATTATTGCCTGTTCCATAACTTGTACAGACGAAGCGATGGCGTAAAAACCGCTGTTACTGCCAAAAAGCTTGAAAGAGTAGAAAAATGCAATTCTTTCAACTTTTTGGGGTGGGTCGTTCTTAGCAAAAAGGACAAATACGGAATCTAAGTGTATGGGCTGTCAGCAATGGCAGCTTTTTGCATATACGCGCAAAGAAGCCATACAAACGTTTTTAGCGTCAGATGGCAAACTTATCGACAGAATACAGAAAATGACTCTGGCACGGCTCTATGGGGCTGTGAGCGCATTGTAGAGGTCTACGACTATTGCAGGAGGAGAAAATGCAGTACATAACAGTGAACATTGTGTGCCCCCGATATAAAATCTACCCACGATTTCTTGATAAGATAAACATTAGCGCAAATGCGAAGGTCATCTATGTAGACCTTCTTGATCGCTCGTTCACGTCAAGGCATAACGGTAAAGAATGGGTCGACAGCAAAGGACGGGTGTTTGTTCGATGTTCCAACGCAGAAGCAGGGAACATGGTAGGGAAGAAGGAAAGGATAGCCAAAGAATACTTGAAAGAGCTAAAGGACGCCGGATTGATTGAATGCAAGCGCAATTATTCAAAATCCAACACGATTTACGTTGGGTATCCTGACGATGATGAACTGTTCGACTATCAATCCAGCAATATATTGCCCAACTATAACGACCATCAGGCAGAAAATTGCCCACTAGTAGATATTATACATAGTAAATATAAACATAGTAGATTAGACGAGGGCGCTCCGTGCGCCCCTCAGTTCGAAGAGGTCAGCGAGTTCTTTATTGACAACGGAAGCACGACAAGGTACGCCAACCAGTTCATGCGGTATTACGAGGGACTGGGATGGCGAACGAAAAGCGGCAGTCCTATTATCAACTGGAAGCCAATAGCCCTTAATTGGATTGACCGAGAGCGGGAGAAGCAGCAGACTGATGGGTCTGACTTCCCACGCTTGTAAAGGTTCTTTCCCCCTACAACCCTCTATCTCCAAAGCTATACCGTTAGCCAGCAGAGCAGACCGTAGGCGAGAACTGGCGTGAGATTCAGACTGCTGGATGGTCTACGACTATTTCACATGGAGAATTAACTTCATTTTGCAGTCGGTTGAATATGTAGAAATGTTGCATTTACTATTCCTAGCAGAATGCTATGGATTGATTAAGATACCATAGTTCGTTACTGGGAATTAAATCGAGTAGGAACAGACCAAATCGGATGGTACGAGTTATTATACGAAATAATCAGTGATTATCGGGGATAACTATATCTGTATACTATAATAAGTACGGTTGTTATACGAAATAGATATAACTAGCGGAGGAATATATTATGCGAAATTGGAACGAGAAGTGATTTTTGGGGTGGTCGGATGACTTAGCGACTATCGCATCTATCTTTCTCTAAAAGGCGAACGACTATTTCACACAAAAAATACACGATTATTTGACGATGGTTCGCGAGAAAACGCAATGACTATTACTCTGCGACTATCAGCGGATTACTAGTTACTATACGATATATAGGACTTTCAAAAGCTAGTCATCTGACGACTTTACGACTATTCCGCGACTATTTTTCGGGAGAAACTACGACTATTGGTTACGACTATTCCAGCCGGAACCCTGCGACTATTGCTGACCTCTATTAGCTATCGGGCGAAAGCCCGAAAAGAGATACGGCGGCAGCCGTCAAGGGTTCCGCGCCGCCCGCGCTGCTGGACTGCCCCGCCGGGTGGAGGGTGCCGGGCTGGCCCTGTACAGGTGGAGACGCTGACCCCTCAGCGGGTGTGCCGGGTCTGTACTGCTGACAGTGTGTCAGCACTTGTTAGCGATTTGCAGACGGCAGGAGCTGACCCCGCCGGGCTGGCATGGTCTGCGGTATATTGCACTGTCTGGCATGGATCCATAACAGGCGCACCCCTGCACCCTTATATACCTTATTATAATAGGGCGGCTGTGCTGACCTGTACAACGTCCGGCGTGGCGCTGGTATCTGGTACCGGCGGAGGTGCTGCGCTTGATGGTATGCCCTCCAGCGTGGCGCAGGTGGTATATAGGCAGTTTGTGCGGCTGCTGTATTGTGTGCGCTGGAATGGGTCAAATTAACGGAAACGCCCCTGTAAAGCCCTGTGCGCTATTTTATGACGTTGGCGGTATAGCTCTGCATGTATGGTACAAAACACTCTGTAAACGCTTGTATTTGGCTGTATTGCAGCAGGGCAAAATAAAAGCCCTACACCCTCAGCAGATGCAAGGCAAAAGAAAAACCCGGCCATTTCTGACCGGGTGAAATGCTTCTTATTTTGACGCCTTAAACAGCGCCGAGAAAAACCAAAAAACGAACAGGATACAAGAAAAAATCACTTGTCGCACCTCCATCAAACCACGCTAAAACGCTTGTATGTGGTGCGCTTGCTGCACTCTGCGTATACGTCCGGGTGTAACGTCTTGAGAAGCTTGTTATCAAGTCGGACACTCTGCACGTCCTTATACATCACCTTGCAAGCGCCTGCGACAACCTCCGGCGCTCCCTGCATCATGGCAATGATTTCATCCCGCAGGCTGTCCCGCATCTGCTCCGCTTGCTCTGCAAGCCGCTTATACTCTCTATACTCGTTGCACTTGCGCTCTAAGTCTGTCATTTTTCAGCCCTCCAAAATTCCTTTATTATTGAATAGCGTTCTAAGGTTGTGTTTTTCGTATTCCCTCCAATTTTCACCGATTGCGAGCGCTGAGTTTTGCGCCCAAAACGGAACGCCCGCCCGGTCAAGCTGATTAAACAAAAAATGGATTGTTTTGTCTGCCTTTTCTAAAAAACCGATGTCGTCCGGGTCTTTTTCCCTGCAATATGAGATCTCAGCCATCCAATATGCAAGGGATTCTAACAGGCCGTATGCCTTTTTATTTGCCGTGTATGTCATTTTGTACGCCCCTCAGCTGTTGAGAAATGCAATCATAACGAGTGCACCGGAGATCACGCCGCCCACATACCAGAGGGCAGCCCACTGCGAAAAATCCAAAGTAATCATTTTTCAGAACCTCCATTTTACCCTACTATTCTTTTGCTAAGTGCTTCATAGTCGAACGTGTCGCCGTTTTCAGCGATAAATGTATATACATGATATTCTTTTGTGTATTGCTCTGTTTTTACTTCAACAAGGCTGTCAAGAATGCTTTTTTCCCGATATCCACCAAGTTTATAAATTTCTGGAATGGCGTTTATAATGTTTTCGTTTGATACTAGCACAATTTTGCTATATTGTTTTTTGCTAATACTGTTTACCACTTTTAAGATATCGGACTTTGTGAAAAGATATTCTTTTTTGTCGTGGATCTCTTTTTCAAGTTTGCAGTTTCTAAAAGCTAAACTGATTTTTTTTGAATCAAGTGCTTCGTATTCTGTACTAATGTGCAGGGCATTTTCTAACACCACTTCACACTTTGGATGTTTCAAGGGCTTTCCGGTTCGGCTGTTGGTGTATTTGATTTCTTTTCTATCGTAACTGCCAAACTCAAGAATGTACTTATTGCCGTCTTTTGCTTCAATCCTATGGCTATACACTCCAACGCGATAATTGCCAACGTCAGAAAGCTTTACGATTTTGTCGCCCTTCATGAACGGGCAGCCGCGGCATTCAAGGAAAAGAATGTTATTGTTTTTCATGGTTTTGTCCTCCTGTTTTGTAACGGTATTTGGTAGGTGTAACGTATATCTACGTTGTGCCTATATTGTAACGTATATTTACGTTTTTGTCAAGTTGCACACGCAACATAATGACGTATTTATACGTTTTTATTTTTTGTCCGTTTGGGCGTGCCCTATCGGACACGTTGCGCAGGCAGTCCAGCGCCCCGCACACTGTCCGATCGTCCCGGCGCGGCTTGTCTGGTATCGGGAGCAGACCGGTGCAGCGTGTCCAGCGTTTGGGCGTGTGTGTCGGTGCGTGGCGTGGTCTGCCTTGCATCTGGCACGGCCTGCCCTGCTGCCTGTGCTGTTCAGTCTGTCCGGGTGCGCTGGGCTGGGGTCTCCACCTCTGGGGTATATGGGGCGAGCCGGGGGCTGTCTCTTATACACATCTCCGAGCCCAC
>ERZ1694708.991-NODE-991-length-9798-cov-5.290054_pt1 | contig 9798 bp, 19 predicted proteins | sample MGYA00581714_ERZ1694708 | MGnify/ENA primary metagenome ERZ1694708 (study PRJEB42213, sample SAMN07424259) | human gut metagenome | biome: ENVO:00009003; feature: ENVO:2100002; material: ENVO:00002003 | host: Homo sapiens | place: USA | collected 2014 ...
AGCTGCAGTCTCGTGGGCTCGGAGATGTGTATAAGAGACAGGATACCATCTGTGCAGAGTTTGCGGGCTGCTTCGAGTTGCTCCGGCGACCAGTTCATAATGGGAAGTTCAGTCATGTTGAGAACCATTGCTACGTTTGCCCCCTTATTCTTTTACTGATAGTTCTTTTGCCATGATTCTTTCGCGCATTTCGGCTCCAGTTGAGGAAATGTAATCGCGAGTAAGAACCCATACATCTTCTTCGCCGCAGATTTCGGCAGGCTCTTTGAATAAGTGAATGGATTCGTCTGGCTTTTTACCACCAAAGATTTCCTTCTTAGCCGCATCTGTGATACAAGGATCATTGTAGATGTTATGCCACCATTTTTCTTGTTCTTTAAGATACTCAAGTGCTCGTTCTTCAGTAGCAAAAAGATCGTAATGAAACTTGTCGTCGTGAATAGTTTCGTCACGGTCTTCATGGGACATAAAAATTCCCCAAACGAACATACTGCGCCGCCTCCTTTCATTCCATTTCGATCGTGACACTGTTATATTCAGGGGTTCGATACATCACATTAGCTTCCCACTTCTTGGCACAATCGTAACTGGCGAATGCACGGCGAACCACCTTGAGCGGGATTTTGCCATTATTGTCGGCATAGAATGTGATCTTGTAATGCTGGAGCTGATAGCCAGCGTCTGCATAGTCACCCATGCTGCAGAGCCTCCTCGTCTTTTAACTCAACACAACTAACCCACTGTTCGAATTTGTATTGAACTCCAAACATAGGGTCTGTAAAAGTATACTCAAGACTAGCTTCATCGCCGTCTTTGTAATTCACATCCGAAACGTTTTCTTTCTTTCTGATAGAACAATATTCTTTGAAGATAGTATCAAATGCCACGTCAAAACTACGATGAGCAGATAGCGGTCTCGTTCCGTTATCATGCCAACCAAAACAGTCATTAACTTTGACATTTTGCATGACAATGTAAATTTCCATGTTTATGTCCTCTTTTTTGATGCTCTTACTTCACTTCTTTTGATTCGATCTGGATATAGTGTTCGAACTCATCGCCGTCCAAATTCTTCCAACGATAATGAAGATTGCCGCCATCAGCATCAAATACGACGTCATAACACTCCGGATCTGCGCTCACCGATTTTGCCATCTCATTCAGCATTTTCATTGCACGCTTGCGACTGCTATAAACATCACCATTGTAACGATTGAAAATCGCCCACGGCTTGCCCTTGGTTCGATTGGAATAGGAATGATCCAAAATATGCACCATCATGGTTACAACTTCCTCCTTTTTACCCGCTGCGTTATCCGTGGATTATACATAGCGACGCTCATACCATATAGAAGTAAGAATGCTTGATTTCTGGGGCATATTTGTCCTGAGCGACACACTCCAGCCCAATGATATGTTTGTTATTCTGTAGGAGCGCCTTCTGACCTGGCGACAAAGTACAATCAAGCAGTACCCGCATTGCCGACTGACCACCCTTCAAGATAACATCTTGATACTCGATCACATGGTTTTTAATTCTTGGCGGAAGAGATTCAATCAGTTTCGCGGTGTTCATGTTGATTCCCTCTTTTCTTTTTGCGTGTGTATGCTATCGCGTTTACTACGCATGCATTGGATGTGGTTACGTCTGCCTCGGTACCACCAGTCGCCCGACATGGGCTCCGCAGTTTGTTGCTCCGATTTTTACCAGAGCGCCACCGCAAAGCATTTATTATAAATCTGATTAAAATTCACTGTTATGTATTGTGCGCCGCTATAAGTAGCGCCGCCGGATTACTCCTGTGCGCCGCTCGACTGTGCGCCACCTGCTTTTGCACCGCCGGCCTGCTTCGGGGTCGGCATCTTGAGTCGAATCATAATAGTTGCAGGACGGGCATCGGGAATCTGATTGGTGCGGGCCTTATAAAGCTCTCGGTCTTTCATCTTCTTCACCAACTCCCGCGTGGCTTCCTTGGACAGCGGCTCGACCAGGGGCTTCTCTTCCACCTTGGTGATGGTGGCATCGAAATTCGCAACACGGAAACAGCCCTGCTTGTGAGTCTGAAGACGCGGAATTTCAACCGGCTCCAGGTAATCCATATTCAGATTCAACCTGCACACTTCTTTCTCAGTGAACAGTTCATCTGCGATATAGATCGACCACTTCTCTTCGCGGTCCCGCCTCTTTCCCATATACATGGGCTTGTTGTTGGCTTCCTTTTTGGTACGATAGTACAGCATTTTTATTACCTCTTTCACTTTTTTGCGTTTATGTATTACTGCGTGCCGCTTAGACGACCACAGCAATCAACAGAGTCAGGGCGATCGAGATGAGAAAGAAATTGCGAATCGTTTCAGTCATTTCGATCGGATCTACGGTATCAAACCAGCGTGCCAGGGTGTCGATTACCTGATTGTAGCGACGGAAACACCCCAGATAATACAGGCCGGTTCCGATTTGCTGGAGTGCGCCAACCAGAAACAACATGGCGGCGAACACCCAGACGATGGGACGCTCAGACAATCAAATCACCATCCTTCACTGTGAATGGCAGAGTTAGAATGCGAAGCTGCAATTCGATTTGAACACGCGGCCGGAGTCTGCTATAGGGCAGGAAGTACGGGTCAGCCAATTCGATGCGGCGCTTATGACGGCGCTCTTGGGACTGCATCCAGCTGGAATCCGTGTCACTAAGGTATGTTGCGAACATAATTCATATTGCTCCTTTCGATTGCTGCGCTGCGGCGCTTCTTACGGCTGCTGCGGCGCTCATACTCTTGTGAATTCGTCCAGATAATAACGAGAGCCATGCATAATGAAATATGCACGGCCCTGACTCGTCTGATAGATTTTGTGGCGGCCAGCCTGTTTGCGGCGCTCGCCATTGTTGGTTGTGACTTCGACACACGCCTCTTCAATCGCTGTGATCTCAAGCCCGCCCCAGTTGTTAAGCGGATACACGGCGATTGCATGTTTCTCTGGCGGGAAAACGTCTCTCATAATTCAACCTCGCTTTCTTGCTGAATAGAGATCTTGCCAGCGGAATCATATCAGGACTTTCAAACACGATAAATCCACCCAGATTATTGATAGATGCAACCAGCAGGCCATATTTTTCAATGATGAGCCAATTCAGGCTGTTCGGATTGTACGGTCGGAATGGTTTTGCATCAGGAAATCCCGCCCTCGCATCACTGAAAAACTGCGGGGTCAACTCTTTCGTATCCAAATTTACGACACGAATCGGTGTGATGGTTCCGCTTTCCGGGTCCAGCACAACGGCGCACAATCTGTCATGCATCTGATAGATCTCTGACAAAATCATTAGAAAGTGTCCTCCCCTTCCCAGGCGGCTTACAGCTTGCCGCTCATAATGCCCATCACGGGGACACGCTGGCCTTCACCCTGTTCGTACACATGGGCTTCGGTTACGTTGCCATTGTGAACTTCTCGCTTAGCGACCTCAAAGTTCTTCTCAGCCTCGGCGTAACTCTTGAAGGGGTATTCCATTTCGCCCATAATGGGATTGTTCCATTTGATGACGAGGACGTAGGGAGCTTCTTTAATGGCCTGTTTCATGCGCTGGACCCCGGTGGCCTGCTGTGTCTCGGCGGACTGCTCCTTGGCGACGATTTTCTCGGCCAGATTCTTCAGCTCTGCAATCACATCGGCATTCAGACGCCGCTTGGCTTCTTCGGCGCGAATCATCTCGGCGATTGCATTCACATCCGCCTTTGCTTCATCAGCCAGCTTACGAGCCAGGCTTTCAGCGCGGTGACCTGCATACTGAGTAGCAATCTTGTCATAGCACCACCACTTGTCGACGGCGGCGGCGCGGGCGTATCTGAGCAGTTTCATGTTATCCATTTTGTTTTACCTCTCTTTTTTGTTTTATTAAATGGCAGCAAATGCCGCCAGATCATCGCAGATCGCTTTTGCTTGCTCTGGGGTCAGATGGTACTCTTGCACCAGCCAGTCATAATCACCGGCACGCCAACCGCCATCATACAGAGCAGCTGCAATACTTGTCACATCGAATTCCATTTCAATCCTCCTCAGCAGCGCAGTTGCACCACAGGATATCTTCGATGATGTCATCGAAGTTGTCATCTGGCGTGCCATTGCAATTCATAATCAGAATCACACTCTGATTTACGGGCGGAACATCGTCAAGGTTGTCCATTTCATAGGCATATCCCCACACTTCGCCATTGCAATCTTCGATCATGCAGTACAGGAGCTGGACATTGTTCCCGTCAAGATCCTCGCATTCAATAACGGGTTCCTGGACGACGGTTCCGCTCAAAATGTAGCGCCCAGCAGCATTGGGTTTCACAACGGAGTTTCCGGCGGCGCTTGCAGTGGGAACAGGCAGGGCAAAGATTGCGGCCATCAGAAAGACAGCGGCAACTGTCACTGCCATGGACTTCAGCGATTTCAGAATGGATTTCATAACGATATACCTCTTTCTTTTTTTTTTGTGGTTTAGATTCGAACAGCGGCGCTTAGTGATGGCGTGCTGCCCGGCAGAAATCATGCCAGATAGACTGCGCTACGATTGCCAGAGCGATACCAACGATGATGCCGCAAGCGAAAACGAATTCAGTGCTAAAGTAATCCATGATGATTCTCCTTTTCGTTTGATACTCAAATCTGGTTTACGGTTTCGATGACATAATCATCGTAATTATTGCCGAACGTAACGTATGCGTCCGGGCTGCACTTGGACAGAGCTTCCATCAGCTCTGCAACAGTCATGCTCGTGGTTTTGTGCTCGATGATATCAAGCAGAGCGTAACCGGCGTGGTTTTCGCCGTTGATTCTGACGAATTTCATAATGCTTGCGCTCCTTTCAATTTTTGTTTTGTTATGGTTACGGTTACGTCTGCCCTGGTACCGTAAATCGCCCAGCATTCTGAACAAGGAAAAGAGGTAAAAAGAAAACGCCGAACGAATTCGCTCCGATACCGCCAGAGGAATTCATCGACGTTTTGGCATAAGAAAAAAGCCCTACGAGCTGTGATACTCATAGGGCTTGCGTTTGGAATCCGGGTTTATTTTACTTCGATATAGAAATTCTCAATAACCATTGTAATAGAAACGCCATCGTATTTGTTTGCTGAAAACGTTATTCCGTTTATATTTTCAGAACAAATTTCGTCAAACTTTTTTTGTTCCTCTTTTGAAAACGAAATGCCATCTTCATCTGTCGCAATGTAATACGTTTCAAAACCAAACCAAGGACTTGATTCGTTCCCCATAGCTAGTTTTATCAAGTATGGTTGACATTCAATTCCTACAGATTTACATTTTTGAATATGCTCATCTGATTTCGTCTTGAAAAAAGCATTCAATTTCATAATGGTTTGTATGGCTTTCGGATTTACCATAAAGGATTTACCATTAGCGCACACTTTTTCGAGCTTTCCTATATCTTGGAGCCATTTACAGAAATCATCATTCTGCTTTTCGATCCAATCCATAACATAATACCCCTTTCATTGGACTTAGGTTTCGTTGGGGTTATTATATCATGGATTCATCCCGGATTCCAGCTCAGATTTGTTGGTTATCCACCCTCGCCGCGTGGAGGCTCTGATATTGAGGGCAAAGCAGTTTAACGTCATGCTCGGGACACTAGCTATTATTTTTGATTTCATACCCGGCGGGATCTCCTTTTCGATTTCATTAGGCGATTGCATTTAGAATGCGAAATTGAACGAACCTTCCAGATTGAACTGACCATTTTTATTGGAGAAGAATCTTGCTGTCAAGATTCGCTTGGTTCTGGTCCAGTCCGAGTGCTTGTTGGCAACTATGGTTTCAACGTCTTTCGTTGCGTTCTTGAAACCGGTTGCATCCAGCTCATAATAAAGGGTTTCATACTGGCCGGTCTCCTTGTTGTGCACTTTTGCTTCCAGAACAAAAGGCGCTTTGAATCCGACTTCATCAATGGTTGCATTCGTCACGATGGGATGAGGATACGTCCAGTGTCCGCTTTTATCAGGAGCGGTTTCGCAGGGCTTTTCACCCCAGAGAACCTCTTCCGTTCCGTTGTAGTTCACGGCAGTCACAGCGGCCACACGGTCTGGCATGTCACACGCTTTGAAAGCGGTTTTCGTGTCCTCAGTGGGGAGTATGACACCATCATTGAAATAGATATTGAACTTCATACAGCTTTCATCCTTTCTTTCGCACTACTTGCGTTCATTTCTGTAATGCGACCGGGACCCCGAAGGGCCCCACGCACTGAGCCTAACGCCTTTTTATAGCCGCTCAGTCGGCTTTTCATAGCGATTGCGATTACTTGCCAAAGCTGAAGGTGTAGTCGGCATGATAATCATGTTCGCCCTTTTCATCGACATGGCTTGCGATGTTCCACATCATGTTCATAATTGCTTGGGTCATTTCCGTTCCGCCCATTACATGAGTGTCACGAGCGTTCTTACCAGCTCCGGACTTACGGTTCATAATGAACTTAAGCTCATGGCTGGTTGCCTTGATGGCATTAACGGTTTCGCCCTTCTTGTTTTCAACAGGAATCATCAGAACGGCATCGAAAATGCTCTGGATATCAGTGATGAGGTCATTGTTGCTTACAGTTGCGCCGGCCTTCATCTTTTCAACAGACTTCAGGACGATCTGCCCGCTTTCCTTCTTTTCAGCATACGCCTCATTAAACTCTTTCTGCTCTTCGGCGCTCATGGTATGCTCTGCCATGGTGTCCATGCTGATTACACGGGCAAACTCATTGCAGGCGAAGGGCCAGCTTGCGTTATTGAACTTTGCGGTCGTAAAGCGGGTGAATTCAATGAGATTCAGAACGTTGCGCTTATCAACGGTTGCATCATTGATTTCAACACCAATCATGCCAGTGTCACGATCAACGACTTCTTTCACACGCTTACACTTGAGATAGCCGTATTCGACAGCCGCTTTCATGGGGTTTTCGCTTTCAGCCAGCTCAGCGTAAACGGCCATCTTGTACGAACCATTGTAGCCAGCCAATGCCAGGTTGACACGTCCCAGCTTATCTTTGATTGCGTCGTAGTCTTTCGTGTTGACTACGGCCTTGTATTCATCGACAGCCAGCTCCAGAGCCAGCAGCTTGCGACTTGCGTCAGCCTTCCACTCTTCAGCGGTCTGAGGAGCTTTCGTTTCGACTTTGGTCTCAGTTTCGGGCGTGGTGTTCATAGTAGTAGTGGTTTCCATAAGTTTTACCTCTCGTTTGATATGTTTTGCGCCACTTTGCAGAATCGAACTGCAATCATTTGAACCACTTCAGTGACATATAAAAAGCCCTCTGACGTTGCCGCCGGAGGGCTATATATCAAACAAGGCCAGCTTGCGCCAGTCTTATGTAATATCGCTAAAATCACCACACAATCAATTTCGATATCATTTCAATCATTGCTTGCGAATACTTTGAATCCATAGTCCCGGAGGGGCCATGGAGCAACGATTTTCATTGACGGAGCCAATTCAATCAATCACTTGCATTGATTTTAATTCTATCTCCATTCATTGCGTTTGCAGTACGCTCTCTTGCACCTTTAATACCAGCGCCAACTAAAGCACTATTGGCCGCAGGTGTAGTTAGATGCCCCCAGTCAGGGCTTGCGTTTAGGCTTGCATTCCTGTTGGAGCTTACGATTACATCCATTGGTAGCCGTTTTTCAGGTCACTTTCATGGTGCCATTTCCTGCATCACATAGTCGGTCGCTTTCACATTCTCGCAACTTTTGCGAATGTGTTCATGTGGGCGGCGATTCCCGACACCAACGGCCCATAATTTCTTTTGGGCCAACATCGTCCAGCGTATTATAGGATTCACTGGATTTTCCTGTTCTAGGCATCCGTTCCGTTTTGTCCGGTGCTGTTGAACTTGTTGCCGCCGCTGTTGTGCGGCGTTTCTGTTGTTACCCCGTGGGGAACAGCGTTTGTAACAAGTTTTGAAAATTTTCTTTTGGAATTTTTTCGGCGCTTGTTGTTGTGCCGTGTCCCCGTGTCGCTGTTGTGCGGCGGGGTTTTGTCGTGCGGCGTTTGTTGTTGTGCCGTGCGGCGTTTATACCCCGTGGGGAGACACGTTTGTAACAAAATCAGAAAAAATTTTTTTGAAAAAATTATCGGCGCTTTATTATAGGTGTACTTTTGGGCGATACCCTGTTGAAAAGTGCGCATTGTAGGACGGCTGTAAAGCCCTGTAAAGCGTGTAAAGGCGGCTGGAATGGTAGGATATAGGGCAAAAGAAAAAGCCGCATAAAGCCCCAAAAAGGGCGATATACGGCGGGCAAAAGAAAAGCCGCCCACGGCGGGCGGCTGGAAATCCTTATTTGATACGGGCGGCGATTGCGTCCAGATATGCGGCACACTGTACATTGTCCCGGTATTCATCAGCGGCGGCAATATCGGCACGGGCGGCGGCAATGAGACGGGATACACGCATTTTATACCACTTTTCGGCGGGGTACATCTGAGCAAGGCGGGCGGCTGTTTGGTCCATGGTATACCCGTCAATGATACAAACAACGGCGGCACGGGCACGGGCATCCTGTACCACGCTGAGGATATCGGCACGGGCGGCGGTATAGTGCTCATCATATACGGCGGCATTGTCTACCGCTTTGAAAAGGGCGGCATTTTCGGCGCTTTGCACGTTTTTTGCACGGCGGGCGGCCCCGTCAATATCGGCGGCGTGGACGTTTCCGCCCTGGTCACCGCTTCCAATGTAGGTGCGGGCGGCACTACTCATTACAATTACAAGATTGCGGCGGCGGTATTTTTTCAGCTGTTCTTTTGCGTCCCGGTACGGGGCAAAATCCATTAAACGGGCATACCCCGCACGGCGGGCGGCATCTTTTGCGGCATCAACAGCGGCACGGGCGGCGGCTAAATCGTCCTTTTCGGCGTTGTTGCGGGCAATGAGGGCTGTAATTAAATCGTCACAATCGATATTTTCGGGCGCTTTACCGCCGTTTTTTACAGTCCAGCGGGCAAATTGTGTTAGTAACTCATATCCGGCAATATAGGCGGCACTTTTGATATCTGCAAAGTCGGAAATAGTCGTATTATCGCATTTTTCAGCGGCGGCAATGCTGTCCTTTATGGACTGTAAAGCGGCTTTTTCGGCGGCGGTATTTTCAGCGATATAACGGGTTTTGCCGTGTCCGGTCAAGCCCAAAATTTTAGCGTCTCTTTTGGCAAGGGTTTGGGCGGCATCCAATTCAGCGGCGGCGTGCTCATACTGAGTAGCAAGATTTTCCATATTTTGGGCGGCACTGTCCCGCTTTGCATCCCGCACGTTGTCCCATTGCAAGGTTAAAAAACGGGGGGCGGCACTATCCTCAAAGCGGCGTTTAACCACGTTGCACGCAACGGCACCCGCCAAACCCATCAAAGGCGGTACAGCACCAGTGTGCATTGTATGTTGTGCCGCATAGCTGGACTTATACAAGGGTGCGGGGGCCGCTGTTGGTGCGGCGGCTTTAATACCGGGATGATACGATACAGGCACACTTTCAGCTGTACCGCCCGTATAAGGCACGGCGGGGCGGCGGTATGCGGGGGCATTATCCACGGGGGCAAGGTATGCGGGGCCGTCGGGCTGGATATAACGGTATCCCTCAACGGTACGGGTCAAAACGGGGCGGGGGTAGACACGGGCAACGGCCACGGCGGCGGCGTGCCGGGTGAAACGTCCTGTAATATCATCAGTAATGAGCATAGCGGCAATGCGTGCGGCGGGGGTAATAGCTGTCTCTTATACACATCTCCGAGCCCACGAGACTGCAGCTAAT
>ERZ1694708.1016-NODE-1016-length-9572-cov-10.448776_pt1 | contig 9572 bp, 7 predicted proteins | sample MGYA00581714_ERZ1694708 | MGnify/ENA primary metagenome ERZ1694708 (study PRJEB42213, sample SAMN07424259) | human gut metagenome | biome: ENVO:00009003; feature: ENVO:2100002; material: ENVO:00002003 | host: Homo sapiens | place: USA | collected 2014 ...
GATTAGCTGCAGTCTCGTGGGCTCGGAGATGTGTATAAGAGACAGGTGTATGTATTTTTTAAATGTCTAAGTATCGTTATATTTCTAGCCCTGTTATTTAGTGGAAAACTCCTATCACTTTGCAATGAAAAAATTCAAAACAGTATACTGGGAAAACAATCTTTTACGGCTGTTCTCAGAGCAGTTTTGTGCTTTGCTGACATTGGGCTAATCTTTTACATAGGCTCCCAAAAAACAATAGATGCGTTTGTTCTACTGGCATCAATGCTTGTTTTTGCCGCAATTTGGAGCATTCTGTGTGTAGTCGGCATAGTGGATGAGCAGAAAGTCAGTGCACCCAAGCTCGATTCCTCAATACTAAAAAATGCCAAAAAAGCACTGACAAATGGGGCTGGAATCCTTTCAGTAATCTCTTGCTACACGACAGCCAATGGTATGAAAGATGTCGTGTTTGGTGGGTGGCTTGCATATCCGGCCTCCATAGCCGTACAGGTGACTTTGGCGTTTCTCAGCTTCTTTCTTTTGCGATTTATTTTTGCAGTAAAGGAATTGCAGTGGCCAAGCTTAGCCAAAAGAATCACAAGTTGTCTTTTGGTCCTGATTACTACGGGATATTTGACAATGTCATCTCTGTTTAGTTACTCGTTTATTGTTACAAAGGCGTACGAAAAGACTCGGACTGAAAATAATGAAGCGATTGCCCGGACGTATTTTACAGAGACCGCAAATCTGTTGGAAAGTGAAAACAGACGTAGAGGCACAGCACTTTATTCGGCAATGAAAGCTGCAATCAATGATCCCAATGGTTTATCAGCGGCAGTTCAACTTCAACAGGATACAGATACAATACAAAAAAATTCAGATTTGCTACTCTTCCTGACAGACGTGCGGAATATAACGGATAAAATAACGTTTGAAACAATGACAGATTTTGTAGATGTAACGAATTTATCGTCCGGGGATCAAAGAAATATGGATACACTTCTGGATAACAACGCTATTCTTCAAGGAAAAGCGGACGATTTAGACGATGTATTATCAAAATTAGATTTGATTTTGAATAAAGACAGTCAGACATGGTCGAAGGTAGACTACATTGTAATAAGGGATTGTTACATCGATTTATATGGAAAAGTAAGTACCAACGCAGAAGGAACATTGAATGAAGTGTTCAATACAATAGAGGGGCTTTCTGTTAAGAATCAGGCACTAAAAGATCATATTTTGAAAACAGAGACCTCATGGAATAGACTGAGAGATAAATTCAGAAAGTTAGAGAGTAAGCTGGAAAATGCATACGCCTATATTGAGCAGAACAATATGGCAATGATGCAAACATCTCAGAGCAACTCAAGTGCAGCAACGATTCAGTCAGCAGATGCAATTTTGAGAAGAATTAATGAAATTAAAATCAAAGCGGAGTCCAGCGGTACACAGAACGATGCGAAGAAGGAGGTTGAGACTCTACTGACGGAGATTAACAACTGGGCATCTGCACAGGGACTTCCGTCGGAAGTATTAGAGAGCGTCCAGAATTTCTGTGAGAATCTGAAGGAATATCGTAAATACATTGAGCTTGAACAGGGACTTGAGCAATTCAACAACGAAGCTGTTGGAACCATTTACGTCGTGATTTCGGATGAAGACGAGGAAAAGAGTGTTGGCAATGTTTCGTATGTCAAAGAGGACAAATGGATAGCGGCACGAAATGATGCGTTTTATGCGCTGGAAAGCGGCGTGAGTCTTCTGCCAAATGAGCCAGTCGGTACAGAAGCGGAAGAGAGCACAGTAGACAACAAAATCACAGAGATTCCGAGCGAAGCAATCCGGTTGCAGAAGCTCCTTTTTGCCGAGCTGACAGATGTGGAACGAGCCATCAATTATTTTGAGAAAGAATATACAGGGTATAGAGAAATGGCAGTCTTTTCGGTCGTGATGGCACTGTTCTTTGATGTGGGCGCGTTCATTTCTGGAAGTTTAGTGGTACTGATTGAGTATTTCAAAGAAGATAACAGCAAGTGAATAAAATTGGAATGGTAAAGGTGTAATCTATGACACATGTTTTTATTGTAGGCAGCAAAGGTATTCCGGCACAGTATGGCGGATTTGAAACCTTTGTCGAGAATTTGACAGCAGGTAAACAGTCTAAGGAGCTAAAGTATCATGTCTCCTGCATGAATAATGATGAAAAACATTTCGAGCACAATGATGCAGACTGCTTTAATGTTCGCGTTCCGCTACCCGGCGCTCCCGGACGCATTTTCCATGTGGGTCTGGTTCTGAATCAGGTGGAAGAATGGGCAAAACAGCATCCGCAGGAGAAAGTAATCGTCTGTATTCTGGGATGCAGAATTGGACCTTTGCTGATTCCGCATGCCAAAAAGTTGCACAAACTTGGCGCAAAGGTTTACTGCAACCCAGATGGGTTGGAGTGGAAGCGCAGTAAGTGGAGCGCTCCGGCCAAAGCTTTTCTGCGGTATTGCGAAAAGTGTCTGGTCGAGAACAGCGATTTGGCAATCTGCGATTCTGTCAATATTGAGAAATACATCAAAGATACTTATGGCAGTCGGGTGAAGGATACCACGTTTATTGCGTACGGCGCATATACCGACCGCTCTCAGTGCGATGAGGAAAAGCTGAACGAGTGGTATGCGCAGTTCAATGTCAACCGCGGTGATTATTATTTGATTGTTGGCCGTTTTGTTCCGGAGAACAACTATGAGACTATGATCACAGAGTTTATGCGTAGCAAGACTGAAAAAGACCTCGTTATTATCACAAACGTAGAGCATAACAAGTTCTATGAGCAGCTTCGTGAGAAAACCGGTTTTGAGAAAGATAAGCGTATCAAATTTGTTGGCACGGTCTATGATCAGGACCTGCTGAAAAAAATCCGTGAAGAAGCTTACGGTTATCTACACGGTCACGAAGTCGGTGGCACTAATCCCAGTCTGCTGGAGGCACTTGCCAGTACTCGGTTGAATTTGCTTTTGGGCGTTGGCTTTAACAAAGAAGTTGGCGAAGACAGTGCTCTGTATTGGAGTAAAGAGCCGGGAAATCTGGCAACTTTGCTGGAAAAGGCAGATACATTGGATGCTGACACCATTGAACAGTTGGACAAAAAGAGCACTGCTCGGGTGCAGAATGCCTATAGCTGGAAAAAAATCGTGCAGGAATACGAAAGCGTCTTTTTGAGATGATTTTTCTTTTTAAATTAGGAGAGTTAAAATTTTATGCGTGTTTTGCACCTTTCACTTGGACTTCCGCCGTTTCGCACAGGGGGACTGAATCGCTACTGTGCAGATCTGATGCAGCAGCAAGTCGAGGATGGACAGGATGTTTTGTTATTATATCCGGGGGAATTCTCGTTTTTTACGCAGGTCAAAATCGTCAGGCAGAAGGACGCCCGTTTTTCGCTATACAAAATCATCAATCCCCTTCCACTACCGCTTACAAATGGCATTTCTGCACCGGAACGGTACATGAAACCGTGCGACAAGGAGGTTTACAGGTCTTTTCTTAAAGATGTAAAACCAGATGTTATCCATGTCCACACCCTTCAGGGCTTTCATAAGGAATTGTTTGAAGCCGCAAAAGAGCTGAACCTACGGATGGTTTACACGACACATGACTATTATCCGTTCTGCCCGCTGTGCATCCTGCTTGATAGCAACGGCGAGCAGTGTACGGGAAGCTGCCCTGAAAAATGTGTCGTCTGTAACGCGGGACGAGGACTGACCCAAAAGCAGGAGTATCTGATGCAGTCCTCTGTTTATGCAAGGCTAAAATATTCTACTCTTTTTAAGCGTCTCCGGTCAAGCCAGAGAAAGCATAATGCTAAAAGGGCACAGTGTACTCCGGCTCCGCAGGCAACGGCAGATGCCTATCAACAACTGCTTGATTATTACGCTGAAATGATGCGATGCATCAATCTGATCCATGCCAATAGTGAGATATCGCTTACTACATACAAAAAGGTCTATCCGGAATTCAGATATAAGATGGTTCCCATCACCCATGCAGGACTGAAATGCAAAGCTCTAAAGAACGACAGGGAAAAACCGTTGGACATCAGTTTTCTTGGAGGTATGGATGCCTTCAAGGGAGTAGATGTGCTTTTTCATGCGCTGGAGATCCTTGACGCACAGGGTTTTTCAGATTGGAACCTGTGGCTGTACGGCGCAGATTTTACCGGGCTGTGCAAGGACAAAAGATACCATAGCATGGGACGATTTACAAAAGAAAATGAAGCAGAGGTCTGGAAGCACCCCAACCATCTGCTTGTTGTCCCCAGTAAATGCATGGAAACATTTTCTTTTGTTGTGCAGGAAGGGCTGACGAATGGTGCCTCCGTGGTTTGCTCCGATCTGGTAGGTGCGCAACTGTACCTGCCGCAGGAAAACATCTTCAGGCACAATGATGCAGAATCGTTGGCCAACGCGATCCAGAATTATAACTACAATGTAAAAATATGTGAGGACGCTGTCTCGATGAAGAAGCACAGCAAGGCAATAGCAGAGGATATTTACAGAATATGAAAAAAATATTATTGGTCGCCTTTTCCTGCCAGCCCGGCAAAGGCAGCGAACCTGGTGTCGGATGGAATTGGGCTGTACAGGCAGCAAAGACTCAGGACGTGTGGGTCTTGACAAGAAGCAAAATGAAAAAGTATGTAGAGCCAGCCATTCCAGAAGAACTGAAAGATTCTCTGCACTTTCTTTATGCACCGTCATCAAAAAAGTTAAGAAAACTCACGATTTATCTTGAATATCTTGCGTGGCAGCACACCGCATTCCGGTATGCAAAAAAGTATTGCCGAGAAATGCAGTTCGACTACGTTTGGAGCATTACATTCGGAAATATGTTCCTTCCTACATATATGTATAAGCTTGGCCTTCCGTTCATCTGGGGGCCGGTCGGTGGTGCCGAACAGGTCCCAAAACAATATTGGAAAGAGTTCCCGTTCAAGAAACGGTGTGTTCATATGCTGAAATATTGGATGGGACAGCACATAAAACTTCTCCCGTGGATATGGAAGCCTGCAAAGGAGGCTGCGCTCATCATTGCGAGAACACAGGCGACAAAAGAACTGTTCCCACAGGATATGCAGGATAAAGTGCAGGTCCATCTGGAAGCCTGTGTTGATATGGAGAAAGATTTTTGTTTTGACCTAGCTCTGGCGGCGCAGTTAAAAAAGAGCAATGGGATAAATCTCCTTTACACTGGAAGAATCATCGATATAAAAAACATACCGATGCTGGTTTCTATTATGAAGGATATAAAAAAGGACTATCCTGATTGCAGACTGCATATTCTGGGCGATGGTGACGAACGTGCAGAGTCTGAAGATCTGGTAAAAAAGTATGGAATTCAGAACAATGTGGTGTTCTATGGCAATGTTCCAAGAGCGAATCTGCTGAAAGCTGTACAGGAATGTGACGCCTTTGTATTTCCGTCATTAAAAGAAGGCGCACCATGGTCACTGCTTGAGGCAATGGCCTTTGAAAAGCCGATCGTCGCATACGATTTGAATGGAATGCACGACACACTGTCACCGGAAAGTGCGATCCTTGTCAATATTGATGGCAAAACCCCTTCTGAGGCCAAGGACGCATTTTGGGTGGGAATGCAAAAACTACTCTGCATGAGCCAGACAGAAAAGAACAGGATGGGACTGGCGGCACGAAAAAGGCTGGAGACAGTGCATTCGGCAGCCGGTGTAAAAAATTATATACAAACAGTGATTGATAGTATCGTATGAAAAACATTGAAAGCACGGCTTGTGTTATTTTGAACTATAACGACGCCGACACGACGATTTCTCTGGTGAAAAAAATCGAAGATTATAAAAATATTGAGCATATCGTAGTGGTTGACAACTGCTCCGCCGATCATTCTTTGGAGAAATTAGAAAAAATATCGAACGAAAAGGTCGTAGTTTGCCAATCGCCCCGAAATGGTGGATACGGCTTTGGAAACAACATTGGTGTGCAGTATGCAAAAGAGCACTATGGGGCAAAGTACGTTTTGATTGCCAACCCAGATGTTGAATTTGAAGAATCGCTGGTTTCTGTGCTGCAAAATAAAATGCAACAAGACCGGAGTGTAGCAGTGGTATCTGCCAATCAAAGAGGTGTTGATGGGCAACTGAAAAAGTCTGGCTGGCTACTTCCCGAAAAGGTTGAGACCATACTTCATGGAGAGGTGCTGTGTGCGATACTCCTTGATAAGATCGGCGAGCGGAAGCTTGGAGCAACGCCCCAAAGTGGATGGAAATTTGTGGATTGTGTTGCGGGTTCTCTGCTGATGGTCGATGCAGACGTGTTCCTTTCAGTAGGTGGATACGACTCGGAAATGTTTCTCTATTGCGAGGAATCTACTTTGGGGAGAAAAATGATGACGTTGGGAAAGAAAACGGCACTCTATGTTTCAGAAAGCTATCTTCATAACCACAGTGTTACGATTTCCAAAAGCTACAATGTGAAAGGTCAGCGAGAACAGCTTTTGAAGAGTACATTGACATATCTAAAAAAATATTGTGATGCGTCAAAATTCGAAATTCATATGGCAAGCGTGCTATATAAATTCGGCACATTGGAGCTGATGGTAATAAAAGAGATCAAACGTCTTTTCAGGAGGTGAAAACAACCGTGGAAAACGGCAAATATGCTCAAAGAAAGGGATACGGACTCCTGCTGACACTGCTGCTTATTTCGGCACTGCCAAGCTATATTGCTTGGGCATGCTTGGCAGTGATGTTCGGCTTTTATACGTTGAAGAATCTTCGGCATTTCTCGCTTCCGAAAATGCCGGGTGGAATTTGTTATTGGGTGCTTTTTTTAATACTTGTTGCGGTCGGAGCCGGATACTTTAATTCAGCAGAAAGAGGTTATTGGCCATACCTGCGGGATATCATAGATTTTACAAGCCTCTTTTTGTACTGGTTTGCTGCGTCAGAAATTATCCGAACAAACCAGTATGATACGAAAACAGTTTATAAAATAATAGTCTTATATTCCGTCATACTTTCCGCAGGGGGATTGTTGCAGCGTGTTTCCGGATATCAGGGAGCATCTGAGGATTTCAGCTCTTTTGTTGCATCCGGTGGTGTATCCCAATTTACGCTTGCAATCGGGCTTTATTTGAGTCTATTCAAGCCTTCGGTCATAGAAAAATATTATTTTAGCAGATTTCTTGATTTGTTAGCAGATATCGTTCTACTTGGAACGTTTGCGCTGTCTTTTTCAAGAACGACTGTAATGATTTTTCTTTGCCTTGTCATCACGAGCCAGTATGACCGGATGTCGGCAATTATTAAATGTATATTACTGGGTATTGTTGGATTGATCGCTGTTTCCTATCTTCTGCCGAATGTGTGGACATCGTTTATGGATAAAATCATGAACTCAGTAACTGAGATTTCGGCATCAAATAGCTGGTCGGATTATAACATCGTGAACAACTGGCGTGGATTTGAAGTATACAGCGCAAAAAAAGTATTTTCGCAGTACTCGATTTTTGCCCAAGTATTTGGGAAAGGATTCGGATCAACGGTTGATGTCGGAGGCTATGCATACCTTGTGACCTCGGAAGCCGCCTTGCCGTATTTGCATAATGGTTATTACACCACATTAATCAAGGGCGGCATTTGCGGGATGGCTTTAACTATTGGCTATTATTTGACGATGATTCATCGCTATATGAAACTTAATATCTTGAGATATGAAAAGCGTCTGTGTATCGGAATGGTTGCCTCAATGGCAGTTTCTATGGCTGTTATCCATGGCTTTTTCTGGGGCGGGGCACAGTTCGTGGTTTTTTGTATTTTGGGAATGGCAGAAAAAGAGGAAAAAACGTGAAGAAATCATTGACAAGAAACTTTAGCGTTTATATGCTGAAGAATATGGTTTCAATCATAGTACCACTTATAACGATTCCGTATGTATCGCGAATTCTTGGCCCTTCTGGGCTAGGGGACGTTCAGTATACTCAGTCATGGGTTTCCTATTTTTCGCTGATCGCAGGTCTTGGAATATCATCTTATGCTGTAAGAGAAGGTGCCCAAAGGCGCGATGAACCTCAAAAACTGGGTGAGTTCAGTGTTGAAATTGTCACAATCAGTTTTTTGTCGACAACCGTGGCGTATCTCTCTTTTGCAATATTTTTGTGCTTCTTTAAGACTACAGGTGCACAACCTAGTCTTTTTTTAGTGTTCAGCTTACTTATTGGAGCAACAGGACTGAATACGGAATGGATATGCACAGTATTTGAAGACTATGATTATATCTCAAAAAGGTCGATAGCATTTCAACTGCTTTCTGTTGTTCTATTGTTTGTTTTGGTAAAAAAAAGCGGTGATATGGCTGCATATGCGGTTGTTCTGACAATGCCGACAGTTGCGACCTGCCTCCTCAATTGGATATACGGGATAAAAAAGATACGTTGGAAATATAATGCCCAAACGTTTTCAATCAAAAAACACATTAAACCGATTGTTTATATATTTGGTGTGGGCGTTGCCTCAACGATTTATACTTCTTTGGATTCGACGATGCTAGGGTATATCCTTGATTCAGAAGCAGTTGGAATCTATACTGTGGCAAGTAGGCTTACAAAATCGGTTTTATCACTTATAAATGCATCCTGCGTCGTGTTTCTTCCAAGACTGTCTTACTATGCGGGAAAAGACAGAAAGGAATTCCATGCCCTTTCAAGTAAGGTTATCAACGCACTTCTTGCGGTTACAGTTCCGTGTGCAGTAGGAATGTTCATTTTGGCAGAGGAGGCCATTGCCTTTTTTTCAGGAAATGGATTTGAGGCAGCTGTTGTGCCGATGAGAATCCTTACACTCAATTTGTTCTTTTCCGCACTAGATGGTTTTCTTGCGTGGCAGATACTCGTGCCCTTGAACAGGGAGAAGAACCTTCTGGCCGCGACAATTCTTGGAATGATAACAGATGCAGTATTAAATACATTCCTGATTCCTTTGAATGGGGTGGCAGGTGCAGCATATGCCACACTGATAGCAGAAGTATGTGTTTGCGTTGTCAACGTTGCTTCGTGCTACGATTTAGTCCCGTTTAGGGCGATTATAAAGAATATAGTTCAGTGCATCCTTGCGGTTTTGCCCTTCGGCGGAGTGTATAGCATATGTGTCATTGCGGGAGTGGCGGGAATGGCTCGTGTTTTTATTATGGTGATCTGTTGCCTGCTTATATATATCTTTATCCTTTTGCTCATGCGCAATAAGACTTGTATGGATTTATTAAAAGTGATGAAAAATACCATTGCAAAATCTAAATTCTTTAAGTGAAGCGAGGAATACAGAGAATGGCGGAAAGTAACATTTTGAGAATTTCAATTTTAAAAACATTGCAGTTTAACCTGCACTATTTTGGCTTGCGTGGTCTTAAATTTCCAGTCCTGATTTTCAAGAATTTCAGGTTGAATAAGCTGTGCGGAAAGGTCGAACTTCGGGACTGGAGCTTCGGCTCAGTACGCTTGGGTCAGCAAATGGTAGGAATTATTGACGATAAAACTGAAAAAGGAATATGGTCCTGTCTCTTATACAC
>ERZ1694708.1025-NODE-1025-length-9481-cov-8.314449_pt1 | contig 9481 bp, 6 predicted proteins | sample MGYA00581714_ERZ1694708 | MGnify/ENA primary metagenome ERZ1694708 (study PRJEB42213, sample SAMN07424259) | human gut metagenome | biome: ENVO:00009003; feature: ENVO:2100002; material: ENVO:00002003 | host: Homo sapiens | place: USA | collected 2014 ...
GTCCGGTGCACCGATTTCATCAATGGATTGCTCCCGCGCCCCTTCCAGTACCATGCGGGTACCCGTGAGATTTTCCTTTCGCTTGGTAATGATCTCCACCCGGGAAACTGCCGCGATACTGGATAAAGCCTCACCACGGAATCCCAGACTCGCAATATGGTTCAGATCATCCGCATCCTCTATTTTACTGGTGGCATGGCGCAGGAACGCGGTAGGAAGCTGATCTCTCTCGATACCGCAGCCGTTATCCGTCACGCGGATGAATTCAATGCCGCCTTCCTTTGCCTCCACCGTGATTGCTGTAGATCCGGCATCAATGGCATTCTCCACCAGTTCCTTTACCACACTGGCTGGTCTCTCCACCACCTCACCGGCAGCGATCCTGTCGATCGTCCGGGAGTCCAGTACATGTATTCCCATAAATCTCCTCCCTTATGCTTTCTAGCCGTTCCAGCGGTTCTTTAACTTATTCTGCAGGCGGTACAAAGTATTCAGTGCATCCAGCGGTGTCAGAGTCGTTACTTCGATCTCCATCAGTTCCTTCAGCACATCCTCGTCCGTCACCGTATCAAACAGAGACATCTGCGCCAGATCCACTTCATCGTATTTTGGCTGTTTTTTTGCTTTCCCATCGCCCTTATTATCAATGGCGATACTCTGCACCTTTTCGGTGATATCATTGTCGGACAGCTGTTCCACGATCTCTTTTGCACGGTCAATGACCATATCCGGCACACCGGCCAGTTTGGCCACCTGGATACCGTAGCTCTTGTCTGCACCGCCCTTTACGATCTTACGCAGGAATACAATATCGTCTCCGCATTCCTTGACTGCGATGCAGTAGTTGTTGACATTGTTCATTTTGCCTTCCAGCTCGGTCAGCTCATGATAATGGGTGGCAAACAGTGTCTTCGCTCCCAAAAGCTTTCGATTACTGATATGTTCGATCACTGCCCAGGCAATGCTCAGGCCATCAAAGGTGGACGTGCCTCTTCCGATCTCATCCAGGATCAGGAGACTTTTGGATGTGGCATTCCGTAAAATATTCGCCACCTCATTCATCTCCACCATGAACGTGGACTGCCCGCTGGCCAGGTCATCCGATGCACCCACACGGGTAAAGATTCTGTCTACAATGCCGATGTTGGCACTTCTGGCAGGCACGAAACAACCGATCTGTGCCATCAGCACGATCAGTGCCGTCTGACGCATATATGTGGATTTTCCCGCCATATTCGGACCGGTAATGATGCTGATACAATGACTTCCATTATCCAGATAGGTGTCGTTGGCAATAAACATGTCATTAGTGATCATCTGTTCCACCACAGGATGTCTGCCATCCTTGATATCAATGACACCTTTTTCATTTAACTTCGGGCGTACATAGTGATTGCGCTCAGACACCAGGGACAGGGATGCATAAACATCCAGCTTTGCAAGCGCCTTGGCAGTATTCTGGATACGTACCAGTTCCTGTGCGATGGTATCCCGGATTCTGCAGAAAATATCATACTCCAGTGTCTGAAGCTTGTCCTCCGCATTTAAGATCGTATCTTCCAGTTCTTTTAATCTCGGTGTGGTATACCGCTCCGCATTGGCAAGGGTCTGCTTGCGGATATAATCCTCCGGCACCAGATCCTTGTAGGAATTGGTCACCTCAAAGAAGTAGCCGAACACATTATTTTTTTTGATTTTGAGATTCTTGATTCCGGTACGTTCTCTGTCTTCTTCCTCCAGCTGGACCAGCCATTGTTTGCCGTCATGTTTGGCGGCACGCAGATGATCTATAGTCTCATCGAACTGATCCTTGATCATTCCGCCTTCACGAATAGATATGGGCGGTTCCTCAACGATCGCCTCGTCAATCAGCTGATAAATGTCCTCCAGTCCATCGATTTCTTCCCGGATGGCTGCCAGCTCCTCTTTCTGGAAGCCCGACAACACCGTCTTGATAGGCGGCAGCATCTGCAGAGAGTTACGAAAAGCGATCAGATCTCTGGGGTTTGCCGTCTTATAAGTTACTTTGCTGAGCAGTCGTTCCAGATCGTAAACCGGATTCAGGTACTCTCTGATCTCGTCCCGGGAGATGGAATCCTGATTCAGTTCCTGGATTGCATCCAGACGTTTCTCCATTTCTTCCTTATCAATCAGAGGCTGCTCAATATAGTTTCGCAGCAATCTGCCGCCCATGGCCGTCTTCGTCTTGTCCAGTACCCACAACAGAGACCCTCTCTTCTGCTTTTCCCGCAGTGTCTCTGTCAGTTCCAGATTTCTTCTGGTGGAACTGTCCAACAGCATGTATTTGCTGGTAAGATAGGGAGAAATATGAGTAAAATGTTCCAGATCCGTCTTCTGGGTATCATATAAATATTGCAGTAATGCTCCTGCTGCCAGAATTCCTGTAGGAAATTCCTCAACACCGAGGCCGATCAGAGTATTCACCTTAAAATGTCTCATAAGGATCCGCCGGCAGCCGTCATCATCGAACATGTGAGACTCCAGTGAGCTGACCGACATATGTAACCGGGACTTCAAGTCCTCCACATCATATCCGCTGACCAGAAAGGCCTCATTGCAGATGATCTCCGAGGGCTCATATTTCATCAGTTCGTCCTTCAGTTTCCGCAGGTCTTCTACCTCTGTCACATAATAATCTCCAGTAGTGACATCCGCTGCGGAAATGCCGATTCCATCCGAGGTATAGGCAATGCACATCAGGTAATTGTTCTTGCTGGCTTCCAACGACTGGACATCCAGGTTGGTCCCCGGGGTCACCACACGGATAACCTCTCTCTTCACCAGTCCCTTTGCCAGCTTTGGGTCCTCCACCTGTTCGCAGATGGCTACTTTATAGCCCCTGCTGACCAGTCTGGCCAGATATGTCTCCACCGCATGATAGGGAATACCACACATAGGAGCACGTTCCTCCAGTCCACAACTTTTTCCGGTCAGTGCAATTTCCAGCTCTTTGGATGCTACTATAGCATCGTCAAAGAACATTTCATAAAAGTCTCCCAGGCGATAAAAAAGGATGCAGTCCTTATACTGCTCCTTGGTCTCCATATATTTTTGCATCATTGGTGTCAATTCAGCCATGATTTTCTCCTGTTCTGTAAAAGAATACACGACAAAGCGGACACGCAAAAGCTTGCGTATCCGCATCTATCTTAGCACAAAATATTGAGGTTGTAAATTAAAGAACCCGTCCACAAATGATAGTTTTTGCCCCTTATCCCAACCGTGCGGCGCGCTCCAGTGCATCATCAATATGCGCACACACATTCTCTCTGCCGACCTTGTCCAGGAAACCGCTCTTCTCCATGACGTGCATGGGCTGTTCCCCTACATGGGACAGAATGATCTGGATATTTTTCTTCTTGCAGTCTATATATAGCTGTTCCAGATTATGCATAGCTGTGGCATCGATAGCGCTCACGCTGCGCATACGCAGTACCAGACAATTCATCTTCTCATCCAGTGTGATCTTCAGGATCTTGTCCGCTGCGCCAAAGAACAGAGGGCCGCTGACCTCATAAACCATAGTGTTGTGCGGTACGACTCTTAAGGACAGGCTGTCCGCATCATCCTCATCGTCCACATATTTCCAGCCTTCCACTTCCGTCACATCGCTCATACGTTTCATGAACAGAATGGCTGCCAGCAGGATACCTACCTCAATGGCTACCACCAGATCAAACACAACGGTCAGTACAAACGTGGTCACCAGAACGATGATATCGCTCTTGGGTGCAGTCTTGCAGAGTCCTACGAACTTCCGCCAGTCACACATATTGTATGCCACCATGAACAGGATCGCTGCGATGGTAGGCATGGGGATCAGTGCCGCATACGGCATCAGCACCACCAGTATTAACAGCAGTGTCACAGAATGTACCATACCTGCAATAGGGGTACGTCCGCCGTTTTTCACGTTGGCTGCGGTTCTGGCAATGGCTCCGGTAGCCGGAATTCCTCCGAACAATGCGGAAGTAATGTTGCCGGCACCCTGGGCGATCAATTCCATGTTGGAGCGGTGTCTACTATTCACCATGCTGTCTGCCACCACACAGGAAAGCAGAGACTCGATAGCCGCCAGAATAGCGATGGTGAAAGCATCCGGCAGGACATTCTGTACGGTCTTCAGGCTGAAGGACGGCAGAGAAATTGTCGGGAGCTTATTGGAGATCTCATACAGATCTCCGATGGTGTTTACATTCATATTAAGCAGTGCTACCATGGCACTTCCCACCAGTACTGCAATCAGTGAAGGGGGAATCTTCTTGCAGAAGCCCGGCAGATACTGCCATACGATCAGGATCAGCAGACTGATCACACCCACCAGAAGGGCCTGCAGATTGGTGGTGGATATAAACTGAAATACCGCTTTTAATTTGTCCATGGTCTCGATCAGCGGCTCTTCACTGACAATGGTCAGTCCCATGAAGTCCTTGATCTGTCCGATCAGAATTGTCACGGCAATACCTGAGGTAAAGCCCGTGGTAATGGTATAAGGGATGAACTTGATCAGATTACCCAATCGGAATAATCCCATCAGAATCAAGATCACACCGGCTAACAGTGTCGCAATGATCAGTCCGTCCATACCGTTCTTCGCCACAATACCGGCTACGATAGTGGCAAATGCCGCTGTAGGCCCGGCAATCTGCACACGGCTGCCGCCTAAGAATGAGATTACAAAACCTGCCGTAATAGCAGTATAAATACCCTTCTCCGGAGTCACACCGGACGCCAGTGCCAGTGCAATGGATAAGGGCAGTGCAATGATAGCCACGATGATACCCGCGATCACATCTTTCACAAACTGTTCTTTCGTGTAGCTTTTCATCACGGAGAAAAGCTTGGGTTTTAGTTTTTCCATAACAATCTCCTTAATAATACAAAACTCGTGTGAAATTATAAAATTTTTATAAAGTCACACGAGCCTTATCATATCTCTATTTCGTTTTCTTGGCAAGATTTTTTTGGCCAAATTATTCTACAATACGATTTTTTCCATTATTTTTTGCGGTGTATAGCTTACGATCTGCAGAAGTAAACAACAGATCCATCTGTTTATCTGCCTCATAACGTTCCATTCCACCGCTGATCGTAATATCCGTTTGTTTGGTTGCCTGAGAGTATTTCCTTAACCCCTCCTGAATATTCTGAAACGCCTGCAGCACCTGCTCACGGTTGTCTTCTTCGAATACCAGCATAAATTCCTCGCCGCCGAATCGGGAGGCAATTCCCTTTCCCAGCATTTCCTCCAACATCAGTCTGCCGGCTTCCCTTAGCACATCATCACCATATCCATGTCCATAGGTATCATTTACTACTTTAAAATCGTCCACATCCATCAGTATGATCCAAAAATTCTTGCCTGGTATCCGCATCCATTCATCCACCTGTTTTACCAGATAGCGTCGATTATACAGTCTGGTCAGTGGATCATGATTTGCTGCAAATTCCAGATTTTCACTGAGTGTCAGCAATTGTTTCCGTTGTTCTTCATACCTTTTGAGCAGTACAAATATCATGGTAAATACGGAAAATGCTACGATGATAAAAGATCCCAGCGTTGTTCCTATTATACCGATTTCATCCATATTGCTCCATCTGGAAGGACGTTCAAAACTGATCATCATGATTACAAGATATTCCAGCAGGGTGAACGCATAAGAAGCAATCACCATGCTTCTGGGGAAAAATACTGCCAGTCCCACAATTCCAAGAATCAGATATACAATGGCTGTGTTCCCATAACAATAATACAGATAAGGGAACTCAAACCAGGAAAGTATTAAAATGATCACAACCGCAGGTAATTGCACCTTTTGGGTAATCCATCCGGCACATCCGATGATCAGGATCATCAACAGGCATACTCCACAGAGTATGGTGGGTAGTTCCGTCCCATGAATACAGAAATTGCAAATCGTCCCAATCAGGTTTGCGCTTACGGCCGTGATCACAAGAATCTGATACATATTCCAGGACATATCCTTCTCTATATCACAATTTCCCCAAAGTTCTTTTTCCTTCTCTTGTTTCATTTTATTTTCCTTTTACACCTGATGACCTGTGTAATAAAATCCATGGCATTCATCCAGCGATACATTCACTATCTTCCCCACAAGTGATGCATCCCCCTGAAAATGTACCAATGTATTGTTGGACATTCTTCCGGTGACCATGGAGCGGTCGTTTTCGTTGATCTCTTCCACCAGCACATCTGCAATCTGTCCCTGATATCTGCTAACCTGTTCTCTGGCAGTCTCCTGCACGGTCTTAAGTACCCGGTCAAACTGTTCCTTCACCTGCTCCTCTGGCACCTGTTCCATGGCTGCCGCCGGAGTACCGGTACGTTTGGAATAAATAAAGGTAAACGCATTGTCATATTTCACACGGCGGATCACATCAATGGTCTCATCCACGTCTTCTTTCGTCTCTCCCGGAAAGCCTACGATAATATCCGTGGTAATAGCCATATCCGGGATCTCCCTGCGGATCTTCTCCGCCAACTCCAGATACTGTTCCTTGGTATAACGACGGTTCATGGCTTTTAAAATCTTCGTGGAACCGGACTGTAAGGGCAGATGCAGATGTCTGCAGATCTTTTTCGAATGCTTCATCACCTCAATGAGTTCCTCCGACAGATCCTTGGGATGGGAAGTCATGAATCGGATCCGCTCCAGGCCTTCGATCTTCTCCACTTCCTGCAGAAGCTGCGCAAAGGTAATGGGGTCCTCCAGATTCTTGCCGTAGGAATTCACATTCTGTCCGAGCAGCATGATCTCCACCACACCGTCCGCCACCAGGCCTTCAATCTCCCGAATGATATCCTTCGGATTACGGCTGCGTTCCCTGCCGCGGACATAGGGGACAATACAATAGCTGCAGAAATTATTGCAGCCGAACATAATATTGATACCGGATTTGAAAGAATATTTTCTCTCTACCGGCAGATCTTCCACGATCTTGTCCGTATCCTTCCAGATATCAATGACCATTCCCTCATTTTCAAACAGGGAGCATAATAGCTCTGCAAATTTGAAAATATTATGCGTTCCGAAGATCAAATCAACAAAACGATAACTGGTCTTGATCTTTTCGATCACGGAAGGTTCCTGCATCATGCAGCCGCACAGGGCGATCTTCATATGGGGATTTTTCTTCTTGTAACCGTTCAGTACCCCCAGTCTTCCGTAAACGCGCTGATTTGCATTGTCTCTGACCGTACAGGTATTGTAGATCACGAAATCCGCATTTTCGTCCTCAATGATCTCATAGCCCACTTTCTCCAGAATTCCCACCAGTTTCTCGGAATCCCTGGCGTTCATCTGACACCCGAAAGTCGTCACGCAGCAGGTCGGCTTTCTGCCCAGCTTTTCTCCAAGCTTTGCCACATGACCGGAGGCTTTCTCCATAAAATAATACTGTCTCTCCGTTTCGTTCATTTGTGTTACATTCGTCATATAAAAAAATGTTGCCTTTCCAAATCAGTTTTTGTTCTCATCTTATCGATTCGCATATTTTGCTGCAATGGCGATCAGCAGTTCCGTAGTCTTCTCCATGGACTGTACGCAGGCGTACTCGTATCTGCCGTGGTAATTCTCTCCACCTGTGCACAGGTTCGGACAGGGCAGCCCCATAAAGGACAGTCTGGCTCCATCTGTACCGCCGCGGATCGGAGATACTTTGGGCTCGATCCCCAGTTCTTCCATGGCAGCTTTCGCGTTGTCGATCAGATGCATGTGCTGCTCCATGATCTCCCGCATGTTATAATAAGAATCTTTCACATCTACCACAACAGTGCCTTCCCCATACTTCCGGTTCAGGAAATCCGCACAGGACATAAACAGCTCTTTTTTCTGTTCAAACAGCTGTCTGTTATGATCACGGATAATATAGTCCGCAGTAGTTTCCTCCACATTGCCGCTTAGGGCATCCAGATGGAAAAATCCCTCATAGCCTTCGGTATACATTGGATTCTGCTCCACCGGCAACAGCTTCTGGAACTCCTGCGCGATCAGAATGGCATTTTTCATTTTACCCTTGGCGGAACCCGGATGCACACTCCTGCCATAGACATGGAGTTTTGCTCCGGCTGCATTAAAGTTTTCATATTCCAATTCCCCCAGCGCTCCGCCGTCCACGGTGTAGGCATAATCCGCACCGAACAGCTTCACATCAAAATGATCGGCTCCAGCACCCACTTCCTCATCCGGGGTAAAGCCGATCCGGATCTTACCATGCTTTTTCTCCGGATGCATTAATAAAGTCTCCGCCATGGTCATGATCTCAGCCACACCGGCCTTGTCGTCCGCGCCAAGCAAAGTCGTTCCGTCCGTCACGATCAGATCTTGTCCCATATAATGTAACAGTTCCGGAAAATCCTCCACCTTCATGACAATATTCTCTGCTGCATTCAACACAATATCTTTTCCATCGTAATTCTCTACGATCCGGGGATTTACGTTGGTATCCGTCACCGCCGGAGAGGTATCCATATGGGAAATGAAGCCAAGTACCGGAGCTTTCTCGCAGCCTGCGGATGCCGGAATTGTGGCATAGACATAACAGTGCTCCTTGTCATAAGTGATCTCTGCGGCCCCCATGGCCTCCAGTTCGCTCACCAGCTGTCTGGCCAGATCATGTTGTTTCATGGTACTGGGGATGGTGGTGCTTTCTTCACTGGACTGGGTATCGATCTTTACATATCGTAAAAAATTTTCAATGGTCTTGTCCATAATCTCACTCCTTAACTTATACACCATCTCGCTTAAAAGCTCGATGATGTACATTCGCCAAATACAGATCCTTGTGCAAGCACGAACCTGTACCTGGCTCATCGTATACACAAATACAACTGTCCTCTCTTACGCTCTTATAAACGCGGACAGCTGTATCTTATTTATCATATCATGGTGTCGGCAACCCTTCAATCATTAATTTCAAATTTTATATTTCTTGGAAATTATATTTCCGTATTTCCCGACAGATTCCTCTTGACAGCGTCAGTACCGCCAGCAGATTCGGTACTGCCATCAGTCCGTTACAGATATCCGAAAAATCCCACACTGCTTCCAGCGAGCAGACCGCTCCCAAAAAAGTGACCAGTCCATAGCCCAGGCGATACCACTGGGTTCGGTCACAGCCGCCCGTCAGATACTCAAAAGCTTTCTCCCCCTGATATTCCCAGGCGATAATCGTGGCAAATGCAAACAGTACAATGGAGATTGTGAGCATCCATTCCCCTGTTCTGCCGAAAGTATCTGAAAAAACAGCGATCATGAGGGCTGTACCGTTCAGGACTTCTCCCCGGGGGTCCCTCTGCCCCAGCATTCCACTGGCCGCAATGGCAAGCCCCGTCAGAGAGCAGATCACAATGGTATCAATAAAGACACCCGTCATGCTGATATATCCCTGATCTGTCTCTTATACACATCTCCGAGCCCACGAGACTGCAGCTAATCTC